>SXGT01210442.1_pt1 | contig 16764 bp, 7 predicted proteins | sample 3176221 | NCBI WGS metagenome assembly SXGT01 (sample SAMN11356862, study PRJNA531348) | freshwater metagenome | isolation source: freshwater sample F1-120 | place: China: Fuxian Lake, Yuxi | collected 2017-12-25 | reverse complement strand
CCGAAGCTGTTCCAGCTGTAGTAGGTCTTCGCCCAGTGCGCCGAGTCCAGCGTGAGCGTTGCGATCAAGCCCTCCATCCCGTACTCGTAGGTGAGGCCCGTGCCCAGGGGTGACTCCACCCGGTTGCGGCGGCCGAGCGCGTCGTAGTCGTAGGAGTCGGTGACTGGGGCGTTGGGTCCCGTGCGAGTCGCCGCCGCCACGAGCCCGTCCGGCTGGTAGCTGGTGGTCTCGGTAACTCCCAGGGAGGACGTGGTCACGGGCCGTCCGTGGGTGTCGTACGTGGTGCTGGTGTCGTACTCCAGCGGCCCATCCACCGTCAGCGGGCGCCCGAGCGGCGAGTAGGTCGTGGTCCGCGTGATCCCCAAGGGGTCTGTGACCGACGCCGGCAGGCCCAGCCGCGGGCCCCAGCACGTGGCACAGTCGTTCACCGCGAGCCACGTGGTCGTAGTCTCGTTGAACTCGCCGTCGGATGACGAGACCAGTCGGCCGGCGGCGTCATACTCGAGCTCGTTCACCCGCCCCGCCGGTGAGATCTGCCGTGTCACCTGGCCCGCCGCGTTCCGCTCATGGACCGTCATCTCGCCGAGTGGGTCCGTGGTGAAGATGCGATTGCCGCGGGCGTCGAGCGTGTACGCTACCGTGCGGCCCCCTGGCGAGATCACCGAGGCCAGACGCCCGTTCGGGTGCCGGGTGTAGGTCCAGGTGCGACCGAAGGTATCCACCTTGCTGGCGAGGCGACCGGCGGGGTCGTAGGTGAACGTCTCGGTGCGGGTGCCACCGGTGGACGCGATGCTCGACACGCTGGACGGTCGCGTCCGGCTGAACTCGAAGGTCCGGTGCGTCTCGATCCACGCCGGTGGCCAGGCGTGCCTCTCGTAGACCACACGCCCGAGGCGGTCGAGGGTGCGGTCTACACGACGACCCAGCGGACCAGTCACCCGCGTGGCCTCGCCCCAGGCGTTCCGCACGAACTGCCAGGTCTGACCGTCCGGCGTGATCACCGAGTCCCGCCGTCCGCCGGCGCCCAGCGCCCACTGGGTGGTCGTGCCGTTTCGATCCACTTCGGCCATCGGTGCGGTGAACGGCACCGCTGGGACCGCGGGCGTGCCGGTGCCCGCCGCGATGTCGCCCAACAACCGTTGGGACCGCTGCGCGCGGTATTGACGGGTGCTACCGTCGGCGAGCTGCACGGCGGTCACGGTGCCGAACAGGCCATAGCTGTACGACCAGATCTGGCCGCGCGGGTCGGTCTTCGTGAGCAACCGGTGGTCGGCATCGTAGGTGAACTGGACGGTGCTGCCGTCGGGGAGCTCGGCCTCGACGAGGTCGCCGCTCGCATCCACCTGGAACACGGTGGTCCTGGCGGCCGGGTCAGTCAGGGCGATCAGCTTCCCGGTGGTGGGGTGATAACTGTAGGTCCACGCCCCACCCGCTGCGTCCGTCCGCGTGACGAGCCGATCCTCCGCGTCGTAGGCGAAGGTGTCGGCGTCGCTGGCTCCCCGGGAGCGGGTGTTGAGGCGCCCGTCCGAGTCATAGACCTCGAAGCGCCCCGAGTCCCAGTCGCGACGCCACGAGCCGTCCGACTGCTGCATCACCCGTGAGCGGTCGCCGTTGGGGAGCGGTGGATCTTGGATAGCGAAGCGCCGCACCAGAAAGTGCGCGGACGCCATGAGGACCCGTCCAAAGGCGTCGCGCTCGAGGGCACGCGCGGACAGCGTGCTCGAGTCGGCGGGCGGGCCGTCTGCGCCGTCGATGTCGGCGCCGGTCCCTCCGAACCTTGTGAGGGTCCCGGCTGCGTCGACGCGGAGGATGTGCGAGACGGCAGTGTTGCCGCCGTCCCCGGTCCAGGTGTCCGTGACCGAGATCAAGGTCTCCCCCGAGGGGGTCTGGACGAGCCCTTGGACTTCACCGAGGCCGGCATCGAGCGCACTGCCTCCAGCGGCGCTCGGGGGAACGGAAGCGAGGTACCCGGCGCTGCCCACCGGGACGCTGGGGCAGCTGCTGCCGCAGGTGAAGAGCGTGCCGCCGTCGCCTGCCAGGACCGTGCGCGACATCGTGCGGAAGTTGAAGGCCATGACGTAGCGGCCAACGCCATAGAGCAGCTCGTCCTCCCGGCCACACGACAGGTCGCGAACGGGCCCGAGGGAGCTCCCCGGGTTCTCGGGGTCGTCTGACAAGTTCGAGGCGAGCGTTTCGATCTGCGCGGCGGCGGGAGGGTCCTCCGAGAGATCCCAGCTGAGTTGCCGAAGGCGGTCGCCCTCGACGAAGGTGAGGGCCCCGTGCACACACAGGGCCATCGGCCCCACATGGGCAAGCGGCGCCGTGAGCGCATCACCGTCGCCGCCGAGGGCGCGCGTCCCGTTGCCAGCCAGTGTGGTGATGTAGCCACCTGTGTTCACCAGTCGGATCCTGGAGTTGCAATCGTCGGCGATGAAGAGGTTCCCCGCGCCGTCGGCCACGATCCCCTTGGGCCGTAGGATGAGCGCATCCGTGGCAAGCCCTCCGTCGCCGATGCTCGGCGGAGGGTTCATCCCGGCGCCCGCGAAGTCGCACGACTCGGGTGACGGCCAGCTCGACCCGCCCGCTACCGTGGTGATCACGCCAGCTTGGTCGACCTTGCGGATCCTGCCCGCATCGCCGTGGTGGGTCGCGATCACGAAGCCAAGATCGGGTGTGTCGTCGAGGGCGGCAACGGCCCCCAGGCGCGCGGCCGTCGCGAGACCGTTGTCGCCCGCGTGGCCAGGCTGGGGGTCGAGCAACTGGCCGGCGACGGTAAGTACCTGGGAGGCCGCTCTCACCTGGCTGCTGCGACCGTTCTTGATGATCATGACACGCTCACCCGCGTCTGACTGGTAGAGCCGCGCCGCGCCCTCCGGGCTCCAGCCCGCCCCACAGGCGCTCTCGCGCAGGTTGACGATCGGCCGCTCCACGTGGCTGGAGGTCGAGGTGAGCGCTTGCGCGTTGCCGATGGTGACGGCCGACGCGGGAGAGGCCGGCCAGGCGAAAATGGGCGACGCCAGCATCGACTCCGGTCGCGCCAGCGTCAGTGTGCGGCTCACCGGGGCGAAGCCGGAAGGCAGCCATTGCCCCCCACCGTCCTTCGCCTCCAGGCGCTCGGCAAACCAATACGGTGCGCCGGAGAGGTGCTGGAAGGTGCCTTCTACCCATTGACCTGCCAGGTCCACGGACCAGCGCACCCAGTCCAGATTCGGCAGCACCCCCTGCCCGGCTCCTCCGAGAACGGTAGGAACGTACTGCCAGCGACGAACGAAGGAGACGCTCGGCCACGCCGCGTGGCTCGAATACACCAAATCGTGAGCCTCCTCTCGACCGAACACCTCGACGTGGGGAACTGCGACACGCGCCGACAGGCCGCCATCGTTCAATGAAATCTGAGATGCAACTGGATCCTCGGGGCTGCCGTCGTCCGCACCCTGCCAGGCGCTGGAGGACGCGGAGGTTGCCGCGAGAAGAAGGCCATGGGCCCGCTCCAGCACAGCCCGTGCCGGGCGACCAACGGGTGAACCCGAGCCCGGCAGCTCCAGACGGACGTTGTCCCCTGGGCAGGGGCTCGGAGGTGGGCCCGGCGAAGGTCCCGGTGGAGCAGGCGGACCAGGCGGGGGCGAAGGCGGCTCCCCGCCTTCGCCCCCGTCCTCGCCCTCTCCGTCTTCGTCATCGTCGTCGTCGCAGTCAGCGCACGGGGTGGGTGTTCGCACCGGGTTGATGTCCTTCGGACTGAAGTGGCGAATGGGTCCCTCGGCCCAGCGGCCATCTGGAGTGACCACCGCCGTCGCGTGATGCTCCCACCGGTAGCGCGCGTGGTCGAAGTGACCGATCGGGATAGCCGTTCCAGGAGCGATGCCGCGATCGTTGCGAATCCTAAGAGTTACCGGCTCACGAAAAGCGGTCCCGGTCGGCTCGAGCCACACCAGATAGGCGAAGATCGATGTGGCGGGAAGCTCGACGGGCAGCTTGTCCGCGTCGCGAAATCGCGTGGCGGTCACGGGGATCTCGTGGTCCACGGCCCCTGGCGGGAACACAAGCTGAACGTCTCCCGTGGAATTGGACGCCACTCCCCCAGCGGGACCAACCGTTGTAACCTGGCGGTCCTGCCTCTGGACGGGCAGCGGCGGCACTGCGGCGTTGGCTCCCACCACGGACACCACGCGCGACGCCGGCACCCAGCCGCCGCCACCTGCCTCGACCACATAGCGGCCCCGGGCGGCCACCTCCAGCTGAAAGCGACCCTGCGCATCTGTGGTCGCGCGGCCGGCGTGTGCGCGAGTCTCCTGGCCGGGTTCTGCGGCGAGGCTGGCTGTCACGGCCATGCCGTCCAAGCCGCGACCCGTCGCTGCATCACGGACCACGCCGTAAAGGGTTCCGCCCGCGGCCGCCATCGGTCCGAGCACCGTCACACCCTGTGCGACGCCCTCCTCTGCGGGTGTCTGCGGCGGCACCCCAGGCACATCGTTCGCCAGGGAGCCCACTTGCGGTGCCGCGTCGGCACCTGAGTGTCCGTCAATGTGGGGCCCCAGGTCCTCCACTGGTGCCTCGGCCGCACCTTGGCAGCCACTAAATAGCCAGACCAATGCAAACAGCAGGACTCTTGTTTGAATCATCGCCGTCCACCCCATGACAATGACGCGAATCGGCATCGCGCCGTTGAAAGCACATCAACGTGTCCAATTGCGTACGCTGTACCCAACTTACCCCCCCCGCGGCAACCTGTCAAGGGCGTCAGAGCACTTTTTCGGAAACGGCGGGCGCTGGACGCGGCAACTCGTGTGGTCGACTCGGATCGCGCGCCGCGCTCGTGCGCTTGACGGTGGGACGCCCAGCTCGAGGTTGCAGGCCATCGGCCCCGTAGCCTGGAACGCGCGGACCGGCCCTCCGCCTTCAACGCCATGCGGGTCCCCGTGTTCGGTGGGGCTCGACGCAGCCCGCGAGCTACTCTGTCGCCGAGCCGCCTGGCTGGCACGGATGTCCTGCAGACCTCGTGATCTCGCTGATGCAAGCGGCGAGCAGCCTCAGCGGGGCCCGGCAACGTCAAATGCTTTTGGAGGTAGCATCGGTCGCCCGAGACTCCGTGAATGCTCGCGGCCGTCCCCGGCGCGACCCCGCCGTGTTACTGTCGGGTCGTCCGAGGCTCGGGTTCTGCTCGAGAGGTGAGGTGCTGGCCCCGATGCCTGCCGAAGCGCCACTGGTCGGCCTGTCGCTGCAACCCGAGGCAGAGTGGTTGGAGCTGCTGCTCCCGCTCGTCGAGGCCCACTGCGACGTCATCGAGGTCACGCCGGAGACGCTGTGGCGCTTCGACCCCTCGGGAAACCCCTCGCCAAACGGCTTCTATCGCCGCGACCTGTCCCTGACGCGCGCGCTGGGCCTGCCCGTGATCGGCCACGGGGTGAACCTCTCGATCGGCACGCCCGACCCGAGGGCGCCGCGCTTCCAAGCGTGGCTCGACGCGCTGCAGCGCACTCACGAGGACTTCGATTTCCTGTGGTACTCGGACCACTTCGGTCAAACCACCACCGCCGACGGCGAGTTCGTGGCGCTGCCGATGCCCGTGCCCTACTCGGCGAGCCGCGCCGCGCTGATCCGCGAGCGCCTGGACCGGGCGGCGCAGGTCTTCCCGGCCGTCGCTCTCGAGACCACCTCGATGCCGTTCTGGCTGGCTGACCCGGCGTTGGAGCCGGCGATGTTCCACGCCGTGGGTCACCACATCCTCTTGGACGTCCACAACCTGCACGTGATGTCCGGGCTTGGGGGCCTGGACCCGCGCGCCTACATGGCCGCGCTCCCCTTGGAGCGCGTGATCGAGCTGCACGTGTCGGGTGGGTCCTACAGCGACCCGGAGTGGCTCCCCAGCCGCCGGAGCTGGCCGCTCGACAGCCACGACACGGCCGTCCCGGAGCCGGTGTGGGAGTTGCTCGAGCACGCCCTGGCCCGCTGCCCCAACGTCCGTGCCGTGATCCTGGAGCGGCGCGACGGCACGGTCACAGCCGGGGACGTGCCGGTGCTAGCCGGTGAACTGCTGCGGATCCGAGAGGCGGTCGCGCGCCGGCAGCCGGTGAGCGTCCACGGGCCGACGGTGCCGGCGCTGCCTGAGCTCGGTGCGGACGACACGCAGCTGGGCGCGGCTTTGCGCCAAGCCCCTGCGCTGCCCGGCGTCCCGGAAGACCTCTGGCGACTCACGACGCTGCAGGTCGCGCGGCTACGCTGGGAGCGGCTGCTCAACGGCTCTGGGGCCCTCGACGCGGCATACGAGGCGGCCCCGCAGCGGTTCGTCGCGGCGTTCCGGCGGTATCACGAGGCCACACCGGCGCTCGCCACCGCACCACCGGCGGAGGTGGCGGCGTTCACCGCGTTTTGCCTACGCGAAGGCCTCGGTGACGCGCTCACGGCCTGAACCGCGCGCCCTGACGCGACCGCCAGTTGTCCTGACAGCGGCAACTACGCCATCATCGGACAATGCGCCTAGCCCTCTACGCCCTCTCCCTGGTCTTTGCGGTCTCGTGCGCCACGCCTGAGAGCGGCGCGCTTCGGGCTCAGCCCGTCGGTAACGACAAAGACGTCGTCGGTGGCGGCGGCACGGAGGCGGACGTGGTGAAGGCCCCCGCCGATACCAACGCGAAGGAGGTGGGGCAGGCCGGGCCAACGGTCACAGACTTCGGCGAGCCGTGCGCGTCCGCCGAAGACTGCGACAGCGGCTATTGCGTCGACGGGTTCGACGGCCCCGTCTGCTCAGAGACCTGTATCGGCGAGTGCCCCGATGGATGGAGCTGCCGCTCGGTCACCAACTCGTACCCAGACCTGGTCTTCGTGTGTGTGCCCGAGGTGGTGCGCCTGTGCCAGCCGTGCCAGTCCGATCTGCAGTGCGCTGGCGGTCTGTGCGTGGGCGCCGTAGGCGACACGCCCGGCTACTGCACCACCACCTGCAGCGAGTCCACGCCCTGCCCCGAGAGCTTCGAGTGCCTCACGGCCGACGGCGCCGGCGCTTCGACCTGCGCGCCGGCCTCGGGCACGTGCAGCTGCACCAAGGCGACTGCCGGACGGCTCGAGCCGTGCGTTGCCACCAACCAGTGGGGCAGCTGCGTCGGGCTCCGCGAGTGCCTTGGCGCGGACGGCTTCGGCCCGTGCGATGCCCCCACCGCGTCCGAGGAGATCTGCGACGCCAAAGACAACGACTGCGACGGCCTCTACGACGAAGAGGTGGGCAACGGCGCCGCGTGCACGGAGACCAACCCGCTCGGGAGCTGTGGCGGCGTCCAGACGTGCCTGGGCGCGAGCGGCCTCGTCTGCAGCGCATCGGTTGCGGCCTCTGAGACGTGCAACTACTTGGACGACGACTGCGACGGCGTGGTCGACGGCCCCTTCAAGGGCGCGAACGGCGGTTACACCACCACGCAGCACTGCGGCGCCTGCGGCATCGCGTGCAATCTGCCCAACGCGGTCGCCACGTGCGACGGCTCGAAGGTGCCGCCCCAGTGCGTGGTCAGCGAGTGTGCGGAGGGTTATTTCAAGCTCAACGAGTTCCAGTGCGTGCCGCATTTGGCCACCGTGTGCCAGTCGTGCGCCACGGACTCCAATTGCACCTACCCGGGCAGCCGGTGCGTCGCGCTGCTGGACGGCACCTACTGCGGCAGGCCGTGCAGCTCCGACCTCGAGTGCGACGCGGGCTACATCTGCCAAAGCCCGGACGGCGGGTCCACGCAGTGTCTCCCGAAGTCGCTCACCTGCGGGTGCGACGGTTCGGATACTTCGCTGAAGCGGGCGTGCGAGAAGCCCGCGCCGGCCGGGGACGGCCCGCTCGTCGTGTGCAAGGGCACTCAGAGCTGCGGAGCCGACGGGTGGCTCGAGTGCGAGGTGCCGAACGAACAGTGTGACGGCGTCGACAACGACTGTGACGGCGTGGTCGACGGTCCGTGGGTAGACGGCGCGGGGCACTACGTCTCCGACGCCCACTGCGGCGTCTGCGGCAACAGCTGCACGGCAACCGCGCCTCCGAACGCGACCTCGGCATGCGACGCGACCCTCGCGGTGCCGGTGTGCGGTATGGCCTGCAAACCCGGCTTCTTCGATGTGGACGGGAACCCCAAGAACGGCTGCGAGTGCCTCTACATCACCGGCATCGACTACCCGGATGGCGTGGACCAGAACTGCGATGGCGTGGACGGGGAAGTCCTCGAAGGCGTCTTCGTGGCGAAGAACGGCACGGCCGAGGGACTGGGCACCCTCGACTCGCCGCTGCTCACCATTGGGCTGGGGATTCAGCGCGCCCAGGAGACCGGACTGCGGGACGTGTACGTCGCCACTGGCGTCTACATCGAGACCGTCACGCTGGCCGCTGGGGTGTCTGTATACGGCGGATACCGCGGGGACTTCTTCGCGCGCGACAGCATCCTCTACGAGACGGCGGTCCTGGGTGGAGGCACGTCGGTGGAGTCCCCCGCCGCGATCAACGCCCACGGTATCACCGGCACACCGGGCTCCACCACGCTCGACGGCTTCACGGTGTTCGGCCCCAGCAGCACCGCACCGGGCGCCTCCGTGTACACGCTGCTGTTCGTGGACTCCACCGATGCGCTGGCGATCTCGAACTGTCGCCTCTACGGCGGCAACGCGGGAGCCGGAGCGCCGGGAAGCCCGGGGGACTCCGGCAGCGCGGGAGCGCCGGGCGGCAGCGGGGCCAAGGTCAAAGAGGTCGGGTCTCCGAGCTGTTTCGGCAGCAATCCGGGGGGCACCGGCGCCACCAACTTCTGCAACGGAGTCCCCGTCAACGGCGGTAACGGCGGCATGGGGATCTGCCCGGATCACGACCTCAACAGCAGCGATCCCGGGTGTCCCACCGGCGAGATCGCCCAGGTGTCCAGCGCCGCCGAGAAGGGCCAGCCCGGCTCCGGGCCGGGCGCCGGCCTCGGGGGGCTCGCGGGCCACGACGGGTACATCGACCTCGGCTGGGGCCCCTACTCCGGCTTCTGCGGCGACGACAACGCGGCCAACTGCAACAGCTGCCAGAACCCGCCAGAGGGGCTCCAAGGCCACCCGGGCACGCCGGGAGCGGGAGGATCGACCGGCGCGGCCGGCAACGGGTGCAACACGGGCGGCAGCGTCGCTACGCATCGATGGCAGGCCACGGCAGGTGCCAACGGCGGCACGGGCGGACACGGCGCCGGCGGGGGCGGCGGCGGCGCCGGCGGGGGCGTCGAGACGCTCTACTGCGGCGCAACAGCAGCGAAGTACTCAGACCTCGGCGCAGGGGGCGGCGCCGGTGGCGCGGGCGGCTGCGGGGCCACTGGCGGCACCGGTGGCGGCAGCGGCGGCGGCAGCTTCGTGATCTTCCTGTCGTACAGCGCCCCCAGCGCGGCATTGCCGACCTTCAAGAACAACACCGTGACGCGGGGCCGCGGCGGCGACGGAGGCTTCGGCGGCGCTGGCGGCTCCGGCGGCGCTGGCGGTGCCGGTGGCTTCGGTGGTGCCACCGATCCCGCAGACGCCACGTTCTGCGCGGGCGGCGGTGGTACCGGCGGCGCCGGAGGCCGCGGTGGTCACGGGGGTGGCGGAGGCGGTGGCTGCGGCGGCCCGTCGTACGCCGTGTTTCTCTCCGGGACCGCCGGCTCTCCCGCGCTGAAGGCTGGCATCTCGGTGGTGTTGGGCGGTGGTCCCGGCGCCGGAGGCCCCGGAGGACCCAGCGTCGGCCTCCCCGGCACCACCGGCAATGCGGGGGCCTTCGCCTTGACGAACTGAGACCCGGAGCGAGCTCCATCAACCCGCGGGCGCGCCTCCTACCGGCGCGTCAGAGCAGCCCCGCTCGGCGCCTCAATACCCAGTCGAAGGTGAACAAGAGGCAAGCCAGGCCCAAGACCAGCGGGGTGTTCCAACGGTCGTGATAGTGGCGGCTGGTCACGTCGCTCACGCGGGGGCGGGCGAGCGGCACATCGAGCGCGGTGGTGGGGGTGATCGTCCGCGACACCCCTCCAGTGGCCGCCGACACCGCCTCGAGGAGCTTCATGGAAGGCAGCACCGCGCGCATCTCCGGCCGTTCGTCCGCCACGACAAACACGCTCGCTCCCAAGACCTCCTGCCCGCCCACGGGCGCAGAGACCCGCACGTCGTAGATCCCAGGGGCCTCGGGAGTCTGGGTCGAGACAGCGCGGCCTGCTGAGTCGGTGGTCACGTCAGACTCGTAGACCACGGTGGACGTGACGTCGGGCGCGGCGGCGCGGCGGCTGAGAGTGACCCGGAGGGCTCGGTTGGCGGCCGGCGCGTAGTCGGGCTCGAAGACGCGGATGTCGAGGTCTACCGGCTGACCGAGCGCCCTTACGCCCGCGCTGGGCGTGACGCGTACCAGCTCCAGCGTGGGGTCCTTCACCAGCCACCGCAGCGTGTTCTGAACGAGCGTGTCATAGGCCGCGCCCTGGCCTGCATCACCCGGGAACCGCCAGCGCCACAGGCTGTCGGTGCCCACCACGACCACCCGACCCTCACCCGCCTCGCCGGCGACGATCACCGGCATGGGCTTGCCGTCGGCTCCGGTGCGCTGCGAGTGCTCGACCAAGACGACGCCGCCGGGGGTGGCCCGCTCGAAGAGGTTGGCCCCTTCCAGCGGCGGCAGGCCCTTCCAGAGCTCGGCGTTGGCTGTGGGGTCGAATGCGAGCTGGGTGATCGGGTGCGTGCGCCCGGCCTCCGTGAGCTGCGGTGCGAACGTGGAGAGATCCAGCGGCTTCTCCGCGAGCCCGTGCGTGACCGTCAGCTCAACGGGCAGCAGCGGCTCGAGCGGCGTCCGATCGTACCCACCGGCGCCGAAGGCCAGGCGTCCGCCCAGGAACAGAAACCCGCCACCCTCGCGGATGAAGTGGGCGACCTTCGGCAGGTGCTCATCCGTGGCGAAGGGGCCGTAGTTGAAGTCCTGGAAGATCACGAGGTCGAAGCTGTGCAGCTCTTCGACGAAGAGCTCCTGCGCAGGAAACGGGATGAGCGCCGTCTCCGACTGCTGGAGCTGCCGCACGTTTCCGGCCGTGACCAAGATGAAGAACGACACCAGCTGGACGTTGGGGGTGCTCTTCAGGAGGTTGCGCAGGAAGCGCTGATCCCAAGATGGGTGGCCCGCGATCTGGAGGATACGCAGCTTGTCCCGCCCGACGCGGATGACCGTGTGCCGCACGTTGTTCTCGGTGCTCACCTCGCCGGACAACGGCCTAACCCTTACTGTGTATACCCTGTGCCCCATGTCGACCGGGGTGAACTCGAAGCCTGCGACGTAGGTGCGCTGGCCCGCGTCGATCTCGCGCGACACGGAGCGAACGGGGCGCCCATCTTCGAGGAGCTCGATCTCGAGCGTGCCGCCCTCGTAGCCCGCGACGTCGATGACCGCCTCGATCGACGCCGCCGTCCGCTTGAAGGCGAAGGGAGCGCAGCGCAGCTCGCGGATCTCCACGTCGGCGACCCCCGCGTCACCGAAGCCGAAGGTGTGGATCGGCGCGCCCAACGAGCGGAGCAGGCGCGTGGTGTCGGTGTCGAGCACGCCCGTACGCGACAGGGGCGTGGCAGCGCGGCCGTTGTCGAGGCCGTCCGAGATGAGGATCACGCCCCCGACGTCTTTGTGGCGAGACCGCTCAATCACCTTCTCGAGGGTCTCGATGATCGGCGTGGCGTCCCCCGATGCCGCCAACGAGCGCCCTATCGTTCGAGCGTCACCGGCCTCGAGGTCGGGGCCGAAGCGCCACGCCTCGATCGTGTTCGCAGCGCCGATGCTCTCGAGGTAGGCCTGGGACCGGTCGAGGAGGCGAGAGACCGCCTCGCGACGAGCGCCGTCCGGACCCGGGAGCGCCATGCTGGCCGAGTCATCTACGAGGAGCACGACGGTGTTCGTGGAGAGCGCGCGTGTCTCCTCGAGGAGCGCCGGCTGGAGGAACACGAAGCCGAGCAGCGCCAGAAGCGCGCAGCGCATCCCCAGCAGCCCCCAGCGCATGCCCCAGCCCCGAACTCGCCTCAGGTTCCACACGGTGAGGACAAGCACCGCCAGCGCGAGGCTCCCCACGGCCAGCTGCTGCGACAGCTGCCAGTCGCCGAGCAGCACCCACTCGAAGCGGGTCTCGGCGGGATCGGAGGCGAGCAGCATCAGGGCTTCGCGGGGGTCACCCGAGGTGGTGCAGCGCGCCAGCGACGTTCGTGCAGCAGGTAGTCCGTGTGGGCCTGGTCGTCTTTGTAGTCCAGGCAGAGCGCGTACATCGCGACGTTCACGGCGAGGCGAATCGCGCGCTCGCGCTGAGAGTCTCCGCCCGGGACCACGTCGAAGCGCCAGTCGGGGCCCTCCCTGTCCAGCGCCCCGAAGACGTCGTTGTGCGAGTAGAGGACAGCGAGCCGCCCGTCGAGGCTGAGCCCCTCGAGGTAAGTGCGGTGGATCGCGCGGCCAGCGGGGAAGTCGAGCAGGTAGAAGCTGCGGTAGATCACGTGCTGCGACGGGATCTTCTCGAAGACGTGCCCCGGAAAGAGCCCCTCGAACTCCTCGCGGACCGAGGCGTCGAACGCGGTGGACGGCCCCCCTCGCCCGGAGTTGTCGGCGAAGAGCATGCCTCCCGCCGTGATCCAGCGCCGGAGACGCTCGCGCTCGTCGGCCTCGAACCGGAAACGCGCGTCACCGCACATGACCAGGAACGGGTGCCGCAAGAGGGCCGGGTCACGGACCGCCACAGGGACGGTGGACTCCACGTCGATGGAGGTGCGGGCACGGATCTCGAGCGCCATGCCGCTGGGCCCCTCCGGTCGAGCGTCCCAGCGGCCCTCGTGGATCAGCTGCCCCACGTGGAACGCCGTGGCCGGGCCGATCGCCCTAGCGCCCGACGCCAGCAGCAGCCCGAGCGCCGTCCGGCGACTCAGCCGAACGGAGCCGCTCAGAAGCAGACCGTGAGGGTGACGCGCGAGTCCTCGGGCGTGCCATCACCGTCCGTGTCGACGTCCGCCGTGACGAGCGTGGCGCCCGTCTCGCGGATCGCCTCGGGCAGATCAGCGATGAGCTTCTCACGGTCCACGATGCCCGTGAGGCGTCCTGTGTTCAGGTCGAACACCGCGTCTCGCACCACGATGAAGAGCGGTGGGTTCGAGATAGGGATTGTGAGCGGAAAGGAGTCTGGCCCAAAGGACCCGGTGCAGTCCGCGTTTCGATCGGCGTCGTCTCGCACCCAGATCTGGTCGCCCTGACAGTTGGTGGCGAGATCCCCGTCCTGCCAAAGGGAGACGGCGATCGTGCCTTCCTCGAAGCCCTTGGTGAGCACGGGCGTAGCGAGCGCGGCCATCTTCTGGAAGCCACCCAGCGGCTCCATGGTGACCATCTTCACGGGATACTTGGCCGTGGGCTCGGCGCACGGCGCCGCGCCCGCCTCGAACACGCCGCTCGGGGGCGTACACGACAGAAGGGTGCGCGAGTAGGGCTGCTCCCCGCACGGGTGGGTGGCGGGCCCGGCCACCGTCTCGGTCCGCTCGCTCGCGTCACCGGCGGTGGTGTCCGTGGTGGGCGTGGCGGCGTCGTCAGCGAGGGGCGCGAACTCGCTCTGCACGGCTTCGTGGGTGGAGCAACGGCTGGACAGGCAGATGAGCCCGCCCTCGCAGTCGCTGTCGAGCAGACAGGAGTCGCCCTCGGCCGCGCCGCAGCCGGCCAAGATCAAAGGCAGTACGTAGCGCATACAGTCCAACCGTTAGTCGAGTCCGAAGACCAGGTCGTAGTGATGTATCTGGCCGGGGGCACCGAGGACGCGAAGGAACACCTCGAGGTTCTCCTCGGGCAGGAAGCGCACTTCCACCCCGTTGGAGCCGGGGATCCCGTCGGCGATCTTCTGAAGCGAGCCCGTGTTCTTTGTGTAGAGCTCGGCGATGAGCGGTGCCTCGTCGGAGAAGCCGAAGACGTAGACGTAGAGCTCCTCATACGCCGCCGCCGAGAGCTTGAACCAGTCCTCTCCCCCGGGGCACACCTTGAGGCGCGTGAGGAACCCGAGGGAGTGGTCTACCTCGAGCGCGTTGTCGGCGGTGTCGAGCGGGCTGAACCGGTCATCGAGGCACTGACCCGGCCCGCCCGCGTCAGCGACCCAGAACGCGAGGTCGTAGATCGCCGTGTACGGCCCGTTGTTCCTCACGCGGAAGCGGAAGCTCCCCTCGGACGCTGCTGTGACGCCCCACTGCCGGGTCTGCGGGCTGTTCGAGGCCACCGCCTCACCGGCGATGTGTAGCCCCGCCGGATCGTCGAAGATCTGGAGGTCGAGGGGGGCGTCCTTGGGCTGATAGGCCGCTGCCTGCACCGTGAGCCGCTCGCCCTCGTTGAGGTCGATGCGGAACCAGTCTTCCGCGTTAGGGCAGACCAGCAGGTCTGTGTAAGTGTTCTCTGGCAGCAGCCGCGCCGCCTTGGCGTTGGCGTTGGGCGTGAACTGGTCCTCGAAGCACATCGTGGCGGTCTCGACGACGTCGATCGTGAGCCGCCCCGTGTTCGCGGCACCGTGATAACCGAGCACGGTCACCACATAGCTGCCGGCGTCGTCCACGTGCCAGACGATCCGCTCGTCGTTCTCGGCCGAGCTGCTGTGCGCGACCACCTCGCCGGACGGGGCGCGCAGCACCATGTCCAAGTCGCCGAAGGCGTGTTGGAAGGCGAGGCCCACCACAATCGACTCGTCGTCGCCGGCGGACACGAGGACGCTGTCGTGGTCGGCCGCGCAGATCGTGACGTCTCGCGGAACGCTCCGCTGGACGAAGATGGCTTCGTCGACCCCGTCGTTGGGCTCCGACGCGTCGTTCGGACAGTCCCCCACGGCCCGGGTGGCGACCACCGCGTACGACTGATCGCCGCTCTTCTCGCCCGGTGGCGCCACGACCTGCGCGTAGACCGGGCCAAGGACTCGGGCCGCCACGCGATCGCCGGCATTGGTGAGCGCGGGCACGACGGCGCCGAGCTCGTCGAGCAGCGTGACCTCGAGCGCGCCGTGCCGCCTCTCGTGGATCACCTGGACGGTGACGGTGGCACCCGGTGGGGCGTCGACGCGGTACAGGTCTTCGCCGTCGTCCACGCAGAAGCGCAGGTCGTACGTGACGCCGCTGTCGATCTCTGACCGAACGGGGATCACCGGGGCGTCCTCGAGGCCCGTGGACTCGTACGCGTCGTCCTTGCACGTCCCCGTCCACTGCTTCGGATAGAGCGCGACCGTGTGGTGGCCCACCTTCGGGAAGCGCGTGGTGTGGTCGCAGCTGGTGCTCTTCACGTCGTCGTCGTCTACCGCCGTGACGTAGTAGTGCAGCAGCAGCGGCTCGGTCGCGTTCACCGCTGGGCTGGCGAGGATGCCGATGAAGTAGCGGTTCTTCGGGTTCGAGGGGCACCCCGGATCCGAGTCCGGGGAGCACTGATCGAGCGCCACGGTGTTGCCGTCGTAGCTGGACGCGTCGAGCGGATTGTTCGTGGCGTAGTGGAGCGTGAGCTCGCGGATTCGAGACTCCACGTCGGTGGCGTATAGCCGAAACGCGAGCGCACCCGAGCCATCGAGATCGCCGACCGGGAGGCACGAGGGCTCGTCGCAGGGTTCGAAGGTGGGCGGAGTGCCCGCGCAGTTCTTCTGCTCGTCGGCGTTCATGAGCAACAGGGAGATCTCGCGCACCACCTTCGGGTGAACGCCATCGTCGGCCTCCACCACGAGCTGGTAGTACTCGCGCTCCTTGGCCTGGAGCTCCGAAGGCTTCCAGTAGAAGCTAGCCGACTTGCCGTCGAGCTGCGTGAAGCGGGCTCCGGGGATGGGGTCGCTGGTGGCGGTGATCGCCACCTCCTTGGTGTCGTCGTCCTTCACCACCACCAGGAAGCTGAGGTCGTCGTCCACCGACAGGTTCAGCACGTAGCCCTCAGGCCCCAGGAACTCGGGGGCCCCCGACTGCGGCAACACGGTCACGTTGAGCTGCCGCGTGGCCAGTCCGCCGCGCCCGTCGTCAGCCGAGAACGTGAGCTGATGCACCTTGCCGGACGGGCCGGTGTCGCTGATGAGCGGCGCCCACACGAAGCGGGTGTTCGGGCCGTCGGGAACCAGCTCTGCCGTGAGCGGGACGGGGTTGACCGCGACGCTCAGCCGGTCGCCGTCGGGGTCGCGCGCGGGGACCACGAGCTCGATCGTCTCGCCGACCTGTGCCGTGATCGGGGCAATCGGATCGATGACCGGCGCTCGATTCGGCGCTTCCGCAGCGCACGACAGGACGACGGTGGCGAGGACGAGGCGGAGCTGCACGCGCCAACCATACCACGACGGCGATGCCGCCGGGTTACCCCTTCAAGCGGCGCATCAGGCGCCGCAGGATGGTGAGGCACAGCAGCAGCGTGACCCCGTTCGCGAGGATCACCGGCAGGCTCCAGATGAGCAGCCCGTAGACCAGCCAAAGAGCCACGCCAGCTGAGAACAGGGCGTACATCGCAATCGAGACGCCCGAGACGTCGTCGCTGCGAAGCACCTTGATCACCTGGGGGACGAAGCTGAGCGTGGTGAGCAGCGCCGCGATGAGGCCGATGGTCGTGGTAATGAACACCGGCTGTTTCTACGCTGCGCCCCCGCTGGAGGCCAGCCGCAAGCGCGGAGAGGTTGGACGAGCATGCGTTTCGCGCGACGACTCCTGGAGAGCGGCCCCGTCGTCCCCGCCGTTCAGACGCTCAACCGCCGCCTGGGGACCGCCCTCGAGCGGCTGGACCGAGGGAACCCGCTCGACCCGGACCTCCGGGCGATGCTCGCGCTGCGCCGGATCGCCCGCCTG
>SXGT01043755.1_pt1 | contig 16764 bp, 19 predicted proteins | sample 3176221 | NCBI WGS metagenome assembly SXGT01 (sample SAMN11356862, study PRJNA531348) | freshwater metagenome | isolation source: freshwater sample F1-120 | place: China: Fuxian Lake, Yuxi | collected 2017-12-25 | reverse complement strand
GTTGGAGTTAATTGGATATTGAGGTTTAGTTGTTTGAGACACTGCATTGAAAGATTGGTTGCGATAGATTGCAACTGAACTGGATAGGCTAGGGTTAAGGTCTGAGACTCTGAAGTAAGTAAGTTATTTTTTAAAAAAGCAGTATGTAAAGACTTAGCTTTATTGGGGTCGTAGATCTCTTTAGAGGAAGTGGGGGAGGCAATAAAGGGATCTAGTCCCGAAGCAAGCAGGATAGGTTGTTGGAGAGTGTTAACCCACTCTGTTTTATTAATGGACAAGAACAAAGCTTTTCTTAGATTTAGATCTCGTAAAAGGCGATTTCTTTCGTTAAAAATGAGAACTGTTCTATAGGGTGTTGGATAGAGCTGAATATTTTCTCGTCGTGATGTTCCGATATCTCCGAATATCAAATGGGCCTCTTTGTCTTCAAAAGAGTTCATTGCGAATTGTTTATTTGAGAAGGTAGTGATTTCGATTTGATCCACGATGGGGCGAATTCCCCAATAGTTCGGGTTTCGAGTTAGTATTAACTTGGTGGAAGAAGGTTTGTTTGCAATTAAAAATGGACCCAATGAACGAGAGCCTTTCTCGAAAGGTAAGTCTTGTAACCAAGATGATGGATGGGACAGAGAGAATAAGAACTGGGGCACTGGTTTTATAAAAGTAAGGGAGAGAGTTTGAGGGTTTAAGGCCTTTATCCCTACTTGAGAAAAAGGGACTTGCCCCTCAAAAAAGGGCTTAGCTTGAATGATAGGAAACAGGAATCGAGCCTTATTGAACTTTTTTGATGTAAGAGCTTTTTTCCATGATTCAACAAAATCGGCCGCAGTTATCGAGATGCCATCTGAGTTTTTAATGTTTTTTTTAATTTGAATCAAAAGGTTGTTTTTTGAGAATGTCCAAGACTCTGCAAGAGCGGGTTTAAGAGCTATTTCATTATTAATATAAAGCAAACGAAACAATCCCTCTCCAGTAAGGTTTCTGATTTCAAGGCAGGGAGAAAATTCGCAATTTAGATCTTTTAAAGAGAATGAAGGAAAAGAAAAGATGACTCGAAGAACTTTAGAAGGTGTGTCCGAAGAATGTTTCAAACAAGAAGGCAGGGAAAATAATAAAATTGAAGTAATAAAAAAAACGATGTCAAACTGTTTTTTCACAATGCTTGAATAGGACGTGGGAACTGTTCTTCTGGCAAGAAAAAAATAATTATTTCATGATAATAATTATTTGACCAAAAAAAACCAGTTTGTTATTTACCTATCTTTGATTGATTCCAATCTACAACATCATTTAGGAGGAACCTTAAAATGAATAAAGCGCAACTCGTGGAACAACTTGCATCTGATCTTGAAATCACCAAGGCTGATTGTGAGCGTGTTATTGATAGTACAATTGAAGCTATCAAAAAGAGTGTTAAAAAGGGCGACGATGTCACACTAGTCGGATTTGGAACATTCACAAAATCAAAAAGAAAAGCACGAATGGGCCGCAATCCTCAAACAGGCGCAGCTATTAAAATTCCTGCATGCACCGCTCCAAAGTTCCGTGCTGGAAAAGCTTTTAAAGATTATTTAAACTAGAAGTTTTAGTTTTTTATTTAAAACGCCGTTTTAGGATCTCCTGAAACGGCGTTTTAATTTGTAGAGATTGCAAAATAGTATTTTTCCATTTCTAATCGTAATTTTTCAGCAAAAGAGAGCTCAATAAGACAAATAACTACTGTGAGGCTTATGACCAGTGCCCACGCGTAAATATTTTTGCCAATCTTTCGGTGAAATATCCAAAGGAAAGTTAAACTAATCAGTCCATTGATAAGCCCTAAAAGAGCCCCTATTTGAAAGAAACCCAAATAGGGAAAGAGGATTATGGGAAAGGCAAGTCCACCTACAAATCCACCTATGTAGTCTGAGAAAAGTATTTTTGTTAAAGAGTTATGGCTGCTATTCATCTGTGAGAGAAGTGGAATCTCCATTCCAATGCCTAACCCTAAAAGAAAAACGAAAAGAATTAAAATCTTTTCTGGAGCAAAGTTAAGCGAAAAGGAGATATACATTAGGGGAACTGCAGAAATAGCACACCAACAAAGATAGGTTTCTACAGCAAGAAAATAAGCGAAACTGTTTTTAGATAGAGATCTAGTAAGTAAAGCTCCTATACCCATGCTGAGCATCATCAATGAGATTACAAGCGAGTATTGTAGAATACTAGCCCCCATCAGAAACGTGGCATAACTACCTAAAAGTAATTCATAAGCCACGCAAGTGAAGGCTACTAAACCCGCACAGAAATATAGATACAAGGATTCGATCTGGGTCATTTGGATTTTGAAATTATATATCTAATTTGATTTTTGGTGATAACATTTATTCTATGACTCTTATTCGAGAATTGATTGTAGATGCTTACGGTTGTGAATTGGAATTGAGCGAAACTAAACGACTTGAAAAGGCTGCTAGAGAGGCTTTAGAGGCTGAGGGAGCTACAGTTGTTAAGAGCTCTCATTATAAGTTTCAGCCGCACGGGTTAACTTTATGTCTCATTTTAAAGGAATCCCATTTTATTATTAGTACCTGGCCTGAGTATAAGATGGCGATTGTGAATATATTTCTGTGTAATGATGAAATGGATACGAAGAGGGTATGGAAGGCATTTTCAGAGAGTCTTTTGCCTTCACAAGTTCGCTTTCATGAGGTAACTCACGAAGTAGGGATGAATCCCATTAAAAAGTCAGCCTAAATAAAACGATTATTGCCATCCTACAGAGTCAAAGATTTGTTTTGACACAAATGACTGCCCTTTATTGGAAAGATGGTAGCAATCGATTGCGAAATGATCTTTTTGAAAGTCCATTCCGAGAGGGGGTTCAATACGGAAGTATTGATTGCGAATGCTTTTGTTTTTCCATTTTTCGGTTAATTCCTTTAACGTATTGTTAAGAGCATCAACTCTTGGGGCTAAGTAATCGTTTAAAGTGCCCTCCTTGAATTTTTTAGAAAAAGTAGGGCAGTAGGGGAAAAGTTTCTCCCAACTTTCGTTACATCGATATCTTCCTTTAGAGCTTTCGAACCATACCTGTCCATCCAAAAGGGGATATATTTTTTGAACATCAGCTAATGAGATTAGGTAGGCCTTGCCCCCTTTATGGTTTTTATCCCAAATTTCCAGAGCCTTATCAAGATTGTTATTGTAGTTAGAAGCTAGGGTTTGTTCAGAGTTAATATTGTGACAGAGATCATTGTACCCAATGAGAAAAAAGGCAATCACAGGCTCTTCGGGGGCTACATCTTTTGCGTTACTTACCTCCGTAATTAAATTCTCGCTTTGAGCGCCACTTAGACCATAATTTCGCACCTCAAACTGCATTTCAGTTGTTGTTAGGTGTTGGGCTAAAAGTTGAGGCCAAGCGAGTTCCCCTTTTTCATGTTTATTTAAGTAAGCTCTGTCTTTAGTTAGTTTAAACATGGTCAAGTCAGAGAGGATAGTACTTACAGTGGTTAATTTGGTTTCATGCGTTACATTTGTGTAGTTTAAAAGTCCTGCGGTAACGGAATCTCCATAGGCCTCTAAAATAGCGGTCTGAGAAAAGGCGTATCCATGAAGCAAAAATAGAGCGCAAAAAATAAAATATTTCATTGTTCCTCCCGTCAAAACGAGCCCCAAGAATAAAGAAAATGGGGCGTAAAATCAAGGGGTAGTTTTAAAGGCTGTTTGTGAATTGTGGTATCTCTAACAGCTGGAATTGTATAAGTAAAATTTGATAGTCGTTAAGCTGGGAAGTGACAATTTAGGGCCCCTCTAAATTTTGTATGGAATGTGGAAAGTTTTGCCGAGTCGTTGGAAGTCTTTTCCCTTTTTGTGCTGTTTATTGGAGTGTGTCTAGGCTAATCGAAATGGCACTTGAGTTGCTTAGTCTAAAAGAAACGATAGAGCTACTCACTCTCTTATCGGTTAATGAGTTAAATCACTTGAAAGGAAATTTATGGATAAAGGAGTCTATACAGCCCTCTCAGGCGGGATTGCAAAAAGTCATGAGTTGGAACTCATTGCGAATAATTTGGCTAATGCTAACACTCCGGGATTTAAACGCGATTCTGGAACTTTTAATGAATATCTGACGGATTTGAGAAGAAATGATTCGGTAGAATCACTTCCTCGGGAAATTATCTCTTCGAGTTCCATCAACGGACGCCCATCGGGGGACAAAAGCTTTGTTGAGATGGATGGAGTTTACACCGATTTTAGACAGGGCAATGTTGAGAAGACTAATAGAAAACTTGATCTAGCGCTTGAGGGAGGCGGTTTTTTTGAGATAATGACTCCCGCAGGTGTTCAATATACACGGCAGGGAAATTTTAATATCTCTCCTAAGGGAATTCTTGTTACAGGGAATGGGTACCCTGTTCTTTCCAAGGCAGATAAAGTTCAAGGCTCGACACCGGTTGAAGGAGATCTTTTTGGAGTCATTGATAGCTTAGGACAACAGGTTCCAGCCCCGGCTCGAAACCCACGACCCGAGCAAAGAATGATCCAATTAGGTAATGGGCCTATCGAAATTGATCAAAATGGAATCATTCGACAAAATGGTGCTCAGGTCGCTCAAATCAATATTGAAGAGTTTCAAGAAGCACAATGGTTAGAGAAATCAGGCAATACCTATTTTAAAAATATTTCTCCTAATAATCTTAAAAATGGGGAATTAAAAACTAAGCTACACCAAGGATTTCTAGAGAGCTCCAATGTGAATCCTATTTCGGAAATGACTCGAATGATAGAAGCCACTCGAGCTTACGAGTCACATTTGCAAGCCATTAAAACGCACCAAGAGGTCGATGGGAAAACAGTGAACGATCTGGTTAAGTAAAATTTAAATTTTGAAATAAGGAGAGCATTATGATTACAGCTTTGAAATCTGCCGCTTCAGGTATGGAAGCTCAAATGGCTCAGATCAATAGTATTTCAAACAATCTCGCTAACGTGAATACGACAGGGTACAAAAAAGAACGCGCGGAATTTCAGGACCTTTTATATGAAACTTTGCAAGAGCCGGGAGCCAATACTTCGGCTCAGACTCAAGCTCCTGTGGGAATTCAACGAGGTATGGGCGTTAAGGTGAGTGGAACTCAGAGAAATTTTGAAATGGGCAATCCAGTTCATACGAGTAGAGATCTAGATATGATGGTTAGGGGTGATGGATTTTTTATGATTGGAATGCCCAATGGAGAAACCGGTTACAGTCGAGATGGATCATTTTACAAATCGGCTCAAGGAAGAATTGAAACTATCGATGGATACCCACTGCAACCAGAGATCATCGTACCTCAAAATATTAAAAAAGTAGAAATCGCCGATAATGGAACGGTTTATGGTTATGTGTCTGAAGCTGAGAGAAGTCAGCTAGGGCAGGTTCAATTGGCTACATTTGTGAATAATGCTGGATTAAAAGCGCATGGAAAAAACCTCTATTTAGCAACAGAGGCTAGTGGTCAGCCCAATATTGGAACTCCAAACTCAGGAACTACGGGTGCCATTATGCAGAACTACATTGAGACTTCTAATGTAGACGTGGTCCATGAAATGACCGATATGATTACAGCTCAGCGAGCTTTTGAAATGAATTCAAAAGTAATTCAGACCGTGGATCAGTTACTTCAAAACACTAACACAGTTATTAGGTAAGGTATGAAACTTTTAATTTTAGCAGCATTATTTAATTCGCTGTTGGGCGCAGGGATGGCGAGTCCTCAGAGCTCTCTTGAACCTCAAATCGTAACCTCAGAGAAAAAGTTAAAAAAATATATCGCTCGTGATTTCGAAAATCGAGGACGAATAGAGGTGGAGAGGATCTTTGTGAAAGAGAGTATTCCCACAGAGGCTGAAGTGATCTCTGTGGAACCTCGACCAGCTTTAGGGTTAGTTAATGTTGAATTTGCCTGGCCTGAAGGGGGAACGACTCACTACGTGTTTGGTAGTGCATTGGTGAAACTTTATGCTCCTATTGTAGTGGCTAAGACAGTCATTCGAAATAATGAATCTTTTACTAAAGATAATTGTACTCTTCAAGAAAGAGAAGTTTCTCCTTATCGAGTCACTGGATTTTATGATCATTTAGAGAGTTTGAAAAATTTAAGAGCGAGAGGGTATATCAATCCTGGGATTATTATTTCACATACTCATACCCAAGCCCCTTTTTTAGTTAATTTAGGAGAGTCTGTTCAGTTGGTTAGTGAAACTCCGGCTGTTAAAGTCTCTATTCGAGCTAAAGCTTTAGAAAATGGTCGTGAGAATCAATGGATTCGAATTGAAAATATTAGTAATAAAAAAGTCCTGCAGGCCAAAGTGATTTCTCCTGGTGAAGTTTCTCTTCATTAAAGTTTAGGAGGTTGTTGTGCGAATGATTGTATTAGTTTTTTTATTCTTGTTTTTACCTGGATGTGCTTGGTTTGGAACTAAAAGTACCCCTCAAGAAGAGGCTAGTACTAATCCGAAAGTGGCTCATAGGTATGAAATGGCTAAACCCTCTAAGCGGGAGCCTGGATCTCTTTGGAGCGAGGATTCGAGATGGAATACTATATATAGTTCCTCTAATTCACGAATGGTGGGTGACATGCTAACTCTTAAGATAAATGAACCCTTCAAAGATAGAGTCTCCATGGCTATGAATCAGAATCGAAGAGTTGATCCAGTTAAACCTGCAGGTGATGTAAAAGCCGATGCTAAAAATGATAATAAAAGTGAATCTCGAGAGCCCGCAAATGTGAATCAGGGAGCGGTTAAAAAGGATGATACGGCCCAAGTTGAGGCTACTATTCTAGAGGTTCTCCCAAATGGTTCATATCGAGTAGGCGTTAACCGTGCCTTTAAAATCGGAAGAGAACAACCCTATGTGGTTTTGGAAGGTGTTATTCGAGAAAAAGAGATTGCCTCGGATGATTCAGCTTCAACAGATGCTTTAATGAATTTAAAACTTGAGACTTTTGATGAACAGAAACATACGATGGCTCCTGATAAAAAGGTGGCTCAAGAAGGAAACGAAAAAAAATAAACTCATAGAGCGAGGAAATGAGACCCATGAGATATCTTTTTCTGATTATTGGATTTAGTTCAGTAGTTTTTGGAGCCCGCATTAAGGATATTACGATGTTAAAAGGGGCTCGTAGTAACCAGTTATTTGGTTACGGTTTAATTATTGGGCTTCCTGGTACGGGAGATAAGGCCAATGAGCTTACTGAAAACTCGATGAGTTTAGTCTTGAAGGGATTAGGCATAGATACCAAGACACAGAAGCTAGATACAAAGAATGGGGCCGTTGTAGTTGTTACAGCCACATTACCTCCATTCGCAAAGGTGGGACAACAATTGGATGTGAGTGTTGCTTCTATAGGAACTGCGAGCAGCTTAGATAATGGAACTCTCATGATGACTCCTCTTAAAGGCCCTGATGGGAAAATCTATGCGATGGCCCAGGGAAAAGTAATCGTTATGAAGAAAGAAACCAAGGGGGGGGGAGGCGGAGGGGGAAGCTCGGCCAATCTTGTGAGTGCGGGGGTCCCCAATGGAGCGATGCTAGAGAAGGATATTGGATGGGATGTTTCTCAAGAAAAACAGTTGAAGTATGTGATCAATAATCCGGATTTCACAACAGCTGTTAGAATTGCAAAGAAAATAAATGATGAATTAGGGGGTAAATATGCAGTGGCTAACGATGCAAGCACTGTCGAGGTGATGTACCCCTATACATTAGAATCCAATCCTATTGAGCTTATTGCTCAAATTGAAAGTTTAGAGGTCGAGGCAGATCGAAAAGCAAAAGTTATTATCAATGCTAGAACTGGAACCGTCGTTCTAGGAGATCAGGTTAGAATCTCTCCAGTTGCGATTGCTCATGGTAATTTGAAACTTGAAATTAAAAATTCATCTACCACGCAAGCCAGAAATATAAGTTCTTCTAATCCAGCATCCGGGCAGGTCCAGCCTCAGAATCCTACTGCAGGAGCCGTGGAAGAGGGCGGGGGCGAGTCCTCTAAGAAGTTGATGGTGATGAACGCTGGCTCAAGTATTTCTGAAGTGGTCTCCGCTATCAATGATACGGGTGCCTCGGCAGAGGATCTCATCGCAATATTGCAAGCACTAAAATCTAGTGGTGCCTTATTAGCCGATCTGGAGATGCAATGAAGATTCCACCTAATTCACCCTTTGTAGCGCAGCCAGAGGCTCCTAAAGAGGAAAAACACCCCGAGGTTCGAAAGGTTGCTAAACAGTTTGAATCACTCTTTGTGAATCAGATGATTTCAGCCATGCGTAAGACGGTGGTAAAAGGGGGAATCGTTCCTGAAAGTAATGCGGAAAGAGTTTATCAGTCGATGCTCGATAGCCAATATTCGGAAAAAATGGCTGACACAGAGCAACTCGGTCTTTCGCAACTGATTTATGACCATTTATTGCGGCAATCGCGCTCAAGGTGATACACTTAAACTGTAGTCTTTTGATTTCAAAGGAGATCCTATGAAGGTAAGCAACCCTCCCAGTACAAATCCCTATCAAGCAGAAAATACAATTGAGAGCGTTAAGGGCAATCCAAAGCTAGGAAAAAATCAAGGATACGAATCGGTTATAACAAAATCTGAAAGTTCTAGTCATGCAGGGGCCAACGTAGAAATTTCTGATAACGCTAAGCTTATGCGTCAGGCCTCTGACATCGCTAAAGCTGCCACTGAGATCCGAAAAGACAAAATTGCTGCCTTGAAAAAGAATATTCAGGATGGAACTTACCACGTTGAGGCTAATGAAATCGCTGATCGTTTGGTTGAAGAACATTTAAATGCAAATTTCGGAAAAAATAATCTGTAAGTACAGTCGATAAGTCGTTTCTAAATTTATCCATTAGTTTTTAATCAGTAAGGGCAAGTTCATGGCCATGAACCCGTTTGCATCTTATCTCTTCTCCTTAAGTGATGAGAGCTGTGCCTTGGCTAGCTCTCTCAAGGGTATTCTTCTGAAAGAGAGAGAAGCTTTAATTACTTTAAATACAGAAGACATTCTTATTCTGGTGACTCAAAAAGAGAGTGGAATGATGAAGCTCTCTAGAAAACGAGCTGAACTTAAAAAGTTCTCTCGGACGCAATTTCAACAAGAAGATTTAGAAAAACTTATCTTTTCAGATCCAGAACTACAAAAAGAATGGGATCTCAAAAAGAAAAATTGGGCAGTCTTGTGGACTGACATTCGAAATGTTTGTGAGCACAATCAGAAATTTATCGGCCATTCAATGAAAAATTTAGACAGGCTTGTTGAGAACTTAAAAAGACTTCTAGGACAGCATGCAACTTATTCACCTAAAGGTAAGCGGATAGATCAAAACTCCCAAGGATCTGTTGTGGAGGGAAGGTACTAATGGCTGTCAATGATATTCTAGAAATCGGGCGACAAGGATTAACCTCTAACCGCCAAGCTTTACAGACCACCTCTAGTAATATCGCTAATGCAAACACTCCTGGTTACACTCGTCGAAGGGCCGTAGTTGAGACTAACAATCTTTCGATTTCGCAGGGAGTGAATCTGGGTAGTGGAGTCGAAGTGAAGCAAGTGCTTAGGGTTCACGATCAATTTGTAAATAAACAGATTATCAATGAGTCTCAGTCTTTCGGAGGAGTTAAAGCTAAATCGGAGAATCTTAGCCGAGTTGAATTGGTGGCTCAGAGAGATGCAGATAATGTAAATAATTTGGTCAATAAGTTTTTCCAGGATCTTAGAGAGGTTTCCGTGAGTCCTGAAACTACTGCCATTAGAAATGTTGTTCAAAGTAGTGGTTCAGCATTGGCGGGTGGAATTCGAAACATGTTTTCAGATCTTGAGGGAATGAAACAAGATTTAGATTATCGAATTGAGGACAGCCTTTCTCAAGTTAATGGACTTACAAGAGAGCTTGCGGAACTTAATCGAAATATCATGCAGGGAAGTGCACGTAAAGACACCGTTCTTGATCTTGAAGATAGACGGGATTCTGTCATGAGAGAATTATCTCAAAAAATTAACTTTCAAACTCACACCGATGATCTGGGCCAATTTTCAATAGTCACTGGGGGTTGCATATTAGTCCAAGGGGATCGTTCTAATGATCTGTTTGCAGAGAGAACAGCTGCCCATGGAGAAAAAGGGGCTGGCTCTCTGGATATTTTCATTAAGAACCATGGAGAGGGCAGAAGAGTCACAAGTGGAATCACTGAGGGGGAGTTGGGTGGCATGATGTACGTTAGGGATAAGGTGATAAATCCAGCCATCGACCATTTAGATAAAATAGCCTATCACGTTGCAACTCAAGTTAATTCAATTCATAGAGAAGGTGAGGGGATGGATGGAGTTTCGGGACGTGATTTTTTCAAAGATATTGGAACTAGTTCAGCGGGGGCTTCTTTTCGGTTTGATCTCCATGATGCTATTAAGGACAACTTTGAAAATATTGCTGTGGGCTTTTCGGGAGAGGCTGCAGGAAGCAATGAGATTGCGCTTAAAATTGCTAACATTCAGAATGAAAAAGGATTGGCTACAAGCCATCTGGGGACACAAGAAAACTATACGATCAATGAATCCTTAAATGCTTTGGTAGGAAGAATTGGTGTTGAAACCCAAAGAGAAGGAAATCTTTTTGCCCATCACAAGGATGTGGTTCAACAATTAGAGAATTATCGTCAATCTGTTGAAGGGGTGAATCTAGAAGAAGAAGCTGTGAATATGATTCAATATCAAACTGTATTTAATGCCTCTGCTAAAGCAATGAAAGTTGGCGAGGAGCTTTTTAATACTATCTTGAGTTTAAAAAACTAAATTGAGAGCTAAATATGTCAAGAGTTTCAACCGTTCAAGTTTTTGATAACGCCCAAAGAAATATTCAAAATGCCAAAGAGCGAGAAGCTGTTTCGGCTGAAAAATCAAGCAGTTTAAAAGAGCTTTCAAAGCCTTCTCAGTCTCCTGCTGAGTGGATGATTGTTGAAACACAAAAAAATGATATGGCAGTTCGAGAAGGGATTTCGAAAAATGCCATGCTTGCAAGTCATATGATTAATACTACGGATGGAGTTATTTCGCAGGCTCAAGAGCTGGTTCAAAAGGTCCATACTTTGGCTTTGTCTGCTGTAGGAAATGCGGCAGGAGATGTTTCTAAACATGTTCTTCCTGAGGTGAAAGGGCTCTATGAAAATTTCATTCAGAACCTTAATACTAAATTTGGCTCAAGAAGCTTGATGGCGGGACAAAAATCTACCGGCCCTGCTTTTGATATTAAAGGGAAATTCTTGGGAGACGCTGAAAAAATTGAAGTGGAAATCGATCGAGGCCTATTTGTTCCTATTAACGTCTCAGGAGGACAGGCAATTTTAGGAGAAGGGTTAAGGGACGGGGTTAATATCATTCAAGGAATGAAGAATTTGATTACGGGGCTTGAAACCTCCAATCAAGAACTTATTGGAGGCTCTCTCGATGTCTTCACTAAGGCCACAGATCAGTTATCCATTGCCAGAACTCAGCTAGCGGGAAGTTCTATGGCCATAGAAAAGGCTATTCAGAGAAACACTGAAAATAAAATTCAGCAATTGGATGCTATTTCCCAAATTGAAGAGGCTAATCCCATTAAGGTTTTTTCAGACTTAGCTAGAGATCAGACCGTACTAAGAGCGGCCCTAGAAAGTTCCCATAAAATCATGAGTGAATCTCCCGCCGATATTCTTCTGAAATAGCTATATAAAGTATTGTGATATTAGATTAATAGACCTATTCGATCAAAAAAAACGGTGTTTAATTCTTATACACCTCTTAAATTTCGTTATAATGTATTTGGGTGTAAAGACCTTTTGGGATTTTACCGAATAGTTAGGTGAGTATAGAAATAATGCTAGTTCTAACAAGAAAAATTGGTGAATCTATTGCTATCGATGATGATATTAAAATCGTCGTGGTTCAAGTTAAGGGCGGTCATGTTCGCTTAGGTATTGAGGCGCCGCGCCACACCAAGATTCATCGAGAAGAAGTTTATATTGCGATTCAAGAGCAGAATAAACTTGCCGCAGAATCCCAAAATCCTACCCCACTAAAAAATGTTGCTAAGAGTGTTAGGTCCAGTTAACATTTTAATAATCACCTAAATTGAAGTTAAATATAGGCTTTCTAAGGAGATAGGAAATGATCGTTGAAACGACACGTTTTGGTAGTATCTCTGTTGCCGAGGAAGATATTATTACGTTTTCTGAAGGAATGTTAGGTTTCTCTAAAATAGATTCCTATGTTCTTGTAGAAAGAACTGATGATTCTCTTTTTCTTTGGTTACAAGCGGTTAAAAAACCTAGTGTTGCATTTCCTCTGTTGGAACCACAAATTTTAGAGCGAAATTACAAGGTGGAATTGGAAGACGAGGATAGAAAGTCCCTTAAACTTGAGACAAGTCTCACGGGTGGAAAAGTTTTTTGTATCATAACAATTCCTACAGATCCCACAAAAATGACTGTGAATTTAAAAGCGCCTATTGTGATTAATCTTAAGAAGCGAATTGCAAAACAGGTGATTTTGCATTCGCAAGATTATCCAATTAGAAAGTCGATTTTTTCAGAGCTTCAGCAGCATTGTGCAACTAATCAGAGAACTATTTTTCCGTCAACAGATGCAACTTCATATCAAGCTATTCATATCAGTGAAGAGATGGGGACACTGCCTAAAGAAGCCTAAGAGATTAGGAGTGTTTAGATTTTCTAAGTTTTGAGTATTTACTTAGAATCTTTTTTACATAGTTCATCGTTTCTCTAAAGGGTGGAATCCCCTTGTATTTATCTACTTTCGAAGGCCCTGCATTATAGGCCGCTAAGGCTAAGGTCAGATTTCCTTGGTATCGGTTGATCAGTTTCCTCAAACATTCACATGCCCCCATGAGATTATTGACTGCGTGATGCGGTTCGTGAATCTCACAATAATCAGCCGTTTCAGGCATTACCTGCATTAATCCCATCGCCCCCTTATGTGAAGTCGCCTTTGAATCGAAGTTAGATTCTACTGCAACAACAGCTTGTACTAATTTGGGATCTAAAAAAGATCTCTTAGCGGCATCTTCAATATTTTGAATGAGTTGGGGAGAAATTGCACAAAAAAGCAGGGTAGGTAAAAAAGCGAAGAAGGAAAGAGGGGCTAGTTTAATGAGTAAGCTCACAATGAATAAACAATACCATAGGTTCCTAAAAACACTGAAGTGCTTCCGGTGTAGTATCTTGCTTCAGCGCGAATATTTAAGCCAAGCAATGGGATTTCAAATCCAATTCCAGGGCCAAATACCATTGTTCCTTGTGTAATTTTGTTGGTCCCGGAGTAGCCTAAGTTTTCTGTGGGTTGAGTCATAAACCTGGCAGCACCCGCTGAGATTGAGAGAGTAATATATTTTTGACCAATCGGTATTTGGGCTCTTAATTCAGTATGCAACATGAAATGGGTAAACATATCCGCTCCTAATTCAGCAGATAGAGAATTAAGCAATCTGTATCCGATTAAGGCTCCAATGTTAACGGTGCTTGCATAAGTTTTTGTTGAGGTTCCTGAAAGGGTTTCAAACCTAGACATTCCTACGTTAGCTCCGAGATAAAGAGGTTTCTGGGTTAACGAAGATAATTCTCGATAGAGTCTCTTTACTTCTCCAACGGAAAATTGAGTGTCGAAAGATTCCTGTTCAGCTAGAGAGTTAGTATTTTGCTGGCTTCCGGGGAGGTACTGATATTCTTTAGCCACATAACTTGAGATAATCTCTTGAAATGCAGTTTTAAAAGCCAACTGTATTTCCTCACTCGTCACAGAGCCACCTTCAGGGGTAGAAAAATTTTGAGAACTAACAATAAACTCTTTGGCATGGCCTGAGTCGAAAAGAAATATCGAGAGACGAGAGTTTTCAAGATATACATAGCTCATAAGATCTGAGGCAACTTTTTTAAAGTCGTTTAATATTTCTGTCTCACTAAATCCAGTCAAAGAATAATTGGCTATATAGGTTTGAAAAAGGTTGGTATTTGCGGCAGCTTTTGCTAAGCCTTCCTGTAGAGACTGATGAAGTCCGAGTTCGGTTTTATCCGTAGTATTTAATATGGCAAGTTTGTTTCCGGAATTTTCACTAGCGATCCCATTAAGGGAGATAAAAAACATGAGCACACTTATTGCAATCATGTTTTTTTTAAAGGAAATTCGATATCTCATCGACCTCATATTTCTTTCCTAAGCTGCCAGCCTTGGTGGAGGCGATGGCTTTTTCTTGGAGAAGTAGTAGTTTGAAGCTCGCTTTGTGGGGCCAGACAATCTAATGCAGTTTAGTGCGATACCCACGGGCGATTTCGAGAAAACTTTACAGGTTTGAATAGCCTCAACAATATCTTTGGGGCGAGTATGGAATATACGCGCTACTAATACGATTAAGTCTCCCAGACCTGCCCATTGGTGAGCAAGATTTGAAGAGAAGAGAGGCGGCGTATCAATATAAATAGTATCAAACTCTTTTTTCAATTGGGCTAAAACCTGTTCCATAGGTTTCGTAAAGTTGGGCAATACGCTCGGATCGAAGCGACCTCCGCGAGGCATAAAGTAAATACCATCAACATTGGTTTTGACGATTAGTGAGTTGTAATCAGTGTTCTGAGAATTTTCTAATATGTATTTTAAGCCAGGGGTGTGATCCTCAATAATTCCAAAGAATTTATTGGGATGTGAAGTCAATAAGTCACCATCGATAAGAAGGGTTTTTCTGACAGGATTTTGAGATGCTAGGCTTAGAAAGTGCGTTACAGTACTTTTTCCTTCGCGAGCATGAGGAGAGCTGATGACAATAATGGGGCACTTGACATCGCGCATTTCCCTCATAATTCTGTAATTCATAATTTTTAAATATTCTAATGAGTAACCAGGCAAGTCTTCATTAGTCCCTTGCTTTTTGATCAAGGGAACTTTTCCAATAACTGGAAGATTCAGTCTGTGAACTTCAGTTTCGCTATCTAAGCGGGGGAATCCAGCAATCAAAATGATGACTGTAATTGCAATAATGAAAATACTCAAAGAAAGTGAGCTGTAGAGATGCCTAGAAAGTTGAGGGGCCACTCTGTGTCCTGATCGGGTAGGTTCTTGAAGTCTGAAAATTTCAGCTCCTCCGGCCGAAAGCTCCAATTCGGTTTCCTGTTGTTTCTGATAAAGGCTAGTCAGTAGTTTCTTCTTATGGTTAAGCTCCATAAACATTCGTTCATATTGAAGCCTTTGCTGATTAAAGAGTTTTTCTTTCTGCGAAAATATCTCTATTTCCTTGTCAACGCTGGCTAATTTAATTTGATCAGCTCTGTGCTCGATCTCAAGAGAGGCAACTTTCTGTCTAACATCGGTGGAAGGCAGAGGGGTTCTCATGAAAGTCTGTACTTCTTCTTCGTTAAGATTAGAAAGTTTGGCAGTGACATCATCTAGTTGTTGTCGAATTATTTTTAATCGCCCTTCTTTATCAGGATGATTCGATTGCTCGGTAAGAGTTATCTGATATTGAAGTTCAGTAACTTTTTGGGTAAGGGCAGAAATAGTTGCGACTCGAGCTGTATGCTCACCTTTTTTGGCTCTTGGAATACTTAAAATGAGTTTGTAAATGGCACGATTGGTAGCCATTCGATGCGAAATATTATTTTTTTCTGTCCTTAATTTTTGTACTCCCTGATTATCCATCGTGATATTTAAGAAATTAATGAATTCGGGATTATTTCTCTGATAGTCAACGATGCCCTGTTCCTTCTCTTTTATTTGATTAAGGAAACTTGAAATTTGCCTTGTTAAGAAATCTCTTTTAAGAAGAGATTCTCTTTGCCCTACTTCAGGATAATAATTTTGAATAGTATTTAAATAGGCCAAACAAATTGAATGGGCAGCATCGGGATTGTGAGATGTGCAATGCATGCTATAGATGTCGCTATTTTTATCCCATGAGAGGGAGATAAAGCTTCTTAATACACCGGCTGGATAAGCAACACCTCCTGGAAACATTGACTTTAAATAAGGGGGATGTCCTTCATTATAAATTTCAGTGAGCTGATTACGAAATCGTTCGAAAACCTCTTGCCCTAATAACAGATGAACCATGTTTTGTTTTCGAGCATTGTTCATTGTGTTAGCGGACATAAGCACAGTTTGATAAATCTGACGTCGAGTTGTATCAATTAATAAAGTCGCATCAGATTCGTAAACTGGAGGTGTTTTGTAAAATTTATGTAGAGAGATTCCGTAGATTACAATAATTTCCAATAGAAAAAGCCACCAATGTGTTCGAACATAGCCAAAGGCTTTTAACAGAATGTGAAATTCATTTACTGGAGTATGGTGCATAAGTTTGTGTAGGTCCCACACCTAGTAACGGCAAATTATGAAGAAAGATTAAGAAAAAAATGAAGTTTTCTTCATAATAAGTGAAGCGCCGCATCGATTGTTGGTTTGTGAAAAAAGATTACAGCTTTAATGATATTTATAATTATATCATTTTTTATCGATTTTAATCCCGTTTTCACAACTCAACAGCGATCCTCGGTGAGCCACGGTGCACGATAAAAAGTGGAGTCATTCAAGAATTTGAATATGAAAGTGGGGCTACCAGCTCCAAGGAAAGTCGCTGTACGCCCCGATTTCATATTCAAATTCTTGAATGAACCATCATAAAATCACTCCAATGGCACACCGAGACTTTGCGAAAAGGTTTTTCTAGTGCTCTTCAATTAGCCTCAAAATTTATTC
>SXGT01572125.1_pt1 | contig 16766 bp, 11 predicted proteins | sample 3176221 | NCBI WGS metagenome assembly SXGT01 (sample SAMN11356862, study PRJNA531348) | freshwater metagenome | isolation source: freshwater sample F1-120 | place: China: Fuxian Lake, Yuxi | collected 2017-12-25 | reverse complement strand
CGCTGGGCCCCCTACCGCTCGACCGCGGCCGGGTACCTGTGGCGTTCGCGCGACCCAGCCCCGCCCGCGGCGTCAGCCGCGCCGCGGGTCGCACGCCGTGGCGCCCGGTCCACCCGGACCGCAACGGGTTGATCGCCCGCCCCCGTTCGAGCCCCGCCCGGCGTGGCCGGCCGCCGCCCCCCGACCGCCCGCGATCGGCGAGGACGCTCTGCTAAGGCCACGGGTCATGGTCGCAGCCCAGAATCGTGTCCTGCTCGGGACCGCCGGCGAGGTCGGCCATGGCAAGACTTCGCTTGTCGCCGCTCTGGCGCGCGGCGGCGCGCCAGCCGACGAGCCGGAGGACGCCACCGCCATCGACCTCGGCTTCACCACCCACGAGATCGCAGGTCGCTCGGTCGGGGTGGTGGATCTCCCCGCCGGCTCGAATGGCCTCTCGCAATCGCTCGCGCGACTGGCCGCGGTCGACGTCGTGCTCTGTGTGGTGGCGGCCGAGGTCGGCGCCACGCCGGCCACCGGCGAGCAGATCGACGCCCTGATCAATCTGCACGGCCAGCCGATCGTATTCGCCGTGTCGCGCGCCGACCGCGTCGATGCCGGCCAGGCGGCTCGGGTCGTGGCCCAGCTGCGCGAGATGACCGCCGGCACCGTGGCCGCGGCGATCGACCCGGTGGTCACCTCGGCGCACGACGGCAGAGGGATCGAGACACTCGGCCAGACCCTCGCAGCGCTGCTGGCGACCCCGCGACCGCGCCGCGCGAGCGGACGCTTCCGCATGCCGATCGCGCGCGGCTTCATCCTTGCCGGCCGTGGCCCGATCGCCCTCGGGACCGCGCTTGCCGGCCAGATCCGCGAGGGCACGGAGCTGGCGCTGGCGAGCGGGCGAAGGTCCCGGGTCGGCTCGGTCCTGGCGCAGGGACGGAGCGCACGCGAAGGACGGGCCGGACAGCGCCTGGCGCTCACCCTGCCCGATCTCGGCCCCGGCGACCTCATACGCGGCCTCTGGCTGACCGAGCCGGGATTCGGCGCCGGAGCGGAGCGCCTCGACGCCTTGATCCGGGTCAGCCGATGGGCGCAGCGCAGCCTCCGCGAATTCACCGCGATACGGTTCCACCTCGGGGGTTCGCAGACGCGCGGACAGCTCCAGCTCCTCGGCAGTGCACCAGAGCTCGCTGCCGGCGAGACGGGCTTTTGTCAGATCGCGCTCGAGCGGCCGATCGTCGCGTGCACGGATGATCGCTTCGTGTTCGTCGGCGAACACGGTGACCGACTGCTCGGGTGCGGCGAGATCCTCCATCCCGGCGCTGCTCGACACCCGGCAACGGACGCGACGATGGCCCGACTGCAGCGGCTCCGCGAGTCCAGCGGTGCAGCGCGCACAGCTCCGCTGCTGGAACTCCGGCGCTTCCCGGTCGCACCTCTCGCTCTGGTCGCGCAGGCGCTCGACTTGCCCCCGGCCGCCATCACAGCGCAGGTCCGGCGCGACCCCGAACTCGTGGCCCTGCCCGCCGCGACCGATGCCCTCGCGTTGACCACGGCATCGCTCTGGCGCGAACTCAGCGCGGAGGTGTCGGCTGTTGCGGCGAGCTGGTTCGCGGCTCATCCCGACGCGCCGGGCATCGAAACCGAGACCCTGCGAGCACGCCTCCCCTCGGCCGTGCCGCCTGAACTCTTCGCGAGCGCCGTGCCGCGCCTGATGGCCGAGGGCGTGTTGATTGCGCTCGAGGACGGGCTCCTCGGCATCCCCGCGAGCGAGGAAGGCGCGGCCGCGCCGGAGCGAAGCGTCGGGCTGGCCCGCGCCCGGCAGCGCTCATCGACCGCCGCCGTCCAGGTCGAGACACGAGTTCGGCCCGGCACGGCCCGCCGCCGGCGCGTCGGAGAAGGTGCGGCCGCGCGTCCGTTCGAGGCGGGAGTGCTGCGTGAGGATTCGGCTGAGCACCGGACCCGGCCCAGCCCCCCGGAGCACGGTCGGCATGCCCCCGGACCGGATATCTCGCCACATCGGGAACGAGCAGACGAGCGGGCGCCGGCCCGACCTCGTCCACCACGGGCGGTGCCCGCGCGATCGGAGGTCGGGCCGCTGAACGAGGAGGCCTGCCTGGCCGCACTCGCCGGAAAGCTGGCGGCCGCCGGCATGGCGCCGCCGGGAGTCACCCTGCTCGGCGTCGAGTTTCGGGCGCCGCGCGACGAAATCCTGCGCTTGCTCAAGTTGCTCGAACAACGCGATCAGGCCGTGGCCGTGGCCACCGATCTCTTCTTTGCGCCCAGCGCGCTCGAACAGGCCCGTGCCTGCATCCTCGATTGCTTCGAGCGCTCGCCGACGCTCAGCGCGGCCGGGCTGCGCGACCGCATCGGCGCGAGCCGCCGTCATGCGCTGGCCCTGCTCGACTACTTCGACCGTCAAGGGCTGACCGTGCGCTCGGGCGACGTGCGCCTGCGGGCATGACGCCTCCGCGGCCACCCCCGCGACGGCGCGCCGCACCTGTTCGAGGCGCGCTCCCGTGTTCGACAAGATGAGAACCGGGGGAGACACGAGTCCGCCCGTGCCACGGGCGGACGTACCGCGACGAGAACCGGGGCAGGTGGAGCCGCGAGACTCCCTGGCCGCTCATCCTCGGCGCCACGATTCGCCCGCTCGGCCCCGAATCGCCTGGTGCGTCGCCGGCCTGATGAGTCTCCTCGCCTTTGTCGTCCTTTTGCCCTCGCTCGGCGACCGCCCCTTCTACACCACGGGCGAGCCGCGCGAGGCCGCGGTGGTCCGCGCGATGTGGGACGGCGGGTCGAGGATCCTGCCACGGGTGGACGGCCACCGATTGCCCTCCAAACCCCCGCTCTACCACTGGATCGCGTTGGGGATTTCTGAGCTGCGCGGCACCGTGGACGAGATCTCGTCCCGCTTGCCCTCGACGCTGCTCGCCGCCCTGACGGTCGGCCTCGTAGCGCAAGCGGGCGCGGCGATCTGGGGCGCGGGCTGCGGCGTGCTGGCGAGCGTGATCCTGATGTCGTCGCTGGAGTGGATCCATCAGGCCCGTGTCGCCCGCGTCGATGCCACACTTGGCTTCTTTCTGACGCTGGTCCTCTGGGCGGTGCTGCGAGCGCGGACGGAGCGAGCGTCAACCGGCTCCCGGGCCGTGTTCTCGCTCGGTGTTCTCGGTGCGACCTTGACCAAGGGCCCGGCCGGCGCCTTCCTGCCGCTCGTGCTCGTCGCCTTCGAGGGCCTGCTGGGAAGCCCGTCGCCCGGCGACTGGCGTGGCCTCGGGCCTCGCGTGAGGCGCGCCTGCGCTTTCCTGCGCGCGAACGGTGTCGCTGCGGCGCTCGGCCTCACAACCCTCATCGCCGGAAGCTGGACTCTGGCCGCCTGGTGGATCGGGGGAAACGAATTCGCCGAGCAGCTTCTCCTCAAGGAGAACCTGCTGCGCGTCCTCGACCCCGAACGCCTCGGGACCGGGCATCGGCACGGGATGTTCTACCTGGTTCCGAAGCTCTTCCTCGGGGGGCTGCCCTTCTCCCTATTGACGCCCGCGCTGGTCGTCCATCTCGCACGGTCGCGGCCACTCGCGCCCGCAACGCGCTGGCTCGTGGTGTGGATTCTCGGAGTTCTCATCCTGTTTTCGCTTGCCGCATCCAAGCGGGCGGCCTACCTGCTGCCCGTCTATCCGGCCGTCGCCCTGCTGCTCGCCGGTCTCGTCCTCGAGCCCGCGCTGGACCGACCGACCCGGATCCTGATGCGACTGGGGCTCGGCGTCACCGCCGCGGTGGTCACTCTGGTCGGCGCTGTCGCCCTCTGCCTGGCACTCGACGTGCCGCTGCCAGCCACGGCGTTAAACCTCCTCTCGACCAAGGATCGGCAGGGGTTCGCCGCCGTGCTCGCGGGAGTTCGAGGGCAACCCCTGCTCGTCGCCGCCGCGGCGAGCGGCGCAGCACTGCTCGGCGCGGGGGCCATCGCTCTGGCACGCCGGCAGCGCTTCGCTCGCGCCACCGTGGCGACGGCGGCGGCACTCGCCCTGGTCACCGCTGGCCTGGTCCCGCCACTTGAAGGTGCGATCGCCGCAGAACGCAGCCCCCGGGCGTTCGCGCGAGCCGTGACACTGCGCACCGGCAACGCCGATTGCGCCCTGCTCGGCGAGACGGATCACGCTCTGGGCTTCTACCTGGGCCGCCCACTCGCCCGCCCCGGTTCCCTCCCCGCGGCGGCGACCCAGGGCCTCGCCTGCGTGATCGCGCGGGCGCGCATGGTCACGCCGACGCCACCCGCCTGGACCATCACTCTGCGAAGTTCGACTCGCGGCGAGTCCGGTCACGACTCGCTCGTCCTGCTGCAGCCCGTCGCGCCGCGCTAGCGCCGGGTCGCCACCGCGTCCTCAGTGGCTGGACGGCGGGAGCGGTTCGGGCAAACCGTCGATGACCGCCTGCGCCACCGCGTCGTCGATCTCGATCGGCGACGCCTCCCGAAGTCCCTTCATGTAGCTCTCGTTCGCAGCATTCCGGCGACGATCGTGGAGCATCTCGCGGAGTTGCGGCTCGACCTCCGCGAAGGGACGAACCGCGCCGGCGCGTCGTTCCACGAATTGCAGAACATGGAAACCGTAGGGCGTCGCGATGACCTCGGAGATCTCGCCCGGGTTCTGCATCGCGAAGGCCACGACCTCGAACTCGGGGACCATCCGGCCCCGCCCGAAGAAACCGAGATCGCCACCCCGCCGGGCCGACGACGGGTCGGTGGAGTGCTCGCGGGCCAGATCGGCGAACTTCCCGGGGTTGGCCAGCGCCTCCTGCCTCAGGCGGGCCGCCTCCTCCTTGCCCTTGACGAGGAGGTGGCGGACTCGAATCCGGGCCGTCGAGTGACGCTCCGGGTCCTGCTCATACGCCGCCCGGATCTCGTCGGGGCCCGGCGCCGGCTGGTCCCGCACATCGGCCAGACGGCGCTGCACGACCAGCCGCCGGCGGAGAGACTCGACCTGGCGCTCGATGGCGGGATCGCGGTCGATGCCGAGCGCAACGCCGTCGGCGAAGATCATCTCCTCGAGCGCCACGTTCTCGATCAGGCGCTGCCATTGCTCCGGGGTCATCTCGCGCCGCTGCCGGGCCGGCAGTGCGGCGAGTCGGCGACCGAGTTCGGCCGCGCCGAGGGTGGCCGCACCCATGCGAACAGCCACCGCGCCCGCGTCGGCCCCCACCTCGCCGACCTGACTCACGGCCGCCGCCACGGCGGGCGGTTTCGCCGGGGGCCGGTCACAGCCCGCGAGAAGCATCCCGAGCAGAACGCCGCAGCCGAGAGCAAGTCGGTCCAACATTCCCTGAAACTAGCCGAAAGCCGGACTCGGCCGAAAGGTGGGCCGGGCGAGGGCCACAGCACGGCGGCCCCGGCCAGCACAGGAGCGCGCGAGGTCTCCCGGATTCCGAGACAGGTCTCTTGCCGGCCAGCGCCACCTGCGCCACAGATGGACCGCACAGAAGATGTGGAGCCACTTCTCAGCGTCGCCCGTTCTCGAAGCGAAGCCGCTCGAACAACCGAGCGACGCTGGAGCGACACCTCATCCACCACCGATCATTGCCGGAACCGCGGGGAGACGAACCATGGAGGAAATACTGCGTCAGGCCGAAGCGCTGCTGCGCTTCTCGGGCGAGGTCGAGAACAGGATGTCGGAGAGCGGCCTGGGCGGCGTGGCCGGTGTAATCGAGCGCTATGTGCAACTTCGCCATGCGCTCGATCGCCTGAGCCAGCGTGAACTCGATTGGGCCAAGGCCGAGGTCGATCGCCTCATCCACACTCTGCAAGGCGTAGCCGAACAGCTCGAACAGCTGCGCGCCATCAAGCTCGCAATCGTCGATCCGAACTGAAGGCCTCGACGCCGAACGCCCCCAGCAACACGCCGAACCCGTCGAAGCCGACGTCGAAGGGCGAACCGACACGGCCCGGTACGCGGGTCTGGTGGATCTCGTCGATCACCGCCCACGCGAGCCCGAGAGCGACCGCGCCGGCGAGGGTACGCAGCCGCCCGCGCCCCGGTTGGCGCAGGGCCCGGACCAGCAGACCTGCCAGGATCGCGAACTCGGTGACGTGAGCGAGCTTGCGGACCACCCCGTGCAACACCGCGAGCGTGTCCGGCGAAGCGCCGGGAAGGAGTGCTGCCAGAAGCGGAAGCAGCACGAAGCTCGTGCCGTCTCCGCCGAAGGTCTCGCCCGAGAAGATCCAGATGGTCGCGGCCCAGGCCCCGACGGGCAGCCAGCGCGACTGCGGGCTCATGGTGTAGCCGGCTGGGTTCTCCGGGCCCGTTCGATCTCGAGCGCGTAGAGGTACTGCCGGAGATTCTGGAATCCGCCCTGGACGCGCCGGCCGTTGAAGAAGAGGGTCGGTGTCGACTCCACACCCGCGGCCCGCGCCGCCTTGATGTCACTCGCGAGCCGGGCCTTGGCCTCGGGTGAGTCGAGACACACTTCCAATGCCTTGACGTCGAGAGCGATCGTGCCGGCATAGGCGAGCAGCTCGGCGCGCTTCAGGTTCGGTTGGTTCGCGAAGAGCAGCCGCTCGTACTCGGGTCCACGCCCCTGGCGCTCGGCGCAGATCGAGGCCAGCGCGGCGCTACAGGCGTGTTCGTGCCCCTCGTACTCAAGCGCATCGTTGCACGCACGGCTGAGCGGAAAGTTGCGGTGGACCAGGCGTACGCCGTCGCCGCTGTGCGCGATGACCTGCTCCAGATCGAAGAAGGCGCGCCGGCAGTGGGGGCACTCGAAGTCCGAGAACTCGACGACGGTCAAGGTCGTGGTCGGGTCATCGGCGGGCTCGATGCCCTCGATCGCGACCACCGGCTGCGAGACGTAGTAGGCGTAGAAGCGCGGGTCGGCGCGGCGAATATCCGCGATCGAGAGGGGCCCGGTGGGCAACCCGCCACCCGCCGTCTGGGCGAGGTAGAGAACGACCGCGGCAAGAACACCGGCCATCGCCCCGCCACCCGCCCAGCCTGCGACCGTGCCCGCTGCGCCGGCAGCCGGCAGCGACCGCACGAGCGCCACGACGACGGCCAGATGGGCCACGATGGTCGCATCCATCGAGAGACAGATCGGACATCCGACCCCGATCGCGGCGACCGAGACGATCAGGAAGTAGGCGGCGACGACCGTCATTGCCACCGCCACGGCAAGCAGCATTCGCGCGCGGCGGGCGCGTTCTCTCGCCGCGGAAGTCCCGAGGCTCCAGGCGAGAACTCCGGACGTGAGGAATGCCAGTGCGGCCCATCCTGCGACCGGGATCCCGAGAAATTTCGCCCACGATGAACCGAGCACGGCGTCGCACGACAGTTCGGCGGAAACGTGGCAGAAGCGACCAAAGGCGCTCTGGCTTCCCGCCGCATCGAAGTGGATAGACAAGGCGACCGCGCCCAGAATGAATCCGAGCACCGACAGAGCTAATGCGGTCAGAGCAAGGGAGCCGCGGGCGCTCGTCGCGGACGGAGACGGGATGCGACGAGTGCGCGACATGATCCACGCGGACGGTAACCGCGGCCCCGTGGGGTTTCAAACGGAGACCAGACGGGCGGCCGCGCGTCGCTGCGCACTCGCCGTCGTCGCGTTCGTCCTGGCCGTGCATGCAGACGTCGCGACGGTCCACGCCGACGACGACGCCGTTGGCGGAGCCGCGGCAGGCACCGCCATCCAGAACGGCCTCGTCAGCCGTGGCGCGGGGAACCTTCCGCTCGGCTGGCGCAGCGAGGGCTGGAGCGCCACCGCCGGGACGACCTACGCCTGGGACCACACAGAGCCCGGCCCCGGGGCCCTGGTGGTTCGCAACCCGAAGGTGAACGACGCGCGCTGGACTCAGAGCGTCCCCGTCCAGCCCGAGACCTGGTACCGCATCTCGGGTTTCGTCCGGGCCCGCGGCGTCGGCGACGAAGGCACCGGCGCCAGCCTCTCGACCCTCGAAGGCTTCCAGCATTCGCGCGACTTGCGCGGCGAGGATTCCGGTTGGCAGTGGGTGGCCCTCTTCGTTCGCACCGCTCCCGGGCAGCACCAGCTCGACGTGGCCTGCCGCCTCGGTGGCTTTGGACGGACTGCCCGGGGCGAGGCTGCGTGCACCGGCATCGACGTCGCCGAGGTGGCCTCGCCTCCCGAGGGAGCCCCCTACACCTACAGCGGGGCGCGCAGCCGGCCCGCCACCGGCGGCCTGCCTGCGGCCACCGCCATCGCGGCACTCCTGCTGCTCGGTCTTCTGCGCTTTGCGCGCATCCCCGAGAGCGTTCCGGGACGCGAGCGCGCGCTGCTCTGGGGAATCGTCGCAGTGACGCTCGCCGCCAAGACAGCCATCGCACCTTTCTTCGCCTACGAGGTGGATATCCGAACCTTCGCGGCGTGGGCGATGCGCCTGGCCGAGGTCGGGCCGGCGGGCTTCTACGAGACCGGCTACTTCGCCGACTATCCGCCCGGCTACATGTACGTGCTCTGGGCCATCGGTTCGCTCGGGGACACGCTCGGATTCGCCTGGGACTCGAGCGGCTTCCAGGTCCTGCTCAAACTTCCAGCACAGCTCGCGGACGCGGCCATCACGCTGCTCGTCTTCGTCCGGCTCCGGCCCCGGTCGGGCCGGCTCGCCTGGATCGCCGCGCTGTCCTTTCTCCTCAATCCGGCTCTGATCATCGACTCGACGGTCTGGGGCCAGACCGATTCCATCCTTGCCCTGCTCCTGCTGCTCGCCCTCTTCCTGCTCCACGAACGGCAGATCGAACTCGGCTGGGCCATGGCGACGCTCGCGGTGCTGATGAAACCGCAGGCGCTGCTGCTGGCACCCCTCCTCGTGCTCCAGCCGCGCGCCTGGTGGCGCGGCCCACGCCCCCTGGGCGCGGCGCTGGCCGTGGTGGCGACGGTCTTCGTGGTGGCCGAACCCTTCCGCGCGGATCGGCCGTGGAGCTGGCTTTACGACCTCTATGCCGGCACCACCGGCTATTACGCCGAGACCTCGGTCAATGCCATGAATCTCCCGGCGCTGCTCTTCGGGATGCGCGCGGGCGATGGCCAGCTCGTGGCCGGATTGTCGATGCAAACCTGGGGCTTCGTGGCCGGATTGCTCGCCGGCCTGCCTTTCCTCGTCACCTGGCTGCGCCGCCAACAGCCGAGCCAGCAGGTGCATCTGCTGGCCGCGGCGGCGCTGGTGGCTTTCTGTTGCCTGACCCGGATGCACGAGCGCTACCTCTACCCCTTCTTCCCGTTCGCGGCGCTGCTCGGGCCCGTCGGGCTCGTGGGTATTCTCTACTGGGCGCTGTCCGCACTTTTCCTGACCAACGAGATGGTCGTCTATCTCGAGCAGGCCCAGGCCACCGCCGGACCCGTATGGCTGTGGTCGAGCGTCGCTGTGGCCACGCTCGCGGCGATCCCGGCCTGGTTCTTCGTCGGCTGGCGCGGCGCGCGGGAACCGGCGCGGATGCTGCCCGCTCACGACGCCCTCGACGCGCCGTGGCTGCCGCCCGTCGCCTCGCCCGGCGGCGGTCGGCCGGCACCCGCAGCACGGCCAGCCGCACCCTTGCCCGAGACGGTGGCGCCGCCCTGGACGGCGGTAGAGATCGCGGCCTGCGGCCTGCTCACGCTGGTCGCCCTGGGCCTGCGCTTGTGGGAACTCGGCACCCCGCCTGAAATCGTGTTCGACGAGGTCTACTTCGTCGAACAGGCCCGCAATTACCTCATTGGCAAGGACTTCCTCGACCCGCACCCTCCCTTTGCCAAGCTCATGATCGGACTCGGCCAGTGGCTGCTCGGCGACACACCGACGGGCTGGCGAATCTCGAACGTGCTCTCGGGGACCGCCCTCGTCCCTCTCTTCTGGGTTCTTGCGCGACGACTCTTTCGCCGCCGTGCAGCAGCGGGATTTGCCGGCCTCTTCGCCGCGATCGATGGCCTGCTGCTGGTCGATTCCAGAATTGCGGTCATCGACATCCACTACGTCACCTGGGCGATCGCGGCCTATATCCTGACGCTCGGCTTGATCCGCGACCGCGCCTACCAGGTGCGTTCACGTCTGATCGCGGTCGGAGTGACGATCGGGATCTCGGTCGGGGCCAAGCTCTACATCCCCTTCTTCAGCTTCCTGCTGGTGCTCGGCACCGTCGCCTGGTGCGGACTGGCCGAGGCGCGCCGCTGCCGCATACCGCCCGTCCGGTACCTGCGCCGACCCGTCCTGCTGATCGGCTGGAGCGCGTTCGCCGCCTACGCAGCGACCTTTCTGCCCCACTTCCTCTGGGGCTGGTGGTCGAGCCCCCTTGATTTTGTTCGCTACATCGCCATCGAGGTGCCGAACTACCAGGCAGCAGTGGCCGACGCGACGCATCCCTACTCGTCGGAATGGTGGACGTGGCCGCTCCTGCTGCGGCCGATCTGGTACTTTTGGAAGGACCCCGGACCGGCGCCCGGCCTGGTCGTCGGCATCTGGGGCTCGGGCAACCCGGTGTTCTGGTGGACCTCGGTGCCCGCGCTGATGCTCGCCGCCTGGCATGCCGTGCGCGAGCGGCGCTTCGATCTCGGCTTCGTCGTCATCGGCTGGGCGTTGCACCTGGCTCCGTGGGTGCCGATCGGTCGGACGCTCTTCCTCTACCACTACCTGCCCTCGCTTCTCTTCGCGTTGCTGGCGCTGGCGTGGCTCCTCGATCGGTTCTGGGCCGGCGAGGGCTCGGCAGCAGAGCGGATGCTGACCGGCGCAGCCCTCGGGGCGAGCCTCCTGCCGGTCGCCGGCGCGGTGGCTCAACCCTGGGGCGTCTACGCGCTCGGCGCCGCACTGCTCTGCTTCGCAATCCTCACGTGGCGCAGCCCGGTCGCTCCCGTCGTGCTCGACCGGCCCATGGTGGTGCTGTGGACCGCCGTGGCGATCCTGCTGTCCTGGTACTTCCTGCCCATCTGGATGGGCACACCGATTCCTCGCGGCGAGTGGGAGGCACGCATGTGGCATACGAATTCGGCCATCCTGAGCTGGATCTGAAAGGTGGTCACGGGGGTAGAATGTTGAGCCGACAATCCCGCTCATCGTCGCTCGGGAGAGCGGCGAGCATCCTCGCCCTCGCGGTGGCGCTGCTCGCCCCGCGGGTGACACCGGCCGCGGACACGCCGCCTGCGAGCGAGGTCCTCGTCAATGGCCTGCTTTCGGCCGGCACCGATGGACGACCGGCGGACTGGACACAGGCCTCCTACGCACAGGCAAAGAGCCCACCCCGCTTCGACTGGTCCGTCGGCGAGACGGGGATCGGCATACTCTCCATCGAGAACGTCGATCCCAACGATTCCCGCTGGACGCAGACCGCCATGGTCACGCCCGACACCTGGTATCGCCTGAGCGGCTGGGTCCGTACCGAGAACGTCGACGCTGCTCTACGGGGCGCCGGTCTCTCCGTGATGGGGAGCTTCTACGATTCGCAGGATCTCCGCGGCACCCAGGACTGGACTCCGCTCTCGCTCTGGATCCGCACCGCGGCCGGGCAGACGACGCTGGAAGTCGCCTGCCGGCTCGGCGGCTACAGCTCGCTTACCACCGGACAAGCGTGGTTTACAGCACTCTCGCTGCAGCCCTCTGGGCCTCCCCCGGAGGGCGCAAGCTTCGTCCATGGTGGGGTGCCCGAGGCACGCGCGCCAGAGTCGGCGGTGTGGGTACAGGTCGTGGCCGCGCTCGTCGTCGTCGCGCTGGCGCTGCTCGTGTGGCGCTATGTCCTCCCCCCTTCCACACACGTCCCGCCGTGAAATCAGCCAGTCCCCGCGCGCTGGCGGCACTGGCCGGGCTCACCTTGCTGGCGGCCGTGGCGCGCTTCACTGCGATCGATTTTGGTCTGCCCGACCAATTCCGGCCGGACGAAGAATACCTGATTTCGCGGGCGCTCGGCGTCGGTAACGACCCCAACCCCCACTTCGCGATCTACCCCGCGGCGCAGATGTACCTCCAGCACGCCGCGCTGCGCGCTGCGGCGGCGCTTGCCCCGGAGGCAAGCGGCGATTTCCACGCGGCCTACGCCGGTCCCCGCGTCGCACGTGCGCATCGCGTCGGTCGCCAGCTCTCGGCGGCACTCGGTACGCTCTCGGTGCCAGCACTCTACTGGGCGCTGGCACCGGTCTGGGGCAGCGGTGCGGGGCTCGGCGCCGCCGCGGTCCTGGCCACGGCCACGCTCCACGTCCGCGAATCGAAGTACGCCACGACCGACGCCCCGGCCGTTTTTGTGCTCGTGCTCGCCCTCGGAGCCGTGCTGCGGCTCGTGATGGGCGGCGGGCTGCGCCTCTCGATCACGGCCGGCGCTCTCACCGGACTTGCCGCGGCAACCAAGTACCCGGCCGGCGCGTTCGCCGTTGCGTTGGGCCTGGCTCATCTTGGTGCCCGTTGGCGCGCGGGCCAGAGCCTGTGGCGGACACCGCTCGACCTCCGCCCCTGGGCCGCTCTCTGGGCGGCCTGTGCTTCGTTCAGCCTCGCCACGCCCTTTTTCTGGATCGACTGGGCACAGACGACCGACGATTTTCAGTACCAGCGCGAGTTTCTGCTGCACGGAGTCGGTAACCCGTTTGCTGGCTCCGGCTGGAGCTGGCTCTTCACCGCTGCCCTGCCCGATTCGGTCGGCCCCGAGTTGGCCTGCGGGATGATCGTAGCCACGCTCTGGGTCACGTTCGTGCGGCGTCCGCCGGGTGGGTTCTCGCTCGCCGCTTTCGTGCTCGTGTCGCTGGTCGGGATCGCTTCTAGCAAGTACGTTTTCTACCGCTACCTCATGGTGCCGCTGCCCGCGCTCGCGGCCTGCACGGGTCTCGCGCTCGCGGCGCTGGCGAATGCCTGCCGGCGCCGGCTCGGGACCAGGGTGGGCACGCTCGTCGTCTGCGCGGTCGTGAGTGCCTTGCTCGTGCCGGGCACGATCCGCGACTACAAGCTGCTGCGACTGCTCGCGCGCCGCGACACGCGGACGCTGGCGCGCGAGTGGATCGAGCAGAACGTCCCCCGCGGCAGCGCGATCGCCACCCCGCAGCCCGACTCGCCCTACGGCAAACCCCAGCTCCAAGGCCGCAACCCGTGGACGGCGCTCCCACCCTCCGGGTCGCCCGGCGGAGACACCCGCTGGATCCTCATCGACGAGAGTCCGTTGCAATACTATTCGCCCAGGGCGAGCGAGGCGACGCTCGCCCAACTGGCAGCCTCAGCGCGCGTCCGGTTGGACCTCGACCCCTGGAAGCCCGGCACGCCAGAACCCATCTTCGATCAGGCCGACGCGTTCTATGTGCCGCTGCGCCATGGCTCGAGCATGAAGCGCCCCGGTCCACGAATCCGCATCTGGGAAGTTGCGGCAGAGGAAGGAAAGACTCCATGACCAAGGTGCAGCCCGTGACGATCTACCACAATCCGGTGTGCTCGAACTCGCGCGGCGCGCTCGAGATCCTCCGCAGCCGGGGCATCGATCACGTGGTGGTCGAATACCTGCAGCAGCCGCTGTCACGCGCCGACTTTGAGAGCATCCTCGCCATGCTCTCCTGCGAACCCGCCGAACTCGTGCGCCAGGACAAACGCTTCAAGGAACTGGGCCTCGACGCGGCCGCGTATACGACAGCGTCCCAGGTGGTGGCCTTGTTGCTCGAGCATCCCGAGCTCATGCAGCGGCCGGTGATCGTGGACCGGGGCCGAGCCGTGATCGCCCGGCCGTCCGAGAGAATCGCCGAACTCATCGGCTGACAAGGACCGCCGTCGCCGGACGGAGAACCCGGCGCGGTCCTAAGGTCCCGTGCCATCGGCCGTCGGCGCGGCCCCCGGGACGAACCAGCGGACCTGCCCGGGCGAACGCAAGCGCCCCGCGATCTCGGCGGCTGCGGCCCCGGGGCCGAGGAAGAGATCGATCCGGTTGGGTCCGCGGATCGCGGCTCCCCGATCCATGGCCACGACCACTCGGCGCAACGGCTGGCCCGAGGGCAGCGTGGTGTCGAGAATGCCCACGCTTCCGAGCGGCACCACAGCCGAATCGACGGCCACCGAACGTCCGGCAACCAACGGCACGCCGAGCGCCCCGGGAGGCCCAGCAGTTTCGGGAAGCTCGAGCCTGCGAAAGAAGACGAAACGCTCGTTGCGCTGCATCAGTGCCCGCGCCTCGGCCGGATGGCCTGCGAGCCACGCCCGGATCGCCGGTGCGGTCGCCTCTGCGAGCGACAGCTCGCCTCGTTCGACCAAAATCCGACCGATTGCCGTGTAGCGTCGCCCGTTGGTGCCGGCGTAACCGAGGCGAATCTTGCGCCCGTTCGGGAGCACGAGGCGTCCCGATCCCTGGATGTGAAGGAAGAAGAGTCCGATCTCGTCATCGGTCCAGAACAGAATGGGTGCCTGGTCCGCGAGTGCACCGGCCTCAATCGCGGCCCGCGACGGATAGCTCGCCGCCCGAGGGGGTGCGCCCAGAATGGGGAACCGGAAGCGTGCGTCCGGCTGCTCGCGCCCGGTCAGCAAGGGCTCGTCATAGCCGGTCACGAGCACGGCCTGCGTGCGCCCAACGGCCAGCGCCCCCAGGGTTTCCTCGGCACTCGCTCCCGGCGGCGCGGCCCGAAGCCGCGCCTCAACGACACGCAGAAATTCTCGCAATTCGGCGTGCGCCACGGCGGGAGCGCTGCGCTGAAGAGCGCAAACCAGGGCCGATGGCTCCTGTCCGGGGGCACCGCCCGGATGCGGCGCTCCGGCCGCACGCCGATCAGGGACTACCGGCGCGCAGGCGCAGAGCCCGACGAGCAGAGCGAGCGTCCCCAAGCGGCACGCGCCTGCCCCCCGGGCCAGCGGGAGAGAGGCCACAGCCCGGCAGGCGGCAGCCAGACGCTCGCGGCCGAGTCGCCGCCGCACCATTTCCCCTGCATCCATCCCGCGGCCCGACCCGTCCGGGCCGATCATGCCACCGCCACAACCCTGCGTCACGAGCAGCTTGTCGCTCAGAAACGGTAGCTCAGCTCGACACCGAACGTGCGCGGCGGCAGGTAGTAGCGCAGAAGAACGCCGGTCGAGGACGCGATTGCTTGAGTGAAATTGAAGACCGTCTCGTTGGTGAGGTTCTGGCCCCAGAGCGCCACCTGCGCCTGGTCCTCCATGAAATCGTAGCTGAGCCGCGCCTGCAACGTGTTGTAGCCGGGCTGTACCGCGCCGGGCAGCTCGGGTCCCGAGTAGTGGACCTGACTCTGGTAGTACCAGTCGAGCCGCGGCGTCCACCAACCCCTCATCCAGCTCGGCCCGGCAGGACTGAACGGAAAGGAGTACTGCAGGCCGAGGTGCATCTGCGCCCTCGGCACGGCATTGAAGGTCTGGCCCGAGCGATCGAGTGACTTTCCGGTCAGGTCACTGATGCCCATGAAGTCGTCATAGACCGCATCCAGCAAGCCCAGAGATCCCTGCACGAGCAGACCCTCGAGAGGCATCGTGAGCAGCTCGAGTTCGAGCCCTCGGGTGGTGGCGCGTGCGGCGTTGAGGGTGAGCTGCTGCACGGTGAGGGGGTTGCCCTGTTCGTCGTTGGTCACGTGGAAGGTGATCACCTGGATGTCATCGTACTTGCCGAGGAACGCCGCGAGGTTGATCGAGAGCTTGTCCTCGAAGGCCAGTGACTTGACGCCCACCTCGTAGCTGTCGAGGGTCTCGGGAGCGAAGGGAGCCAACTCGTCGGTCGTCCCTCCCGTGCTGAGCAGGGCGTTGAAGCCGCCGCCGCGGAAGCCCTGCGCCCAGGAGAAATATCCCATCGCGTAGGAGAAGGGCCCGGCGCCGAGCCACTCGTCGGGCACCGTGGCCGAGACGCTGGCCATGGGCGTCCAGGCCTCGAAGACCTTGCTGTTGGCCACCGCTGGCAACGTCACCGGCGGGACCGGGGCCAGGTCTGTGTAGTCGAGCGTCGATCCTTTCTTGTCCTGGGTGTAACGCACACCCGCGGTCAGCGCGGCCCACTCGGTCGCATCCCAGGTCGCCTGCCCGAAGAGCGCCCAGCTCCAGTTGTCCGTGGTCACCTCGGTCTCGTTCAGCACGCCGAGCAAGTCGGGATAGGCGCTGATCGTGGTGGTCGAACTTCCATCCTCCCAGAATCCGAACGCACCGGTGACGAAGGACAACGTCCCCTCGAGGGCCTCACCGTTCGCTTGCAGCTCCTGACTGACCTGACGCTGCGACCAGGGGGCCCCCTGATCGGGTCCGCCCCCCATGTAGGTGAGCTGCGTCACCGGGTAGAGCGTCATGTCCAGGTCCTGACGACTGCGCAGCTCCTGTTCGCGCCACGACGTCAGGGAGCGCACTTCGAGAGCATCGAAACCGGGAGGTGTCGGGGCCTCCCAGGTCGCGATGTTCCACAGACCGTAGCTCTCGACGTCGACCACGCCCGCGACATTGGCGCTGAACCGGTAGGGCTCGGTCTCCCGGCAGGCATCGAAGAAACCCGGCACCGCGCGACCGAGCCCGTCGGGATTCACGACGCGACATTCACCACTGCGGCCATGGTCGCTGGAACTCCCCCATGTGCCGCTCAGACTGTTGGTGAGATCGTCGGTGACGATGGCCTGCAACGAGGCGAGGACCACCGTCGAGTGGCGATCCGACCAGCGCTCGTCGCGAAAGGTGTCAGTCGTGTAGCCCGAGTCCTGCAACGTACTGACCGCGATCCGCCCGAAGAGCCGGTCCGCGACGATCGGTGCATTGATCATGCCGCGCACGTTGACCAGGCCCAGGTTCCCGGTCTGCAGAAAGGTGAAGGCTTCGGTCTCCGGCGAGGGCTTGGCCGTGGTGATGTTGACCGCGCCACCGACCGTGTTCTTGCCGAAGAGCGTGCCCTGCG
>SXGT01400260.1_pt1 | contig 16766 bp, 14 predicted proteins | sample 3176221 | NCBI WGS metagenome assembly SXGT01 (sample SAMN11356862, study PRJNA531348) | freshwater metagenome | isolation source: freshwater sample F1-120 | place: China: Fuxian Lake, Yuxi | collected 2017-12-25 | reverse complement strand
TCCGGCGGTTAACGCAAGTGTAGTTATTGTGAGAAAAAATTGAATTTTCATAATCACCTTAAAACCTAAAACACCACCAATTATTGTTAGGCCGCCTGCAAGTAGAAAGCCAAATATCTTTGATAGATCTGGACCAATATTTGCCACCCTAGTAAAAACTGTTTCAGAGGCCAAAGTTGCAAGTGATACTAAAACTGTCTCCCAGCCGACAAATATTAAATAGGATAAAAAACCAGGTAATCGGTTTCCCTTAACACCAAAAGCTGCTCGAGATAATGTCATGGTTGGCGCATTTGCGCGCTTGCCTGCTAAAGATGAGATTGCTACTAATGAAAAACTACCAATTGTGCCAATTACTGCTGCAGCAGTTGCCTGCCAAAAAGAAATTCCAAAGCCTAGAAAAAAAGATCCATATGAGAGAGCTAGAAAAGAAACATTTGCCGCAGCCCATGGCCAAAACAAAGATCGGGCAGTGCCACTTCGCTCTGATTTATTAATAAAATTTATGCTGTTTGATTCAATCTGATCTGTTATCGATGCCATAAGGAATGTATTTAACTAAACTTGTTTACTACCTTGGGCGCTTTCGGCGCTCATGTGGACGTGGTCTTGATTTCTTTTTCTTTCCACCGCCTCTTGATCTTGATCCCCGGTAGCCACCAGATCCTCCTCCATCATCACTTTTCCCACCTTGCGCGGTAATTATTGGAATTCCGGAAGGCTCTGCTGCACCAGTAACCTTTACTAAGTTTGCATCCATTGGCCGAACTGTTGATTCATTCAATCTAACCCCCGCTCTTGCAGCCAACCCATGCACACCTTTTCTTTGTTTATGAGTTGCAAGAGTCACCACAGTTCCCACCGCACCTGCTCTAGCAGTTCTACCCGCTCTATGTAGATAATCCTTATGATTTTCTGGAGCATCAACATGGACCACAAGTGAGACATCATCAACGTGAATTCCTCGTGCTGCCACATCTGTTGCAACCAAGGCGTTTGTCGCCCCTGATTTAAATGCCTCTAATACTCTAGATCTTTGTGCTTGAGTTTTGCCACCATGGAGGGCTCCGACCGCAACTCCAGCTTTATTCATCCGCTTAGTTAACTTATCTGCTCCATGTTTAGTTCTAACAAAGAAAATACTCTTTCCTTTTCTAGCTGCAATCTGTGAGGTAATTACATCTTTATGTGACTGCTCCATTATCAACACATGGTGAGTCATATTTCCTGCAGTTGATTTCTCATTGGCTATAGAGTGAGTAACTGGATTCTTTAGATACTTCTTAACCAGTGAGTCAACATCCTTATCCAATGTTGCGCTAAATAGCATTCGCTGACCACCAGGCTTAGTTAAATCTAATATCTGCTTAACATCTGGTAAAAAACCCATATCTGCCATTTGATCTGCTTCATCTAATACAGTTATCTCAATATCATCTAACTTAATGTGCTTCTTTTGAATCAAATCAATTAATCTGCCAGGGGTTGCCACCACAATTGGCACGCCACGTTTTAAAGCTTGTATTTGTTTTGAATAAGAAAGACCACCTGCAACAACTTGTGAATTTAAGTTCACTGATCGTGATAACGGCGTGATCACATCACTGATCTGCATAGCGAGCTCTCTAGTTGGTGATAAAACCAATGCTAAGGGCCTCATTGAGGTTGCTGTTCTCCCAGCAAGTCTGGTCATTAACGCCAAGCCGAAGGCAAGTGTCTTTCCAGAGCCAGTCTGACCTCGACCTAAAATATCCTGACCAGCAATCGCATCAGGTAGTGTCGCTTTTTGAATTGGAAATGGCTTTTCGATTCCAGAGGTGTGTAACACCTTGGTAAGCGCAGGGTTAACGCCTAAATCTTTAAAAGTCATATGTCCTCAATAAATTTAATTTAGTATACAAATGTAAGTGTTTAAGATACCAATCATAGCATCTTTTAACTTGCGCTATTCATGTCTAAAATTCTTTCAGTAAAAGTTCGAATCTTCACATGCTTAACTAGGGCAAGCCAAAATCACGGTTTAATAATGATATGATTGCATCCCATGAAAAAAGTTTTGATTCTTGGAGGAACTGGATATATTGGAACTAATCTAGCGATATATCTGAGCGAGTTTTACGACATAACAGTAACTGGAAGAAATAATCTAAATAATTTGTTGCAAAAGTATTCAAAAATGAAATTTAAAGCACTTCAGTTAAGCGATATGAATGACCTGAAATCAATTGTTAAAAACTTTGACGTATTTGTTCTACTTATACCTAACCGACAACCTCACCAAGTTGATAAAGTTGTCGATGATGATTTAGATGAAATAATTGAACCAACTGAATTCCTATTCAATTTGCTCTCTAAAGAAAACAAGAAGTTAGTCTTTGCATCGACCGGCGGTGCAGTTTACGGAGATTCCAAGGGCAAACCTAGTTTTGAATCAGATTTTTGTAAACCGATGAATCAGTATGGGAAGTATAAATTAAGACTTGAGGAATCATTAGCCTCTACTCAAAAGCAAAATCAATTTGATGCCGATATTCTAAGAATTTCTAACCCATATGGTGGGCATTTTAATCACTACTTTTCTTCAGGTTTTGTGAACACGGTTTTGAGCAAAATTAAGAATAAATCAATGCTTAGTATTTGGGGTGATGGATTACAGGTTAGGGATTTCATTCATATATCAGATGTCTGTGAGTACATTCGAAGAACAATTGAAATAAAAGGTTTCAACTTAATAAATATTGGAACAGGTGTTGGTTATAGTTTGATTGATGCTTTTGAACTTATTTCTAAGGTTAACAAATCTACGCTAGATATATTTTTCAATTATGATTATGTAGAAGAAGTTCCTTATAACGTACTTAACACTGCAAAAAGTAAAGAGATTTTGAGTTATTCACCTAAATTAGATCTAAAATCAGGGATCGAGTTAGAGAAATTACATGGGGTTTAAATCGTTTTTACAGGATTCGACGGAAGGTAAATAGGTCCGATATGGTAACTAAAGTAGCTGCTTTGCTCTCAACCGTGATAATCAGTAAAAATGATTTGGCTGGAATAATTAAAACTTTAAATTCCTTTAATTATTTGGGTAATGAAATCCCTCAAATAATTCTGGTGCTTAGTGAATATGCATCTGGGGATATTGAGATGATTAGGAAAAAGTTTGCACATTTAACATTAGAAATTCATACATTGCCTGCTAATGGCCCTTATGCAGCAATGAATCATGGCTTAGCTAAAGTAAAGACAAAGTATGTTAATTTTCTTAATGGCGGCGATTCTTTAACTTCAGATACACAGCTGATTGCACTGCTAAATTCTATGAATAACTCTCTGATTGGGTATGGCGATATAGAAATTAACAACGATTTAACAGGCAAAACTAATAGGTACTCGTTTAGACCTTACTCTAACTATTTACATAGGTTAGGCATAAAGTATATCCCACATCCTGCGACCATAGCATCAGCTGATGCGGCTCGAAAATTAGGTGGGTTTGACTTAAATTACCAAATAGCAGCTGATCAAAAAATGGCATTAATGTTAACTAAAACAGTTAAACCAGCTATAAATCATGGACTGATTGCAAAATTTGAACGAGGAGGGTTAAGTACTCGTTTGCCGATTGAAATTGTAGATGACTTTCACAATATTTCTAATGAACTATACGGTTACGTGGGAAAGAAACCTATTATCGATTATCTTTTTTGGAAACTCATTTTATTAATTAGGTCTATTCTTTTTTTTGTTTTAAAACATCGATAAATATTTCTTCTAGGCGTAAAGTCCAGGTTTCCAAAGAAAGTTCCGCTTGAGAAGAAGCTCTTGCATTTTGGGAGTAGAATTCAAAATTATTTCTAATAGTAGTCATCGCAACTCTTAATTTCTCCTCAGAAAATGAACCTTTAATTACAAAACCACCATTTGAAATCTCCAGGAGCTCGCTCGCTCCAGATTCATCTGTACAAATGACTGGGGTTCCGGTAGCCAAACTATCTGCAACAACTAATGGAGATCCTTCATACCAAGTACTCGAAAAAATGAGTCCAATATATTTTCCGTAAACAGAGTTTTCACCAGGCGGGTATATTCCAATTAGTTTTATGTTGCTTTTTTGCTTTATTAGGTTTCTGATCTCCTCTAAAAGTGGACCAGTTCCTGCAATATCTAATTTTTCTTCGGATGGCCAATTAGCAATTAAACTTAGAATTCCTTTCTCTGGGGTAAGTCTGCCGGCATATAACCAGGCATTTCTCAGTCGAATTCCCTTTGTGGGTTTCAAAAATTTCATTCCAGGACTTCTCAATATCTCTACTTTATTAACTGGAATCAATTTCTCTAAACTTTTGGCCATTAAGTTTGAAGCCAAAATAAATTTTTTTGGTATTTTTATTTGTGGTGCATCTCTTTGAAATGCCAGCATTCGTGCTGCGTTAACCAAGCCAACATATGAATCACATTTATTTGCTAGCGCCCTAAATGCGGTTCTATCTCGACATTCAAAACATGGTGCTCCATCTCTCCAAGCAATCGAAGAGGGGCAAAATAAACGATAATTATGTAGGCTAGATACAACTGGAATAGAAACTGAATTTAACCATTTATAGCCTGATCTTTGATTCAAATTATGTGTATGTACTACTTCCGGCTTATAAAATTCCAATGCATCCAGAACTTCTGAAGACGAACCGAAGGATTGAGCACGAAATTGGTTAAATTTTCTGCGATATCCATTATCAGTTTTTCTCCCATCAATAATCTCATGTCCACGTTCTCTCAAGCTATCAATTTCTAATTGAACTAAATTATCTTCTCCACCAAGTGAACCTAGCCTTATGGGTTTATAAGGATCGTGAAGGATCATTATTTTCATACCTTAATCTTGTATGATTTGCTTAGATAAGTCCAGTGCAGAGATAAGGTAAGTGCCATCATGAATAAGATTCCTGTATTGGTGACTTCTTTTATAAGACCTAACTTTCTGCAAAATGTTATTGACATTATTGAAACAAGAAATGACATAGATTTATTTTTTGCCACGGATGGACCAAGAAATTCCTATGACAAGGTAAAGATAAATGAATGCTTAACTGTACTCAAGCAAAGTAAATTTAAAATAAGTCATGAAAATACTTTAATTCATAATTATAACTACGGTGCTAAGCTAGGATTGATAAAAAATATTGATTGGTTTTTCAGTAAAAACAAATTTGGAATCGTTCTGGAAGATGATTGCCAACCCAATAATCAATTTTTCGATGTGCTTAATGAAGGGCTGCAGAAACATACTAAATCTTCAAAGTACATGATGATCTCCGGTACAGATTTCTTACCAGCCAGCATTAATAAGAGCGATTCTTATTTTCGTGAATCTAATTTTCCAATGGTATGGGGTTGGGGGTCATGGGCAGATAAATGGAGCCTATATCAACTAAGCATTCCGGACATCAAGGTAATTGTTGAAAAGATGGCTAATAAACTTTTTGGTCCAAAAATTTCGAGAGATAAACTCTTCTTCATGGACACTTTCCGAATGAGGTTTACTGAAGTAGTACGTGGAAAGATAAGTACCTGGGATTACTCATTAATGGCATCTGCGTGGAGAAATAACCTAGTTTGTTTGCAGACAAATTACAATATGATTATCAATATGGGTTTTGGAATTGACGCAGCGCATACTTCCGGAAAAAAGCCTGACTGGGTACCTACTAATTTTAGAAATCAACCAAATCAGGTACAAAGTAATTCTATTGACTCAGAGGTTTTAACTTATGAGAAATGGATTGTAAAAAATGTTTATAACTGCAAATTAGATGAATTTCTCAAAACGCAAATAAAAAGAAGTTTAAAGCTATGAATCTCAAGGAATTAACTCTTAGGTTGAGAAAGGCTTCAAGTAGAAAAAGTGACGCCCTAGCCACTCTAAAGTCACGTTTAATTCTAAATTTGCTTGGAGTAAAGTCAAATAAACAAACGGAGTTACAATATATAGAACTGGGATTTTATCCATCTAAGATTATTTCTAAGAAAATTATTTATAAAAATCAGTATAAGAAATTTTCTAAATTTGGAAGTACTCTAGAGCATAACTTTGATGCAAAATACCAAATAGAGATTAGCAACGTTGTGGTTAATAATGAAAATAGTTTAGTTTACGTCATCGATAGGGACGGCAAGTTTTTAGTTTTAGCAGAAAGTTCAGATTGGCCAATTCACCACGTTCTATTGAATTCCGAGAAGCCTCCACGAAGAATTTTATATGAAGTCAAAAGTGCAACATTGGGGCTCCCAAATTCAAGCTTTGCACATTTAATTGGAGAAGATCTGCCCGCACTTCTGTCTGTAAAATCTAAATATCCGTTCTTAGCTTACAAAGATTCTTCACGAATTAATGTTCAAATATACGATGCTTATGGATTAAAGAGAATCACAGTTCCAAAGTGGGTGAAAGTCAAAAAGCTTATAATGGCAACCAGAAATAGAGATGTTGGATACATTCACCCGGAAAGTATTCATTTGTTGAGAAGCTTAAGGCGATTGAAAAACTATAAGTCAATAAAAAAGTATTATGTTTCAAGATTGTATGCAACTAGAAGCATCCCCGAGGAAATCATGCTCCAAAGTGTGCTGGTTGGGATGGGGTTTCAAGTTGTTTATCCTGAAAAAATGAGTTTTCAAGAACAAAGGGAACTTTTTTCACGTGCTCACGTCGTAGCGGGCATTCATGGTGGTGGTTTAGTAAATGCATTATGGAGTAGTAAATGCACGGTTATTGAATTTATGCCGATAGAGAGAATCAATAGGTGTTTCGAGTGGCAATCTATGCTGTCAGGTCATGATTATAAAAGAATATATTTTGATAGAGCAAATTTATCCAAAAAAATCATTGAAGAGCATATTTCTTCCTTAAACCTTGATGAAAAAAACTAACTAAATCTTCAAACTTAAATTCTTTGATAAATAATGGTTGATTAATCATATTTATCATTTGATCTCTATCTCTGTATAGTTTAGATACGTAATTGGCGAAATCCTCCATTGTTGAAAAATTTGCTAGATTAATTATTGCGTTTGGATTCAAAATGCCAGAAACATCATTTCCCCAGTAAAGCGGGATTGTCCAACCTAACCAAGCCTCAAGAACTTTTTCAGTAATGTATCCAGGATATAAATCATTCTCAAAACACAAACTAAACCAGAATTTTTCTGACGTAGATATTTTATCATCGGCATAGTTATTTACAGATCTGCCAAATGTGACTACCCTGTCAATTTCTGATAGAGATTGTAAAGCTTTCAACCTTATAGGGTGTGGGTTATTGATGAAACTCACTAAAAAACTATTTTTTTGCAGTAGCTTCACCTTTGGGATATCTCTTTTTATCATTGCCGCATTTGAACTTATTTTATGTTTTGCATATGTGCTATTAATTCCCCTGATATCCATGTACTGAAAAATTAAAGGAAAATAAAAATTATTACCATTATAAGTATCACAATCAAATGACAACGTTAGGTCGTAATTGCTATGAGGTGGGCGCCGATTCTCAAAAGTTACCCAAATATTGAATTCATTTTTGCTGGAGGGGATTCTTATGCCTTGTTGACTATTCAGCCAACTAACCATGCCGTTATTCGATAATTTTGAAAGAATATAAGCTTTTAGTTTTTTCGTAAATTCTAAATTCGGATAACAACCATAAAAGTGAACATCTAAATCAAGTTTGATTCTTCCGGTAGCAGTGATAATTGCATCTCTATAGATGTTGTCTTGGGGGTTTAAATCGGGAGGAAAATCACTAAACTTAATTTTGCCTAGGCTCATGGCTCCTTTTCTTATTATCAGTAAAAAGTTATTTGCTTTAGTTATTTAAAAGCATCTTCAGGTACAAACCGTATTCGTTATTTTGGTATTTTTCTGCTTTAGTTTTCAAATCTTTATCTGTAATCCATTTACTCCTCCAAGATATTTCCTCAATGCAACCTACTTTTTGACCTTGGCGCTCCTCGATCGACTTTATATACGAAGTTGCTTCGTGTAAGGCTTTAACTGTGCCCCCATCAAACCAAGCAGTTCCTCTTGAAAGCACTGAAACTTCTAAAGATTTGTTCTCTAAATACATCAGATTTAGTGAAGTTATTTCTAACTCACCTCGCTTGCTTCGTTTTACTAATTTAGCTATCTTGGAAACTTCTGAGTTGTAGAAATACAAACCCGGCACAGCTAAGTTGCTTGGATTATTGATAGGTTTCTCAATTATATCCACTGGGCTTAAATCTTCGTTCAAGACAACTACGCCAAAATCTTGAGGGTTATTGACTTGATATGCAAAAATATGAGCACCTCTTGGGTCTGAGAAATTCCTTAAATTTCTTCCCACTCCTTGTCCATGAAAAATATTGTCGCCTAAAATTAAAGCGACTGGACTGGTTCCGATGAAGTTTTCGCATAATATAAACGCTTCAGCTATTCCATTTGGTTCACGTTGAATAAAATATTCTATTTTTATTCCGAGTGTTGATCCATCACCAAGTAATCTTTTAAAAGATGGCTGGTCTTGCTCGGTAGTAATCATTGCTATTTCTCTTATGCCGGCCAACATCAATGTCGAAAGGGGATAATAGACCATTGGCTTGTCGTGAACATGGAGTAATTGCTTTGAAACACCTTCTGTTATAGGCCAAAGTCTAGTTCCTGTGCCGCCTGCAAGAATTATTCCTTTCATGACTATAGAGTATCCTGTTCACGTAAAAACTCTTAATAAACTTACTGGGCGGTGCAATTTTGAAAATCTTTGTTACGGGTGGCGCGGGTTTTATCGGCAGCGAATTTGTTAGAATGTCGCTAAACGGCGATTTGCAAGATTTAGGCATAAACCCCGCTAAAGTTATTGTTTATGATGCGCTCACATATGCTGGGAACCTGAACAATTTAAAATCAGTTTCTTCTGATATTAGATATGAGTTTATCCAAGGAAATATCTGTGACCCACAAATTCTTAACAAAATACCAGATGATTGTGACTTAATTATAAATTTTGCAGCCGAGTCGCATGTAGACAGATCAATCGATGGCCCCGATGTATTCGTTAAAACAAACATTCTTGGAACTCAAAATTTATTAGAAGCTGCAAAGAAAAAAAGCGTTAAGAAATTCGTACAGATTTCTACTGATGAAGTTTACGGCTCTATCGAGACTGGTTCTTGGGACGAATTATTCCCGCTAAAGCCTAACTCTCCCTACGCCGCATCTAAAGCAGCGGCTGACTTAATTTCTCTTTCATACTATAAAACTTTCGGCCTACCGGTGATTATTACAAGGTGCTCCAATAACTACGGGTATTTCCAAAATATAGAAAAATTAGTCCCATTATTTATCACTAATCTATTGGCAGGTAAAAAAGTACCATTGTACGGATCGGGCAACAACATTCGTGAGTGGATTCACGTTTCAGATCATGTTAGAGGAATTGCACATGTAATTGAATATGGTGAGCATGGAGAGGTATATAACATTGCCGGTGACACAGAATCAACCAATCTTGATATTACGCGATTATTGCTGAAATATTTTAATTTAGACGAGACTTACATAACTTATGTTTCTGATAGGAAAGGTCACGATTTCAGATATGCGTTAAACAGTTTAAAAATTCAAAAAATTGGTTTTAAAAACAAAGTTGAATTTAGAAAAGGTTTGGAAGATACAATTTCTTGGTACAAAAATAATAGTGATTGGTATAATTCATGAATTCTATAAAAATTACAGTTTTAACAAGAATTTTTTATCTATTTTCAGAAATTATAATTAACTAGATTTTATGTCAGTCGCTGGAAAAAGAAACATACTAGTAACTACTTTTAGCTACGAGTCTTGGCAGCTTGCGACGGCAATTGAAATAATTAACGTTGAAACGCATAATGATAATCATGTCACTTGGCTAGATTTAAACCAGAGTTTTGGATTTAAATCAAAATATCCACTCAGTGATAATATTGATTCACTGGTAAAAAAAATCAATATAAAAAGGAAAATTCTTAATAGCACTTTAGTATATTTGAACCACGAAACGCTGTATTCGACAAAAATTTTAGGTTTGCAATTGAATACTAATCCTGATGTCACAGAGCGTGCGAAAGAAATTGCTTATGCGGAACTCATTTCGGAATCAAGGGATAGCTCTCCGTGTCGCAAGCATAATGTTAATGCTTTGCGAAATTATCAGAGAGTTTTCATTGAAACTTTTAACCTTATGAATCAACTGTTTTGCAATAACTTTTACGATGAAGTTTACATCTTTAACGGTAGAAATTTGCAAGAGAGAGCAGCATGGGATGCTTGCATATCTAATAGTGTATCGGTTAATTTCTATGAGTCATTTAACGAAAATTGGACAAATAGATATTTCATTTTTAAAGAACCTACACATTCCCCCAAATATCGCAGTGAAGTTATGCTCAAGCATTCAAGGATGGAAAAATCTAAAAATGCTACGGAATACGCTGAAATCGCAAATAAGTGGTTTACTGATCGGCAAATTGGACTTACTCAAAGTTATACTAATTTACAGAATAGTTCTGGAGTAAATAACTTCAATAAACCATATTTTGTTTTTTTCCATTCATCGCAAGATGAGCTTGATATGTTGGGTTTAATCTCTGAATACTGGAAAGATCAAGTTAATTCACTTTCTGCCTTAATTGATATTTTAAAAATTGACACAAAATACCATTTGATTCTGAGGCTACACCCTCACCTTTTGTACAAATCCAAAATAGACAGATTTTACTGGGATGAAATTGGTGTTAGTCTTGAAAAGCGATTTTCTTGGTTTCATTACATTCCCGCTGATAGTAAAATTAATTCCTATGAATTAATGAAAAATTCTCATGGCATTATAAGTTGTGCATCTACTATAGGTGTTGAGGCTGCTTATTTAAAAAAGAAAAGTATTCTGCTTGGTAGGGCTTTTCATGAATATATTGGAGTAACACAAAATCCTGGAAATAAACAAGAATTGACCAGAATGCTATTCTCGGAAAGCAATGCGGGTCAAATTGAAATGGCATATGAGGGTGCTTTAGCGTATGCCTTCTTTAGTGAAAAGGGCGGTACTTTTTTCAAATATGTTAGCTATAGGGTAAGGCTTGGTAGAAGGGTTTATAATTACCAAGGTTTTGTTATTTCGCCTTTATTTGTTGTGAGATTCATAAGGTTTGTTGAAGAATTCATTGGTGACATAGTTTTAAGTGAAAAACAAAGGAGGTGTCTTGGTGATTGTGGGATTAATACCCGCCCGAGGTGGCAGTAAAGGAATTCATAGAAAAAACCTACAAACCTTGAGTGGAAAAACGCTTATTGAAATTGGAATCAATTTACTCCTGGCGGCAGGTTGTGAAAAGGTATATGTCTCTTCAGAGGATAGTGAAATACTCGATGCAGCTAAACTAGCGGGTGGGGAAGAAATAAAAAGACCTAAAGAACTGTCTAGGGACGAGTCCTCAACCGATTCCGTTATTTTGCATGCTATTCAGTATTTAGAATTGAGTTTTGATGATATTTTAATTACCCACCAAATAACTTCACCTTTGGTTAAAGTTGAAAGCGTAAAGGCGTGCATTACAATGCTGATTGACGAAGTTGAAATCAACTCTGCTATTAGTGTTTATGAAACACACCCGTTTTTGTGGATAGAAAATAATGATGGAACATGGGACCCAATCGGTCATTCTCGTTCAAATAGATATAGGCGGCAAGATATGGGTGTTATAGGTCATGAAACTGGAGGTGTCTACGTATCAAGAGTCGGTGCGGTTCTTAGCCAAAAAAATAGATTCCCAACACCAACTAAATGCATCTCAGTTACTTATCTGGAAGCCCTAGATATCGATGATTACAATGATTTACAAAACGCTAAGGTTATCTACAATTTATGATTCCTTCATGCTTTTAATTTATTTTCAAGTACTTAAAACTTTTCTCTGAAAATTGCCTTAGTCAAGCACGGGAGTGTCCCAGATTGTATTGCCAGATAGGAACATACTATATGATTTGAAGGTGGAAATTTCATTAATGGAATTAAATGAGTTTTAAGAGTTTAGTGGCAACCGATCATACAATTGTAATAGCCGAAATTGGGATTAACCACAATGGTTCAGTTACTGTAGCGAAGCAACTGATCGAAAACGCACAAATTGCCGGTGTCGATGGTGTCAAGTTTCAATTTAGAAACTTGGAAAATACTTACTTAACCAAGAATGAAATAGGGGATGAAATTCTCTATGCTGAAATAAACAGGATTGCTTTAACTGAAAATCAGATAGTAGATCTAACAAAATTTGCTAAGAATTTAGGGTTATGGGTAGGAATTAGCTTTTTTGATGTACGTGATGTAGAAAAATTTGGAGAGGAAATAAATTATTTTGATTTTTTTAAAGTTCCCTCAGTTGAACTTTCAAATGAAGATTTGATTGATAAGTTACTGTCTTTGGATAAATATTTGCTAATATCAACAGGTGCATCAGATGAACAGACTATAAACAAATCTTTTTCTAGAATTAATAACAAAAATTGGATGCCACTCCACTGCATCAGTAATTATCCAACTGCAACTCATAATTCAAACCTAGGCTATATCAAGTTTTTAACCAAAAAATGGAAAAAGCCAATTGGTTACTCAAGTCATGATCTTAATTGGTCAATTTGTAATGCGGCAATCATGCTTGGAGTTAAAGTCGTAGAAAGGCACATAACTCTGAATAAGGAATCATCAGGATTAGACCATGCTTCAAGCTCTACGGTTGAAGAATTTAAGATGATTGTTGATTTTGCTCGCAATAAAGATGTTTTATTCCAAGGCGAAACCCGAAGGGTTCCAAACCAAGGCGAATTAATTAATTTACAAAATTTAGGTAGGAGCTATTTTGCAAAAAGAGATATTAAAGTTGGAGAAGCTGTAACTCGATCTGATTTTACTTATTTATCTCCCAATACTGGACTCAGTAATTTAGAATTCAAAATGCATCACGGTGCAAAAATCATAAATGATATTAAATCTGGAGAAGTTTTGTCATTTTTTCATATTAAATCAAGAGAGCAAATCAATCAAAAAACCATTAATTTTGCGAATTCTAGGCGCATAGGATTACCAGTACGTTTACATGATTACGAAAAAATCTCAAATTTTTTTGCCATCGACAATTATGAATTTCATTTATCGTTCGGAGAAATAGATCAATTGTTGAAATTTAAGAAAATTAACAAATTGCACAAACTTACAGTACATCTACCTGATTATTTATCACCAAGCAAACTGATTAATCCATTCAGCACCAATACGGAAACAAAAAATCAAAGTGTAGAACTCATAAAAAAAACAATGGACTTCGCGCAAAGGTTAAGCGATATTACCGGTACCCCTATTGGTGTGGTTGGTAGTTTCTCGATTGCTGAAGACGGAATTGAGAATTTCTATCAAAACTGTGGAGAGTTTATCAATGCAATTTCAAATGACACCACTTTTTTAGCTCTTCAGTGGCTTCCGCCAATAGCTTGGTATTTTGGAGGCTCAGTTAAACTCAATTTAATGAATAACTTGGAAGATGTTGCATACATAATCGGGAACAATATAAATATAGTCATGGATACATCACATTTATTTATGGGGAAGAATTATTTTAATTTTGATGCTTCTTTTTTGGTGCGCGAGTTGAAAGCAAAGACAAAATGGTACCACATTTCAGGAGCTTCTGGAATAGATGGTGAAGGAGTCAATTTTAAGTCGATGAATGAAAGTGAATCGAGAATTATGAAAGATATTATTAGTAGTGACAGTGTTAAAATTGTGGAAGTTTGGCGAGGACATTTGGATAAATACTTTGGATTTCAGCAAGCACTCGAAAATATTCAGGAAAGATTTAATCATGAGTAAAAAGAAAGTTTTGATTACGGGTGTTACTGGGCAAGATGGTGCAATTTTGGCTGATTATTTGTTTGGAAAAAATTACGAAGTTTTTGGTGCGTCTAGGCGGGCCTCACACAATCTTTGGCGTGTTACTGAGTTAGATTTATTGAGCAAAATAAATTATTTAAGCTACGATGCAACAGATTCCTCGACGATTGATTATATAATTAGTTCAAACAAATTTGAATATATCTATCACCTGGCAGGTACTAGTTTCACCCTAGATTCACTGGAATTCCCACAAAATAGCCTTGTTACAAATATAAATGGCACGGTCTCATTGTTAGAAGCAGTTAGGAAATTCTCGCCTGAAAGTAATGTATTTATTGCTGGTTCTTCTGAAGTTTTCGCAAGGAAAAGGATATCTGGATTGCTCTCATTGAATGAAAATTCTCGACGAGAACCTATAAATCCATACGGTGTTTCACATTTGGCGATTGACGCAATAATCTCCATTTACAGAGAAACACATAATTTGAAAATCGCATTAGGTATTTTTTTTAATCACGAAAGTGAATTTCGTGGACTGCAATTTGTAAGTCGCAAAATAAGTAGCGGAATTGCAGAATTGAAATATGGTAGAAAGCACCCAATTAAGCTTGGTAATTTCTCTTCCTCTCGCGACTGGAGCTCAGCCCACGAGTTCATGTTTGGCGTCGATTTGTTGTTAAGTGCATCAAATTTTGAAAATTACGTATTCGCGTCAGGTAAATCGACATCTGTCCGTGAATTACTCAAAGTTGCTGCTCAAGTAGCTGGGTTTGACCCTAAGTTTGAAGGGCATGGGGTGCAAGAAAAATGCTTTGATGCAAATTCTGGGGCGATATTGGCAATATCTGATCAAAAATTTTATAGAAAAATTGATCCTTCGGAGTTTGTTGGTGATACGTCGAAGATATATGAGACAACCGGATGGAAGCCCAATCTAGATTTCTTAAAAGTTATTGAAAATATGACTAAAATTGATTTGGCTCGGGGCTTAAGATAGCTGAATTATTTTATCTTTAAGTTTAATTTCGATATTATTAATTCCTGAAATAATTTCTTTATCATTTGATTCTCCCCAAATTAACTTTGTTCCGGTTAAGCTGAGTTGCTCTTCTAAATTTAATTGAAGGAATAAGTCAGATGGTTTTCCTTGGAAAACAATTTTGTCTAACCGTGCGACAGCATTTCCATCTCCAGAAGGATGATTTTCTGAAATCCATTGTATGAAAAAAGGTGTTTTTGAATCTTCAATAACCTCGAGAACTCCTATTTGTTTCCAATTTAATTCCAATCCATCTGGTTTTTTTCTTACTCCATCTACAGAATTTCTCTTCAATACCGTTTCTATTGCAACAATATCTTGTACCGCAATGACCCATGTCATCCAACCCCCACCTTCGTCTGCTTTTTTCTTGACAGCCCTACCAAATGGAGTGGCATCAGTTGCTGGATGATCAAGTGGGCAAACAATCTCAATGTATTTCCCATCTAATAAAGGCGCTGTGAAATTTCTTGTGCCAAATTTTGGATGAATACCGCCATCCATAAAAGCGGTTCCAATCTGTGAACCTATCCGATTAACAACATCAGAGATCTGATCGTGAGAAGCAACATAGGAAACATGGTCAAGACGCATGAGAGTATTTTGCCTTACTCGTGAGGGTGCTAATTACCATTTTATTAACGCAACTCACACATTAATGCTTCAATAAGTAGCAATGGTGCGGCATTTTGGGCTAAATTCCGCCGAGTTTTTAAAATTGATTCAATTCTACCTAGGGTTTTGACCTGGCTAGTTGTGAGAGCCATTTGATTGATTTGTTCAACCATGTCCTGATTAATTAGTGAGTCAGTTGAATTAGATTGAAGTAGTAACACATCACGATATAAGGTGGCAAGATCTAGTAGTGCTCGATCCAAATAATCTCTAACCATTCTTGTCGATCTTGATTTTTGCTCCTTTTCTAACTCTTTAACAGCCTTTGATCCACCGCTAGCCAGTTTGCTACCAGTAGCACCCCAAGCCTCTTTCAATTTTGAAATTTCATCTTCATCTTTTTTCTCAGCATCAGCTACTGCATCAGTTTTGGCTGCCTCTACTAATTGTTGGGCTGCTTTAAATGCTGAGGTAATATCTTTGATCACTAATGGTAATTTCAAAATATTTGCCCGGTTTCGTCTTGCATTTGCATCTGTTGCCAATCTTCTTGCTCTCCCGATATGGCCGCCGGAAGCACGTGCCACAAACTCTGCTGTTTTTGCATCAACTAGATCTCGCTCAATCAATAAGTTAGTAATTGCTTTGGTGGATGGTGTTCGCAATGACAGGTGTCGACACCTTGACCTAATAGTTGGCAATACATCAGTTAATGTTGGAGCGCAAAGCAACCAAATAGTTCTTAAGCCTGGCTCCTCAATTACTTTTAGTAGCGCATTCGCAGCAGAATCAGTTAAACGATCAGCATCCTCAATTACAACAACACGATAATTTGCGACAGATGGCGCCCAAGAGGCCCTACTAATTAACTCTCTAACCTCATCAATTTTTATAGACAAACCTTGTGTTTTAATCAACTCAACATCGGCATGAGAACCTAAAATTGTTGAAAGACAATCATTACATTTACTACATCCACCCTCTTTGCAAACTAAGGCTGCTGCAAATGCAATTGCAGCATTTGAACGACCTGAGCCAGGTGGGCCAGTAAAAAGCCAGGTATTTGTCATCACCTGACTTGATTCATTTAATTTTTGAGCTGAGTTCACAGCCTCTTTAAGAATCTCTACTACCGCAGATTGATCAATGAGGGAGTT
>SXGT01696140.1_pt1 | contig 16771 bp, 14 predicted proteins | sample 3176221 | NCBI WGS metagenome assembly SXGT01 (sample SAMN11356862, study PRJNA531348) | freshwater metagenome | isolation source: freshwater sample F1-120 | place: China: Fuxian Lake, Yuxi | collected 2017-12-25 | reverse complement strand
GGCGCTGCGCAAGTTGACGGCCTCCATCAGCCGCTCGAACACACTGGTGATCTTCATCAACCAGATTCGCGAAAAGATCGGCGTCCTGTACGTCAGCCCGGAAACCACCCCCGGTGGCCGCGCACTGAAATTCTATTCCAGCGTCCGTCTCGACGTTCGCCGCATCGCGCAGATCAAGGAGCGCGAAGAGGCCGTCGGCAGCCGCGTGCGCGTGAAGGTCGTCAAAAACAAAGTCAGCCCGCCCTTCCGCGAAGCCGAGTTCGACATTCTCTGGGGCGAAGGCATCTCGAGCGAGGGCGACCTGCTCGATTTGGCTGTCGAAGAAAAACTCATCCAGAAAAGCGGTGCCTGGTTCGCGCTGGACGGCGAAAACCTGGGCCAGGGCCGGGAAGTCACGCGGCAGTATCTGCGCGAGCATCCCGAGGTTTGCGCCAAGCTTCGCGCGCAGGTACTCGATCGCCGCGGCGTGACCTGGGGCCGCGGTGCGCCGCCGGCAAACGGCGAGGAGGCGCGTGGCAACAACCGCGAGTAAAGCGAGTTCACACTCGGGCCACGAGCATGAGCTGCCGCTTACCCGCGGCGCTCGCGTGGGTCTGCTCGCTCTTCTCGTACTCACCATTGCATTTGCTTCAGGCGTACTGTTCATCAAGTACCAGCTCGAAGCCTTCCGTGAGGAAGTTGCCCAGCGCATCGAGCAGCGCTTCGGCGCGCGCTTGAGCATGGGCGCCATCTCCGTGAATGGCCTGCGCGGGTTGCGCATCGAAAATCTCAGTGTAGACCTGCCGCTTGAGCAGGGCCCAGTCCTGCATATTCAGGCCGACGAAGCCCTCATCAATATCCAGTTGAACGACCTCGTCTACGGGCGCATTTCAGTCGAGCGTCTGGCGTTGGACGGCTCCATCATCACCCTCGAGCGCCCCGAGAACTCCGTGTGGTATTCCAGCGACGAAGTTGATATCGAGGAGTTGGTTCCTTTCGAAGTAAGTGAAACCACGCCGTTCCGAATCAGTGGCGCCGGTTGCCATCTCTATATTCAGAACATCGTAGGGGACACTTCGCTGGAAATTTCCGACTTTGACTTCGATGTCTCGCGCCTGGTCGGTTCAAAAAATCTAACGGCGGCGTTGCAGGGCTTCGTCTCCGGAGATCCGCGCAAGCGCGTCGGCGCCACGCTCACGCTGGCCTCCTTCCAGGATTTCGATCTGCGGGTCACCTCCGATTTGATCACGGCCAACGATATCAACGTCATCCTGCCGGCGGATCGTCCGCTTATCGTCGAAGGCGCCGCTCACCCAACGCTCCGTGTGAGCGGCCTCCCCGATCGTACGCTCGTCGTCCTGCTGCAATCTTCTTTCGAAAACCTCCTTGTGCGTGACCAACCCGAGTTTCTGGATCCCGCCGGTGGCGATGTTACCGTGGTTGCTACGTATTCCGCCGACACCAAGAAACTGACCGTTTCAACGGCCAAGGCCGACTCGAACCAGCTTGGCGGCAGTGTCGAAGGTGCGATTTCCTTTGCCGAAAGCCATCCCGCGTTTGATCTCACGCTCCACGCGCGCCGCATCCCCCTTCGCGAAATTCTCCAATACTCGCTCGAAGGTGAAATGGAAGACATCGGGAACATGGATATCCTTCTCGATGAACCCCATGAACTTGAAGTGAAACTCACCGGAAATTCTCAGGAACCCGTCATCCGCGGACAGACCCGCGCCGCGGCCGGCCGTTTTCAGTTTGACCCTAAAGATGAGAACCTCCCTCCCATCCAGCTTGCGCTTCGCCAAATTGAGGGTGCGTGGGACTCTTATACACAGGACGTCAGTCTTGAGTTCGAGGTTGCCGATGGCGCGATCGACTTCGAACCGTTGCGGCTTTCGGCCAAAGGTCTTCAAGGTCACGTCACCCTGAAGAACAACGTCGTGTCGCTTACGCCGATGAACGCCCAATATCGCGGCAATACGATTGTCGGTGACGGCGAGTACGATCTAATTTCCGGCGACGGCCGTCTCAAGTTCGAGGGCACCGTCGCGGGGCTGGACGAAACGCTCCTGGCAGACAAGTTTGCGAACACCTTTATCGCCGGCGCGGTCTCGGTAAAAGGTGAGGCCGTGAAGAAGGGCAAGGCCATCATCATCGAGGCGGATCTCGATGCGACCCAGGCCGACGTGAGCTACCAATGGTGGTTGAAAAAAGCGGCAGGGCTCGGCGCAATGGGGCGCCTACATGCCGAAATCATCCCCGATTCCAAGGCCTCGATCGAGGTCAAGGGCAACGTCGCATCGTCCGATATTGCCGCGACGATGACCCTCGCACGCAACCGCAAAAGCGACGCCGGTTGGACTTTGGACTATATACGCGCCACTTCCGACAAGCTGGACGTCAACACCGCTGCAAAGTGCGCCCTCGTGCCATATCGCGCCACGGGAGGGACGGCGAGTGACGCTTATTTCGAATTCACCCGCGATCCCACCGAACCTCTCAAGACGACGCAGAAGTTCGGCGCGCTTGTCGACGACTTGGCCCTGCTTCCCGAGATAGAGGGCGCAACGATTTCCGTGGGCGGCCGCGGAGTCAATCTTGCATTCGAGCTGCACACGGACAAAGCCGGCCGCTCCAAGGCGACGGGTACGGCGCAGATCACCGCAAAGAGTCTAAGCGTACCGCCCTTCGGCACGAAGTGGTTGATTCCGCTTACGCCGCCGGCGGGCTGGCCGCTCGTCGAGCGTGCATGGACCCTCGACCTCGCGGCAGCCGAAGCGTCGATTCCGCCGTGGTCGGGCACGGAACTCGTCGCGCGCGCGTATTCCGACGGCGATAACGCCGGGTTCAATCCCTATCGCGCAAAGATTGGTGACGGAACGCTCGAGGGATCTTACGATCTCAAACGCACCGATCATACTTACGAGGCTTCCGTGGCATGGGCGGACGTACCCGCGCACTTTTTCCTGGAGCACTTGAAGATGCCCGCAGTGCTCGACGGGATCATTTCCGGCAATGTGCGCTACAGCGTCGATCAAGACGATCCCAACACTCTTGAAGGCAACGGTCACTTCGACGTTCGCGACGGCCGATTCAGCGCCGATTTCCTCTATGAGCTTCTCGAAGGCTCGGTGCAAACCGACATCACGACAATTCCGCCCAAGCTCGATTTCTCCCGCCTCAGCGCCGATGTCGCCTTTGTGAAGGACACCGTGCAGACGCCCATCCTCACTCTCGATTCCGAGACCATCCGGGTGGATGGTGCCGGTCAATACATCCGCAACGGCGACATGGATTACAGCCTCAAAGTGGCCGTTGACCCCGACACGGCCTCGCAGATCCCTGTAATGGCCGACAATTTCAACGTGGACGGCCACCGGCTTTCGAATACCGATATCGAACTCACCTTCCGGGTGACCGGCCCTACCTTCAAGCCTCGGGGCAAAGTTGAAGAACTTCCCCCGGCGAGTGTAGCGTTAGTCAGTGGTGGGCTTGAGGTAGGCCGCGAAGTGGTCAGCCTCATCGACTTTCCGCGCAAGATTCTCGTGGACTTGCTCAAGCTTGGGGGCGGAGTGGTTCGCGGCGGCCGTAATCGCAATTCGCAGGAACGGCCGTCAACACCGTAAGTCGATAGTCAAGGGGGAGGCGCATTCAGGTCTCATGGAAATCAAGATCAGCAAGAGCGCGCGCCAATGCCACGGCTGCGAAAAGTCTTTCGTTCATGAGCAACGCCTGACCTCTGCGCTTCACCGCGGACCCGAAGGCTGGCTCCGTGCGGATTTTTGTCCCGCATGCTGGAACGACGAACGCGGCGAGGGTTCGCTCTGCGTCTGGTCCGCGCAATATCAGGATCCGGCAGTACTCGATCAGCAACCCGCCGAGGCCTTCTCTCCCCTGCGTCAAGCTTTCTACGAAGCGGCGGAGCGCCAGGGCCGTGAAGCGATCGCGCTCGCCTATCTCGCCGGCCAGCTCCTGCGCCGCCAGAAGGTATTTCGCTTCATCAAGCAAACGATGGATCCGGAGACCGAAGCGGCCGTCATGCTCTTCTTAGATCGCATCGGCAACCGCATGATCGAAGTGCACGATCCAAATCTCACGACGGCTGAACTCGAACGCGGCCGTGTACAGTTGTTACACCGTCTCGCCGAGCTCGAAGGCACGCTCGACGAATCGGAAACAAATCCGCAGGCGGCACCGGATGTGCCCAGCGTTCCCACTACTGAATCCGCTGCCGAACCGGCTTCCAGCGAGGACGAACTCGAAGAAGATGAGTATGAAGAAGACGAGTTCGACGAAGACGATGATGATGACGACGATGAAGATGAGCTAGACGACGAAGAGATCTCAAGCGATGGCGACACCGAAGATGAGTACGCGAAGACCTAAATCCGTCCTGGATCAGGACCGGTACACCGCTGAGCTGTCCACCGGGCAGCTCGTGATCGGTGTGTGCATCCTGTTGATGTTCGGCTTGGGCTGCTTCCTGCTCGGGGTCCTGATTGGCAAGTTCGATCCCACGCTCAAACCGAGCGCATCGGGCTCCATTGCCTCCTCCGCGGATGATGCAACGACGCCGGAAGTAAAAGTCGCCGAAGTCACCGTAGCGCCCGTCCCTGTCTCGACAGAGCCGTCGTCGACCGAAACCTCGCTCCCGCCGGAGATGCGGGTTCCTCCAAGGATGTTGAACGACACCACGGCGGCGACCCAAGACTCAACGCCCCCGGCCGTCACAGCGACATCCACGCTTGATCCCAACGTGACGCCACCAGCTCCTACTGCTGTACCCAGTGAGTCCAGCGTGGCAGGCGCCGTGGAGGCTGAAATCGAAAAGAATCGTGTCGCCCCGCCGAATGCTGCTCCTCAGGCCGTCGATACCTCCGCCGCACCGCCACCGGCCGCAGTGACCACAGAGCCGCCCGCAGAGAAGACCAAGCCGGCAGAGCCGGAGACGGCATGGAAGGGATATGGTGTGCAGATCGTTGCGGTCGCCAAGGATCGCGCGGAAACGGCGCGAAAAGCCCTTGAGTCAAAGTCCTCCTACAAGGCCCGCGTCCTGCCTCATACGAAAAACAACCTGTACCGCGTGGTCGTCGGACCCTATTCCGATCAGGCCGCGGCCGTCCGCGCGCGTGACGATCTCCGCGCACGTCACGGGTACAAGGACGCGTTCGTCCTAACCTTGCAATAACGAGCGTCAGTACACCCAGTACCCACCGGCCACTGCGGCTTCCGGGTCTTAGTGTTTTTCAGCCAGCGCAGGTTCCAGCGTCTGCCGCCGCAATTGTCCGCAGGCCGCGCTGATGTCCTGCCCGCGTTCCAGGCGCAAGGTCGCACCAATGCCCCGCGCCGTGAGCGCATCGCGGAAGCTTTCAGCGCGTTTTCTCCCTGGCGCCTCGTAGGGCGTACCGCCGACGGGATTGTACGGAATCAGGTTCACGTGGATCGGCCGCCCGCCAATGAGTTGGGTGAGTTCTTCCGCGTGCTTGAGCGTGTCGTTTACGTCCGCGAGCAGCGTCCATTCGAAAGTGATCTGCCGCCCCGCGCGCTCCAGGTAGAAGTCGATCGCTTCCATCAGCTTGGCAAGGTTGTAGCGCCGGTTCAGCGGCACCAGTTCATCGCGCAGCGGGTCGTTCGCGGCGTGCAGCGACACGCTCAAGCGCACCTGCCAGTCTTCGCCCGCAAATTGCCGGATGCCATCGGCTTCGCCCGCCGTGCTGACGGTGATGCGTCGCGCGCCAATGCCTAGCCCGTCCGGATGCATCAGAATACGGATGGCCTTCGTCGTCGCGTCGTAGTTGCGGAAGGGTTCCCCCATTCCCATGAACACGATATTCGGCGATCGCCCGCCGAGGTCGACCTCGCGCAAGAGAAACAGCGCTTGTTCAACAATTTCTCCCGGCGTAAGGTTGCGCGCGTAGCCCGAGAGTCCCGTCGCGCAGAAGCTGCACTTCACCGCGCAGCCCACCTGCGTCGACAGGCACAGCGTGACGCGGTCGCGCGAGGGAATCATCACCGCCTCGACCGTCTCCCCGTCTGCGAGTTCCAGTAGCGCCTTTCGCGTCTCGGTGTTCGCCGAGGTCGCGGTACGTACCAATTTCAGCCGCGTGACCCGGTGCGTGGCCGAAAAACTGTCCCGCAGTGCCTTCGACAGGTCCGTCATCTTGTCGAATTCGAAGATTTTCTTCTGGTGGATCCACCGGAAAATTTGTTTCCCTTGGAATGGTTTCAGGTTCAGCGCCTCGGCAATTTCCGCAGGGTACATTCCGCACAAATCCAGATCGGCGGGCGGCGCAGGTGTCGTAGCGGTTGTGTCGGTCATGGGCGGTTCGCCTGTCGTTCCTGGAGGTTTAATTCACGGGCGCGTTCACGGATATTGAAGTACTCATCCGATACTTCCGCATTCAGTTTCACGTTGCGCATCTCAAAAGTCATCCGGGTTTCTTCTGTCGGAAAATACGCATCCACATGCGTCGGAAACAGCGCACCGTCCACATTCGTATATTCATCCAATGTCGTAACCGCAAGCACGTCGCCCGAATCGGTCAGGCGGGTGTCTTTCTTCGCGACCCATTTCGGATCCTGATCGTTGACGCGCACCAACTCGATCATACGCCGGGGCCGGTCGTCATCGCCGACCGAGAGCACCGCCGTCTCCGCAGCGGCGTCAAAGCCCACCACGCGGACATCGCGGCGCTTCAGCGCGCCCCAGTCTTCCGGCAGAAACATCTCTCGCGCGATGTCCGATGGCGAGACCGAAAAAGGTACGTCGTCAAACTGCTCGCCTTCAATCTGGTAAAAACTCTGCTCGCGGCTTCCCGGGAACTCCATCAAGAATTCCTGCCCGACGCAAGCCAGCTTGAAGACAGTAATTCCGAGCCGCAACCGCCCTATTACATACAAATCCGCCGGTCTTCGGAACCGGATATTGCCGTTATAGCGCTTGATCCCGTCGAATTCCGGTGAGATCAGCACGAAAGTTCCCGCCGACCGGAAGCTCTGAATCTTTGCGTCGTTCTCGGCCAAGTTGCGCAGCACTTCCTCGGCCGACGGCGCACCGGGCGGCAGCGAGACCCGGCCAACGCGCTCACCCAGGCCTGCGCACCCTGCCGCCAGCGCCAGCAGCACGGCAGCCATTGACGCTGCGGCGAACCGTGCCATGAACCGTCAACCCCCTGGCGGCGCGGTTGCAACCCGCCACCGGCGTGTGTTACTCTTTGCCGCTCTTTGAGTTAAAGAGTATATCACTCGAAGCCAACCCCACGAAATCGTGCGAGGATACAGCCATGTCACGCAAGTGTGAGTACAGCGGTAAGCGCGTTCGAATCGGCAAGCGGATCGTCCGCCGAGGCAAAGCCAAGCGCGAAGGCGGCGTCGGTCAAAAAGTCACCGGCATCAACAGCCGCACCTGGCGCCCCAACCTCCAGAAAATCCGCATCGTCGATGCCAACGGCACCGTGAAGACGATTCGCGTGTGCGCGCGCTACATCAAGGCGGGCAAGTTCACGAAGGCGCCGCGTGGCCGGAAGAAAGCGTTGCGCGCTTCCTAAGCATTACTTCGGTTTCGCTTCGTATACCTTCCGCACGATCGCCACAGGCCGGTTCCGCGTCTGCGTGAGAATCCGCCCGACGTACATCCCGACGACACCGATCGACGCGAGTATCAGACCGCCCATCAGCCATACGGATGCCAACGCCATTCCCGCGGCGCCGCCATCGCTCCGAAGCGCACCGACTACGCCGGCGGCGCCGATGGCCGCGATCCATGCGCCGCCCCAGAATATCCACGTCATCGGTTTCGCACCCAGCGCGAACATCGCGTCCAGCGCCAGTCGCAGCTTCCGCATAAAGGTATAGCTCGTCGCGCCGCGGCTGCCCTTGGGGCACGTGACCGCCAGTTGGCGGAAGCCGTTTAATTCCATCAGCGCGCCGAGGAAAGGCTCCGCGTCGCCAAATTCCAAAAGCCGGTTCACATAGTCACGCGTCATTAGGCGTGCGTTCAACACATTTGGCGTCAGCGGCGTATTCGAAATTCGGTTGATAAGCCAATAGAAAATCGAACCACCCAGCCGCTCGCCAAGGCCTCCTTTGCGTTGCTCCATCACGCCGAAAACGACATCGAGTTCGCCCGGCTTTTCGTGCATGCGCGTATAGAACGAAGCAACCAGCTCCGGATCTTCCTCAAGGTCTGCATCAATCAGAAATACTAGATCTCCGCGCGCATGCTGAAGCCCAATCCACAGCGCACGGTGCTGGCCGAAGTTGCGCGAGAGTTCCACTAGGTGCACACGCGGGTCGCGGTCAACTAACCCCAATACCACGGCGCGGCTATTATCGGGAGATCCGTCGTCGACGAACACAAACTCATGCTCGCCGGAGATATTCTCGAGTGCCGCGCAGGATCGCGCATAGAATTCTTCAATGTGCGGAGCGACGCGGTAGAGGCTGGTGACGACGCTGATGCGAGGCATTCGGAAAGGGCGATGGTTACCGTATTCGGCCGCGTCTGCACCGGCCGCCGCCCACGATTCTAGCGGGACACCCCTGCAAGACCAAAATCCTGCGTGTTTCTGGCTTAGGGCTTTTGCACTAACGCCGTGGGCGGTCCGGGCGCAAGTAGCTCCGCCGATGACACTGCGCGAAGGACCATCTCCGATCCCGTAACCCGCTGAGCCATGAGCTTCGGCAACCCCGGAGCGCCGGCCTCGAGCAGATCCACCAACTCCCCCATTCGCCCGTTGTACGAAAACGTCAGCAACGACGCCCCTGCGCGCACGCTTATCACCGTTGCATCAGTCACGCCTGCGTCGGTGCGTAGCAGCTCCGCATAGCGCTGCGCCATCACGAAGTCCCCCACGCCTTCCAGCGTCAATCGAATCTGTTCGCCGGCGGCTCCCGTCCGGGCCGCGAGGATCGCGCCCACGATCGCACGATCGCGCACTTTGTATACCGCGTCAGGCAAGGCAAACCCATAACCAGATTCCGGCTTCGCGCAATCGGTCTCCGCGTCGCCGCGCGAACGGTCATGCAGGCGTCCGCTGGTCGTTGAAACCGCGCGCGCCACAATCTCGGCCTTGGCCCGGAGCCCGCCCGCGCTGGTCTGCTCCGGCGCTGCACTCAACGTGACTTCCACGGCCACGACCGCGTCTGCGCCCAGCTCTGCTCCATACCGCGCCAATGCCGCCTCGCCCGCGCCGGCAATGGAGAGCAACTCGCGCTCGGAGTAGCCACGCGAGGCCGTACTCGCATCCACAATCGTGAACCCTTTTTCACGAAATGCATCCGTGAACAGTTTCGAGACCCGCGTATCCGATTGGAATTTTCGGCTGCCTTGGGCCGCATCCAGTTCAATGAATAGAAAGGTGATTCTTGGCGGCGTCGCCCGCAGGCGAAACAAGAGTGCGGCCAAATCGGCTCGCATCGGCCATTCGTAGAGATAAACGTCAAGCTCAACGCAGGTTTGGTCTTCTTCGGTGTGCACTCCAAGCAGGCGGAACGAGGCAGTGTAGTGGTCCAAATAGTCGAGCAGCGGCAGGTACTCGTCTCCCGGCGCCTGGCCGAGTTCAAGCTCGAGCCAAAGCCAGACGGCGTTCCGGCGCGCGTCGATCACGGCGGCATCGCGCGAACCCGGCGTCGTACCGTCGGCGCAACCCTCGCTACGTACCTTGGTAGTCGCACTAGAGGCAGAAGGCTGATCGGTCGCAGCATGGGCGAGTGGGCCGGCCAGTAGAGCGGCCAGACTCAGCACAGTACAGAACGCGGGCCGCAGGATGTAAATGCGCGAATCAGGCCCCTTCGCCCGCACGTCAGCGCCGGGAGTTCGCCAGGATGAGCATGCGGACAAGGTGCATCACGGAAACCGCCGCGGCCGCCACATAGGTAAGCGCAGCCGCGCCGAGTACTTTGCGCGCGCCCTGCAATTCGTCGTCGGTCAGGTAGCCGCCGTGCGCCAGCGCACGCATCGCGCGCGAGCTCGCATTGAATTCCACAGGCAGCGTGAGTACCGTGAAGAACACAGCGAGGGCGAAGAACACAATACCCAATTTCAGCAGCACCGGCATGCTCAGGATCAGTCCAAGGAAGAACAGCGGCCACGCCGCCACCGTGCCAGCGTTGCACACGGGATACACGATGTTCCGCAGCATGAGCGGTGAATACAGGCGCGCATGCTGAATCGCATGGCCCACTTCGTGCGCGGCGATTCCCAATGCCGCCACACTCGTCCCGTTGTACACCTCGTCCGACAATCGCAACGTTCGCGAACGGGGATCGTAGTGATCGGTCAGGTGGCCGGGAATGGCTTCAAGACCACAGGCCGCGCCTGAATGTTGCCCAGGCTTGTTGGTCAGCTCGATACCTTCATCACGCAGAATGGCCGCCGCGACCTCCGCTCCGGTGATTCCGCGGCGGTTCATCTCTTTCGAGTAACGGCTGTAGGACGAATGCACCTTCGCCTGCGCCCACACGGCGAGCAACATCGCCGGGATGACGAGCAAAAAGGTAGGGTCCCAAATGGGCATCAACACGGGTCAACTCCTTGCACATGCAGCCGAAAAGCGGCGTGGTCGTCTTACTTGGAATCCCCTTTGGCGCCAGAGGGTTTCGTCATGTTACACGTACCGTTGAATTGTGCGCCTTCTTCCAAAACGACCGTCCGTGCGCGAATATTTCCGGTAAGCCGGCCCGTAGGCGTCAGACGCAGGCGGCCGCCGCATTTTACGTTGCCATTGATTTCGCCGGCAATCACCATGTCTTTGCCGGCAATTGCGTCGGCATTCACGACGCCGGTTTCTCCAATTGTCAGGTCCTGCTGGCTCTCGACATCGCCGAGGATCTTCCCGCGCACGCTGCAACTCGCCGCACGTACACGACCCTTGATGACCGCTGCCGGCTCCAGCGCGAGCCGTGCGTCCACGCGAACATCGCCGTCTATACGTCCGGCGATCTGGGTATCTGAACCGCTGGAAAGGGTACCCTCAATGACCACGCCCTCGGGCACAATCATCCTTTGGGGCACGACCGATTGGCCTTGTCGAACGGCCATGTCGTCGGCCGGAATCGCGGCCTCGCGCGCCAAATTCTCCGCCGGACGGCGCACCGGATCCTCGGCACGGCCCTGCTGTACGGCGTCCTGAAGTTTCGCCCCGAAGCGGCCCAATAGACCTCCGCTCGCGCCCTTCTTGTTGGCGTCGCCGCCCAATGCCCCAGACAGATTTCCCGCCGTCGTCTCGCTCATACTTTGGATACCCCTCTGCTCGACGAAATTCGATTCCCCGCATCTGCCGCAGGCAGACGCTTACGCACTATGACAGCCCCGTTAGACCTGGCCGGTCTGAATGAATTTTAGCACACATTGTCTGGCCATGTCCGAGCAATCGTTATTCGAATATGAAGAAATTCGATACAAACCACAACAAATGCTTCGTTTCAGAAGTGTTTCATCCGTCTGCTGGGTCTTTTCTTTCGATCCATCGACCGATTCGCATCACGCGCGAGAAGATACCAACGAAGAGTATCCCCGCAACCGCAATCGTCACCGGCCACGTACCCGAGACCGGGAGCGCCGGAAAGTCGAGTGGGTTATTCGGATCCGTCCCGAGATCGACTTCGATTCCATCGAGCACACCATCGTCGTCTGAGTCGGGATCGGTCGGATCCGTCCCCGTTTGGGTCTCATCCACGAAGTTGCCTGTATTGTCCTCATAAATGTCCGGCAGCAGGTCGTGATCGTCGTCCACTGCCGCAGGGTCGCTGTCGAACCCCCGGATGGTCAGGCTCCACGAATTAAATGTTCCTATTGTCCCTTCATCCAGATCCTTGACTTGGAGCTGCCAGGTACCGTTGGGATTCTCCCCCCAGTGCGCAACCGAGGTGAACTTCCAGTTGTTGTAGTCGCTCGCGAAGTCCGGGCGCTGCATGGCCAAGGGCGATGTTTGGCCAGACGGCGCTATCAGGACAATCTCAAGATTCCCCCGGTCGGCATGGGAAGCCGTGAACGTCACTTCTACATGCTCAATCACGAAGGTGGGGCTTACCCCGGCAACCACAACGCTCCCCGTGACGCCCGTGTTGTTGAAGTCCGGTACGGTCTGGTTGACGGTCTGCGAGCGAATGACGGGTGCGGCCTCATCGGGCACCAGCGTCCAGGTCTGCGCCAGGGTCACAGCTGCCAGTGCATCCACCCGGCCGAACCCGTAGTGAACGTTGTACAGATGTCCAGCCCCGTTGCTGAACCACCAGGGACTGGCCACATGATTCTGTTCGGCCGTTTCCAACAGGATGTGTTGCACGTCCCGCCACGTTAGATTCGGATTGGCCTCGAGAATCAGCGCCACGATCCCCGCCACCAGCGGCGCTGCGGAACTGGTACCGCCAAAGGAACTTGTGTAATGCGACCCGAGTGAACCCGCGCCCATGAAAGTCGTCGTCGTCGTACCGGTGCCGGTGAACGAAGACGGCGCATTGACCAGCATCGACGTTCCGGGTTCGCTGTAGTACGAAACAGTCCCGTCCGCACCCGTTGCACCGACCGCGATCGTGAATCGGCTCGACGCATAACCATCGTAGTTGACGTTGTCTTCGTTCTGGCGCCCATTGCCCGCGGCCCACACGTACACGATGCCCTTGCCGCCGCGCCCATTCATCACGCCTGTGGCCAGCGCCGATTCCGTGAGCGGACCAAAGGTCGTCAAGTTCTGTCCATTGTCCGAAGGCCCCCAGGAGTTGCTGTTGATGTGAACATAATTATTCGGGTTCGTCTCATTGGTCTGGTGCCCGAGTGCATTCGCTTCATCGAGGTCGTCAGTAGGCGCTTCGATCAGGCGAATGCCGACGATCCCCGCATCGAACGCCGCACCCACCACGCCCAATCCGTTTTGGCCTTTCGCCGCCGCGATTCCTGCGCACGAGGTCCCGTGAGGTTGCGATTGCGGTGAAGGATCGTCGTCGCCGCCGTTGATGTCGAGATCGATATCCGTGCGCGCATTCGCGGCCAGATCGGTATGGACCCATTGGACCCCCGAATCGGTGATCGCAATGTTGATCCCCGCCCCTGTATACGAGTCCCACGCGCCAACAATATTCACGTCGTTTCCCGGCGAGCCGGGCACCTGTCCCACGTTGCGCAAGTGCCATTGGTTCGGGAAGTAGGTGTCAATTGGGATTAGCCGGGGTATCTCCTGCCGCCGGACCAGCGGTGTCGCGAAACGCGCCTTGCCGGATTCAAAAATCGCGTTTGCCGTATCGACGCCCGCGAACAGATCGCCGGACGCCGGCTCGACAACGTACATGTCTTGTCCAAACGGAACTTTCTCGATGACGTTCAGCGAGTAGTCGCGCAGCAAGCTGTCAATCGGCACACCGTCCGTGGGTTGCAAACTAAAACGCCGCGGAACGAAGATTCGGCGATCCGATCCGTGATCGTCTGGTGAAGCGTACGCCACCGCAGCGACCTCGCCCGCGACGCCTTGAAGTCCCCGCCCGCGCGCCACGAGCGCCGCGCGATCTGTGGCAGGCGCGTTGAAACCAATAAGCGTGTGGGCCGCGGCCCTCGAGGTCACGCTTCCTCCGACAGTCTGCGCAACCTGAAGCGATACGGACGCGCGGCTTCCCTTTTCAGCGAGGACCACGAGTTCATCACCCGCGACGACAAGATCCACGCGCGAGGAACCATTGTAGTAATGAATTGGAATGTCCTGACTCGAGGCAATGTCGGATTGAATGAGGATTGCAATCAATGCCGCGATTGCGGCGACCGGACGGCTAGCGAAACGCGACGCGCCTTGCATGCACTATGAACTCCGTGAACGCGGGGATTTCTCTTTTCCGTATACTACCAGCTTCGCATTCCAAGTGATCAGTATTAACGCGCGGACCCTACTTTCTGCTTCCAAAGTCGCACCCCGCTAAGCGCTGATGTTATACTGCGCGCGCAGCAATCGCGCGTGTTTTTATTAACTTTCGCAGTATACGTCTGCATAACCATGCCTACTTCATTTCCAGCTTGGCTTCGACGCCCGTGGCCGTCCGGCGATATTTTTGGCCAGACGAAGGACACGATTGCGTCGCTGCGTTTACATACGGTCTGCCAGAGCGCGCAATGCCCGAACGTCGGCGAATGCTGGGCCAAGGGCACCGCTACCGTAATGGTTCTCGGCAATACCTGCTCGCGGAATTGCACTTTTTGTTCGGTGCCATCTGGCCGCCCGGAATTCGACGATCCGGAGGAACCGCACAACGTCGCGCTCGCTGTGCAGCGCATGGGCCTGCGCCACGCCGTGGTGACCACGGTCGTCCGCGATGATCTCCCCGATGGTGGCGCGGCACATATCGCCGCGACCATCCGCGCGATCCATGTGCATAATCCAGGGACCAGCGTGGAAATTCTCGTGTCCGATTTCAGCGGAGACCGACCCGCCATTCGTACGGTGCTCGATGCAGCCCCGGAAGTGTTCTGCCACAATATTGAAACCGTCGAACGCCTGTATCCGAAAGTCCGCGATCGCCGATTTGAGTATCGCCGAGCGTTGGGTGTGCTGACAATAGCCGCAGCGGAATCTCCGCGCGCCGTCATCAAGTCCGCGCTGATGGTCGGCCACGGCGAAACGGCCGAGGAAGTTTCCGCCACCCTGCGCGATCTGCGTAGTGCCGGATGCGAAGCGGTCTGCATCGGGCAATATCTGCGCCCCACTCCGCGACAGGCTGAGGTGGTCGAATTCATCCATCCCGATCGCTTCCGTGAATATGAAGCGGCCGCTTACGAGATCGGATTCGCGTTCGCGGTCGCCGGCCCCTTTGTGCGCTCGTCGTACCGTTCTGAAGAAATCCTCGATTCGGAACTCGCGCGCCGGAAGTTCGGCACGCTGTTGCAAGCCGCTGCGGGTTAAGGGGAGATACGACGATGCAGATTGAAGTCACTCTCCCCGACCTCGGCGAAGACTCCGTCCAGGCCGTCACGGTCTCCAGTTGGCTGGCGAATCCGGGGCAGTCTCTGGGCGAGGGCGACGACCTGCTCGAATTGACGACCGACAAGGCCGCCTTTACGCTGCCGTGTCCGCGCGGCGGCACGCTCGCGCAAACACTCGTCGGCGAGGGCGACAAGATTCGCGTCGGCGATGCCTTGTGCGTGCTTGAGGTTTCCGACTGAATCGTTTCGGTTCTCTTATCCCTTCTCAACGTCCGAAAGGAAATTACGAATGCCTTTGAATGTCGCCGTCATCGGCGCCGGCACCGTCGGCGGTGGAGTCATCCGCACGCTGCTCGACAACGGCGATGTCCTTCGCGCGAAAGTCGGCCATGACATCCGCCTCACCCATGTCTGCGAAGTGAACGCGAAGAATCTCGAAGGCATGGATCTCAAAGGCGTCACGGTGACGCGCGATGCAGATTCGCTCTTTGCTAATCCCGATATCCATGTGGTCTGCGAACTCATCGGCGGCAAGGAACCTGCGCGTACCTTCATCCTCAAGGCCCTCCGTGCGCGCAAGCACGTTGTCACGGCGAACAAAATGCTGCTCGCGCTCCACGGCCCGGAACTCACCCGCGCGGCCGTGGAAAACAGCGTCGATCTGCGGTATGAAGCCGCCGTCGCCGGCACCATTCCTATCATCAAAGCGCTGCGGGAAGGTCTCGCTGCGAACCGCATCAAGTCCGTCTACGGAATCCTCAATGGCACCTGCAACTACATCCTCAGCCGCATGACCTACGAAGGCCTCGGTTTCGATGACGTCCTCAAGCAAGCCCAGGCCAAAGGTTTCGCGGAAACGCCGCCCGATCTCGATATTCTCGGGCACGATACTGCGCACAAGTGCCAGATCGTCGCCTCGCTTTGTTTCAACTCGGACGTGAAGATCGAGGACATCCCCGTCGAAGGCATCACGCGCATCACCGCGGGCGACATCGCCGACGCGCGCGAGATGGGATATCTCATCAAGCTGTTGGCGGTCGTGCGCGACGCCGATGGCGAGATCGACGCGCGCGTCCACCCCACGCTTGTCCCAGAAGACCACCTGCTCGCATCGGTGCGCAACGAATTCAACGCGATTTATGTCGAGAGCGATCTCGCCGGCGGGACGCTCTATTACGGTCGCGGCGCGGGTCGCCTGCCAACGGCCAGCGCCGTCGCCGCAGACATCGCCGATATCGCCCGGCGCGGCGGGAGTCCGCCTCCCCCGCCCTTCCGCTATGATGAGGCCCGCCGGCTGCGCCCCATCGGCCAGCACGTCGGCGAGTATTATCTGCGCTTTACGACCGCCGACCAGACCGGCGTGCTCGGGCGCATCTGCTCCATCCTCGGCGAGCACAAAATCAGTATCGCGTCGTGCCTGCAGAAGGACCCGCACGGCGAAAACTCGGTGCATGTGGTCATCATGACCCACAACGCGCTAGAATCCGACCTGCGATCCGCCCTGGCGCGGATCGACGCCCTGGACGTTGTCGTCGAAGCGACACACGTTCTGCGTGTTCTCGCGGAGTAAGTGAATGATTCGTGTCGGTCTCATCGAACGCTACCGGAAGTACCTCGATCTTCCCGCCGGTGCGCGCATCGTCAGCCTCAATGAAGGCTCCACGCCGCTCATTCAGGCGCCTGCGCTCTCCGAGCGCATCCATCCGCGCATCGACCTCTGGCTCAAATATGAAGGCCTGAACCCTACCGGTTCCTTCAAGGACCGCGGCATGACCATGGCCGTCACGATGACGCTGCACGAAGGCTTCAAGGCCATCATGTGCGCGTCCACCGGAAACACCTCGGCATCGGCCGCGGCCTACGCTGCCCGCGCCGGTCTGCAATGCATCGTGC
>SXGT01627589.1_pt1 | contig 16771 bp, 14 predicted proteins | sample 3176221 | NCBI WGS metagenome assembly SXGT01 (sample SAMN11356862, study PRJNA531348) | freshwater metagenome | isolation source: freshwater sample F1-120 | place: China: Fuxian Lake, Yuxi | collected 2017-12-25 | reverse complement strand
TTCGACGTCGTGATCGTCGAGACCGTCGGGGTCGGGCAGAGCGAGGTTGCCGTTGCGGGCATGGTGGATCTGTTCGCGTTGCTGTTGTCGCCGGCCGCGGGGGACGACCTGCAGGGGGTCAAGCGGGGCATCGTCGAGATCGCCGATCTCATCGTCGTGAACAAATGCGACGGCGACCTCGAAGCCGCAGCAACTCGAACCGCGGCCGACTATGCCAACGCCGTGCACTTTCTGCGACCGCGTTCGCAGGTGTGGACCCCGCGGGTGCTGCGCGCGAGCGCTCTGTTGCATCAGGGCATCGACGAGATGTGGGCGACGATTGTCGAGCATCGCGTCACCACGCACGCAGCGGGCGAACTCGATCGCGTGCGGGCCGAGCAGAACACGCAGTGGATGTGGAGCGAAATCAACGACGGGCTGGTCGAATTCGTTCGTTCGGATGCTGCGACGACTCGACGAGTCGAAGAGTTGGAACGTGCGGTGCGAGCCGGGCGCGTGTCGCCGACCGCAGCGGCGCAGCAGGTTCTCGGCGCGATCGTCGCGCGAGGGTGAGTCCTGCCCGCGAACGGCGACGTGCACCGATCACGAATCCAACATGATTCAGCAGGCAAGCGAGTCGGTGGCTTCGAGTGGGCGGTGTTGGCGAAGCGTTGCTCGCACTTGTGAGATCCCATAGCGCCCGAGGATCCGAGTGCGGTCGTCGAGGATCCAGTCGCGCTCGGCAGGAGCGGCGATGTCGCGGCCGCCGACCACGAGGCGCAATTGGGTGCCCGGGGTCGGTTCGTCGTGGTCGTGCAACGTGATCGAACTCATGACGCCATCCTGAACGATGGCTCGGACTACCACGTTGCGTGGTCAGACGCACGCAAAGAGTGCTGGGATGCGAACCCCGGACCGAACGTGGTCGAATGGGGCCATGACGACGACCGACATCCCCCGGGCGCTGCACCGCGCCAGCTCCGACAACCCCTTCGTCGACCTCGGTGACGGGAGCACCTTGCAGCTCATGCAGGTGGATATCGAGGCTGGCCTGTGGGTGATCCGTACCAAATTCAACGCCGGATATCGGGTGCAGACCCACAAGCACACGGGCGAGGTCTTCGCGTTCACGATGTCGGGAAGCTGGAAGTACGAGGAGTACCCCGAGGTCAACACCGCCGGGAGTTACCTCTACGAGCCGGCGGGTTCGGTCCACACCTTGATCGTTCCCGAGAGCAACGACGAAGTCACCGACGTGTGGTTCGCGATCTATGGCGCGAACCTGAATCTCGACGAGGCCGGCAACATCACGAGCATCATCGACGCGGGCGGCATTTTGCAGGCCTACTTGATGCTCGCCGAAGCGCAGGGACTTGGCACCCCCGACGTGATCGGCGCCTGAGCGCTCAGTGTGCGCGGGTGGGAAGTTCGTCGTCGAGATGACGGGGCAGGAACCAGCCTGCGATGAAACCGGTCAGTGCGGTGAGCCCGAACGCCCAATGCATTCCGCTCGTGAACGCGTGTCGTGCCGCGTCGAGCGTGGCCTCGATCAATGACGGGTTGCTGCCGACCTTCGGCGCGTTCGCCGCGGCGCGAAACGCACCGCCGATGGAGTCCTCGATGATCTCGCGGAACGGTTCGGGAACCGCGTGGTGCGGCGCATCCAAGAAGTCGCGCATGCGGGATCGGTAGACGGTCGCAACGACGCTCCCACCAAGCGCGATACCGAGTGCGCCACCGACCTCGCGGGTCACGTCGTTCACGGCCGATCCGACGCCAGCTTTCGACAGGGGGAGCGCAGCGACGATCTGCTGGCTCGCCGAGGGAACGATCACTGCCATGGCGCAGCCGTTGCACACGAGTGCGAGTGCGATCGCGACATACGGCGTCGTCGGTGTGAAGAACGCGAACGCCAAGAACCCGCTCGCTGCGACGAAGAACCCGAATCGCAACGTGCGACGCACACCGAAACGGCCGATGATCTGTGGTCCGCGCGGCGCAACTGCGATCATCGCAAGCGCGTTGGGTACGACGCCCAAGCCCGCCTTCAACGGGCTGTAGCCCTTGACGAACTGCAGGTACTGCGTGAGCAGGAAGAACAACGTGAACGCGTTGAAGAACGCCAGCGTGACGATTGCCGACCCCGCGCTGAACTTGCGGATACGAAACAATCGAGGATCGAGCATCGGCGTCTTGATCGAAAGCTCGTAACGAACGAATGCAACGCCTGCCGCGATGCCGGTCACGAAGCCGCCGAGCGTCACCGGATCGAGCCAACCACGCTCGGGACCCTCGATCACGCCGAACACGAACGATCCGAGGGCGACGATGGACAACACGGCCCCGATGAGGTCCAGCGCGTGGCCGTTGGGATCCTTCGAGGTGGGCAAGATGACGACCGAGCCGATCAGCAGAACTGCGACGATCGGCAGGTTGATGAGGAACACCGAGCCCCACCAGAAATGATTCAACAACAGACCCGATGAAATCGGCCCGAGTGCCCCACCGACACCCGCGAACGCGGCCCAGATCGAGATCGCTTTCGGACGCTCGGCCGGAGGAAAACTGGTGATGATGATCGAAAGCGTTGCGGGCATCACGAACGCGGCGCCGATGCCGCTGACGGTTCTTGCGAGGATCAAGGCGTTGGCGCTGTCCGACAGCACCGCCATCATCGATGCCGTGCCGAAGATGACGAGACCGAGCTGCAACGCGCCCCGCCGTCCGAACCGATCCCCGATCGCGCCCGCCAACAACAACAGGCCGGCGAACACGAGGGCGTACGCGTCGATCAACCACTGCACCTGCGTCTGCGAGGCGCCGGTGTCTCGCTGAATCTCGGGAATTGCGATGTTCAGGGCGCTGACGGCAGTCACGACCACGACGAGGCTCAGGCAGAGCAGGGCGAGGATCCGCCAGCGGCGCTGATAGACGGCCGGGAGAATGTCGTGTGCGAGCCCTGTGGGAGCGTGATGGTCCAAGGGCGCGAGAATAGGACCCATGCCCAGGTCCGCCGCCGACGTGATCTATCTCGACCACGCTGCGTCGACGCCGATGCGGCCCGAGGCGATCGAGGCGATGCAGCCCTACCTGGCCGAGATGTATGGCAATCCATCCGGGAGCCATCGAGCGTCGGCCCGAACCAAGTCGGCGGTCGAGTCGGCACGCGAGTCGGTGGCCGTGATCCTCGGCGCGCGACCCGACGAGATCGTGTTCACCGGTGGTGGCAGCGAAGGTGACAACCTCGCCGTGAAGGGTGCCGCGTGGGCCGCTCGCGCGCGAGGGCTCGACGGCGTCGTGACGTCGGCGATCGAGCACAAGGCGGTGTTGGGCGCCGCGTACCGGCTGGCAAACGAAGGCTTTCGCGTCGTCGAAGTACGTGCGGGGGGAGATGGCGTGGTCGATCTCGCCGATCTGCGTGCTGCGCTCGACGAGCGCACGGCCGCCGTGTCGGTGATGCTCGTCAACAACGAGACGGGCATCGTGCAGCCGCTCGCCGAGATTGCGGCGATCGCGCGCGAGCGGTCGCCGAGTGCGGTCGTGCACACCGACGCCGTCCAGGCGCCGCAATGGCTCGATGTCGCATCTGCGGCGGCCGACGCGGAGCTCGTCGCAGTGTCGGGGCACAAGTTCGGTGGCCCGAAGGGCGTCGGTGCGCTGGTCGTGCGGAAAGGCACCACGATCGTTCCGCTGGTCGAGGGCGGAGGTCACGAGTGGTCGCTCCGCGCGGGCACGCAGAACGTTCCTGGCATCGTCGCGCTCGCCGTCGCGCTCGAAACCACTGCCGAGACCCGCGAGGTCGAAGTCGCTCGCATCGCGACGTTGCGCGACGCACTCGCTTCGGGCCTACGGTCGAGGCTGCCGTCGATGGTGATCAACGGTGATCCCGATCGTCGCGTCGCGGGGATCTTGCATGTCGCGTTCTCGGGGATCGAAGCCGAAGTACTGCTCACCGCGCTCGATCAGGCTGGCGTATGTGCGGCATCGGGATCCGCTTGTAGTTCGGGCGCCATCGACCCGTCGCACGTGTTGATGGGTATGGGGCTCGAACGGACGCGAGCGTTGGCGTCGGTTCGATTCAGCCTGGGTTGGGCGTCGACGGAATCCGATGTCGAACGCGCGATCCCGATCATCGCTGATTGCGTCAACCGGTTGACGGCGGTCGCCTGATGGCTCGCGTGCTCGTCGCCATGAGTGGGGGCGTCGATTCGTCGGTCGCTGCAGCCCTGGCGCGCGACGCAGGGCACGAGATCGCCGGCGTGACGCTGAAGCTCTGGGGCGGCGCACAAGACTCCGGATGTTGCAGCGTCAGCGATGTCGAAGACGCTCGACGCGTCGCCGCACAACTCGGCATCGACCACTATGTCTGGAATCTCACGGAGGCGTTCGAGGCGCACGTCGTGCAGCCGTATGTCGACGCCTATGCCAGCGGTGCAACACCGAACCCGTGCATCGAGTGCAACCGAACGATGAAATGGGGCGCGTTGCTCGATCGCGCGCTCGCACTCGGTTTCGACGCGATCGTGACCGGACATCACGCCCGGGTGGTCGAAACGACCGACGGGTTGCGAATCGGTCGTGGCGCCGACCCGGACAAGGACCAGAGCTACGTGCTCGGGATCTTGGATGCCGCTCAAGTGGCGCGCACCATGCTGCCGATCGGGTCGATGACCAAGGCCGACGTTCGAGCTCGAGCGGAGGCCCTCGGGTTCCGCACGGCATCGAAGCCGGACAGTCAGGATGTGTGCTTCGTCGCGGGCAGCGATCGCGCCGTGTTCTTGGGGCCACGCATCGAGCGTCGGCCGGGCCGGTTCGTCGATCGCGCCGGAAACGACCGTGGGGCTCACCCCGGAGTTGACGCGTTCACCATCGGCCAGCGAAAGGGCTTGGGGGTTGCGCTCGGCGAACGAACCTTCGTCGTCGACATCGACGCTCGGACGGCGACGGTGACGCTCGGGTCGCGTGCTGACCTACTCGTCGGTTCCCAACCGTGCACACAGATTTGCTGGGTCGGAACGACGATCGCGCCCGACGACTCGGTCACCGTGCAAGTGCGAGCTCACGGAGGCACCGCCACGGCTCGAGTCGGCGAGGGTTTCGTCGCATGGTCGACACCCCAGCCGCGGGTCGCGCCCGGTCAGTCGTTGGTGTTCTACGCCGACGAGGTGGTCATCGGTTCCGCGATCGCGGTCTGAGGGACTCCAGCCAGCGCTACAGGGCTGCGTTCGTCAGCCAGCGGTCGAGGACGGCGGTGTCGCCGAAGATCTCGAAGCGCGGGTCGGTGTTCGAGTATCGGTTGTAGCTGAGCAACAACAGATCGCAGGCCGTACCGCGCACTGCGACGTCGCCCTTGCCGTGGGCGTGCTCGTACGAGAAGCCGTCGGCGTTCAGCCGGATCATCCACTCCCCATCCGAGTCGGTGCAGTGCAGGTGGATTGTTTCGCCGTCGCCACGCAAGTTCGCAACGTTCGGAGCGAAGTAGGCCGCACTCGGAAGGTTGTCGAACAATTCGTCGATCGCGTCGATCGCGAGCGCCGGATTCATTGCGGGAATCGCGTCGAGCGCGAGCTGCGCGTCTGCACGGTGCACGAGCGTTTCGTGCACTTGGCGGCGCGACCAGAAGCGAGCGTGCTGGTCCGCGCCCCATGCCCACATCACGGCATCGGGATCGCATCGCTGCAGAGTGTCGACGATCTGGGCACCGCCGGCGGCGAGCCAGTCGGCGAGCGCTGCGGTGTCATCGGGAACGGTGATCTCGAGGTCGTCACTCGACCGACGCTCTTGCGCGAGGTGTCGGACGTGCCACTCGGCCCACCGGTGGACCCTTCCTTGATGGCGCGTCAACTCGGCGAGGTCCCAGCCGGGACAGCTCGGCACCGGTGTCGCGAGATCGGCGTCGCGCAACGCAGCGACGAACGAATCGATCTCGATCACCAACGCGGCCACGTGTTCGTTGTGTTGCATGACCGCGCACAGTACCGACTGCGGACCGACCCTTCGGCCGGTTTACCGATTCAGTCGCGGCTCGATTGTCGATGGCGTCGTTGCCATTCGCCGAGCACGAACTTCGGTCGCAATGGTGCGAACAACAACGTGTCTGCGGTGACCGTGCGACTCGATGAACGACCGTCCCGACAGGGGATCGGTGCCGCTTCATCGACGACTAGTTCGACGGCTCCCGGTGTCCCGAGCCGCAGATCGAGCGTGCCCGGTCGAGCGTCGGGGAGTCCCGTGGCGGGCTGGTCGGTCGGTGCCATCCGAACGACGTGTTCGCGTGGAAACAGGACCGGATCCACGAGCACAATGCTGTCCGAGACCACCAAGCCTGCCGGCACGAACACGACGAACCGGCGCTCGAGCGACACCAACGAACGGAGCGCAATCAGCGCGGCCGCAACGCCGAACAGCGTCGCGATCGCCCCGCCTGTCCAACGCGCATCGGCGAGCATCCACGGGCCCGCGGTCAGGCCGACGATCGTGGCGGCGACCGCCACGGGAACGAAGAACATCGAGAACAAGGGCGGGAGCCGCAGTGGGTGCCGGCGTTCGTTGCCGTACGACGCGCCGTCCGCACATCGATCGGCGACCGACGCGCTGAGCACCGCCACCGCAGCGAGGGCCGCGTGGGCGACGGCGATCCAGGATGCGCTGGACGGCTCCGCTCGAACGGACCCGATCCCGTTCGACAACGCCATTGGAGCCACAACCCGCAACACGGTGAACGATCGCGGCCGTGGTGCGAACAAGGCGACGATGCCGAGCGCCCACGCAACTGCCGCGATGCCGACCACGACGGCGCGCGATGCGAAACCCCAGTCTGCGGTCGCCTCCTCGAGCGCGCCGCCGAGCGTGAGCGGCAGCGCAATCCACAACGCTCGCGTCACCCATGACGCTGCAGGAGATTTCGGGCCGCTCGCGTCGCTCGGGTTCGAATTCGTCACTTCGATTGGCTCGGCGGGCGCTCGCTTCGCTCGACGCATCGCCACGCTCGTATCCTACGAACCTGATGTTGGGGACCACGGACGGATCGACACCGCAGCGCCGCACGCGACCGGCACTACCCGCTGGCCTCGCAACCGGAATCGGCTCGCTCCCCCACACCGACGCGGCCGCGGCCGTTCACACGACGTTGCGGTTGCTGCCGGGGCTCCCTTCGATTCCGCAACTGCCTCGCCGAAGCGCGCGTGAGTTGATGACGGCGCAGTGGTTGCGGGCGTTGCCCGAGGTGGTCGTCGGTGACGACGGATCCATCGCGATCGATGACGAGGCCGACCCGGACGGACCGTTGGATTTCGGGTTCGATGCGTTCGCTCACGGTGGACTGCTCGCGTTCGTCGAACATGCTGCAAACCAACCACGACAACCGGCGCGCGTGAAGTCACAAGTCACCGGTCCGCTGACGCTCGGCGTCGCGCTGACCGAGATCGGCGTTCCCGAGGACTTCGCGTTTCCGAGAGCGCTGCGCGTTGCACGCGGGTGGGCCCAACGGATCGAGAGTCTCATCCGCGACCGCCTCGGTGCCGACACGGTGACCTTCTTCGATGAGCCCGCGCTGGTCAAGTGGAACGACGAGGAGCCGCCGATCGACCACGATCGCGCGGGCGATCTGCTCTCCGGTGCGTTCGCGTCGGTCAGCGGACTGACCGGTGTTCATGTCTGCGGCGATGGTGATCTTCGCCTCGCGCTGTCGGCAGGTCCAGACGTGCTCGGCGTCGAAGTCTCCGGACGGTTGCTCGACGACGTGGCCGGCCTGGCGCGTTTTCTCGACGCCGGTGGGTTCATCGCGTGGGGTGCCGTGCCGACAGATCGGCCGCTGGGCGAGTCGGCGTCCCCGCTGTGGAAGGCGCTCGTCGATTTGTGGTGCGAACTCTCGCGCCGAGGCTGTGACGGATTGCTGCTCCGGACGCAGGCGATCATCACGCCGGCCTGTGGCCTCGCAACGCACGGCGTCGGCCAAGCCGAGCACGCGCTCGCGCTGGCGCGTGAGCTGGCCGGCCGGGTGTTCGACCAGGCGGCCGCAACGAAACTCACCGTCGGCGCGTAACTTCTCTGGCGTGTCCGCGCCGAAGCAAGCTGTCGCTCGCGCCGCGGAACTGCGCGCGCTGATCAACTTTCACAATGATCGCTACTACGGCGACGACGATCCCGAAATCTCGGACGCCGACTTCGATGAGCTGTTGCTGGAGTTGGGCGCGCTCGAAGCCGAATTCCCGGAGCTCGTCACGGTGGACTCACCGACGCAACGACCTGGGGCCACCGGGCATTCGACGTTCGCGCCGGTGCCGCACATCGTGCCGATGCTCTCCCTCGACAACGCGATGGGCGCCGACGAACTGCGCTCGTGGGGCGAGCGGATTCTGAAGTTGGTCGATCAACCTCCGACTTATGTCGTCGAACCCAAGCTGGACGGGCTCGCGCTCTCGGTCTTGTACGAGCGCGGTCGTTTCATGCGCGCGGCGACTCGAGGCGACGGTCGGGTCGGCGAAGATGTATCCGAGAACGTGCGGACGGTCAGCGCCGTGCCGCAACGGCTCCGCGGGAAACGAATTCCTGAGCGGCTCGAAGTACGCGGCGAGATCTTCATGCGGCTCAATGCCTTCGACGAGCTGAACGAACGCCAAACTGCAACGGGACTGCCGTCGTTCAAGAACCCGCGCAACGCAGCCGCGGGCTCGTTGCGAATGAAAGACGCGTCGATTACGGCGAGCCGAGACCTCTCGTGGTTCTGCTATCAGCTGGGTGCGGTCGAAGGTGGCCCGATGCTCGATACCCATCACGGCACCCTCGAGTGGCTGCGCGAACTCGGGCTTCCTGTGAACGACGAGACCCGACAGTTCGACGAGCTCGAGTCGGTCGAGCGGCGTTGCCTCGAGCTCCAAGAACAACGCCACGCGCTCGGCTACGACATCGACGGTGCCGTGGTGAAAGTCGACGATCTCGGTATGCGTTCCGCAATGGGGTTCACGAGCAAGGCTCCCCGATGGGCGATCGCATTCAAGTTCCCACCCGAAGAACGCACGACGCTGCTGCGCGACATTCATGTGAGCATCGGCCGTACGGGTCGGGCGACGCCGTTCGCGATGATGGAGCCGGTGTTCGTCGGGGGAGTGCACGTCGGTACGGCGACGCTGCACAACCAGGACGAAGTTGCGCGCAAGGACGTGCGACCCGGCGACATCGTGGTGGTCCGACGCGCGGGCGATGTGATCCCTGAAGTGGTCGGACCCGTCTTGGCGAAACGGCCGGCCGGCTCGAAGCCGTGGAAGTTCCCATCGAAATGCCCGTCGTGTGGTGAACCCTTGGTGCGGATCGAGGGTGAGGCGAACCATCACTGCATCAACGATGGGTGTCCCGCTCGACAATGGCAACAGATCGTGTACTTCGCAGGTCGGGGTGCGATGGACATCGAAGGTCTCGGCGAAGAACGGGTTGCCCAGTTCGTCGCGGCTGGCCTCGTGCGCGACGCGGGCGACATCTATTCGTTGACTGTCGATGAACTCGTCGAAATCGACCGTATGGGTGCCAAGTCGGCGACCATGTTGGTTGCTGCGATCGAAGCCTCGAAAGGCCAGCCGCTGTGGCGAGTGGTCGTCGCGCTCGGGATCGAGAACGTCGGACCTACTGCCGCGCAGTCCATCGCCGAGCATCTCGGTCACATGGATCGCATCATGGAGGCAACCACCGACCGACTGACCGAGATCGATGGCATCGGTCCGATCATCGCCGAGTCACTCGTCGACGCGATGGCGAAGCCAGCGATTCGGTCGATCATCGAGAAGTTGCGCGCTGCGGGCGTGAATCTCGAAGGGCCCGCACCAGTCGAGCGTCCGGCTGGGAGCGCCGATCTCGGCGGGCTCACCTTCGTGCTGACGGGAACGTTGGCGCGGCACACGCGCGAAGAAGCCGCCGCCGCCCTCGTGGCTCGCGGCGGGAAGGTCACCAACAGCGTGTCGAAGAAGACGAGCTATGTCGTCGCAGGAGACAACGCGGGCACGAAGCTGGCGAAGGCGGAGTCGCTCGGCGTCACGGTGCTCGACGAGGATGCATTCGAACGGCTGCTCACCGACGAAGTCTGATCGACGTCCGCTGCGTCACGCCGCAGTGAATTTCCAGGTCTGCTGCGCGACCGGCCCGACCTCGATACTCGACGATCGCGGCCAGTACTGCACGACAACGGTGTGCGGGCCCTGAGACCACTCGCGAACCGTTTGGCCAGCGCCCGGCTTGAAGATGAACTGACCGAGGTTGGTGTCACCGGCGTTGTATTCGTCGGCGGGAATGGCAACTCCATCGACGAAGATCTGCGCATCGAGGTTGAGCTGCGCATCGAGGTCGATGCCGACTTCTTGTTGGAGCTCGACCAGTGCGCCATCATTCGGGATGACGTCTTCGACGGGTCCTGCGACCGCTTTGTCGGTGTTCGAGGTATCGGTCGACAAGACGCCGAGCACGGCGAGCACAATCGCGATGGCACCGCCGAGGCCGAAGATCAGCCGATGTTTCCACTCCTCGCGGTCGGCCTTCGCCATGGTCACGCACCGTAGCAACGTGCCGCGTTCGGAACAGCAGCGGCCGGTACGTTGGCTTGGATGCCCGACGTCCGCCCGCACGACTCAGTGCGCGCTCCGACCCACAACGCCGCCGACGATTTGGTCGGTCGGGTGCTCGCAGCGCGTTACCGGCTCCGCAGGGTGATCGGCACCGGCGCCAGCGGGCGGGTCTACGAGGCCGACGACATCCAACTCGGGCGGCGAGTCGCGGTCAAGGTGCTGCATCAGGCGCTTGCCGACGATCAGGGCTTTCTCCAGCGGTTCCGCTCCGAGGCGCGGGTCGCGGCGTCGCTCCAGCAGCGCAACATCGTGATCGTGCACGATTGGAGCGAAGGCGACGCGGCCTTCATGGTCACCGAGCTCCTCGAAGGTGGCTCGTTGCGGGCGATGCTCGACGCGGGTGCCCGACTCAACCCCGCGCAGGCGGCCCGACTCGGCCGCGACGTCGCGGCTGCACTCGAGTACGCCCACGCACGCGGGATCGTGCACCGCGACATCAAGCCCGCGAATCTGCTGTTCGACGAACACGCGTCGGTTCGGATCGCCGACTTCGGGCTGGCGCGTGCGCTGGCCGAGGCGTCGTGGACCGAACCCGCCGGAACGGTGTTCGGAACTGCGCGCTACGCGTCACCCGAGCAGGCCCAAGGCGTGGCTCTCGACGCTCGCAGTGACATCTATTCGCTTGCGCTGGTGCTCTACGAGTCGATCACGGGCACGATTCCGTTCGCGGCGGATACCGCGCTCGGTTCGCTGGCCCAACGAACACTGCAGCCGATCACGGCTCCGGCCGAGTGGGGGCCGCTGCGCGCCGTGATCGAGCGTGCCGGTCGGATCGATCCTGACGATCGGTACCCAACCGCGGCGACGATGGTTGCGGCATTGGCCGACGCGTGCGACGCGCTCGGTCGACCCGCGCCGTTGCCCCTGGCAGGGTTGCACGGTGGTGTCGTCCTCGATCCTCATCCGACGGCGATCGCGTCGAACCTCCCGAAGCCGATCGTGGACGCCCCGCCGCCCGAGGCGCTGTCGCCCGAGGCGCTTGCGCCCGAGGCGCTTGCGCCCGAGGCGCTTGCGCCCGAGGCCACCCCGGTCGGTCGCATCATCGATCTTCGCGATGTCGACGCGCCACCGTTGTTCGACCAGGATGCGTTCGACGCCGCAGGCGACGACGAGCCGACGATCTTGTTCGATCAGGATGCGTCGCCCGCCCGACCGGATCGATCGGCGGTCGTACCTCCGGGCGGAAAGGTGCGCCGACGTCGTCTCGTTCCGTTCGTAGTGATGACGATGGTGGTGGCGGTACTGGCGATCGCGGCGTTCGCGTTTGCCTCGAGCTTCGGCGGACCCACCGTTGCGATGCCGGGCGTCGTCGGCTACTCCGAGACGGACGCGCGGGCGCGAGCCGAACAAGTCGGCGTCGACGTTCGCGTCGAAACGCGCGAGACCGACGATCCGGCCGGCATCGTGGTCGCGCAGCGGCCTGCGGCCGGCGTTCGATCCGACGGCGGGTTGACGATCGTGGTGTCGAGTGGGCCGCCGCCGGTCGAGGCGCCGATGCTGATCGAACTGCGCCGCGACGACGCCAAGCTCGCCGCAACCGACGCCGGGCTCGTGCCGGTTGTGGAAGAGCGTTACGACGAAACGGTGCGTCGCGGCGTCGTGATCGATCAACGCCCGGGCGCGGGCGAACCGGCCCAGCGCGACTCGACCGTCACGATCATCGTGTCGAAGGGCCCTGCGCCCGTCGCGCTGCCGGACCTCGAAGGTGACGACCCGAAAGCGGCGCGGCGCGAACTCGAATCGCTCGGCTTCACGGTGACCCGCGTCGAGGATTGGAGCGACACGATCGAGTCGGGCGACGTCATCGAAACGCGACCGGGCCGCGGGGAGAAGGCCGAATACGGCAGTGCGATCGAACTCGTCGTCAGTAAGGGTCCCGAACTCGTCGCCGTCCCCAACGTGTTCGGTCAGGATTTCGACTCGGCTTGCGCGGAGATCGAACAAGCCGGCTTCACCTGCGATACCGAGAACTACACCCGCGGCGCGACCGTGCAGAACCAAGACCCGCAGCCTCGCGAGAAACTCCGCCGTGGCGAAAGCGTCACGATGTTCTTCTGATCCTGACAGGAACGCTGGACGGCTCGGCCGCGGATTGACTCCGCATCCCAGCCTGGCGCTACCGTGCGCGCCCGAGAGCGGTTTTCGGGTTGGAGGGACTCATGGGTGCACTCGACGGACGCGTAGCGATCATCACGGGCGCAGGGCGAGGGCTCGGGCGCGAGCACGCGTTGCTGTTCGCCGCGGAAGGCGCGAAGGTTGTCGTGAACGACCTCGGGGGCGACAGCCACGGCGACGGGTCGGACGCGACACCCGCCCAGCAGGTGGTCGCCGAGATTCAGGCGATGGGCGGTGAGGCGGTCGTCAACGGCGACAACGTCGCCGATTGGGAGGGCGCTCAGCGCATGGTGCGCCAGGCGGTCGACACGTTCGGCGACCTGCACATCCTCGTCAACAACGCCGGGATCCTGCGCGATCGCGTCGTGGTGAACATGAGCGAAGCCGAGTGGGACGCCGTGATCGCCGTGCACTTGAAAGGCCACTTTGCCCCGACGCATTTCGCCGCGAACTACTGGCGCGAGCAGACCAAGGCCGGCGTCGAAGCCGACCGCTCGATCATCCACACATCATCGACCTCGGGCGTGTTTTCGAATCCGGGTCAGGCCAATTACGGCGCTGCGAAGTCTGGGATTGCGACGCTGAGCCAGATCTGTGCGAAGGAGCTGAAACGCTACGGCGTGCGGTCCAACTCGATCTGCCCAGGCGCCCGCACCCGCCTGACGCTCGAGACCCCGGGTCTGGGCGACATGGTCAAGCCTCCGGAAGAGGGCTTCGACCTGTGGGACCCGGCCAACGTGTCGCCGTTCGTGGCGTACCTCGCGTCGCCCGAGTGCTCGTTCAGCGGCGAGACGTTCATGGTGCAAGGTGGCAACGTGACCCGGGTCCAGAGCTGGACGCCGGCGCAAAAGCTCGAGAAGAACGACCGCTGGACCGTCGCCGAACTCGCCGCCGAGGCCTCCAAACTCCTCGCCTGATCGCGTTCGAAATCGAGTTGACGCCACGGAAGGTGGTCGGATGAAGTAGGTCTAGCGGCCTATTGCCACGCTGCGTGGTTATTCCGATGATCCATGGGTGACCCGCCGCCCAGCGCACGGAGGAACCTCCCACCCGCCGATTGCTCGGCCGGGAAACGGCTTTGGGCGCGCGACTCGCCCGGGCCCCAGCCTCGGCCGACTTCCCGACACCTGGCGAGGTCCCGCGCTGAGCGTGGACACGTTCGTCGAATTGCTCACGTTGGGCAACACCGGACCATCCGGCTCGACCGGAAAAGTTGACCAACCGGTCAACTAGCGTCATCGCATCGACCCCCAGCGTCCAGATCGCACTGACGAGCGCGGCCCGACCGACCGGCACGACGGACATGCCGAACTCGCCGTCACCGACGAAGTGCCGGTCCTCGACTGGGCTGCGCTGTTTCGGGATCGGATCGGCAAGCGTGTGCATCGCTCCGATCGCTACCGCTGGTTCGCACTGTGGGCCGCCCTCGCCGGGCTGTTTGCCTCCGGATGCACGATCACGATCATCTCGGTGTCGCTCGACCGGATCGCCGACGACCTCGACTCGAAGGTCGGCACGATCGCCTGGGCGGTCACAGGACCGATGCTCGCCGTCGCGCTGTGCATGCCGCTCGCCGGCAAACTCGGTGACTTGCGCGGCCATCGGCGGGTGTTCCTCACCGGATTCGCAGTGTTCACGATCTTCACCGGGCTGTCGGCGTTCGCGTGGAGTCCCGAGTCGCTGATCATGCTTCGGGTGCTCGGCGGGTTTGGTGGTGCCGCCACGGGCCCGACGTCGATGGCGATCGTGATGCATCACTTCACGGGCGATGATCGGGTACGTGCCATGGGATGGTGGCAGCTCGTCGGCGCTGGAGCTCCGGTCATCGGGCTGGCCGCCGGCGGTCCGATCGTCGACACGATTGGATGGCGGGCCATCTTCGTCGGCCAGTTCGTCTTTGCCGTGTTGGCGCTCGCGATCGCCACGATCGTGTTGCGTGACACCGGTGAGCGGGCGGGCGTCAGCCTCGACGTGCGCGGTGCGCTCACGCTCGGCACTGGTGTTGTCACGATCTTGCTCGCGCTGAGTCGCGGCGGATCCGGCGGCTGGGGCCGCGTCGAGATTCCCGTGTTGCTCGCGTGCGGTGTCGCGCTCGTTGGTTGGTTCGTCCGCATCGAACGTCGAACCGCCGAGCCCATCCTTCCCCTGGAATTCTTCGGGCGCCGAAACTTCACGGCGTCGATCACCACACAGTTCTGTGCGAACTTCGCATACATGGGGAGCTTCATCATTTCCCCGTTGCTCGTACGCGATCAGTTCGGATTCAGCACCGGGATGGCGGCCGCGGCGATGGCGGTCCGTCCCCTGATCTTCAGTGCCACCTCACCAGCATCCGGGTACATCGCGGTGCGTGCAGGCGAACGGCGCATGAGCGTGATCGGCGTCGCGCTCGTCGTGGTGGCGATGGCCTCGTTCGCCATCGCGGCGTCCGCAGACACCGTCGCGTTCGCGTTCGTCGGCCTCGGCGTTGCTGGCCTGGGGATGGGCATCGCGGTCCCGAGCCTGGTCACCGTCGTCGGCAATACCGTCACGTCCGCCGATCTCGGAGCGGCGAACGCGGCGCAATCGATGGTGGCCGCGCTCGGGTCCGCGACCGGGATGCAGATCCTGTCGACCGTCCAAGAATCTGGGACCGGCGCCAGCGGTTTCACGACCGCGTACCTCTTCGGCGCCGTCATTGCGAGTCTTGCGGTGGTCGGCGCGACGTTCGTCGTCAGCCACGGCGCAGACCAACAGCGTCAGGTGGCGCACGCGGCTTGAAACGTCCGGCCTCCGACACGCAATCGGGGGCGAGGGAAGCCCATTGGCTCACCCCCGCCCCCGGCGAGATCGGTATCGGATCTGGGCTACTCGGTGAGGTCCTTGATGGTTTGCTGCATCGAGTCGCTCCCCGCAGGTCCACCGCCGGCCTGGGCCGCCATCAGCTTGGTCATGTCACCTTGCACCTTGACCTTGCCCGCCATGAACGCCTGCATGCCGGCCTGCTGGTTGCCAGAGATGAAGACCTCTTTGGCGGTGCTGTAGTCGGTCGTCATTGTGAGGTCGGCACCCTCGCGGTGACCGCCACCCATGACGGCGGACCCGTCTGCGGTTCCCATGTGGAACTGCTTGTCCTCTCCGAACGGGGTGTCGGTGACGACCAGGTTCATCATCATGTTGCCGTGCGGGCCGGCGGCCGCGCTGCCTTGCTCGGCAACGACTTTCTCGACGGCGCTGATCCATCCATCGGACAAGAACGCGTGCTTCTCGGACACGAGGGCCTCCTGGTGCAGTCGGAATCGAACGATTCGTTGTGTGCTTTGGATCCTACGAGTCAGGCGGCGGCTGCGGCAATCGCAGGGACGACCGACTCGCGATCAGAGTTGCTCCGCCGCGGTGACGCCGTCGTAGAGCTTCGGGTGGTCGTGCGCGAACACAGGGGCGTCCTCGATGTAGTCCGGCGCGACCCACACGTGGATCATGTACAGGTTCTCGATGGGGAACACGGTCGCGCCCTGCGCCTCGCATTCGGCGGGCGACATCGAGATCGCGGAACCCTCGTGCCCGTCGACCTCGGCGATGACGAGGAACGTCTTCAGGTCGAAGCAGACGCCGTAGTGGAAATGCCAGACGTCCAGCTCGGTCGGGTACCCCTGGGGGTCGGGTTCGGTCAGGATGAAGCTCGCGCCCGCAATCTTCGCGTCCGGACCCTCACCGTCGAACAGCAACACGTTCGGGTTTGCCGGATCGAACGAGTACTCCCCGAGGAAGCCCGTCGGGCCGCCTTTCAGGTAGTGCGCGCCGATTCCGTTCAGGTTGATCGTGGCCTTCTTCCAGCCATCCTTCTCGGCGTCGGCCGCGGTCTCGTACCGCTCGACAACGGCCTTCGTGACGTCGACCTGCGCTTTGATGTTGGCGGGCAGGTCGGGGTACATGACGTCGACCTCGGCCTCGTGGCCGGTGCCTTCGCCGTGCGGGTGGTCGTCGCCGTGTTCGCCGTGCTCCATGTCCGCGTCGCCGTGCTCCATGTCGCCGTGGTCCATGTCGCCGTGGTCCATGTCGCCGTGGTCCATGTCGCCGTGGTCCAT
>SXGT01065728.1_pt1 | contig 16771 bp, 15 predicted proteins | sample 3176221 | NCBI WGS metagenome assembly SXGT01 (sample SAMN11356862, study PRJNA531348) | freshwater metagenome | isolation source: freshwater sample F1-120 | place: China: Fuxian Lake, Yuxi | collected 2017-12-25 | reverse complement strand
CGACCAAGTCGTTCACCAGATCCGCCGGCGGGCCCGGGCCGGGCTCACACTGAGCCTGGCGGCCGTGCGCACGGAACGTGGAACGCAACTCAGGGACAGCGCGCTGAAGTGGTTCGCGACCTGGCGGGACGCGCTCGCGGCTGCCCATGTGTGATGCGCACGGGCGTGCCATCGGCAGCTTGCATCACCAGCCACCACGGAGAGGGCTAGTCGTCATCGAGATCACGTTCGAGTCGAGTGCGACGCGGTGAGAGGTCGACTCGGTATCTGTCGAGATTCGAGACCTCTCGTTCTTCGTCGAGGAACTTTCCAGCACCCAACAGCACCGACATCATCTCGGCTCGCTTCTGCGCGCGGGTGAAGATGACCTCGTCGTAGGTCTCCGCGGTGTAGACGTCGATGACGCGCACCTGCTTGAAGCGCGAGCCCACCCGGTGCACGCGACCGATCCGCTGCTCACGATGGGCAGGGTTCCAGATCGGATCGAGGAGGACGACGATGTTGCACTCGTGGTGAAGGTCGATGGACTCCTGCGCCTTCTTGCTGCAGAGCAGCACCCACGGTGTACCTGGCATGTTGAAGCGGGCGATGGTCGAGTCATCGCCGCGAGCACCGTCGAAGATCTCGACTGCGCGCATGGATTGACCGCTGCCGAGGGCGCCAACGAGCTCGTCTCGCAGCGATGGCACCGCCCGATTCCACCACGCTCTCGCGATGCGCAGGGCCTGGCCCCAGCGAGGCCGGTCGACAGTCCCGGCGGCTAGCCGGAGCAGCGCTCTGCGCTGCGCAGCCGAGAGGGACTCGTCTTGCGCGCCCAGAAGCCGACCGCCCCGGCGTTGTCGCGCGACCAGTCGCTCCGAGGTCCGCCGCGCTGCCTCCTCACGTGCTCGAAGTAGCGGCTGCAGAAGGTCACGAACAAGCGTGAGTGTCTCGGCACGCTCCGAGAACACCAGGACCTTCTTGCCCGACCGCACATGGGCGGCGATCCGCGTCACCGCATCGTGGATCTTCGGTGAATCGTGTCCGCAGTCCTTGATGAGCCGGGCCGCGAGGCTGCTCCATGCAGCCGCGTCGGTGGAGATTCCACCCAGGGGACTGTGTTCGAAGGAGCGGCGCGCTGCGCGCCAGGAGGAGCAGAGCCCAGCCCTTCGACTGGCGATGTGGGTGCGCTCACCGTCGAGCAGCAGGTCGGCGATCGCGCGTTCCAGCGCCAGCGACGCCGCGTAGCCAGTGCCGGTATCCGGAGGTGTGCTCCACACCTCCGTCCTGCGGCGAATCACCGAACTCTCCTCGGCCCAGCTTCTGCGGACGATCCAGCGCCGCAGGTCACATTCCAGCTCGGCCAGTCGGGGATACTCCTTTCCGGAGTCCACCGCGCGCTCGAACTCGCGCAGGTCGAGGGCCTTGATCGCCTTCTCGTGGGCCTCGCTGTCGCAGCCGCTCGACAGCGAGAACATGCCCAGCAGGCGCTCCAGCTGGCCGACATCGAGGGCGAACGGTGTCGCGGTCACGTAGAGGATCTTCCGAGTCCGGTTGTGTAGCAGGAGTCGCATCGCCTCCTGCCGGCGATTGGCATCGAGTCGATGCGCCTCGTCCACGATGACCAGGTCGAAGGGCACCGCCCGGGCGCTGTACCCTCCGGTTGCTTCCCATCGCAGCTCCATGTCCTCGATGGCCGTGGTCGCGGCGTGGCTGTCGCGCCAGCAGCGGTGCTCCCGGTCGAAGTGCTCGCTCCAGAAGCGACGCGCCTCCTTGGCCGGGATGCGGCGGCCCAGCCTCGCGGGGTGGATCCGGAGGTCGATGCCGACCGCGCGCTTGAGCGCGCGTGCTTCGGCCTTGCCGAATCGAGTCCCTGGCCGGTGGCGCGGCTTGAAGAGCCAGTCCCCGACCGACGCGCGCACCCCCGCCCAATCGTCGAGTCCGAAACGCTTGAGTGTCTCGTAGGAGCTGACCATCATGCGGACCGACGTATCGGCGGCGAGCTCGCGGTAAGTCTGGAACCGCGGCGCAAGCACTGCCTCCGGCCTGGACTGGTTGTCTCGGAACTCGATCTCGGTCCACCGTCGCGCCCAGACACTCATCATGTACCTGCTGTTCGTCAGCACGAGTACTCGAGAACGAGGATGCTCGGTGAGCAACCAGGCGGCGACGCCGAGCGCCACGTAGGTCTTCCCGAGACCGACCTCGTCCGCGAGGATCGCGCCCGGGGAGTCGAGGCCATACAGCCGCCGCAGGAGGGCTGACGCCGCAAGGTACTGGCCTGTTCGGATCTGCTCGCCGGTGGCCGACCGACTCCCCAGCTCGAATCGACGGCGCAGATCGAACTGCCCGGTCATCGTGCAACTCCTTTGCGGATGAGACGCGCGGTGCCACGCAGCTCCGATGGAACGTGACGCTCGCCCAGGAGGCGCTTCGCCACCCTCCGCGCCTCGCGCAGTGCCGACGATCGCGGCGCGGCGCCCAGGACGCGCGCGACCTCCGCCCGCACCCAGTAGCTCCACAGCCGGGTTCCGGCGTCATGGTCCTGCGCCGCCGGGTCATGGGCCCGCGCGATCTGCAGCAGCAAGGAGAGCGTCGCCAACCGCTGGGGCAGGCCACCTTCGAGATGCCGGCGGGCCACAGCCATGGCCGAGGCCAGGCGACGCACGCGGTCATGAAGTGGCGCGTTCTCGGCCTGGGTCCCACGGCGCCCGCGGCGCGAGCCGCCCCGCCTCCGTGCCGGCGCGTCATCATCGTCAACTGTCGGTGCCGCAACGAGGCGCTCGAGCAGTGACGCACCGCTGGCATCGACGTCGCGTCGTCCGTGCCGTGCGCCGGCAAGCTCGCGTTCGATCTCGATCGGAGCGAACCCGAGGCGGCCCTGTCCCGCGGCCTTCGTGCGCACGAACCACTCCTGTGCGAGACGGAAACCACGAACGACATCGTTCCTGGCACTCAGCACTCGTCCTTCGTAGAAAACTTCCGCATCAGGACGCTTCCCAGGCGCGCGCCACACCAGCGTGAGCGTCTCCTCGACCTCATCGAGCCGTGCGCACTGGAGCGGACTGCGCGGAGCCAGCAGCGACCTGGGAGGCTTCGCCGCTGGTCGTACCGCGCCGGGGTCCAGAGGCCGTCGGAGCAGATCTTGCTTGCGAAGCCAGCTGAACAGCTCCGAGCGCGTCGTCTCGACGAACCAGCCTGCCTCGACGTTCCGGCGATCCATGCCGGCCAGGGTCGCGTTCGCGGACCCGAAGAGCAGGCGAGCGCGGTCGTGGCGGCAGATGGCGAGCACCTTCGCGTGCAATGGACGCGCGCCGTCGGCCGGATCGATTCCGAACAGGCGAAGGCCGCCCACCATGTCCGCGAAGATCCGGGGATCGACCTGTGTCCGCGGGTGTGGGCTCTCGATCGTGCCAGCCTCAACCGGGATCACGAGGTGCACGGTCTTTGGCCGATGGGCCCGGACCAACTCCTCGACGAACCCTAGGTCATCCGCCTCGGCCGACTCACGAGCGTCGAAGAACGGAGACACGACCACGATCTCGTCGGCACGGCCGCGCTTGAGGCGTTGCGCGAAGTTCTCCTCGAGGCTGCACGCGAAGGCGTTCGAGCGCAGCTTCGGGAGCTGGAGCAACGCCCGTGACAGCGGGCCACGAAGCCGAGAGACGAGCGGCGAGAGGCTGGACGGGAGGCCACCTCGCGACCATGTCTGCTTCCCCCATACTTCGATCTGCTGGTACTGGCCCGCGTGGGTGAGGTTCCCGCTCCCCGCCATCAGCAGGGTGTGATCGTCGAAGACGAGGAGCGCGACCTTCGGATGGAACAGCTCGGACGTCGGCCACGTGGTGACCCACGGACCGAGGTGATGCCCGGTGTACATCCTCGCGTCGCACACCACGAGCAGCCCAACCTTCTGCTCGTCCTCGGCATACTCACCACAGAGGAGCGGCAAGAACTGCGAGGCGAATAGATGCGCATCGAACGTGTAGGTCGTGAAGAGCGCGTACAGCGGCCGTCCATGACGCTGGACTGCCGAGGCGATCTCGTCGAGCAGCGCGCCGGCGGGGAGCAGACTCGTGCTCACGTCGGCCTCCAGTTCGTTTCACGCAGGAGCCGGTGTGCGACGCCCCAGCGGAGGTCCGACTCGAAGTCGGCGGGAGGCGTTCTGAGCGCGATGTCGGGGCGGACGCGGACGCTGCCCTTGCTCAGGGAGATCCAGGGAACGACGTGTCCGCGCTGCTCCCAGACCGACCGGTGGAGGTCGATCAGCGATCGTCTTGGACGCCGTCCGGCCTCGGAGAGGAACCGGTCGAACGGCTCGCGGATCGCTCGAATGCCCGGCGAACGGAACACGAAGTCTCGCCAGCCACGCGAACGCAGCCGCGAGACCTCGATTCGCGGCAACGTCCGACCAGCCGCTGCCGGGGCTGTCAGCAACGACCAGAACGCGACGAGCGCCTGTCCGGAAACCCGAGCAAGATCGCGCCCCACGCCCGCGACGACCCGCTTGTCGGTGGTCGTTGTCAGCAATCGAGCCGCCGCGGACCACGCGGGACTCGCGCCTCGCGCCCGGATCGCGATCGCGACGTCGCGCATGGGCTCGGGATCGAACAATGCGGCGCCCAGATCGCGGAGTACTCTCGACGAGAAGCCTGCTTCCGCCCGCTGGAATACGCGATCGAGCCAGCCGTAGCCACTGAGCTCGCCGTGCCAGCGGAACTGGATCGTGTCGATCAGCGCCCGTCCTGACTCGGCCAGACGCAACGATCGACGCTCCACCAGCTGGCAGTCCCGGAGGGATCTGAGGTAGGCACCGAGCAGCCCCTGCGATCGCTGGTTCGCGAGGAGTTTGAAGTCGAGCCCCGCTCGTCCGCCATCGTAGTGATCGCGGACGGCGTCCACGCCTGTGAACCCCTGGCGCTTGCCGCGGTGGTACCAGGTGAGCTTGAGGGCCTTCTCGAACGTTTCGAATGCGTCCCAGATGTCGATGTCACTGGCCGAGCGGGCGCCAGCCCAGCGAAGGCCGACGAGAACCCAGAGATAGTCCGCCGCACTCCGAGTGCGACCAGACAGGAACGGCAGGAGAATGTCCGCGGCGGCCTCGTGGATGGTCGACAGCGCCAGCGGGTCGACCTCGCGGCTCCGCCCATACTCCGGCGGCCGCGACCAGAAGCCCTCGATCATCGGCCGGTGCCCCCGCCGGATCCGTGCAGGACGTCGAAACACCGCCCACCTGGCACGGGTGAGCCTGTCCGGAACAGCCAATCCCGTGTCCGCCCCGGTGTCACTTGGCTGCGCACTCCCCGAGGCTGTACATCGGGAGCGCCGCGGCCCGGCGCGCCGCGCATTGCTCGGCGCTGGCGAAGCACTCCTCGGTGCCGTCTATCGCCACGCAGTGTTCGGGGGCTGGCGAGCTCGGGAACGGCTCGAGCTGCGCGTCCGGCGAGCTCGGCGGCGGCTCGATCCGCACGACCTGGGATCGCTCCTCGGCCGGCGCGCATTTGGAGATCTCGATCGGACCACTCGCGTTCAGGATTCGCTGCTCCCTCTCCCGGTCGCAGGCCTCGACGCTAGGAGCGCACCCACGTTTCAGCTCGCCGCCCTTCACTGTTGCGAAGCACGTGACTGCGATCTTCTTGAGGCACGAATCGACTTCATGCCCGGCTTCGATCAGGCTCTCCCTCGACGCCTCGCAGCTCGCCTTGCTCTTGTTGCAGGCCCCAACGGCCCGATCATCGAGGGAAGCCGCACACCAGTAGAGCTGTCGGCGACGCGCGGGCTGCGGCTCGGGCACGGGCGCACCGTCGACGACGTACTTCTCGTACTCCTCATGCGCCCTCCGACACGCCTTGACGCGCTGCTCCCCGACCAGCGATGAGACCCCGTGAACGACCGCCGACAGCACGGCACTCACCTTCGGGCTGGTCATGTCCTGACCGGTATCCTGTTCGATGTCGTCGTACACCCAGAAGGCCACCGCGTTGGTGACGCCGAGGATGTCGTCCAGGTAGACCCAGCCCTTGCTCGTCGTGCACGTCGGCTGGATGCGCCGGTCGCGATCCTCGGACGGCCCCTGCACGAAGAGTGCCGCGCATCCTGAGGCGAGTGTCGCCAGGACCAACGTGATCGGCCAGATGTTCGTCGAGACGACTAGGATGCCACGGTGATCAATTCCTTCGACGAACGACTGAACCCTTTCGAGCCAGTCGACGTCCTCTGCTGAGTCAGGTGCCTTCTTGCGCGCCACGGTGCAACCTCAGATCTGACCATTCCCGTCGATTTCGATCGCGGCGATCCGCGGCGCGAACGCCTTCCTGAAAGCCACCGCCATGGCCGCCAGCCAGTCGATCGCGGCGGGCCAGGCGTTGCGATCGGTGAAGTCCATCGGGCGAGCGAGACAAATCGATTTGTACTTCTTCTCCGGATGCGGATTCCATTCCAGCGCTGACCCGATCTGTGACTCGATGGCGGTGCGCTCGGCCTGAAGCAACGGCATTACGTCGCCCTCCTCCTCGTCAACCATCATCTTCACCACGAGCTTGCCGTGCGCAACGTTGGCGGTGAGTTGCAACCAGTAGCCCGATCGTCCAACGGCAATGTCGAACCAGTAGCGTGGCCGGGGCGCCTGAAGCGACGAGAAGGCGCCGGTGGAGTCGAGCGCCGCCCGCACCCGAACCCAGAACTCGAGTTGAAGCTGCCTGGTATCGGTGGGCTCCACGTCTTCGTCGTCGCCAGCGGCAGCAAGCGAGACTCGCTCGACGTGCCACTCATCGGGGCCGATGCCGACGACCTGGAGCGCCTGCAGACAGGTACGGTGAATCGCAGCCGCCGACATGTTTGTCTCCAGGTACGCGCCGTTGCTCAGGCGCATGAGTCGGCGCGCGCGGCCAAACGTCGTCGGATCTGTGCTCACCACCCGCCCCAGCTCCGTGTAAAGCGTGGCGAAGTCGTCGGGCGCCGCAGCTAGAATCCGTTCCAGGGTCACCGTCAGGACCTCGCGCCAGGACCTCACCGGAATCCGCGCACCGCGAAAGACCACAACCTGCGGCAGCGTGCTGGTGACGTCCACAGTCGCGACGCCGGGACCCACCGTAGGCGCGCTCACTTCGGGGCGCGCCGGTCCGAAGTACGGCCAAACGGTCAGCGCGAGGTCGGTCAGCGCGTCGGCGCGTCGCTGGATCTCGCCCTCGTTCCAGTGCTCGACCCCGTCGAAGTAGCGATTGAGCTCCACGTGGCTCTGGGCCAAGAACGCCCGCTTCTCGGGAAAGCTCCGATTGGAGAGCTCGGAGTTGTAGCTGGTCAGCGTGAGGTTGCCGAGCGTGTGCAGTAGCTGCTCGTGATCGGCCTCCCAGTCCTCTCCCAGGTGGTCCTTCCACCAGTCGGTGAGGGTCTGAGGCATCAGGTGCTCGATCGTGAGGACGCTGGTATCGACCCGCTCCTTGTGGCCGAGGGCGGCCTCGAGCCGACCGAGGATGATCAGGGTCTTCGACCGACGCTCGCCGCCACCGTAGAGCTTGGCGCTGTCCAACCTCTCGCGGAACTCGTCGTCGCGCGGGCAAGCACGCTCGGCGAGGACCGTCTTGGTCCCTTCGACGACCTCGGGCTGCTTCTGTACCTGACGGAACAGCGGCGTGAATACCTTGTTGAGACCGTGGGTCGGCAGGCCGCACACGAAGCGCCGCACGACGTAGGTCTCGACCACATCGAGCACGTCGCAGAACTGCTCGCTGGTGATGGCGCCGCCCACGAACTCGGCGTAGAGCGGTAGCAGAAAGGGATAGGCGACGGTGATCTCGAGCCTCTGCAGGCGATCGAGGCGTTCGCGAACCGGCGCGTTCGGCGCCTTGTCCGGGTGCAGCAGCACCTCGTAATGCCCGGCAAACCGGGCGAGCTCCTCGAGGTGCGCGCGGGGGCTCCGGTCGCTGTCGTCGACACGCTCCTTGAGCGTGCTGTAGATGTCGCTCTCCTTCACGACCTGGCCAAAGTGCATCAGATAGTGCCGGACGAACTCGGTGAGATTCTCCTCGCCTAGGCGTCGCTGCATCGGCTGCCACAGGCCGCGATAGACCGACTCGTGCTCGGCCGGAGGCAGACGCATGAAGAAGTAGTTGCGGATCAGGTCGGCCTGCGAGAGCGGTCGGCCCTTGCCATTGAGGCTCTCGAAGATCCGGTGCGGGTTGTCCTTCTCATCGAGGATGATACTGACCAGCGTGAGCTTGCTGGTGATGACCTTGAGCAAGGCATCCAGGGTGGGCGAGTCGGAACGAGCCAGCTTGTTATTGAAGTACGCGCGCGCCTCGTGCACGCCGCTCGTCGACGAGTGCTCGCGCCCATCGATAAGTGCGATCAACGCGTCACGATCGCTGTCCTCGACCGTCTCGCCCTGGGTCGGCTGCAACTTGTAGCGCTCGGACCCGTCCTCGTGGCGGTTCAGGATGAGATCGACGACTCGCTCGGCCAGCTTGGCAGTCCCGGCGGCGGTCGCGCGCTGGCGAATGAGCGCGAGCAGCACGACGATCGTTGTCAGACGCTGCTGTCCATCGATGAGCAGGCGCTTCTCCACGCCCTCGGGCACGGCTCGCGCCGGTGCGCTCACGATCGAGCCGAGGAAGTGCGGCTTGGGGTCCTCCTCGCCTGCCAGCTCGACCAGATCGTCCCAGAGGACCTTCCACTCGCGCTCGCGCCACGAATACGGCCGCTGAAAATGCGGCACGAGGAACTGCTTGTCCCCCTGCAGGACCTTCTGCACCTTGGCTTCGGCTGCTTCCATCGACGTGCTCCCCTCGCGCGACTCGCTACGAATCCTCGTCCAGCAGCGACGTCTGCGCCGCGGTCGCCTTCTGTTTGGGCTTCTTCGCCTTGCTCGTGGGCTTGCTGGTCGGCGATGGCCGGCTGGCCGCGGCGACTTCCTCTTCGGCGCGCTCGGCGTTGAGGGCGAACAGCCGATCGATGATGGTGTCCTCGAAGAGCGAGAGTGCTGCCTGCCCGGCGCGGTCGTCAGGACGCGGCGGGCAGTACGGCTGGACGACGATGTCTGACCAGCCGTACGCGGCGAGCCCGAGGAGCGCCGGCAGCGGCAGTCGGGCGGCCTCGAGGAGGCGAGAGATCTGCGTCTCCTTGCGTCCCGAGACCGGGATGCTCACGCCCAGCCCGCGCGCAAGCTCGACCAGTCGAGCCTGGGTGAGGACCATGAGCACAGACGTGGAAGTAGGACCGCCCATGTCGAACCCGAACAGCGGGACGTTACGACGTCGGGATCGACGAGAGCGGGCGGCGCCGCTGGAAAAGCGAAATGGGCGATCTCTCCGGATTGGCCGAGTGTGGTGGGTGCGGTCGGTGCTCACCCGTTCGGGAGGAGGACCAGCGCCGTGCCCTTCTGTAGGATCACCCGCTGGGGGTTCCGGATGAGCGCGAAGCCATGCGAGGTGTTCGTGGTGCTGTTGTGGGCGATGTCGGTGGCGACATGCGGTGGGCCGCAGCGGCCATGGACGACGGGATCCGCGTGGCACGAGGTTCGGTTCAAGGCCGCGGCGCTGCCCTCGCGGCGTTCGAGCGGGGCCCCATGGCACATGAGCGACGGCGACAACTCGGCGAGCCTGATCGGCGGACTCATCGGGCTTGCCGTCGGCTATCCCGAGGTCGGGTTCTCGCTCGGCTCGGCGCTGGTGACCGAGCCCGAGCCGACGGCGCCAGCCCCGTACGTGGTGGTGAAGATCGTCGATGAGGCGTACCCGATCTCGCCCATCGGCCGGACGTTCGCCCCGACGTGGTTCCAGCCGATCGCGATTCCTGCCGGCGTGTACTCGGCGAGGACCCCGGCGCTGATCCAGATCCTCGACGCCGTCGACGGCGCCATCATCGGCCAGCGCGAGACGACCGTCGGGGAGCTGCTCGCACCCGGGGCCCGGACTCTCACCGAGATCGGCGACGTCGCATCACTCGACATCGAGGTTCGGCCCATGCAGGCGAGGCCGTACGTCGCCGTCGATCTATACGTCGATGGCGCGCGAAGCCTGGACGATCTGAAGGTGGGCAAGGAGAGCCGGTGGACGGCGATCCCCGTCTGGAACGGCGACTCGATCTCGGTGCAGGCGACCGGCCGGGTCTGCCCGTCAGACCCGGATGAGTGTTTCGGGCCCGAGGGCGCCGGGGCTGGCCGTTGGGCCAACTACAGTTACGACACGTTCCGCGAGGCCCCCCATGCGTCGCTCGTGGCCTTGCTCGCCGGCCAGGCCGTGCCGGTCGGGGCGGAGCAGACGTTCGTCGCCGATCAGGCGGGGTTCCTGCTGCTGTTCGTCAACGACACCGACGTCGACAACAACTCGGGCAGCTTCGACGTCCACGTCGACATCGTGCCGAGGTGACGTGACACTCGCCGACTTCTTACGCAGCGTGCCTGCTCGCCCGGGGCTTTCGCCGCCTCCCGCGACACCGGGCGCCATCCTGGCCGACCTCCGTCTGCAGTGGGCGCACTACCGCGAGGATGACCTACCTGCCCGTGACCGAGTCGCATTTCTCGGTCTACGGATCGTGCAGCGCCTCGCGTACAACCTCGGCTGGTTCATGGGGCGGGCGCAATGAGGCCGGCGTCACCCGACTCGGGCGCGTTCGCGCTTTCGACGCGGAACTTCGACGGGCTCGCCCCCGAAACACGTCATCGATGGGTCGCTACCTTTCAGCAAGCCTCGCGTCTGGATGAGCTGCCCTGGCCCGAGCGGGCGATCATCGAGATCGCCAACACCTGCAACCTGGACTGCCCGATGTGCCGCGTGGGACGGCAGGGGGTCGATTTGCGCCGGGTCATGCGCATGGAGCGTTTCAAGCAGGTCGTCGACGCGCTGATCCCGCACGTTCGCAAGATTCGGCTGAACGGCCTCGGCGAATCGACGGTGGTGCCCGGTTTCGGTGGGTACCTGGACGTGCTCGAGGCTCGCGACGCCGAACTCGAGCTGATCACGAACGGCACGGGGGAAGCGACTACCTATCGTCGACTCCTCGGTCAGGGCGCGACGCTGCTGTTCTCGTGGGACGCGGCGAACGAGTCGCTCTTCGAGACACTCAGGCGACCTGCCCGATGGGAGCCCGTCGTGCAGACCCTCCGCGGAGTGTCCGACCATGCGCGAGAACGCGGCAGGTCGGATCAGCTCCACCTGCTCTTCACGCTGCAGCCGGCGAACGTGCGCGAACTCGCGGCCGTGGTGAGGCAGGCGGCAGGTTGGGGAATCCCGAACGTTATCGTGAACGTCGCCAAGCTCCGACACGACTGGCTCGACGCTCGGTCGACGGAGGTGCTTGACGAGTTCGGGATCGCCGACGACGAATCAAGACGCGTCGGGGGTCGCCTCTTCCTTCCAGATCGAGTCGGAAACGCTTCGAGCAAGACTCGGTCGGCGTGCCCCACTTCGGCAAGCGGCTGCGACCGACCGTGGAAGGAGGTCGTGGTCCGCTGGGACCTCGACGTTCAGGTCTGCAACATGTTCAACCCCTACACATACGGCAACCTCGCGCTTCACTCGTTCGAACGGATCTGGCGCGGCGCATTCGCGCAGGCCTTCCGCACCCACATCAACAGCCCCGCGCGCCATCCTTACTGCCGCGGCTGTGCATACATCGGCGATGTTCATGAGCGGAAGCATCGCTGACCTCTTGGTCGTCCGCGGAGCGCCGGGCGTCGGAAAGTCGAGCGCCGTCTCACGCGTGCGCCGCGTCGGAGGGGTCGGCGCGGTCGTGGAGGTGGATTCTTTGCGCGGCATGATCGCCAAGGTCGAGTGGACCGACAAGGCGCACCACATGCTCGCCCTGGAGCATGCTCGCCTGGTCGCCGATAGCTTCTTGGCCCGAGGATTTCGACCGGTCGTCGTTGTGGACACACTCGGGTGCGCGCGCCTGGATGCGTGGCTTCCCACGCTCTCGGCTAGCTACCGTATCGTCACACTCTTCGCCGAGCCAGCGGTCCTGATCGCACGAATCGCAAGTCGGCCCGAGGGTCAGTTCAAGGACCTCCCGCCGTGCCTCATCCTCAATGCGGAGATGGAGCGGCGGCGCTACCCGAACGAGCGCAAGGTCGATACGACCTCGCTCACGCCTGATGACGTCGCCAGTATGCTGCTCGCCGAGCTCGGCGGGGGCATGCCTTGAAGCCGCCTCGGTTCCTCTTCATCGAGACCACCACCGAGTGCAACCTGCGGTGCCGGATGTGCCATCTGTGGATGACGCGTGAGCCGAGCACGACGCTGCGCACGAATGAGAAGATCCGACTCGTGGAGGAGCTGGCAGCCTGGTCCTCGGGCGCAGTCGTCGTCCTAACCGGCGGCGAGACCATGCAGAAGACGGACGAGTTCTTTGCTCTGACGTCCGCCTGCCGCCGACACGGTCTCTCGTCGGCGGCCAACACCAATGGCACGCTCATCGACGAGGCGATGGTCGACCGCTTGCTCTCAGAGGGCCCGAGGCATCTCGTGCTGTCCCTTGACTCACAGCGTCCCGAGCTTCACGACCGGATGCGCGGCAGATCGGGCACCTGGGAACGAGTCGTCAGCGCGATCCGGACGCTCGTGAAACGGCGTGCCGCTGCGTTCACGAACTCCGATGTTCGCGTGATGGTCAACTGCATCCTGTTCGACGAGAACCTCGCCGACCTCGCGGGCTTCATCGCGACCGTCACCGACCTCGGGGTCGATGGGATCATGTTCCAGGTGCTCGACCGCACATTCGGCAATCGGTCGAAGGTCGACGTCTCGTTCGAGACCCATTTTCCGCGTGACCGCAAGGCGCTGGAAGCGGCGTTCGAGACGATCGCCGCCTCTCGCGCTCGCGGCGCGCCCATCGTCACGACTGACGCCGATCTCCGATTCATGCGTCTCTACGCGGAGCGACCGGACGCGGTCAGCGATCAAGTGTGCGGCAGCGCTGAGCGCAACCTGATGGTCGACATGCACGGCAACGTTCAGCTCTGCTTCAACATGCACTCGCTGTTCGGGGGGCGTGTCCTGGGCAACGTGCGCGATGGCGGGCTCCGCTGCTGGTGGGATTCCGAGTTCGCCAGCGAGGCACGAGGCATCATGAGTGAGTGTCGGAAGTCATGCGGGATGCTCAACTGCCACCGCAAGGACGGCGCGTGAGCCTCGACCTCTCGGTCGTCGTTCCGTGCCGTGGCAGGCACGCCTCGACGCGGCGGCTTCTGCAGTCGCTTGCAGAGTCCGACGAGCACGTCCAGGTCATCGTCGTGGACGACGCCAGCCCGGAACCGCTCTCGCGTGTAGCTGACGAGTTCGTTGGCCGGCTGGACGTGCGCTATGTGCGTCTGTCGGAGGCGCGAGGTCCAGCGACGGCGCGGAATCGCGGTATCGCGGTCGCACGCTCGAGCTTCGTGGCGTTCACAGACAACGATGTCGTCGTCGCACCGAACTGGACTGCCGAGCTCGGAGTCTATCTCCGCGACGCCCCTCGCCGCGTCGCAGGTGTCGGAGGCCGTGTGCTTGCGCTCGGCGATGACATCTTCAGCAGGTACTTCACGTACCACAAGATACTTGACCCCTTCCTCCGCGACGGCCGTTACCTTTATCTGGTCACAGCGAACGCCGCGTTTCGCCGTGAGGCGCTCGAGGAGGTCGGAGGCTTCGACGAGTCGCTCCGAAGTCCAGGAGGGGAAGACCCTGGGCTCGGGTTCAAGCTGCTCGAACGCGGCTACGCGCTCCACTACCGGAGGGAGGCCGTCGTCTATCACGACTATCGAAGCACTCTTCGAGACTTCGCTCGGACGTTCTTCCGATACGGGCGAGGGTGCCGGGTCGAGACCGAAAAGTATGCGAGGGGCCTCGGCGCTGAACGGGCGCACACCCACTCAGGACTTGGCGAGGACGCCGCCGAGTGATAGCGTGGCATCCAGATGAGTCGTCCACCGGCGAAAGCCCGGACGACGGGGGTCGCGGCAAGCGACTTTCTGTGCCTGGCGTGACGCTGCGCGTCACAGCGGGCGCGATTGGAGCTGCCGACGATAGAGCGCGAGGTATCGGCGGACCATGCGGGGAGCGTCGTGTGCCGCGTGCGCCTGCGCGAGTCCATTCTCGACCAGCGTCGCCGCAAACCGCTTCTGGTTCAGCACCCGACGAATCTGCCGCGCCAGGTCGTCCGCATCCCCGTCGGTGAAGTGCAGGCCGGTCTTCGAATGGACTATGAGTTCGCGCAGGGCGGCGGCATTGGCCGCGATCACCGGTGTCCTGTAGACGAACGCTTCGATGACCGTTTGTCCGAAAGATTCGCGGCGCGATGGAATCACGCACGCTGCGCTCCTTCGGTAGAGGGTCGCCATCTCGTTGAGCGCGAATGGTCGAAAGATGATGTCTCGACCGATCCTCAGCCCGCCCGCCCTGGCCAATGCGAGGACGTCTGCGTACTCGGGGTCCGAGTCGCTACAGGTCATCAGGTAGAGCAAGCGCCCCCTCATGTCCTTGTTGTGTAGCGCGACGGCAGCTCTCACGAACGTCAGCGGGTCCTTGTGGTGCTCCGCGCGAACCGGACAGAGAATGAGCTGTCGGTTTCCAATGTGCAGCCCCCTGAGAACGCGTTCGTGATTACACACGGACGCGAGGTGCCCAAGCATCAGGCCGTGGGGGACTACCGAGATGATGCGCTTCGAGAAACCCTGCGCCCGCAGAACCTCCTCGCTCGCACGGCTTGGCACGACGAGGCGATCTGCGAGCTTGTAGATTCGCATCGCCTCCAGAAAGGCGTCCTTTTCGTTCTCCACGTTCTTCGCGACCTTCCAGCTGGTCGCCGCTCGATGCACGGTTGCCACGAGTGGAATCTTGAAGTTCGCCTTCAGGACGCCTCCTATGTGGACGCTGTCCAAATCGTGGGCGTGGATGATGTCCGGTCTTCGCGTCTCCCATTCCTCCAGGCAGCGGGCGATCACGTCGCCGAGCGGCGCGCGTCGTCCCGAGAAGTTGGGGACGTTCACCTGGTCCAGCTTCCAGAAAGAGATCCGGTTGTGTCGATAGTGCCGACCGGGCTTGTCCGTCCCCTCTCTGGATGCGACCACGTGCACTCTGCATCCACTGGCGGCTAGACCGTGGACCAGGTTGGCGACGTGGGTCGCGACGCCACCTGCCCTCGGGGGATACGCCGCGCTGAGCATCAGGACGGTGGGTGACTTCATTTCTTGCGATCCTTGCGCTTCGTGACGGCGACCGGAGTCTTCGTCTTCGCCGGCGCCGAACGCGGCTGCCGCGCTGGTTTGCTGGCGGGAAGCAGCCTGTAGACCGCTCGATCGATCTCGAACAGGCTCTCGTTGGATTTGTCTACACCCTCTTGAAGCGTCGACACGGAGTTCTCGACATCCTCGACGCTCGACTTGGTGTCATCCACCTTGTCGTCGATCTCGGACAGTGACCGTTCAATGTCCGCGAGAGTGCTCTTGACCTCATCAAAGCCCTCCAAACGATCCTCGATCCAGGCCTGTTGGTTCTGCAGCTTCTCGTCGAGTTCGTCGTGTCGGTAGGACACGTGGGCGAACCCGGCTTCCTGGCGCTCTGCGAGCTCGCCGAGGCCGCGACCAATCTCGTATTCGTTGACTCGGCCGACGCGATCGAGCAGCGAGCCAACGCGCTCGAGCTGCGCGGACACGTCGCCAACTTCGCTCTTCGCGTCCTCCGACATGCCACCGACCTCGTCCACCTTATCTCCGACCTGATCAACGAGCTGTCTTAGCTCATCCGTGGTCTCGGAGATGGTCTGCGCGGTTGTCTCGACGCTCGAGGCGGTCTCTGCAACCTGAGAAATCTCGCGCTCGAGCTTCTCCAGTTTGTCGTCGAGATCCTCCATCTGCGATCCCAGCGCCTCCAACCTCTCGCCGAGGTCGCTGACGGTCTGCGACAGCCCTTCGGCGGCGGTTCGGAAACGCGCGAGGAAGGTCTCCGACTCCTGCTCGAGAATGATGCGCCCAAGATCCGCAGGCAGGAGGGGCTGCGCCCCTGCATCGATGCGCCGCTTGTAGGTTCCGCTCGATGTGCAGGTCAGCGACTTCCCTGGCGCGATCCAGACGACGAGGACTCTTCCGTTCTTGTGCTTTGCATGCGCGAACCGAGGCGCCAAGGGAGGCCGACACCTGGAGCAGATGTTGTTCACTTTGTCGCGCACGCCCGCCACCGAGCCGGCGAGTCCGATGACCTTTCCTCGGCGGACCCCTGCCTTCTCTGGCTCTTCGATCACCCCGAACACGATCACACCTCCATCGGTGTTCGCGAAAGCCACAACGTCGTCCTCGGTCACCGAGTCATTGGCCTTGAACTCGACCGTGGGCCCCTCGCCTTGCGCGCACCACCGATCCACTTGCTTCAACAGGCTGCCACCGATCGCCGACCGGCGCGTCCGCCCCCCGGCGTCACGTGCACTCATGCTCAGAAAGTCTAACCCAGGCGACGACCATCGCAGCGCTGCCCGGCAACTGGTCCGGGGCTCGACAGTTCACCCCTGGAGTAGGAGGTCTCACCGACGGGCGCGCGGCGATCGCGGGGGTGGCCAGGGTGATGGGGAGCTGGAGGAGCCAGGAGAGGGATGAGTCGAAGCGGGTGGCTTCGGATTCGAGCTCGACGAGCATGGTGGTCTGGAAGTGGGGGGTCTGCTTGAAGGTGGACGCGGAGGCGACGGGAGGGCGGAGGGCGGTGGCGGCGTCGCGGTCGGGCAAGGCCGCGATGCGGGCGCGGGATTCCTTCCATGCGAGCTAAACCAGGAACCAGAGGGGCTTGTCGAGGCGACTCGCCTCGGACCGGAGGAGGGCGAGCATGGGGTCCGG
>SXGT01698999.1_pt1 | contig 16776 bp, 13 predicted proteins | sample 3176221 | NCBI WGS metagenome assembly SXGT01 (sample SAMN11356862, study PRJNA531348) | freshwater metagenome | isolation source: freshwater sample F1-120 | place: China: Fuxian Lake, Yuxi | collected 2017-12-25 | reverse complement strand
CTTCGGCCACCGCGTCTACAAGAATGGCGACCACCGTGCGCGCATCCTCGAGCGCGAACTGCGCAAACTCGCCGACCAGCTCGGCCAGCAGAAGTGGATGGGCATCTACGACGCCATCAAAGAGCCGATGGTCAACGACAAGAAAATCTTCCCGAATGTGGACTACCCCTGCGGGCTCACCTACTACCTGCTCGACCTTCCGCTTGACCTGTACACGCCGATTTTCGTCGCTTCGCGCGTGACAGGCTGGTGCGCGCACATCATCGAGCAGACGCAGGACAACCGCATCTACCGGCCGCTCAGCATTTACACCGGCCCGAAGGAACGGCCCGTCCCGGCAAGAAACTAGACCCCAAGAAACCCGGCGCACCCCTATGCCGTCCAAGCGATGACGGCCTGCGAATCGCCTGTCTTTACGGGCAGATTCGCTCGTTAGTGGAACCGTTTGATATGAAACGGTCATTATATCCGGCAGGTGGCGGGTATTTGGCCCCGCTCTTTAGCCAACCTCGGGTGGATGCATGAAGGAAAAAGAAACTCTGTTTCACTTGGACTGGCTGGTCCGTATTTATGACCGAACCGTTCTGCAATATCCCTGGTTCTTCCTGATCGTCGCGTTCGGCGCCTTCGGTTTCTTTGGTTACTACGTCAAGGACTTCAGTCTCGACGCGTCCAGCGAGTCAATCGTCCTCGAGAACGACTCCGACCTCCGGTACTACAGTGAGACCCGCGAACTTTTCGGTTCGGACGACTATATTTTCGTCACCGTAACGCCGCCCGAAGGCGTGGACCTGTTCTCCGACGACGTCATCAACAACATCGACGCCATGTCCAAAGAGTTTGCGGCATTGCCGGATGTCGAGTCGGTGACGAGCATCCTAAATGTCCCTCTTTTTCACAGTCCGGACGTTCAATTCGCGCAGATGGCGACCCAGTACAAGACACTCCTCACCGGCGCCGATCGCGCCCTTGCGCGCAAGGAGCTCACGGAGAGCCCACTTTATAAGGACTATCTGATCGCATCAGACGGCAAAACGACGACGATCCAGGTGACCTACAAAGATCCGGCGCAAGAAATCACCGATATGTACAATCGCCGGCGGGATTTGCGTCTCAAGCGCGACGACTCGGGACTGACCGCGGAAGAGACCACGGAACTCGTCGCTCTCGAAACAGAATACGCCGCGCAGCACGTAATCGAGATTGAGCAAAACCGCGTCAACATCGCCAAGAGCCGCGAGATTGTCGACAGGTACCGCGGCAAGATCGGCGAGATGCATCTCGGCGGTGTGCCGATGATTATCGCTGACATCATTGCCTATGTCCGCGGCGACATCCGTATTTTCGGCATGGCGTCATTCGTGCTCGTAGTGATTACGCTGGGCCTGCTGTTTCGCCGACTGAAGTGGGTCGTGCTGCCGATGCTCTGCTGCGCCATGGTGCTCACCATCATGATGGGCTACATGGGCTTCACCGCGTGGACCGGCACGATCGTGACGTCCAACTTCCCCGCGATGCTGATCGTGATCACGCTCGTGACCGCGATTCACATCGTCGCGCATTTCCAGGAGCTATACGCCCGCAATCCCGGCTGGTCGAACCGGCAGATCACGCTGCAAACCGTACGCGATCTTTCCGTCCCGTGCTTTGCGACCTCTCTCACCACGGTGGTCGGTTTCGGGTCGCTGCTCGTCAGCGATATCCGGCCGCTCATCGATCTCGGGTTGGTTGTCTCCGCGGGCATTATGGTCGCGTATCTGCTCCTCTTCACCGTGATCCCCGCGGCCCTGCAATACTTCCCGCTCGGCGCAGTGCCGAAGAATGAACTGTCCCAACTCGGCGACTCGCCAATGCGGGTCTATGCGCGATTCACCGAAAAACGGGGAGCGTTCATTTATTTCCTGCTCGTGGTCATCGTCGCCGGCGGCAGCTACGGGATCTCGAAACTCAAAGTCGAGAACCGTTTCATCGATTATTTCCGCGAGAGCACTGAAATCTACAAGGGCATGACGACGATCGATCAGCGCCTCGGCGGGACGACGCCGCTCGAGGTCGTGCTCGAAGCGAAGGGTAAAGACTTCTGGCTCGAAAAAGGAAACCTTGCCAAGCTGCGCGAGATTCACGAATGGGTCGAGGCGCAACCCGAAAGCGGCAAGGTCATCTCACCTGATACGCTGATGCGGATGGCCGAAGGAGTATATAAGGCCGGCACAATCCCGACACCGATCCTGAAACTCCTGATTTCGCGCGTGCCCAAAGACTTGCAAGACGCCGTCGTTGGTCCTTATATGTCGACCGATCGCGACCAGGTGCGCATCGCGCTGCGCGTCGAGGAATCAAGCAAGTCCCTCAGCCGCAAGGGGCTGATGGAGCGCTTCGACGAGTATTTCAAGACAGCGCCGGTTTTCCAGGACGGCACCATCAAGCCGCGCGTGACCGGCATCTTCGTGTTGTACAACAATCTACTGCAAAGCTTGTACAACTCACAGATCAAAACCATCGCCGTCAGCTATGGCGTGATCTGGGTCATGTTCGTCATCCTGTTCCGCTCGCCCACGCTGGCGACCATCGCCTTCCTGCCGAACGTCCCGCCGGTCATGATCACGCTGGGCATCATGGGCATCACGGGTATTCCACTAAATGTGTTGACGATCATGATAGCGGGTGTGTCGCTCGGCGAAGCGGTCGACTTCGCGCTGCACTACATCCACCGCTTCAGGCACGAGTACCACGTGGACAAGGACTACAAAGCCGCAATGTACCGCTGCCACAACAGCATCGGCCGCGCGATGTATTACACGACCATCACGACGGTCGTTGGCTTTGCGATTGTGTGCTTCTCGAACTTCATCCCGAACGTATACTTTGGCCTCTTCACGGCTCTGGCGCTCTTTGTCGCGTTCCTCGCGTCGATGACGCTCTTGCCGCTCTTGATTATCACGCTGAAACCCTTCGGGCCGGATGCGTCAAAGCAAAATTCGAAACCAGCGGCGGCTTAAAAACGAAGGGCGGGCACTGGGCCCGCCCTTACGCATTCAGTCTTGATCGGGTATTTCAGCAGTTCCCGCCGCAGCAGGCGCCGCCACTCACTCCTTTTTTACCTTCCACCTGGACACTCACGACGGATTGGGATGCGCGAACCAAGTCTTCCGTTTTGAGACCCGGAATCTTCCTCACGAGTTCACGCGCACGCTCGTCCTCGACGAAAAGCTCGGATGGATAGTGGGCTTCCTTCGCGATGCGAACGTCGCGCAGGCCGGCCGCGGCCATCGCCGCGAAGTAGTCTTTCTTCAGCGAAGCCCCGCCGATGCAGGCGCAATAGACTTCCGGCAGCGACTTGAGCGACGCCGGGAGTTCTTCCAGCAGCACCAGATCCGAAATGAAAAACCGGCCGCCCGGCTTGAGCACGCGCTGTATCTCTTTGAAGACCTTCGCCTTTTCCGGCGAGAGATTGATGACGCAGTTCGAGATGATTACGTCGACAGAATTGTCTTCGACGGGCAGTGCCTCAATGTGGCCTTCACGAAATTCGACGTTCGAATATCCGCCTTTCGTCGCATTGACGCGGGCCTTAGCGAGCATCTCCGGCGTCATATCGACACCCATCACGCGGCCGGTCGGCCCCACGCGCTTGGCCGCGAGGAAACAGTCAAAACCCGCGCCCGAACCAAGATCGAGCACCGTATCGCCCTCGCGCAAGGCCGCGAGCGCAACGGGATTGCCGCAGCCGAGCCCGAGGTTCGCGCCATCGGGCACGCTTTCCATTTCCGTCTTGCCATACCCCACCGCTTCACTGATCACTTCCGCCGTGGACGGCGCACCCTCGCCGCAACACGACGCGGCGGGCCGTTGCCGTTCGGCGATCTTGCCGTAACGCTCTTTCACTGTCTCGCGAATATCCGTCGTAGCCATTGCGCAGCCTCCTATTTGGCAGTTCCCATTTCTTGCATCATGGGTCCCAGCAGACCCTTCACCATTTCCTGAAACGCTGAAGTCTTCACCAGCGACATGCAGCAGACCTCACCGTCCTTCTCCCACGAAATCAGCGCGAGCTTGTCTCCCGGCTTGATGCCGGCGCGCTCGCGCAGATCCTTCGGCAGCACCATCTGTCCGCGCTCGTCCACGCTGACGACGGCGTCGACATGGAATCCGCCCATCGGCGAGCAGCAGCTTTCAGAAGTCTTTTTCATACGACAGCACCTCGATTGAACTATCCATAAATGGAGTATAATCTGATTATTCTGAAAAGTCAATTAATTTATACAAAGTCATAACACTATTATCGGTAACCTGTTATAGCTTTTTCAGTGTTCTGCAAGAACTTAGGAGAGCAGAGTATTGGAGTAATCTCTCCTTATACTCTGTGTCCCTGTGTTGCGATCTTTCTTTTAACTTTTAGCGACCATCATTGTGTTCGCACCACGAAGGAACTCGTAAGGTACTTCACGAAGTTCAACGTCGCACCCCTGCTCTCGGAGTACAGCAGCGATCGGTTCGATATAGGGCGATACTCCACCATTGAAATCCCGCAGCGGAAATACGCGGATCTCCCTCCCCACGCGCAGCATCTCTTCCATGGCCGCGAGATGGAAATCCAGCGTCAGTGTTGGCGAATAGAGAAAGAGGAAATGCGAGCACAGCACCAGATCGAAGGCGCGATCCGCAAAAGGAAGCTCTGGCAATGCGTGCGGGTAATAACGCGACGCTGCTTTCCCCTGCTGGAAATCCAGGAGAAAATCTTCCATTGCGCGCATGCGCAACTCAACCATTGCTTCGATGGACGTGATTTCGTCCCAGCGGTAAGCGGCGGCATTCTGGCGGGTATTGGCGACGATGCGTTCGCGTGCGACTTCGACCCGCGAGCGGATCTCATCCGATGAAAACTGGTAGAGCGGATCGGCGGAAATCACGCGGCCGCCGCGCGCCGTGAGCGCGGCATTGAAGGCGGCGGGTCCATCGCCGCAGCCGAGGATACGGCCGGCGAGGTCGACCGAGCGCAGGGCGAACATCCGGCAGTATTCGGAGAAGGATCTCCCCCACGGGAAGACCTGATCGAGCGTTAGCGGCGTGTCCACCCCATGTACAAGGCCCTCCGGCGGCCTCATCCTTGTAAACGCGTATGCGCACTCGACAAAAAGCGACCCGCACAGATTACACGAAGTGAAATTGCATTCCGGGCCGCGATCGCGAAGAATCTTCCCCTTGGCTGACAGAAAGGCGGGAACGGTGGTCGTAGAATCAGTTGCATACGCGCGCGCGGGGCTGGCGGGAAACCCGTCGGACGGATATTTCGGCAAGTGCCTGGCCGTGATCGTGAAGGACTTTTCGGCGCGGGTCTGGCTCGAGCCGACCGATACGATCGAAATCGTACCGAGTCCCGAGGACCGCCCGGCCTATGCCTCGCTCGACGATTTCATGCACGAGATTCAGCTCCACGGCTACTACGGCGCGGAGCGCTTGATGAAGGCCGCGATTCGCCGCTTCGTCCGATATTGCCGCGAACACAACCATCCGCTGCACACCAAGGGCTTCCGCCTGAACTACCGCTCGACCATCCCACGCCGCGTTGGACTCTCCGGATCGAGCGGACTTATCACGGCTACGTTGCGCTGCCTGATGAAGTTTTACGGCGTTGACATCGCCAAGCCGATCCTCGCTACGCTCATCCGCAACGTCGAAAACGAAGACCTCGGCATCGGGGCCGGACTGATGGATCGCGTCATGCAGGTATACGAAGGCTGCGTGTTCATGGATCTCGATCGCGAGTACGTCGAAAAAAACGGCTACGGACGCTACGAGGAAATCGACGTCAATCTGCTCCCGCCGCTGTACATCGCGTACCGCACCGATCTCGCCGAGGGTTCCGAGGTCTTCCACAATAACATCAAGGAACGTTTCTTCCGCGGCGACCCGGACGTCGTGCAGGCAATGAAGGATTTCGGCACAATCGCGCAGACTGTCCGCGATCTCATTGTGGCCGGGCGCGGCCGCGAGATTGGGCCGTGGATGGACAAGAACTTCGACCGGCGCCGATCCATCTTCAAGCTGTCCGCGGGTGACATCGAAATGGTCGAGCGCGCCCGCACGACGGGCGCCAGCGCCAAATTCGCCGGCTCAGGCGGGGCCATTGTTGGCACCTATCCTGACGAAGCGACCTATGAACGCATCGTGAAGGTCTTCGCGGGCACCGGGACCGAGGTTTTCAAGCCAACCATACGCTAGATGTTGCCGCGCTTCATCAATCGCTAATATTCGCGTAGGATACTGAATCGAATCTGGGAGGGGCCCATGCGTATCTTATTTATTCTTGCGTTAGCGTTGGTTTGCGGGCTCGTTCGAGGCCAGGACATCAATTGCGCAGGCTGCGAGAAGTCCGGCAAATTGCCCCACAACGGCAAGGACGTGAACGCGATCGACGGGCCGCTTGAGTTTGCGATCGTCACCGACCTAACCGGCATCGGCGAAGGCGAAAACGGATTGCCCCGGCGCGAGCGCATCTTCAAACGCGCGATTGATCAGATCAATGTTGCGAATCCTGAGTTCACGGTCAGCGTTGGCGACCTCGTGCAGGGCCCGAGCGATAAAGATCCGCGCCCTATGCCCGAGCAGTGGGCCGAATTCAACGGCTGGGTCAAGGAATTCAACGCACGGTTCTATTACGTCGTCGGTAACCACGACATCGGCACGCTCGGCGAGCAGGCCGAGTGGTGCCGACAGCACGGCGCGCGCTACTACCACTTCGTCTACAAGAATGTGCTCTTCCTTTTTCTCGACTCCGAAGATCCGCCACCGACCCGCATTAGCGCGGCGCAGGCGGAGTTCGTCGAGCAGGCGCTGGCGGAAAACACGAAGGTGGACTGGACGCTCGTGTTCTTCCACAAGCCGTTTTGGTCGTACATGGCGCCTGCCACGCCGGACCCCGGCTGGGAGCGCGTGAAGGCTGCGTTGCAAAAAGACGGACGCAAACACACGGTTTTCGCGGGCCATGTGCACCGGTACATGCACTACACCATCGACGGCACGGAGTACTACACACTGGCGACTACGGGCGGAAACCATGACTTCACGAAAGGCCCGAAGGACGGCCAATTCGATCACTTCACGTGGGTGACCATGACGAAGGATGGACCGAAGCTTCTCAACGTGCTGCTGGACGATCTTCCGGAATACGCCGGCGCTACGACAGAGTAGGCGCGCCCCAGCGTTTTTTCTTTTCAGGGCGTGGAATCGGCGCGCGGTGTTTGGGTAGTCCATTCGCGGCGGAATACCAAAGCGCGCGTTCGCCGAAGAGTTCTTCGATGTCCTGCACCAATCGGTTCGAAGGCTCGACCATGCACGCCTGATTGGCATGCACGGTGATTTCGCGGGAATCCGGCAGCGTGCAATGCAGATACACGTCGCAGTTGCCGGGATATTTCCCCAGCACCTTCGCGAGTTCGTCGACAATTGTGGATTGCAGGCCGAGCGTGTTCATGCGGATGTGCACCGCTTCCGTCAGCAGCTTCGTGGCCTGATCGATGGGAATGATGTTGTCGACGATGAGCCCCGGCACTTCCTTGCGGTAGTTCACGTGCGCCGGCATCACGAGCAGCGCGTCCGTGGTCAGCAGCGATTCGAACTGCTCGAAAATATCCGAGAACACCGTCGCTTCCACCGGCCCGTCGGGAGTGTCCATCGTCACGAAGGCCATCTTCTTGCCCTTCGCCGTGAGGTGGTACTTGATCTGCGAAAGCAGGCCGCCGATGGTGACTTCTTCGCTTTCCTTGCGGCCTGCCAGATCCGTCAGGCCCGGCGTAGTGTGATGCCGCAACACATCGGCCCACTGCTTGAGCGGATGCCGGCTGACGTACATCCCCAGCATTTCCTTTTCCGCCAGCAGCGTCGCGCGCTCCGTCCATTCCGGCGCGGAGGGCTTCGTGTGTCCCGTGGCCGCCTTCGCTTCGTCGCCTAGCAGGTCGAAGAGGGATGACTGCCCCGATTCGCGCTCGCGCTGTGCCGCCACCGCGCCGCCAAGAGCCGCATCGATCGAGGCCTCGACCTGCGCGCGCGTCCAGCCGGTGCATTCGAAGGCACCCGCCTTGTTCAGACTTTCCACGACACGGCGGTTCAGCGTCTTGGAATCGAGCCGCGCGCAAAAGTCGAAGATGTCCTTGAAAGGGCCATTCGCCACGCGCTCGGCGACGATGGCGCGCGCCGGCAACACGCCGACATTTTTCACTGCGAAAAGCCCGAAGAGAATCGTATTGCCGTCCACCGTGAAATTCACCGAGCTGCGGTTCACGTCGGGCGGCGACACCGCCAGGTCCATCCGGCCGCACTCGTCGACGTACTTCGCGGTCTTGTCGAGGTTGCCCGATTCACTCGTGAGCAACGCGGCCATGAATTCCGCGGGGTAATTCGCCTTGAGGAAGGCCGTCTGATACGCGACGTAGGCATACGCCATGCTGTGCGATTTGTTGAAACCGTACCCGGCGAAGGTTTCGATCTTGTCGAAGAGTTCCGTGGCGAGTTTTCCGCCGATGTTGTTGGCTTTCTTGCAGCCTTCGACGAACTTGTCTCGTTGCTCCGCCATCAACGAGACAATTTTCTTACCCATCGCGCGCCGCAGAATGTCGGCACCGCCGAGCGAGAATCCCGCCACCGCCTGCACGATCTGCATCACCTGTTCCTGATACACCGCAATGCCATAGGTCTCGCGCAGGATCGGCTCAAGCAGCGGATGATCGTAGGTCACCGAATCCGGCTGAAATTTGCCCTGAATATACGTGTCGATAAAGTCCATCGGGCCGGGGCGATACAACGCAACGAGTGCGCAGATCTCCTCCAGGCTCTGCAAGCCAATGCGCTTCGCGAGGTCGCGCATGCCGGGACTTTCCAACTGGAACACGCCCGTCGTTTTGCCTGACCGGAGTAGCGCGTAGGCCTTCTCATCATTCGGCTCAATCGCGTCGATATCGATTACAGTCCCGTGCGTTTCACGAATGAGCCGCACCGTCTCGTGCACGACGGTCAGCGTGCGCAGCCCGAGGAAGTCCATTTTCAGCAGACCGATGTCCTCGCAGCCCTTCATTTCCACCTGCGTGGCCACGGTCGTCGTGCCGGCCGCCTGATACAGCGCGACGTGCTCGACCACGGGCGAATCGCAGATCACAACACCGGCGGCGTGCGTACCGCAGTTGCCCACGGTCCCTTCCAGGCGCTTGGCCAGCTTCCACAGCTTCGCAATCTGCGGGTTGCTCCTGACCAATTCCTTGAGCTGCGGTTCCTTTTCATACGCATCGTCGAGCTTGATGCCCAGTTCTTCCGGGATCAGCTTCGCAATCGGGTCGACCTCGGCATAGGGCATGTTCATCACACGGCCTACGTTACGCACTACGTTGCGCGCGAGCATGCGGCCGAAGGTTACAATCTGGCAGACGTTTTCCTTGCCATACTTTTGCCGCGCGTATTCGATCATTTCTTCGCGCCGGACATAGCAAAAATCGATATCGAAGTCCGGCAGCGAAACGCGTTCCGGATTCAGGAATCGTTCGAAGAGGAGACCGTAGCGAATCGGATCGATGTTGGTAATTTTCAGACAGTACGCCACGATGCTGCCCGCGCCCGATCCGCGCCCAGGCCCCACGGGGATGCCATTTTCACGCGCGTATGCGATCAGGTCCCACACCACCAGGAAGTAATCGGTGAACCCCATCTGGTGGATCACGCTCATCTCAAACTCAGCGCGATCCGTGAGGTCCTTCGCCGGCTTTTTCCCGTAGCGCTCCTTCAGCCCTTCCATCACGAGTTTGCGCATGAACTCGAGCTTGTCGCCACCGTCCGGCGGTTCGTATCGCGGGATGAGGTGCTGTCCGAGCGGCAGTTCGAGGTTGCAGCGCTCTGCCACCTTCTCGGTGTTCGACACCGCCTCGGGCCACTGCTCGAATAGTGTGCGCATCTCGTCCGGGCTGCGGAAGTACACCTGGTCCGTGGGGAAGCGGAAACGGTTCTCGTCTTCGATTTTCGCCTGCGTCTGAATGCAGAGCAGCGCGTCGTGCGCTTCGTTGTCTTCCTTGTTCACATAGTGGACGTCGTTCGTCGCGATCAGCGTCAGTCCGTGCTTCTCCGCCATCTCCGCGAGGATGGGGTTGATGCGCCGCTGTTCTTCGATGCCGTGATCCATCAATTCGACGAGGAAATTGTCCTTGCCGAAAATTTCGACATACTTCAGCAGGGCGGCGTTTGCCTGGTCCATCTTGCCCGCGAGGATCAACTGCGGCACCTCGCCCGCAAGGCACGACGTAGTCGCGATCAACCCTTCGTGGTACTTCGCGAGCAACTCATCGTCCACGCGCGGACGGTAGTAAAATCCTTCCAGAAATCCGAGCGAACTGAGCTTGCACAGGTTGAAATAACCGGTCTCGTTCTCGCACAGCGTCAGGAAATGCGTGTAGTTCTCCTCACCGCGGTGTGTGCGGTCGTGACGCCCCGCCTTTGCGACATAGAGTTCGCAGCCGATGATGGGCTTCACGCCCATTTTCTTCGCGGTCTTGTAAAACTCCAGCGCGCCAAAGAGTACGCCGTGATCCGTGATCGCACAGGATTTCATATCAAACTCGCGGCATTTTTCGAGAATTTCCTTGATGCGGCATTGCCCGTCGAGCACGCTGTATTCGGTGTGACAATGCAGATGTGTGAAGCCCGCGCTCATCCCAAGGCCTCCAAAAGCAGCGCCAGCGCCCGATCTGCGGTCTGCTGTTTGATACTCATGCGATCCCCCTGAAACTGGCAACGCTCAACACGCGAGCCGTCCGGCCCGGCCACTCCGATGTACACCAGACCCACCGGTTTCCCCGGCGACCCTCCGCCCGGCCCGGCGATACCGGTGCAGGCCACCGCGCGGTCCGCAGACATCCGGCGCCGCGCGCCCTCGGCCATTTCGCGCGCAACCGCCTCGCTTACGGCGCCATGCGCCGCCAAGGTCTCGGCCGCTACGCCCAGCACATCCCTCTTCGCGTCGTTCGAATAGGTCACCACGCCGCCCGCGAAGTATTCGGATGACCCGGAGATGTTCGTAATCCGGTGCGCGATGAGACCCCCGGAGCAGGATTCCGCCGTCGCGAGGCGCTGCTTGAGCGCGCGGAGGCGTGCCCCCACTTGCTCCTCAAGCGTCCCACTCGCCACAGCCACCTTACCCCCAGCGGCGCTACCTTAACACCCGTCCGGAGTAATGACAAGCCTTGCAATCGCACAGGGTTACATTCTAAGCCCTTGCTGCCTAAGTCCTTCACGGGTATAATGTTGTGTATGGCAACGCGCGGAATCATAGCGCGTCTCGGGGGATGGATTGCCGTTCTTGTCGCGGCCACGAGTTTGTGGTGCGATTCCTCGTGGGCGCAGAGCCGATCCAAAACTTACTTTGTCGGTAAGGACGGCATCCCTGTACTTACCAATCGGCCGCACGCCTATCGCAATCGTCCGGGTTACGTCGAGAAAAAAATCGAGTTCGATCCCGTCATCGTCACCGGCCGCTACCACTTCACACCCGGAGAGTACTCCGTTACTGATTTCCAGGACATGGTCCAGCATTGGTCTAAACGATACGGGCTCGATCCGAACACGGTGCTGGGCGTCATTAAGGCGGAAAGTAATTTCAACCCCTATGCTGTATCGAAAACAGGTGCGCGCGGGCTGATGCAGCTCATGCCGGGTACCGCTTCCGACATGCGTGTAAGCAACGTATTCGACCCCGAGCAAAATATCGCCGGCGGCACGCAATACCTTGCGAAGCTGCTGGAATTGTTCGACAACCGGCTGGACCTCGCGCTGGCCGCATACAACGCCGGTCCGAGCACGGTCCAGGAATACAAGGGCATCCCGCCGTATAAAGAAACCAAGGCTTATGTAAAAAAAGTACAGCAATACGCCCGGGACTTTGCGCGCGGCGCCGAAAGCATTCGCCTGGCGACCGCAGAGACCCGTTCCGCGGATTTCCTGCCTGAAGAAACGGCTGCGTTCATGGTCCATTTCAAGAGCGGCGCGACGCAGCCGGCGGACAGCGTCAAGGAAGAAGAGCTCTTCTACGCGCTCGAATATTCGGGCCGGAAATACCTTGTCCGCAAGACCCACGTGGACAAGATCGCGAAGGCCCAGTAACGAAAAACGCCTTTAGTTTCCGTTCTGCTCTCTCAATTCCCGACGTTGCGTCCGGATTTCCTTGCGGTACTTTGCCACGGCCGCTTCGTGCTCTTTCAAGGTGTTGCTGAAGGTATGCGTCTTGCCGTCTGCATTCGATACGAAGTAGAGATACTTCACGTCCGCGGGCGCGAGTGCCGCGCGCAAACTCGCCGGTCCGGGATTGGAGATGGGGCCCGGCGGGAGACCCGCGACTTTGTACGTGTTGTACGGCGAGTCGACCTGCTTGTCTTCGTCGAGCAGACGCTGCCCGTACTTATTCAGCGCGTATTGCAGCGTCGAGTCCATATCCAGCGTGCGGTTTTTCGCGAGACGGTTGTGAATCACCGCTGCGACAAGCGGACGCTCCTCGTCGACGCGGGCTTCTTCTTCAACCAGTGATGCGATCGTGACGATCCTGAGTGGATCCTTCGCGGCTTCCGGAAATTCGGCGGCGAGCTTTGTCCATTCCGCACGAAACTGTTCGAGCATCGTCTCCACTACCTTCGCGCCGGTGGGAGGCGCATCGAAGTAGTACGTGTTCGGCATGAGAAACCCTTCGATACTGGGCGCTTGGATGTCAAGTGTCTGCGAGGGATACACCGCGGCCGCTGCGGCCAGCAGACCCGCGGAGTCTGCGATCAGCGGCGCGATCTGCGCGACGGTCAGGCCTTCGGGAATCGTGACTTTGAATGTGCCCAGTTCCACCTCGGGCGTTTGCTGGAGCAAGCGGAGAATCTCGGATGGGCTGGAGCCCAGCGGGATCATGTGCTCACCGTGCTTGATGGTGTCGCCGGATTTATCGAGCCGCATCGCCAGGCGGAAGAGCAATTCATGCTCGACGAGTTCGGTCCCCGCGAGCAAATCCCCCACCTGCCGGCCCGAAGCGCCCTCGGGTATCGTCACTGCGACTGGTTCACCGGCAACTCCCGGTCCGCGGACGTATTCGAGCACCAGATACCCCGCCAGCGCCACACCGATCGCGAGCAAAGCCGCGCACAAGATCAACACGCGGAGCGCACGCCAGACCGACCACTCGACCTGGGCCGGTGCCTCGCTCTGTTCGCTGTCCCCCGGCTCCTCCATCACCCCTCCCGCGCGCGGCGCGAGCGTTCGCGATCGAGATACAATTGCAAAATCTGTTGCGCCGCAGCCTGATCAATCACGCCCTTGTGCTTCTTCGAGCGCATTCCTGACTCATGCAGCGCGCGGTGCGCCGCCGCCGTGCTGTAACGCTCGTCGATCGTCACTACTTCGACGCTGGTCGCGGCGCGCAGAGCCTCGATGAAATCGAGCACCTTCTGCGCCTGCGGACCGATGCCGCCTTCCTTGTTTAGCGGCAGGCCGACTACGATGCGAATCGCTTCCTGTTCCTTGGCGATCCGCGCAACTGCAGCGGCGTCCTCTGTATAGGATTTTACCTGAAGCGTGGTGAGTGGCGAGGTCATAATTCCGAGCGGATCGCTCACGGCCACGCCTGTGCGGGCTTCGCCGACGTCCAATCCCAAGATTCGACCTTCGATCATATGGACAGCGAGTCAGGTTGCATCGGAGGGATTGGCCCCGGCCCATGCGAGGGCCTGCTGCCGGTCGGGGAATGAGCGTGCGTGAATGGCCTTGCCGTTGCGGAAAGTGTAGACATCACCCAGGCGCCCTTCGCGCCATTCCGTTTCGTGCTTCAGTCTCACGTGCACATGAACGAAAACGATGACCTTGTCGCCGGCGACGATGAACCGTTCCGGCTCGCAACGTCCTTCGGCCCACGTCGCGCGCGCCTGCGCCATGTGCGCCTTCACTTCGGCGTGGCCGCGGTATGTCCCGTCGGCCGGATCCTCGACAGGGTCGGTCCACTCGATTTGCGGGTCGAACACCTTCATGACTGCCGGGATATCGTTCCGATTGAGCGAGGCGTACATTTCCCGCAATGCCTCGGTCTCAACGGCAAGAGTCGGTGTCGGGTTGCCCATTTTCACTCTCCCGCGGGCCGTGATACGATGTTCGCATGTTCACGCGCATGAGCCTTATGGAACTTTGCGTCGTCGCGGTCATCGTCGCGCTCATGCTCTATCCCACGCTAATCCGGACCAACGACGACACACGCATTCGTACCAACCGCACGGTCCAGGCGCGCACCGCGAAGTTCCCCCACTCCGAGGCTTTCTGGCCGCTCACGATATTCGCGTTCGTCGCACTCGTGGCCTTCACGACCACGATTATCGTCGTCTCGCTAATCTCGCAGTAACCGCGCGACTACTTCAGCAGACCCGCGACAATCTCCGGCGCTTTCGCAATCGCTTCCGGCACCTTCGCGCCGAGTTTGCCGCCCGCCATCGCAAGATCCGGCCGTCCCCCGCCGCCCCCGCCGACGATCGGCGCGAGCTGCTTCATGATGTCCCCCGCAGGGAGCTTCTTGTTCAGGTCGGCGCTGACCCACGCGCACAGCGCCGCCTTGCCGTCCTGTTCGCTACCCAGAACAATTACGCCGGAAGTAAGCTTTTGCTTGAGGTCATCCACCAACATGCGCAAGCCTGCCTGGTCTTGGCCTTCAACTTCGGTCGCCAACAGGCGCACGCCGTTCAGTTGCACGACCTTGCCCAGATAGTCGACTGACTGGCCCGTAGCCGCCGCGCGTTTCCATTTGTCGACTTCGCGCATCAACTGCTTGTTCTCGTCCAGCAGCGCCTTGACGCGCGCTTCGAGTTCTTCGGGCGTCGCGCCGAGCAGCCGGGAGGAACGCACAAGCGCGGCATCGACGGCCTGCACTCGATCCACGGCTGAAGAACCGCAGACGGCTTCGATGCGCCGCACACCGGAGGAAACCGAGGCCTCAGACACCAGTTTGAAGATGCCGATGACGCCGGTACGCGGGACGTGGGTACCGCCGCAGAGTTCCATTGAAATATCGCCGACCTGAACGACGCGAACTTGGTCTTCGTATTTTTCACCGAAGAGCGCCATTGCACCGGCCTCGCGCGCCTCGTCGAGGTCCCAGATGCTGGTCTTCACTTCGGTATCCGTGCGGACGTATTCGTTCACAAGCCGCTCGATATCGCGCAGGCGGTCGGCTTCGATGCCTTCGAAGTGCGTGAAGTCGAAGCGGAGGCGCTCCGGGGTCACCAGCGAGCCGGCCTGGTGCACGTGCTCGCCGAGCACGTTTTGCAGCGCGGCCTGAAGCAAGTGCGTGGCCGTATGGTGGTTCATGATTTCCCGGCGGCGATCGGCGTCGACTGTCGCGTGGATTGAGTCGCCCACCTTCAGCGTGCCGGCGTTGCAGACCGCTTTATGAATGCGCAGATGCTTGAGGGGAGCCTTCGTATCCTTCACCATGGCGCTGCCAGAAACGCTCTGGAGCAGGCCGGTGTCGCCCACCTGACCGCCGGACTCAGCGTAGAACGGCGTCGGGTCGAGGATGAATTCGGCCTCGTCGCCTTCTTTGACCGACTCGACCGACTTCCCCGCCTTAACGATGGCGAGGATTTTGCCGTCCGCCTCGACGGAGTCGTAGCCCAGAAATTCCGTCTCGCCGTGCTTGTCGAGCGCCTGCCGGTAGACCGGCGGGAGTTCGGCTTCACCGGTCCCGGCCCAGGCGCTGCGGGCCTTCGCCTTCTGCCCGGCCATCGCCGCCTCAAATCCTTCGCGATCCACGGTAAACCCGCGATCGATGGCGATATCGGTGGCGAGATCGAGCGGGAAACCGTAAGTGTCGTGCAGTTTGAACAACTGCTCACCCGGCACTAAAGTGTTTCCAGACTGTTTCAGCTTATCGAAAATGCCTTCGATGACGTCCATCCCGCGCGCGAGCGTGCTGCTGAAGCGCTCCTCTTCAGTCTGGATGATTTTCTGGATTTGTACCTGTTTCTCGTGCAGTTCCGGGAACTGATGGCCCATCATCTGCACGACCGTCGGCGCGATCTGGTGCAGGAAAGGCTTCTCCAGACCCAGCTCACGGCCGAAGCGCGCCGCCCGACGCAAGAGCCGCCGCTCGACATAACCCCTCCCCTCGTTCGATGGCAGGATGCCATCCGCAATCATGAAGGACAGTGCGCGGACGTGGTCCGCGATGACCCGGTAGGGTACGGGGCGTTTGCCGTACGCGGCGTTCACACCCAAGCTCTCGGTCGCCGCGATGATGGGCCGGATGATGTCGATATCGAACACCGTTGGCAGGCCGTTCATCAGCGCCGAGATACGCTCGAGGCCCATCCCCGTATCAATGCCGCGGTTCTTCAACGGCGGCCGGGAACCGTCCGGCTGCTGGTCGAACTGCGGGAACACAAGGTTCCAGAACTCGATAAAGCGTTCTTTCGGATCCTTGTCGGGCGTGGCCTTCGGGTCGATATGCTCGCCGCGATCCAGCAGCAACTCCGAGCAGGGTCCGCAGGCCCCCGTCTCGCCGGCGGGACCCCAGAAATTGTCCTTGGCGCCCATGCGAACAATGCGTCCGGGGTTAACGCCGATTTCGCGTTCCCAAATCTGGTGCGCCTCGTCATCTTCAAGGAAAACTGTGACCCAGACGCGCTCCTGAGGCAGCTTGAGCACTTGCGTGACCAATTCCCAGGCCCAGGCAATCGCTTCGCGCTTGAAGTAGTCGCCGACGGAGAAATTCCCCAGCCTCTCGAAGAG
>SXGT01405325.1_pt1 | contig 16779 bp, 16 predicted proteins | sample 3176221 | NCBI WGS metagenome assembly SXGT01 (sample SAMN11356862, study PRJNA531348) | freshwater metagenome | isolation source: freshwater sample F1-120 | place: China: Fuxian Lake, Yuxi | collected 2017-12-25 | reverse complement strand
TGAAACTTTGAATAATGAATTTACAAACAAAATAAAAAAGTTTAAGGCAAAATATCCTAACTCAGAAGTATTTTGTACTTGGGAATGCGAATTTGCCAAAATAAAACAAACACTACCTTTTCTTAAATTTAAATTTTCAGGGCAGTCATTTCATCCGTATGTAAGATTAAGACCAAGAACTACTATAAAAGGTGGTTACAATCAAGTTTACCGTTTTAATTGGTGCAAAGAAGATAATCCAAATGAATCTTTTTTTTGCTTGGACATCAATGGGCTTTACAGTTTTTGTGCAATTAATTTTCCAACTAATGTTGGTAAATACGACATTTTGATTGGAAATGAGCTTGATGATATTACGTATCAAAATAATAAAATTTTTTACAAGGGAAAAAAAATATTTGGAGCTATTCAAGTAACTATTTTACCGCCACAAAATTTATTTTTACCTTTTCTAATGTACAAAACAGAAAATGGTAAAAATGTATTAACATTATGCAAAACTTGTAGTGAAAAAAATTCCCAATTTGTCACACCATGTAATCATTCAAATGAGGAGCGTGCTTTTACTTCATGTTATATGATACCAGAAATTGAATTTGCTCTTACATTAGGCTATAAAATTTTGCATCTGTTTGAAATCCATGCTTATTACAGTCGAAAATGCATTTTAGGTGAATTTGTAAAATGCCTTGACTCATTAAAATTGAAGCACTCTGATTTTTCTAATTGTTTAATGGATTCAAAATCATTATGCGAAAAAATTAATTCTGAGCTTAAATTACCTGAGTCATTTAGCTTAAAACCAAAAGATCTTGAAACAAATGAGTTTAAAAAGAGCTTATATAAAATAGCCGCAAATTCTCTGTTTGGAAAACTTCAACAACGATCTGATTATAATAGTACAAAATTTATTGCATCTCAATATGAGCTTGAAGAAATTTATAGAAAATATGAGGAAAATGTATTTAATATCACGTGTCACAATGATAACATCTGCCAAGTTGACTATTATGAAAAATTAACATCAAAAACCAGAAATTTGAAGCAAAACTGTTACATGGGAGCTGAAATAACATCAAATGCAAGAATAGTTCTCTACAACCATTTAAGTGAATTAAACAAAACTGAAATAAAGTTATACTATTGTGACACAGATTCAATATTTGGAACAACAAAAAATCAAAATCCAGTTCCTTTAAAAATTGGAGACTTAAATGGGGAGTTTAAACATGTTGTGAAAGGTGAAATATTATCTTTTTATTGCTTGGGTCTGAAAAATTATTGTTTAACCTACAAAAATGAAATTGGAGAAAAGAAGTCAATAACGAAACTATGCGGTCTAAACCTGAACAATTGTGCCATCAATAATGCAATATCTGACAGCCTATACAAATCATATTTGATAAACTTTTTTAAAGGTCATCAAGTAAATCAAACTTTTCCTAAAATAAAACGGCCTAGACTGAACCAACCAAGTTTTCTGGAAACTTTTACCTTAAACAACAACATTTCATCAGATCGTCAAATTAATGTTTTATCAAAAATAAGTTTTCCTTGCGGCTATAATTAAACTTGAGCTTTTTATCCCATAATAATATTTATTAATTGAAGCTTAAAATATTTTTTACAAACTGTGTTTGATTAAACAAATAAATCTTTTCAAATTTATTTCATTTTTTTTCGAAAGCCCCTCTAAACCTAGTATAGGGTTTCTAGTATATATGCAAGATGGTTTAAAGCTTAAAATATTACCTTGTTTGCTTATGTAGCACAGTCTTCATTTGCAAGTCGACACTTCACAAGATCTGTAGTATGACTTGCCCTGAAATAATTATTAAATCTTAGTCGTTTGTTTTGTTGTTTTTAGTGTCACTAAAAATTAACAGACCCTTGCCTCCAGTAGTACCAGTAAAGCCTAGAATTATAAAACAAACTTAAAATTTTATCCATTTGGTAAAGCCTATAATTATAAAACAAACTTTATTTAAAATTTTTATACATTCAGAGGCAAAAAGTAATAAAAGAAAAAAAATATTTTACCTTTATTTTTTATTTTTCTTGCATTAGATTATTTGGGCCCATTTTGTACTTTTGATCTGCCTTAAAATCCGGAAAATCTGAAAAAGGTTTTTTTTTAATCTGCGAAAATTGTGTTCTTTTAATGAAATCCGGGAATAGTCAATGTAAAAACCAATTTTTTTGTCCTTGTCATTTGAGTTCGGAACTTAGGCGAAGGAGGTCAAAATTTTTGTAAAAATGGACGAGCAGCCAATCAATTATCAACTACTGGTTTCTGTATGGAGGACTGATCTGCAACGCCAACACCCATACGAACGTGGGGTCATTCAATCAGCGCTTGAACCAAGGAGGGTCCCTTATCTGATGGTTTTGTCGTTCCTCGTCTTGACCAACTGGGAAACGTTCGATACCAAGGAGGAAAATGTCTTTGGGTTTGCGTCGGCTGCTCTGGGGATTGAGAAGCAAAAAATTTTTTCAATCACTGCAAGGAAGAATCGAGAGCGTCAACACCTCAAACTGATTGTCCAATTCCGGGTGCCCTTTGATCTTGAGAAGCAATCAGCTTTTTTCTCGGCCAATCTTTACAGAGCTTTTACAAGCCACACGGAGGATAAGCAGTATTTGTGTCGTCTTCAGCAACCGGCCATCGAAAATTACCTATCTGTTCAAGATTATAATGTCTATATGGCCGGCAGATATGGTTTATAATAAAAATTGTCTTGTGTGATTGTGTTAATTTTTCCTTTGGGATTTGGGCTTTTAAAATTGTTAAACTTAATGTTATTTTGGGTTTAGATTTTGACTTTTCAATAGATTATTTTAAAGGATTTTAAGCTTTAAAGAATGATAAGCTAGTTTTAAAATTTTCAAAATTATTTTTGCCATTTGGCGGAATACATTACAAAAGTTTTTACCTTAACTTTTTAAATGGTAAAATGTTGAAAGTTGAGAATTATAAACAATCAGCTGAAATGACCGGTGGTAATTTGGTAAAGACGGGTTTTTTTAGGCGGCCGCTTGGGCATCCTAATGATATCTAAGCTTTGCACGTCATGGAGCTATTAATATTTGTTCATATTTAAAAAACATTCTAGCTTTTTCTAAAATAACTTGCAAGATATAGAATCTATGGGTAATATCTAAGCTGTCAACATTATGAAAATATTAACTTTTGGTTGTTTTGAAAAATGATCCAGCTTTTTTAAATGAGGTTCGAGAGCTGGCCCTTGCCCAGCTCTACTTGATTCTGTTGCATCGGCCGCTTAGTAAAACTGGTAAGGATTATAGTTGATGTCTGGTACTTTCAAAGCTGCAGCTTACTTAAAGCCCGACCACGCTATAGCTCAATTTAGTTCAAGTTTATATTTTGTGAGTAGTTGTTAATTTTTTAAGTTTGGATTTAAAATGAGTTTCTGGGTGCTTCTCTTGTTCTCCACGACGTTTTTTATCTTCAATCAAGTATGTTATCTATTTATTCAATCTTATATTATTTCAAATACTTATTTATTTTTCATAATTTACAGGCCGAACTAATATGTAAGAAAAGATTGGATTGGATAAAGACTAACGGATGCCCGGTCTACGATTATGAAAATTGTAAAACACCCAAAGTTCCAATTTCTTGTCCCGTTTTGAGATTTAAAAATAGGTAATACAACTTGTTTTATTTTATATGCAGATGCTGACCGTGACTAAAAAACACATTTATCTTGTTTGCAGTCGTCCTTGTGTCCGATTTGACTGCTACCCTAAAGTCGACAAAAGACAGTTATTAATTGTCGATCATGACAATGAGATTGAAGAGCAGCTCGAAGACCTTGGCAATGATGCGACGATCTTAAAATCTTTATATAAAACGACGGGAAAAGCTAAAAGGTAAAATTACAGCATTAGCAATTACCATTATGTTATATATTTTTTATAAAAAACAAAACATTTATTAGTTTTCATGTTACTGCTTCCACCGCGTCAAGTACTTCTTCTACAACAAGTTTCGTTGGTTCGACATCAAGTTTGGCAACTTTGTCGTCAACAATGAATCTAATTGTCTCCGCTTCGACTGTGTCCGCTTCAACTGTCTCTGCTTCGACTGTCTCTGCTTCGACTGTCTCCGCTTCGACTGTCTCCGCTTCGACTGTCTCCGCTTCGACCGTCTCCGCTTCGACCGTCTCCGCTTCGACCGTCTCCGCTTCGACCGTCTCAACTACGACCGTTTCCACTTCGACCGTCTCCACTTCGACTGTGTCCATTTCGACCGTCTCTACTTCGACCGTTTCCACTTCCACCGTCTCCACTTCAATCGAAAGTTCTGTAAATGCGGAGGGCAAACTGATTGTTTATATTTGCGTTCCTATCTCCGGAATTCTCTTGGTAAAAAACTTTTGGTTATTTTTCTTCATCTTTTATTTTTTATTAAAACCCTTTAATTCTTTTTAAGATTTTCGGCGTCATTTTTTACAAATGTAATAAATCGTGTAAAAGGACCTGCAACGCCATCTATCGTTCTCGATTTCCAAACATTGAACTTCTAGATCGTCCGCATTCTAGTTTATCTCTTGAAGATAATGCTGCTGTAAGTCTAAACCGTTATTTTAAACTTAAAGTATTGGGAAATTAGATTTTTTTTGTTTATTAGATTGAAATAAACCGTAGTGGCTACCGTGTTTCCTCAAACAGTCGACGTTTAGAAGAACACTTGCCTACGATTCAAGTCAATAGAGAATCGCCAATTCGCAAATTACTTCGTCGGAAAAGAAAGGTAAAAATTTTTTGACAGTCTCTTAAAGCCTTTGCCTATATATTTATTTAGTGACATTTATTTTAGCGGTTGCCAACTATTGAAGAAAAGCAAAACCGTGCCGTAACTCGTAGCTTGGCTCAGCGTCAAAAACTTTTTGATGTTAAAGTTGAAAATGCTGATGTTGATGAGGCAATTGGAAACGAAGCGAATCTTGAAGTGGACCAAGCGGATGGAAATCTTGAAGTGGACCAAGCGAATGGAAATCTTGAAGTGGACCAAGCGAATGGAAATCTTGAAGTGGGCGAAGCGAATGGAAATCTTGAAGTGGGCGAAGCGAATGGAAATCTTCAACTGGGAGAACCGCATGGAAATGTTCAAGTGGACGAAGCGAATGAAAATCTTGGAGATGAAGAAGCCGAAAGTCTTGTAGTTGTTGAAGAAGATGAAAATCTTGTAGTTGTTCGAAGTACCGCTCGTGTCATTGTTGAAGCTATTGTAAACTTTGATGAAACAAATGCAAACCTGTCACTAGCTAATATTGGAGGTAATTTTTTAGTACGCCGTCGGTCAACCAGACTGTTAAAAAATTTTAATTAACCGAAGAAAGAGCAATTTATATTTTTTGATCATAATATGTACATTTTTTGAAAATTTTGAAGCTTTATCTTGTTTTTTAGGGTCATCACACGACGTGACCTCTTTTTTCGACTGCTTAGGATCACCCGTAGTTAAAGAATCAAGAAATAACTAAATTTTAAGTCTTTTTTGTTTAAAAAATTAGTTTTAAAAAATAATTATTTATAATCTTTTATTCTGTTCAAAAATTAGTTATTGATTTTGTCTATTATAATTTATAATTCACCAAAATAAATCGACTTTAATAATAAATTTTATATGTCACAAATTTTGTACGTATTATTCTGCGCGTTATTTTTAGGAGTTAGTCGTCTAGAGTTAGCTATCTTTTACATTGGGCGTGCGAGTAGTTAGTTCTCCTATAACATCCAGGCGTGCGAGTTCCACACCAATTTTTTGCTTTTTTAGATCTTTTGGTATAGAGTTTAAGCAAACATTATTTTTAATAGAGTCCTTTAGAGTTAATTATGCGTGCGAGTAGTCAGTCCTCCTATAAGATAGGCGTGCAATTTCCACACCATTTTTTTTTGCTTTTTTAGTTGTTTTGGTGTAGACTTAAAGAGTCAGGGCATGCTTAGTGCAGAGTTAGTACTTGATTAGATCGGGCCTGCAAGTACCAACCTTTTGCTTTTTTAATTATTTTGGTATAGAGGTTAGCAAACTTAAGAGCGATTGCGTAGCAAAGATCTTACAAAGCAATTCTGTCTGTTATTTAACATCTTTATTATTTAGCTTTTTTAAAAATTGTTTACATTATCAATTAAAAATGAAACATTATTATAAACCAATATTATTGGATAGAAACAATAAAATAATTCTACTAATTCAAAAAGATCACACTGAAAATTAAAATTTTGTTGCATTTGTTGTGCATGCTGATAAATCAATTGAAAATTATTATATAAATCAGCTAAATTTTTTAAATTTGCGCAATATTTTAGCCAAATCTTATGAGTGTCATGAATTAATAAAGGCGAAAAAATAAAATAGCGAAAACAATTTAAAAATCTGAGAATGCTGTCTTCATTTAATATTAAAAAATATAATTCATTGCTTGAAAGATCTTCACATTTTAAGTTGATGCAATATCTTTGTTCTAATCCATTTTCTAATACTGTTTCCCAAAAATAATAATGGTTTTTCAATAAGTTCCTAAAAAAACATGTCTTAACCTTATAATGTTTTTCATAGTTTTTATAGTTTTTGACAATTGAATATATTTCATTATAGAACTTTTTGAATTCAGATGAATGTATGGAAAAGCATTCAGTTTCTAAATTTACATTACCAAAAATCAAACAATTGTTTATGAAAGTAACTTCAAATTGTTTCGATATACTTGTCAGAGAAAAAATCATTATGCCAAAAATTTAGCTATTTTTTAAGTTAATTGTAAATTTAAATATTGTGTTCTTTTTGCCGCTGCACAAGCTTCAGTTAGTTGTGGGTTGTCGAAAGTGAAACATCTGTAAAAATGGAAAAAAAAATACTTAAGTTGTGGAGAGATCCATTATTTAGTGGTTCATATAGAGGAATAAAAACATTTCAAATGTTTTTAAAAACTGATCGGAATATAGATATAAGTGAAAAAGACTTGTTTAAGATTATGAAAAAAGATCCTATTTACATTATGCATATGCAAAGTAAAAAAGTGAATCGACGCAGTTATTATCTTTCTAATGCTGGTGAATTAATACAAAGTGATTTAGCTTATATGTATCCCTATGAAGATTACAAATACTTTATTGTGTTTATCGATTGTTTTTCATACCAACTGAAAATCCAAGCTTTGAAGAACAAGAAGAGTGAAACAGTTTTAAAAGCATTCGAAAAGTTTCTAAAAGGAAAAACAATAGAAAAATTAGAAACGGATTTAGGTACAGAGTACTCCCTCTGTAAAAAATTGTGCAAAACGAGGAAAATATTATACAACTTTAAAAGAGGCCAAAACAAAGCAAATTTTGCAGAGCATGCAATACTTCAAATTAAAAAAAGACTTTATAAAATGCTTCGTGGAACATTAAGTAAAGATTGGCCATCTTATTTAAGCAATATAGAAAAGGATTTCAATAAAACTCCTCTTAAAAACCTAGGCTTTTTTGCACCAAAAGATATTAATGACAGTATTGATACCTATCTAGTCATTAATGCTCAAAAATTATTAAATTCTAAAAAACAACTCCCTACGCTTGAGGAACAGCAAATAAATGTACAAAATTATGATGAAAGTAAAACCAATTTTAAAGTTAAAGACTTTGTTTACCTGAATTACAAAACTGATACATTTTCCAAATCATTTGATGTTCAAGTATAATTAATAAAGCAAAAGTAACTTCTCACTTTAACTAGCAAGGCCAGTTATGTAAAAAAATTGATAAATTCTCTGTAACCTTGTCTTTTGCACATACCTGAACTAACTAAAAAGCATGTGAGATAATAGTTGTGGGCAGACAAAAAAAGTGTTTGCGAAAAGCACGCCCGTGAATCAAGGTTTTATAAGTGGTATTTTAACGTGTAACCAAAAGTCAAAAGAAACAAAAATATTTTTTTTATTAAGAAAAGGTAAAAGAGTGCTATATAACAGGTTCAAAAAATAGATGTAAAATCAGTTTAATTTTGGCTGTTGAAGTGATTTGTTACTACTGCTGTATTTTAGCGTGGACAAATTTATCAAATTGATAAAATTGATAGTGGCGAAATACCTGCCATGTACTCTTTGGTGGATTTAATGAAAGACAAAGTTTCTGGACATTTTTACAAAGAAGAATTAACTCCAGCTCCAACTATCAACTATAAAAAAAAGTTTTTTGAAGTTGAAAAAATTCTAAAGAAGAAAACAGTCAAGCGAAAATTATTTTATTATGTAAAATATATGTTTTACCCCCAAAAATTTAATCAATGGATTCCCGCTGGTAATTTAAATGAAGTATAAATGTCATTAGCTCCAATTTTTTCTTTTTTGCTTAAAGGAAATTTAAAAGACAAAAAGTTAGTGTTACAATATCCTATCAATAAATTACAAAAGGGTATTTGGCAAATTGCAATTGACAGTTTGTGTTACAAAATTAAAGACACCGACGATCAAAAAGAATACATTTGCTCATTAAAATGTAATTGGATAACTGATGTAAACTTTAATCAATACAATGAACTTATAACAGAGTCTCCATTTATCTTTCAATTTGCTCTTACAAAAAAACAAAGTTGTATATCATCAAGTAATAAAACTTGGTTTGAAATTAACTGTTTATCTGAATTTTTAATTTGCGAAGTTTTTGATTTAATTGAAAATTCAGTTTTAAGCATTGATTGTTCATGCTACATTTTATTTCACGTTCAAAGAAAAATTTAATAAATGAACCATTTAGAATTGAGACAATCAATTTTACAAAATAAACATTTTTTGAAAGCAATATTTGAATCCCAATCCAATAAAACTACTAAAACTTTACTATTAAACAGCAATAAAGAAGAAATTGATACTTTGTTACAAATACTATTTTCTATCACCCAAGGAGATATTCCAATTAAAAGAAAAAACTTTGAAATTTTAAAAAAATCAAATCGGCTTTTCTATCTTCACAATCAGTTTGAAAATATTATCAAATTTAATAAAATTTTATCTTTAGACTTAAAAACAAAAATGGGACTTTTATTTAAATTGAAATCAATATTTTCTATATTGTTACATCCGCTCTTTCACAAAACTTCTGAACTTTAGCTATCTTAATTTTTTTTTTAGTTAAATGGATATTCGTTTTTTAAAACATTTAACTTCAAACGTAGGTTATATATTTCCTAAACATGTAATATTATCACGCACTCCATCTATAGATATTGTAAGTGTAGGTATAGGACAAGTTATTAAAGCACATCCTATTTATGTTCCTGTACATGGACTAAATTCCTCCTACCATTTAAAAAAAACTGTATGCCAAGAAGGAGGATCTCACAATGAAGTTCAATCTGATCCTACGTTTTCTCAATTACCCAAAAAAAAGCAAAAAATTGATGAAGGTGTTCAAATGTCTTTTCAACATCCTATAATAAAAACAAAAACTTTGCAATTAAGCTCTTCAAAAAAAGGAGCAAAGAAACAACTGAAATTCAAAATAATTGATTAATTATTAAATGGAGGCTCAGTTATCTGAAAGTTCAGTTTTCCCCGCCCAATCTTATGCTGCAAGTTTTTTTACAAAATTTCCAACAGATTCAAGATTTTTAAAAGTTGCTCACCAAAGCTTTATGCCGGTTAGAATAATTGATGGTAAAGATATTGAATTTAGCTTAGACAGATATTCAGCTGGCAATGTTATTATGATCCAAGACACAACTTTAAATGTCAGATTTCAAATCTTAAAAGCAGATGGCACTTTACCAGACACCGCAAAAAATGTAGCTCCACGAAATAATATATTGCATACTTTATTTTCAAGTGTAACTTTGCACATTAATAATGTTCAACTAAGTACTGCTCCTGATAACTATTGTTATAAAGCCTATTTTACAAATCTTATGAGTTATCCTTCAAGTGCTAAAGGAACACATCTTGAACTACAAGGATATAGTGAAGATACAGAATCATTTTTTGACAGTGGTATCCCAGCTGTAAACTATGGCTTTGGTTTCAGAAACCGGTTATTTAGAAGAAATTTTAATGAAAATTTTGGCTACAGACAAGATGGAGCATGTTTTACTGGTCGATTGTACCATGAGTTGTCAAGTTGTGAAACAGGACTTCCACCAAACACTAAAGTAAGAATTGTTTTAACAAAAAACAAGGACTCATTTATTCTGCAAGCTGCAAAAGAAGACAATGAACAATATCAGGTCAAAATAACAAATATATATTTGACAGTACCTATTGCCCAATTGTCTAACAATGTTTTTGACGAACTAAGTTACTTAATGAGTAAGAAAGAAGACACAAAACCAGTGACAATTCAATTCAGAAAATTTGAAGTTTTGCCAATGAGTGTTCCAAAATTCAAGCAAGACTATCAAACTGGCGATCTATTTGTAGATGGTGATTTACCATGTAGAATAGTAATAGCTTTTGTCGATGCAAAATCACGTTTGGGAAGTTATCATAAGAATCCCTATTTTTTTCAAAGAAAATGGGAAATTGACACAGAAACAAATCCTTCACCATTATCTGTTGAGCAGCGAATTCATTATTTAGAAGATTTACTGCAGCAGCAGCAGCAGCTTGTGCAAAGATTATCCAGGAATCTACAAGAACCTGTACCTCAGCAACAAACTACAGGACCCATATCTGCTTCTCAAACTTTGCCTGCAAGTCAACAACCATCACTGCCACGGCCACAACAAGAGGATGACAACCTTGAAGTATCATTTGAAGAGCGTGTTAACTTGTTAATCACCAAAAAATTGGAGCAATTATTAATGTCAAGCTCATTCAAGAAAACAAACACTCTTGAAGATACTAAAACATTTGTATGGATTTCTAGCATTAAGGTAACTCTAAACAATAGCTTAATTGATCAAATTGATGATTCACAAACAGAAGATGAGTGTCTCAATTCTTATTATCGCTTATGCCAAACAACCGGTGTCTTGTATACGCCTTTTACAAATGGAATAACATATGAGCAATTTAGGTAAATTAATGTTTAATGCTTAATTTCCAAAGTTTAATTATAAATTTATTTATTATTTTTTCATTTAGGCAGGGATATTTTTTGTCCTGTTACGACTTTTCAACATCAGGAAAATGCGGGACAAATTATGTCATTCCAACCATTCGATCTGGACACCTTAGAATTGAGTAAATTTTTGCTTTATAATTAAACAATTCATGTTATTGACTTTTTAATGATACTTTTTAGAGTGAACTTTTCTCAACCATTGCCTGTCGACTTGACAATGATGATGCTATGTGAATATACGGGAACATTAGAAATTCATAAAAATACAACAACATCAACAAGGTAAAAAATATAAATAAACTTTTTTATTGAAAACATTAACTTTATGCCCTACAGTTTTAAGGCACGATAAGGCAAAAAAGGTCTTCCTGGCAAGTTTGAACTTGAGCAAGGTTTGAGGTATGATTTAGTTTCCTGTCAGATAAGGAACCTTTGTTTAATGTTGTCAGTAATTTGAAGCTAATTAGACAAAATGCAACTTAATTTGCTTTTTGCATTCTTGCTCCCTTTTACAGTTTTTTCTTTAAAAAACTGTAAGTTGTATGTTCAATACAGAAAAAAATGCATCATTTATGATGTCAAAAATTGTGCTCTGGACAACATTAAGGACTGCCCTATAATCAATATAAAATTTGATTATTTTTGTCCAATCTACATTTGTGAAAAAGAAAACGGCGTTACTGAGTTAAAGGTAAAGAAGGGTGTAGTTATAAATAGGCTGGGGCCTAAAACCGAACATCTCTAATTGTTGTTTGTTTATTTTTAGATCCATGGAACAGCCACGAGTGTCAAAAAATCAACAAACAATTCAAAGTCGTCAGATCTGCCTTTTAGTTTGGAGGTGAGTTATAATTTAATATTACAAAAGTAACTTAAATTTTAAGATTTTCAAAATTTTTTTAGGTTGAAGAAAAATCAGAAATTGCAAAAACCTCAGAGCTTTTAGACTTTCCAACTGATTCTGTAATTTCAACTTTAGAGGTAACCTAAATTTATCAAAAGATAAGGTAATTGTTTAAAGCAGCTATTAAATATTTTTACTTTAAATTTTTTAGAAATCTGTTGCGAACAATATGGACTACATTTGCCCAGACCGCCAATGCTTTGTGGAGCACAAACTGGAGTCAAGGTGCATTGCTTACCAAATAGATTCGCAACCAAACTGTTCAATCCCTTGTGCTTTGGAATATTGCAATTTTACTATTTTAAACGAGGTTGTGTGTCCAATTTACCATTGCGTTCCTTTTCAAACCACTACAACTTCTGACCCAACAACAACTGTGATGCCTGACCCTGAAACTGATACGTCAAACATTGCTTCTTTTGTTTTTAATGGACTTTTAACTGCAGCACTTTTGATTGTTTGTTGCCGTTTCGTCATTAAATTTATAAAGAAACGAAAAGAAGGGGAAGATCGCATTAATTTATTAGATGAAAGACAAAGATTAAATCCAGTTGTTAGATTTGAAATCTTGCGAGAAAATGAAAACGATGAGCGACACTGCCAAGCTTCAGCTGAGATTGAGAATGAGCAAATGCCAGGTCCGTCTAATATTTCCACAGCCCAAAAATTTAAAATATCTTTTGAAAATATTTTTTCAAAATATTGATTGCAGATCAAGGTATTTGTAACGAAAATGTCGAAAGTTTGCCATTTGAAGAAATCAAATTTTAATTGCTTCTTTAACCCGCTTAATTTTAAAATGTTTGACTAGACTAGAATTTTGATTAAATAAAAGAATAAAGTATTTTGAAAATTGAATTAACCAAAATAAATACTTAAAAAACTCCAAAAAAGTTATTTGTATATGTGCTTAGTTCATATTTGAAGAGAGAAGCCAAGTTTCTGCAGCTTAGAGTTGTTGGCCTTGAGATTTCCAAGCATTGTCTGCCCAAAGATGTCTGTGCTAGCTAAGTTAGGGTGTGTACGTGTTTGGCAATTTTTAACAAAGAGAGTTTACAGTAGAGTTTTTATGCGCGTTTGGCAATTTTTAACAAAGAGAGTACAGGATATTGTTTTAACAAAGAGAGTACAGGAGAACAAAGAGCAAAAACATGACTGTCGCAGAAGAAGTTTTGCTTTTTTGGTTTTGTGGGTTTATCTTTGAGCTTTTTTGGTTCTGTAGGTATATAATCTTAATTACAACTTTATCTCATTATATCTAAATATTTTTACGAATGAAATAAACATTTGTTTTCAAATTTTTATTCACAATGATTTTTTTTTATTTGGAAAAAATACAATGGGTGTTATTTCACCTTTTTGAATATCTGGAAAAATGTGTGATCTACACCAAAACTTTTTTATAATACTTCGATTATGTGCATCAATCAAAAGATAAAATGATTTAGATTCAGGAAAATGATCCATTAAGTAGTCAAAACAAAGAGGCAAAAACTTAGGGCTATTTGACATTTGAGATGATAAATGCCTAAGTTCAACAAGATCTGCACTATTATAGAACAATACTTTATATTGACTGTTTCTTTGCAAGGTTGTAGAAAATTTTCCACCTGCATAAAAATTTTGAAGCACAAAAACAACACTAAGATTAAAGTTGTGTGCATGAATAGTGGCAATTTCAACCATTTTTTTAGAATTTAGAACATCATTCATTAAATCATCTACAATAAGTAAAGCAGGCTCATTGTTAAATGTTAACTGAAGCTCGTTTATATCTGGCAATCCTTGAAGAATTTCAAGTGCCTCAAACTCTTTTTTTAATCTATCAAAAAATTCAAGATTTTTAACAGAGTAGCAATTAGATTGGCAATAAATAATTCTTTTAAATTCAGTTGTTACAACATCATTTCTAAACTTTATAAGGTTAAAAATAAATTCTGATTTTCCACATTGGCTTGGTCCACTTATAGTCATTGAAAATGGAGCTTTTAGTTTAATTCCATCTTTGTTAAGAATTACTTTTTGAACAGGGGCTTTTAAATCAAGTTTTATTAGATTATTCATTTTTTATTATATTTTTCAAAAAAATTTCTACCTTTTCTTCATTATTGTCTACATTTTCTTCAAATATTTCATTCAAAAGTTCTGAAAATGAAAGATCTAAATTGTGAAGTCTTTGAAGAGAAAAGTACAAAACAAATTTTCCACAAGTTGATGTTAAATGGCTTTGAACCTTTGTTTCATTAAATTTTAAATGCGTGATATATTGTATTTTAACATACCTATCTATTAATTGCAGCTTTTCGTCATTAACTCCCAAACTATCAAAACATTCAAGAATGTTTTTATCAGCTTTAAATAAACCAAACCAATGTGACCCAGGATTATTATCGGTATCATAATTGCATATTAAAAAAGATGGAACACTTAATTTTTTGGGCAGAGTATTAATTGAAAAGACACCTTTAAAAAATGTTCTTGCAGAGTTGATTGATTGAATAATTTCTTTCAGCTTGTCTCCATTCATGATCCTCGAAGTCCACAAATAACAATTAGTTGCCTTCTATATAGTGATGAGGACGTAATGAACCTATATAAACATTTTTTTAATATGTATTTACTTAATGGTTAATTAATTTTTATTGATACCTTTCTTTATCTATTCATCTCCAATATACCACCATGAGGCAATTGTACTAGTTTCCAGATTAGCTCTTTGGTGTTCATTGTTATCGCTTAAATCGTTGCCAGCTTCGGTAGAAATTTGAAATCCAGCTCCTTGTATCATGTCTTCTGATTTAGCATTTTCATTTGAGCACAAATTTAAACCAATGTATTGTCCTAATCCCATAATGTTTAGTTTTTTAACCACTTCTTGAAGACCAGGAATTTCTTTACTAGGCATTACATTTTGAAACAAATGTGGAAAAATAATGAAAAAGTTTGTGTTTGGAATAGATATCTTGTCTATAAAAACTATTCCAGAAGAATTCCAAGTTAATTCGGATCCACGTTCATTAATGTTTTGTAATAAACATTTAGCCTTAAATTTGTTTTTTTCGGGCACTAAATTTACTAAAGCATTTTCATCAAAATAATCGTTTCCATCACTTTTTGTAATTGCTGCACCATAATTAATTAATGGCTTTTCAGTATCACTTGCTTCTTTTAAAGCAGTTGTTTGTAATGAATCATTTGCATTTGATTCCACGATGTATCTTCCACCACCGATTTGGTCTAATTGATTTTGTTTCAACTTTTCAATTTCAGCAGTTAATTCATGGCACTTTGTTTCATAGTACTTCAACTTTTCAAACTCAAGACTTGATATTAAAAATTTTACAAGTAAAGGATCTTCGTCACTCTCCATAACTTACATTATGAGACTAATTTTTAAACTGAGCAGATTTCTTTTCTACATTTCTTTTTATAGTAACCAAAGCTTGCCGGCAAAAATTTAACAGAAGGCAAGCAAACTGAAATACCAAAATTACTGAAAAAGCAGTTTTTTTAGGCTGTTTTGCTTTTTGTTTTACTTAAGCAAAAATGTCAAAGTTTTTTTGTGATTTTGAAAGGTCCTTTTCAGTACTTTTAATTAAAGATAACCTTTAATCACCTGTTGTTGCCACTAAGCAAAGAATAGAACTTACAATTTTTTGAATTTTATTTCATATACATAGGGTTAACAACATCTTCATTATTCCAAATCCAAATAGGAAAAATCATCAGAGGTCGAATTTGAGCTGCTCTCTTCCCAACACTACTTCAGGTCCAATCATTGATAACGTCTGAACTTAAGCGTGGTCGTCATTGTGCTGTCCTCGTTGTTGCCGTCTGCACCATTGAGTTCTTTGGCCTCACTGTCCTCATTGTTGTCGTCTATCTGGCTCACAGAAGCAAGAAAAACTTGGTGACAAACTGAAATAAATATTTTTAAAAATTGTGAATTTTATCCGTTTAAGCATAATAAAATTTTAAAAGTAAAATTTTACCTAAGGAATAAAATTTAGACATAAATGAATAAGTAAATGATGTCTTAAATCCATGTAATTTATGAAAGCTTTCAAAGCTATTTCATATTGGAAAAAATATTCCAAAAATTCTGTGGTAAAATATCCATCATCACCAAATATATTGTTTAAAGGAACACTTTCAAATTTTTCATTTATTTCATTGTAGGTTGGAAATCGAAATAAATGCTGAATACTTGTCCCAGCTCTTAATATATATGTCTTCAAACAATAATACAACAAATCAAACGCCACATCATTTACAGCGTTAGTTGATTGTCCTGATGGAATACACAAAGAAACCCAGTCAATTTTTTCAAATGCATTTACAAAATTCATTTTATTATTTTGCTTAAATTTTTTTGCACTAAACCCGCAAAGGTCTAGATGCTAAACCTAAAGGTACACAACTGACATTAGAATAACGCCAAATACACCTGCTTATGATGGTTTGAATTTAACATAGATATATAATATATAGATAGAGCATGTTGGGCATGCAGCACACAAATTTTATTCTGTGCATTTTCATATCTTGACCTTGTTGGAGAAGCAGTAATCTTTTTTGCCAACCTTGCAATTGAATTGATTAATTGCTAAATTATCAAAAGTTTAAATCCATTAAATGCGCTTTCTGTATATATTAGATCTTTATGAAATGTACTCGCAGATGCCAAAAAGCAAATGGTATAATTAAAAAACTCTTGCTCGCTTTGCAGAAGCTTTAATATACCCAAAGAACCAAAAAAGCAAACCATTTGGCGTGCTACACCGACACACTCACACGCCCGATACCTATTT
>SXGT01071056.1_pt1 | contig 16781 bp, 16 predicted proteins | sample 3176221 | NCBI WGS metagenome assembly SXGT01 (sample SAMN11356862, study PRJNA531348) | freshwater metagenome | isolation source: freshwater sample F1-120 | place: China: Fuxian Lake, Yuxi | collected 2017-12-25 | reverse complement strand
TAGTGGTAGCGTTCATGCTAGCCTTTGCTGGGCTGGCGTTCATTGCCGAGCAGGCTGAGGGCAGTGAGCTACCCATTGTTAGTTGGGAAAAGGAAAAGGTTGTTGACATCGTAGGTGAGGTAGGGCAGCAGATGTTCGACAAAGCTAATCAGGTTCGTGCCCTATCTGGTGAGCCCGTGATCCGCATCTTTATAAATAGTCCCGGTGGTAGTGTAGTAGCTGGAAACATTTTCATTCAAGCAATGGACGTGGCTAAGGCACGAGGTTCTCGTATTGAATGTGCCGTAAGTAATCTAGCAGCTAGCATGGGTATACATATCCTTGCCCACTGCGATGTCAGAATGGTACTTTCTGGGGGCTATCTGCTGTTCCATGAACCCCGAGTAGGGATCAGCTCTCCTGCCTCTCCAAGCGAACTGAGGGTGGTTATGGAGCAACTGATTGCGGCAACGGATACCTTGGACAAGTACCTGCAAGAACAACTAGGCGTAAGCTACGACCTGTATAACTTCCATAACGTAGCTCAGACATTATGGCAGGCTGAGATATTCAACACCGTGTTCCCTAAGTTTGGTCTGGTTATTGTAAGGGACATACGACTGTCGGATGAACAGAAGCAAGGTCTATTTGATCCACGTGGAGAATCCAACCTTATGCACAATCTACCACGAGACTACATATGGGAGGTAAGCCAATGAAAGTATTCAAGATCAGACTGGCCAAGCCAGTAGCCGATGTTATCGAAGCCTTTGCCCGAGAGGGCGGCATCAGCCTAGAGGCATACTGCACACAGGCAGTCATTGCTCAGACCAGTATGCTGGCTGACAGTTACCGAGCAGCTATGGAAAAGATAGTAGACAAGGAGGCACTAGCCGACGCTCTCGCTGAAGAGAGCGGCCCAGCGAACGACAGCCATCAGGCGGACATGTAAAACAAAAACCCCGCCACGGAGCGTGGGGGGTCAGTGTTGGCCCGAAGGCCGGAGAGAGGGAGATAGAAGTTAATGACTTCTAATAATTACTATAACCCAGATCGGAGCAAATGTCAAGCATGTGTATATATTGTAGACAGGGATGGGAAGATATTCCCTGCCCTTACTTTGAGCAACAGGCTAGATTCACTAGCCAAAAATTTATAATCGAAAGATTTATTGGAAAGGGAGACATCAATCATGAAACCGACCACGACCCGTATGGTTATGAATCTGTCAGACACACTGAGACGAGACGATCAACAAAAGATAATAACAAAACAGATGGAGGAAAAGGAAAAACTAAACGTACTTCGGGGAGGTAATACTGGGGTAGCACTTGGTGACGGCAACTATGCCGGTGAGTGTCCACGTAAAGCCTACATGAGATGGAAAGGATTGTTCCTATCTGCCGAAGACAATAGGGGTATTATGTTTGAAGGCGGTCTGGCTAACGAGACGATCCTAATTGAGAAATTAACTCGTCAGCTTCCGGCTGGCTTTAAGATCCTTACCCAGTCTGAGTGTGGAACTAGCTGGGAGATTAATGGTATTAAAGTTACCGGAAGTCCTGACATTGTAATTGCTGATAAGGATAACGTACCGCATGTCGGTATTGAATGTAAGCAGATATGTTCCCTGTGGACAGGTGTTGACGTTCTTCTTAAGAACAAAGTATCTTTGAAACACTTGGCACAATCTGCCCACTACATGCTAGAGCTGGGACTACCTGAATACAAACTAATATACGTCAGCTACGTAGACTATCAGCTACCTTATATGAAAGCATTGGATGCTTATGTTCCTGCCAAAGATGCAGCACTGTCCGAACACTTCGAGTACGGCACCAACGGCAAGGCTAAGAAGATGCTTCCATTCAGGAAAGTCTATGAGCTGGGATTTAATGACGCTGGATTTTTACAGTACAGAGAAGAAGGATCCAAATCTTTCTGGACTACGACTGTGATTCACCGTCAAGGCATCTATGATTTCTTTGCACACGTTACTACATTAGATAGCAATCTCGGGCCAAGGCCGCTGACATTAACTGCCGAAGGAGAATTCGCTACCTATAATATCTGTGACTACTGCAAGGAAATTAAACCAGTCTGCGACAAGTACGAAACCGTACCTAGCAGATGGCTTTCGGAAGTAGCAAAATTAGATACTGTAACCGATTTAAATAAAATCTAGTTGACAGTGACAGACAACCTATGTTAAAAGTTTCTATGTCAGCTGCATAGTGTGGCTGATTAATTATCGAAGGAGATATACAATGGCTTATCAGAACAACAACAACAAACCTGCTTTCAACAAGAACAACACAACCTACGGAAAAGGCGCAGCACCAGCGGCACCGGCAAAGAAAGAGTCGGACGAGAAACCAGTAGGAAGCTTGCAGCAAGTAATTCCCGGTGACCGAGAGAAAGGTGAGAAAGATACTTACCTTGACATTGGTGGTCTCTGGGTACGTACTGCTAAGAAAGACGGACGTAAGTTCTATGTAGCACGTGGCATGAATGGTACAAACTTTGAAGGCGTACAGTTCATCGTTACATTACGAGACTAAACCTGACTTGGTAAATGTTATTCTACTTTCTTGGAATCTCTGGAGCAGGTAAGAAACTGAGGTGGCTTCGGCCAAACAGGATTTTATTTGCAGCGAAGGAATCGACGAAAGTCGGAGGAATTGAAAGTAATGATACGTATCAGCTGCGTTAAGGCTGGATAAGTGATTGCGGTGTGGAAAGCTAGGGCTTTGGGCAGCAGCAAAGTGTAAACATCAGTTGAGACCCCTTAGAGACACACCCCTAGGATGGGGCGGCAGCAGCCGCTCTGTCCTTTTGGCATTTAGCATTAAGCCCGAGTGGCGATTGAACGGGTACACAGGACGAACGGTGCCCTAAACAAAGCAAAGGAGAGGCACAGTGAGAACTGGGTACGTTATGTTCAGAGACGCAATGGCTTGGATGGGGAAACACGCAAGCCGAGACATGTCTACTAAGATAGGCGGAGTAATGGAACCGGGCAAGCACGACCGAGCCGAGTGCATAGAAGTATGGGACAGTGGCAGTTATAAGGATTACATATTTAGAAACACTGACTGCCAAGAATTTAAACAAAGAGTATATAAAGACAAGCACATATATAAACTGGGATCACAGTATTCCTTAATAATAAAGGCCGGATTCGGTGACGTAGAAATCAGCAACGGTGCTGATGGAAGTTATCGCCTGCTTAACAAGCAAGGCACGTGCTTACTTTCCTCACGTAAAGTAGGGGAACTGTATTCGTATGCACGAACCAATGGTCTTAACATCATATACAATAGTATTGTATGGAGCAAGGAGCTAGTCGATGACAAGTTTGGATTGCCGAGCAAAGAAAACGGATAGTCTGGAGTACCAGACGAAGGCAGGGTACCAAAAGAAAGCGGTGAGGCTGGTAGCTGCTAGTGCCCGTTACGCTATCGTTCAGCCTGTCGTGTCTGCTCCACGACTAGATCAGTTATGGTTAGCTGATGGTGTCGATGACTTCCGTAACTATCTTGCAGACATACCGGCTGATGAGAAGTACGTAGCCATCGACCTTGAAACCACAGGAACTAAATTCTGGGAAACGGAATTTAAAATAGTAACACTCGGATTAAGTTGCAGTATCGGAAGCATAGCCTTAGATACTCGTGACATGAATCGAAAACAATTCAATACACTTCTTAAAGAAATACAGCCGCTTCCATTGATTGCACATAATGCTCAGTTCGATATGGGCTGTCTGGTTGCGTACAATAATAGCTTCTATGATTTTAATCTACAATACGACACACTTGGACTGTACCATCAGCTAGCTAATGAAGGCTTTACTGGTCAGAAGCACGGTCTGAAATTTGCACAGAAAGAAATGCTAACGTGGCCTGCAACAAATGAAGGCCCAATGTATGAACACTTGGTAGGTATGGGATACTGCAATCCACCTAAGCCTGATCTCAGCGAAGACGAGCGCATCGAATTGTATCGAGCCAAGAAGCTTAGGCCGGTACGCTCAGAGATGCATCGAGTACCGCACCACATACTTGGACACTACTGTGCCTTGGACTGTGACAGTACATGGCAGCTAATGACAATGGTACTGGAACCTGCATTAAAACGAATACCACCACAGCTGGTGTGGTTTCATCAAGGCCCTTATCTTGATCTATTAGAGACACTAATAGACACAGCCATCACGGGTATTGAACTGGACACAGATGGAATGGCAGCCTATGATGTAGTACTGGAACGTAAGATACGAGAAGCATTGAATTCAGTACGTCAGCACCCATTGCTGATGCCCTTCATTGCGGAACGTGAACAAAATAAACTAGATGCGTTCTTAGCCAAGGAGCCAACCAAGTATGTTAAAGCCAAGACAAAGTGGCTGGAGAAAAGTGAAACCAGAAAGAAACGCATAGCAATTAAATGCCGAGCCCTTTCAAAGAACTGGAAGCTATGGCAGGCAAAGAAGAAAGCCCTTGAGGAATATAAACTCTCCGGTAATGTTGCGGAAGGTATGGAAAAGTTTATCAAGGATCACACCTTTAACGTAGCCAGCGGCAAGCAACTAGGCCCACTACTATATGATAATGTATTTGAATTCAACCAGACCAAGCAGCACATAGACGCATCCAGTAAGGGAGCATTAAAGCTGACAGGTCTGCGCATAGACCCAGCTGGTTCAGACATGGAGAGCTGGGAGCCCAGTGACTTTGAGCTGGAGTTTACTAAGACAGGAGGCCTGCCTGCTAGCAAGGGAGCCTATAAGCAGATGGGTCAGCTAGGTGCAGCACTACTTGCGCACAGTAAGTATCTAAAGGAACGGACATATGTCACTAAGGTAGTAGAGACAGTGCGGCTATCTGAGGATAAACTGCTGCATCCTACGTTTAAATGTCCGGGTACTTTTACTGGACGACTAGCAGGAACTGATGGTTTTAATTTCCAGAACCTACCTAACAGTGAGAAGTTCATGCAGAACTTCCGACTGAAAGAAGGCAGCGACTGGGTAATGATTGGCGCAGACTTTGCTGCGCTTGAGCCACATGTACTGGCAGAAATATCCAGAGATAAAACTTACTTGGAACTATATGGCCCTGATGCCAAACCTAACTTAGATGTGTACTTGCATGTCGGAGCAAAGCTTCCGAAGTTTGCTAAGGAAATTGCTGATGCAGGGTACAGCATACTGGGAAACACACTGGAAGCATTGGCTGCTGCAAAGACTGCCTGTTCTACATTGCGTGGTAAGGTACTTAAGGTATTGCAGTTAAGTAGCTCATATGGTGCTGGGGTATTTAAGATTTGGTCAGCAATGAAAGGAGCCGGAGTTGACATCAGTCAGACTGAGGTCGAGCAAATACATCAAGACTACTGGAGTGATAAGGTATTTGGTGGTGTTAAGAAATTTGAAGCGGAACTAAAAGAGGAGCATAGAAGGAACAAAGGATGGGTACTTAATCCCATAGGCAGACCGGCATGCTGCGACAGCGTTAAACAAAAAGACCTTGTTAACAGGTGCTTAGGCAAGGATACATTGGTGCGTACAGAAAACAAGGGATGGGTAAAAATTATAGAGCTTGACAAAACCGACAGGGTATGGGAAGGTAACTGCTGGGTACAACATGCTGGAGTTGTCTGTAACGGGTATGCAAATACTATAGTAATGAATGACGTAATATGTACACCAGAGCATTTATTTCAGAACCAAGAAGGGGCATGGACATATGCAGAGAAATGCAAAAGGTCAATGGAAGAAGGGAACAGCACCAGTAAACAAGATGAGCCAAGAACAGGCCAACTCCCAAGTTACAGCTGGTCAGATGTTCGGAAGCTGGTCGGTAGTATCTTCAGAAGCTGTACATAAGAATGGTAGATGGTATGTCAAGTGTAGATGTTCACATACAGAACAGCTGGTATCAGTAGGCAATCTGTATAATAAACAGTCTACTGGATGTAAGCAATGCTTTATAGACAGAAACAGTCTGCCGCCCGAGCATAGTTACTTACTAAGTAGGTTCAGAAATATAAGGGCAAGGTGTCTTAACGTCAACAACCCCAACTACGCTAACTATGGAGGCAGAGGAATAACGGTCTACCAAGCATGGGTTGATGATCCGAAGCTATTTGTGCAGTATATACTAGAGAATTTTCCAGAGGAATTCAGAAAGTCTGTTGATAGAATAGACAATGACAAAGGATATATTCCCGGCAATATACGCATGGCAGATCAGAACATTCAGGCGAGAAACACAAGGAGATCAAGATATGTACAATGGGAAGGCAAGAGCTTATGTCTCAAGGATTTTATACGAGAGCATACCAAACTCACTTGGGGTTATGCTAACCAATTGCTTGAGAAAGGTTATTCTTTGGAAGAGCTGGCTGCGTGGCGAACGTCAAGACCTACAAAGAGTAGCCGTATATGACATAGTGAACGCAGGAAACTCGCATCAATTTACGGTACTTGGCAAGTACCCAATGATAGCACATAATTGCTGTCAGTCCGGTGGTCATGACATATTAGTTATATTTCTGTCGATACTAAAGACAAACCTACGAGCAGCAGGTATAGAGTATCGCTGGTATATACCGGATCTTCATGACGAGACCTTGTATTGCGTACGTAAGGCACAGCTTGACAGCGCACTAAAGGTACATTATGATTCAGTGGTGGAGCTTAATGAGATGTTGGATGGGCTGACATATCAGCTCTGTGATCCAAAAGTAATAAACAGTTTAGCGGAGAGAAAGGATTAACAATGATGGAGAACATTTTACTGGGACTAGTGGGCTGGTATCTGGGACGGGAAATACTGGAGCTAATAACTAGGCAGTTCCTATCCCTGCTTAAAATCTACAAGACCGGCAGCATGCTTGCAATTGGTGGTTATATACTGATAGTATTAGTCCTATTAGCAGTAGAGATTAAAATAGGATTGGCTATTATTGCATTACTGCGAGGTTCAGTATGAAAAGAATCTATGACTACGAGTGCTTAACCTGCAATCATATGTTTGATTTATTCAGAGAAGAAGGAGAAAGATATGACGAGATCACGTGCCCGACCTGCGGGGCAGTCAGTGACGGGAAGAAAGCGAAGCGCATCGTATCGGCAGCGCACGTCATCTACACACAAGGATCCGTTAAAGGCAGGTGCAACAGCCAAGCGGACTGGTAGGAAGCCACAAAAGGAATTAAAGTTCCATGACTTTCTACAACAGAAGCTACGCAACGTGGCACAGAAATGGCCACCGATCTATATGTTTAAGAACGACAGAAAGATATGGGCCACGGTGCAGCGTATCTCAGCTACCGAGCTGCATGTCATAGCCGACACTGGTGAGGAATTTATTGTCGAGAACAGTAAAGCAACCAGCGGCAGGCGTGTCATGTACCGGTGTGAATACTGTGGGCTGCTGTGGTTCGAGCGATCATGGGTACAGTGTAAGAATGGCAAGTGGAGAAAGACCAGCGACATTGCCCTAGACCATATCGAACCTGTAGTTGATCCGTATACGGGACACGTTAGCTGGGATAAGCACATAGACAGATTATTTCACGGAGCCATGCAGCTCCTATGTAAACCCTGCCACAACTTAAAATCAGATTTAGAAAACCAAATAAGGAGAGCGCAATGAATGAGATAGACTTTAAAATGGAGGGCGACGAGGACACAGCACTTGAGCTATTGGACGAGCTGGGTGCATTGCTCGGAGCCGAAAGCATGGCACTGGTATTTGACAGTGAGGAGAACCTAATTGGTGTCTGCATGGGGCCTGCGCCTATGATTAGTACCATTGCTGATGATCTTGATTCCCTATGGGACTGTGAGTTTATTGACAAGATAGGAACGGACATAGAAGACATGAACTAGGAGAGACTATGGCTAAGGATATAATGAGCTTCTTCCCCTACAGTACACCACGACAGGGGCAGATCGAGATACTGAAAGCCATTGAACAATACTGGGACAACTTTGACGTTTTTGTAATCGTAGCTCCGACTGCCTTTGGTAAGTCGGCTACATTAAAAGCAATAGCAAGCTGGGCCGGTAACGCTTCAATAATAACTCCTACTAATTTACTGGTCGAGCAATTCGCCAGAGAATTTGAGACTGATCCGGATGCAGGCTGGGCCTATGGCCCGCCCATCCACAAGCTAATGAAACAAGAATTCTATGCCTGCCCTAGATTCGGTACGGGTCTAGGCGGCAAGCCAATAATGAACTGTCAGGAAGCCAAAGCCAAGTATGGCAAGAAGCTAGGCTGTTCTAGTTCCTGTGCCTACGTCAGCGACAATCGTCGTGCCCGAGGCAGAGGCATTGGCATCTACAACTACTATACCTATATGGCACATAAGCTGTTCAGACCTGTACTACTTATGGACGAAGCCCACAATTCAATAAAGACCATACAGGATCTGTCATCTTCAAGAATCTGGAGACATGACTATCAGTATCCTTGGGACATGTGGAACTACGGAGACATTGCTAATTGGTTGGAGCATTACGAAGCTGACGGTGAACTACCAGAACAACTGCAAGCACTTAAGACTGAAGTAACTACAACTGCCCCAAGATACGTAATAAAACGAGACCGAGAACTTTGGGCACAGAGTTCTATTCCAGAACAGCGACCACTACTTAAGATGTTACCTATTGATATTAAAGACAGCATGCCTTTTCTCTGGCCGACCAAGGTAAAGAAAATGGTATTTCTATCTGCTACTATCTCTAAGATCGACATCGAGACATTGGGACTGGACAGACGTAGAGTACTTTATCTGGAAGCAGAAAGCCCCATACCGGTCGAGCGCAGGCCAATACAAAGAGACTATGTGTCTAGCCTCAGTCGTGCAAACATGGACACAGGAACCGCTGCCATGGCCGCTAGGATCATGGACTACTATCTGCCAAGATACGAGGGCAAGAAAGGTTTCATACACGCTACCTACAGTCAGGCTAAGCTACTGCGTACGCTACTGCCTAATGAAGACGGACGCTTCATGTTCCATGACAAGACTAATGTACGTCAGGTGTTTGATGAATTCACAGCCAGCCCACCTGAACTGGGCCGCATCATGGTAGCGTCTGGACTATATGAAGGTGTGGATTTAGTGGACGATCTTGGACGCTGGCAGCTACTGTTAAAGATACCCTACCCATCTCTGGGTGATCCAGCCATTAAATATAAAGCCAATCAGTCCCAGTCATGGTACTGTTGGGAAACACTAAGACAAGTAATGCAAGCAGCAGGACGTATATGTCGGAAGGAGGAAGACTACGGAGAGACGTTTATACTTGACGGAAGCTTTGAAAAATTATATAAACAAGGACAGACGTTTGAACTGATACCCGAGTGGTTCTCAAACGCAATAACAAATTAAGGAGAGAGAGATGTCAACAGTACTAGTGATTCCGGACTTACATGTCCCGTTCCAACATAAGGATTCTTATGAATTTTTGGAACTAGTTAACGCTACATTTAAACCTGACGAGATAGTATCTGTCGGGGATATTGTAGATGCTCACGCAAACAGCCGCTATGAACATGACCCGGATGGAATGAGTCCCGGTGAGGAAGTCGAAGCCTCTGCTCTTGGACTAGACGAACTGGAAGACCTGTTCCCGAACATGAAAATCTGTATCGGAAACCACGACAATCGTATACTTAAAGCTGCCTACAAGGCAGGCATACCTAAAGCTGCTATGAAATCTTTGGAAGAAATCTACGGCATGCCATCAGGCTGGACAATGGCTGATCACTTTATGGTAGACAATGTAATCTACGAGCATGGTGACAGATTCGGAGCCGGAGCAATGAGTCATGTTAAAGCCATGAAATCCAATATGCGTAGCACGGTTATTGGCCACACGCATATCACGTTCGGTGTAGAGTTTGCAGCCAATAGGGACAATCTACTGTTTGCTGCCAATGCGGGCTGCTTGGTTGATACAGAAGCATACGCTATGGCATATGGCAAGGCTTATGCTGGCAAGCCGATACTTGGATGTTTAGTAATCCGTAACGGTCTTATCGTAATACCTGTACCTATGCTTATGGATAATCGCAGTAACTGGATAGGTGAGATATGACAGACATATCCAAGTGTTATGGCAAGGACTGTGCATTGAGAAATACCTGTTATCGGTTCACAGCCAAAGCCAATTCGTATAGACAAAGTTACACAGAAGCAAAGCCAGTACTGGATAAGACTACAGGAAAAATGTCTTGTCCAATATACTGGAACAACCACATAGAGGAGGATAAGTAATGGAAGGATTTGTTTTGGGAGTCTTAATTGGAGTAGTAATAGGCTGGTTTATTGTTAATTCTTTTGCTGATTAGAGGTCAGTATGCTAACACCATCGGATTGGTCTAATATAACTATGCAAGTAAATAAGATTAATAACACACTAAACAGACTGATAGACAGACTAATAGTAGTAACGTCTTGGTTTGCTTTTATTCTTGGACTATTGCTTATAGCCACGGTATATAGACTACTGATTAAATAAGGAGAAGACATGGGCTGGAAAAGTATAGATATACGCTGCGCAAATGAAAGCTGCGGAATTGTCTACACTGAGATAGTAGACAGTACAGACGTAGATAATGACTTCGTCTGCATCATGTGCGGTGAGACGGCCAAGAGAACCATCAGTGCCCCTAATGTTCTGAAGGCATCGTGGCCGGACGGGCATCGGGAAAAGACTGCGAACTGGAAAGACCTAAAGGAGATAGGTAAACTGGAACGGGAAGCTACTAATATTGCACAGAATAGGGCACCCGGTGACAGGACGGAAATTAAAAAAGAACAGGAAGTTAAGAAAGAAGTTGAAAAGATTAGGAAAAGAAAGTAATATACAGCTAACATAAGGAGACAGCCAATGGCTATTAGTAAATTACAGACGGGTTTATATAGCATCGAAGCTAAGGGACTGCATATGCTGGGCTTAGGCATGGAAGACTCTGGTAAGATTGCGACTAACACACACCCACATGTGTATCGAAGTAAGGATAAGTTCTGCCTATATATTCGAGCCGGTGATTTATATGATCTGAATGTCAAATCAGCATCAGGTAAAAGTGAGACCAAAGTAGGCACACGTATCACACCAGCAGCTGACATACGACTGGTTAGTCGAAGCATGTCAGACCAGTACCGAGTAATGCTGGAGCTTAATCCGGAACTATATCGGTTAGGGCCAGTATCGTTTCCCAGTATCTTGGAGCCGGATCTGCTTGAGCCAATAACAGCTACGGTCTGGAAGCTTGGCGGACAAGACCTTGACATTGACCTAAGTAAACTAACGTACCTTTACAGATTATATATGTTTACCTAGGGGATGATCCCCAACACCCTAACATAAGGATAACACTGATGGATATTAATAAAGTACTTGACAATATTAAAGTGCAATGGGATAATAAGAAGGTAGAAGCAGAGATTGGAGTACGTGACTTTAGTGTTGCGCTTCAGGCTCTGGAGGAAATAAGGAAGCATTTGATTACCGAGGAGCAGCGATGTCTGACCGAGAAGTCCCCCCCGACAATATCATACGATTCGGAAAGTCTGACCGAAGTAATGGATCTTCCACCTCAACCAAAGAAAAGCCGCTCCCGCAAGCGGAAAGAATAGCGTTGCTGGAACGTGCCGTAATCCAGTTAAACAGAAACCTGCTCAAGTTTGAGCAGGATCTGCTTGATCTTCACCAATCACATAGTGCCCACCTATCACTCTTCACTAAATTCCTACGACTCTTTAAAGAGAAATTCCCTGCCTTTGTTATTCGTCAGACGGATTCAGATCACAAAGAATAACCGTGCTTTTATTATTCGTCAGGCCCCCTCAGATCACGAAGAATAACTTGCATTACTTCCCGCTAATATATTGCCAAAATTCTGAAGGCTCGCCTGTAAGTAACGTAGGCAGATCCGCTGCTATCATCTCAAGTATCCCTGCACCGGGCGTATACATTGTTACTGGCTGGCCTATGCGCTTAGCCAGTATCTTAGCTGCCTCTGCTGTTTCAAAGTCCTCCAGCCCCATCTTAGACAGATCCTTTCCTGCACCCATCAGGCCCTTAGCAATCTTGAATATCGGAGGAACACTGAAATACCCAGTCAGTGCATCATGTGGACTATAGGTAGCTAGACCTTTGCCCTTCTCCATGAGCAGGCTTTGTCTATCTGTCATATCTTCCGGATCTATATCAAACATTTCATTGAGCTGCTGAGCAACAACCCAAGGGCCAAGCCACTTAAGTGCCGCCTTAGCGGATCCTTCTACTGCACCGAAAGTCCGGATCTTATCCGTAAGATCACCAATAGCTCCGGACGGGAATTTAGTAAACGCTCCCAGCAATGGGCCTACGGCTCGTTTGAACTCTGACGCAGTAGATCCCGTATACATTAACATGGTTCGGCCAATAAGGTAATCAGCAATAGCCGCATGCTCTCCTCTTGCAGCCTGTTCCTGTACCTTCTCTCGGATACGTACAGGAAGGGCACTGATCCACCTATTGTATTTCTGACTACCGGCAGATATTTCTTCTGCCATCTTCTTAGCACCCTCTTTTACTACCGATCTGTTTATAATCTCAGCAGATTGAAACAAATACATACCTATGCGATTCACTGTTTCCAGTTTCTCAAGAGGTAGTTTAGACAATCCCCCCTGCTCGCGCTGCATAAGCGTTCCAATATTCTCTGCAAATTCACCGCCTAAGTACCCGTCATCCTGTAGCTCCTTTTCAAGAGCTGCCTTTCCTTTAGCCTTAATTTTCTTCACAGTCTCAAGCAGTCCGTGCGCCATCAGCCTCTCACCTTCTGGCCCAATATCCAGTGCAGTCTGGGTGAATGGCGTGACCAAGTTTTTAAGTGCAGACTTGGGATTCCAACCAAGTAGGTTCGGATACATTTGGTCTCGTAGAACAGCGAACACATCAGGAATAGTGGATATAGTTTCCATCACGGATCTTGCTGCGCTATTATTCGTACGCATAGCTATACGCTGAGTAGCTACCTTATAGCTGGTAGCGATGTCACGTAAGGTCTCTGTTACTATGTCTGTAGGAACAACTACCGACTCTAGAAGTTTCTTCATGTACTCGGAATGATAAACATCTCCGGCTCGGTTAAACATCGGAATGTATTCGCCTAATCTACGAACAGCATCCTTGGTATATGACTGCTTTAATGTTCCAGCCACGTAACCCTCTACTAGTTTAAACACATCCTTTTCTCTGATGAATTCAGGTATGCGTCCTTCACGAGCCATGGCTGCCCCGACCCTTACTCGGGTCAATCCCTGATTAACCGACTTAGCATTGGAGCTAAGACTAATTGCCCTTCTCATACTGTCAGCCGTTCGTATCTCTCTGCCAGTAACCATGCTTAACGCATGCAAGTAATCCACCTTGGATTTATCTCGGGTGGACAATATACTATAGTCCTCATCAAGTAATGCCTTAATCCTACCATCCGTAACCACATTCAGCCACTCACTTAATTCCTTCTTCTTAACATCCATAGCCAATATAAATTCAGCACCACGTACAGGAGCCTGTCTAAGATAGTTATCCAAAGTACGGATACCAGCTCCACGTTGTTTAGCTAATTCCTTAACTTCGTCAAGGACTTGTCGTATTGACATGAAAGCAGTGGACGCTTTATCCGACAGACCTACTGGCTGCTGGCCCTTATTAAGCCACTGCTCAAGCTCCGTATTTGATACTTTATCTTTGACCAAAACAGCCTTGGCCTTGTCCAGTACCTTACGTTGCTGGAACGCATGGCTAGATGCTAAGTATTCATTCTTGGATAGTTCCATTAGATCCGAAGTAATATCTGTACCGTATCTGCGATCAGCCCCAGTCATTACAAATCCCGCATCAGACAGCTTATTGGCCTTTCTTTCTAATACACTAATAGCGGCAGGATCCAGACCATCTATGCCAGCCTTCTCTTTAGCCGTAAGTATTGCTTTCTGTAGTAGCTCACTGCTACTATGAGATACATAGTATCCAGTCAAATCTTCTGTACTGTGTCCTGCTTTTATTAACTTCTGAATATGTGTCTTCATTCCTGCCGTATCATTGATACGTACTTTCTCACCCGTCAGCTTCTCGATTACCTTCTTAACACCCAACCTAGCTTCTCGCTGCCATACTTGACCATTGACTGCATCGTCGTCCAAAGTAGAATCCAATGCCTTGACTGCTTTCTGTGCAGTATCGGCCCAATCATCTGCGGTATTTATAATACTATTTACTGGAATCAGTAAGTCATCCTTAACTCGAAGGATGGTAGTACCGGATACGGGTACATCCAACAGGCTCGGATCCCTGAACACAGCCTCTATACTATCCGCCATGTTATTTATCCTGCCATGTACTTTTTCATCCAGACCATCTGCTCGCCTAGTATTAACTGCTTCAATTATATCTATTCTAGCTTCTCTAACTGATTCGGCATGTTCGGCTGATCTCTTATTTATTACTGATCCCATGGTACCTAATGCTCCACCAAATGCAGCGCCAGCGGAAGCACCCGTAAGCATCGATTCCCATTCACGTTCCTCTTCACTGTGGCCTAGTCCTGATAGTGCGCCTATGCCTGCGCCTTCAGCAGTAGCCTTGCCTATATTTACACTGTGGTCTTTCCATGCTTTAATAACTTTATCTGTGGTAGTTAGTTTCAGATCCTTAGCTATCTGCTTAACAGCTACCTCTTCAGCCTCAGACATTACCTTCGTACCGCCTTCAATAAGGTCAGGCACTACTGCTTTAGCTACGTCTGGAGTAGCGGCCTTAACCGCTACCTCTGCCGCCTCTGTGCCTACCTTAGCCGATACCTTAGTTGCGGCCTTACCTGCTATTGTACCTAGCGCCTTTCTAACCCCAACCTGCGGAATAATAAAATCAAGAGCAGCATTGGCGTAGCTTCGCCTCTCGTGCGCAAGAGCTGTCACTTCGTCAATGGCCTTGGCCAATTTATCACTGTTTGATTTTTTATAAGCTAACTGAGGTAGCCCAAATAGGAATTCGTTTCCGGCTCGGCCTGCTGTCTTTGCCAGCCAACGCTTAGCATCGTCTCTTATGGTAGCACTTTTCTCGCCTGTTCTATCACCGCCTTGCATATCCGTAATGAATCGTAGTATGTCGAGATTATCTCCGACCCCGTGCTTATTGGCAATGTCAATTACTTCTTTATCGGAGATACTATAGCCCTTAATTAGTCCACCTTCCCTTTTCTCAGGAGCGGGAACTGTCGGGGCCGGACGATCCTCTGTGCCATAGTCCATCATGGCATCTAATTCTAGTTCTTCTAGGCTGGGTAATTCTGGTAGCGGATCATCGGTAAGAAAGTCTAAAGAGGTAAGCTCTGGCAAAACATCAAACGAATCCGATGGCTCTTGGGTTTGGGGGGTAGATTGTTCTTCTTGAGTCCAATCAATATAGTCCCCAGAATCTTCAAAGTTTGCCATGCTCCCTCCATTTTTCTGTTGTGGTGCATATTAGTTATTATATGTTATATACGTTACTTAGTCAAGTAATCAGAGCTGTCCCTTTTTAGCCTTAGCCTGCCTGTCTTCCATCCACTTTCTTAGAAACATGGGCCTAGATAATCGCTTGTCTTCCTGACCCTTATAGGTATCTTTATAGTTGTTGAATTTCTGTTCAAATTCAGCCAAGTCAGCTACCGGGTCGCCTGATGATATTCGGTTACGTACCATTACTTCCATAACCTTAGCCTGCATCATTATACCTTGGGCTTTTTTCTGTTTGTCCTCAGCATCCTGTGTGCGTTCTTTAATTTCGGCATACAGTAGCGGCTTAAGTTTCTCGGCATCGGCTTTACTTACACGAGCATCTGGTGCAAGCGTGAGCTGGGCCTTTCTTTCCGGACTAAGTATGGCCGTAAGCTTCTTACTTGGAGTGTTGCTGACTATGCCCGAAGCAATAGAATTCAACTCTTGGTCTATCTCCCGTGCTTGGCTTAGTGCTGCTCGGCTCTGTGCAACCATCTGATTGGCATGACCTTTATACTGTACGATCTGAGTCATGGCCGCAGCAGCGGCTGAATTATATTGATCCTTGTCTTCACGTGCCCTGTCCTGCTCAGCTTGCTGCCAAGCATTCATAGCGTCAGAGTATTTAGCCCCATATATTTGCTCAATGTCTTGTTCTTTCCGACGAGCCACTTGCTGAGCCTCGTTAATAGCACCCTTCTTCTGAGCCAGAAATTCCTTAATAGATCCACGCTGATCGCCAAGATACTGTCTGTCGATGTCGTATTGCTGCAATAACTCTTTGTATTTATTGTCCCAGTTTACCATATTAAACTTAGTACCGGAAGTATCTATACCTTTCTTAATACCATAGGATCCAACCACTAGATGTCCAAGCAGTCCCATGATAGAAGCAATGCCTTCTTTTTTTCCAAGATCAGCCTTAGCTTCCTCGTAGCGGCTCTTTATCTCAAGCAGCTTGTTGTCAATATCATGCAGACCTTTTAGCTCAGGCTTAACTATGTCTATTAGCTGTTGCCCATCGTTAAGCTGTATAGCTTTTCCAAATATATCAGCATCATAGATGCGGTCTTTCTTCGCTTTGTCTTGGCCAGCCTTTAGAAAGTATTCCTTGCGGGGCATAGCGCCACGACCACGACCATCACCTTCCTCCGCTACCTTTTCCATCTCCTGTTCTTCGGCTATTATCTCTTCCGGACTACGAACGGGTTCGGGGCCTACTTGCTTGAAGATCAATCCCT
>SXGT01057978.1_pt1 | contig 16781 bp, 6 predicted proteins | sample 3176221 | NCBI WGS metagenome assembly SXGT01 (sample SAMN11356862, study PRJNA531348) | freshwater metagenome | isolation source: freshwater sample F1-120 | place: China: Fuxian Lake, Yuxi | collected 2017-12-25 | reverse complement strand
TTCGAAGAGCCAAAGCCCGCTCTCGTGACGCCGTCGACCGGGAGGTCTTGCGTGCCATGAACGAGTTGCCCAGAGGCCACATCGTCAGTTGGTTCAAGGACGCCGGATACCGCGCTCGGTGAACTCGATCGGCGCTGTCATAGCGGACCGTGAGGCCCTCACCGGCCGCGAGCGTGCCGAGGTTCCAGGTGAGGACCGGAGCGCCGCGGTCGCTACCGCCGCGCCCGAGGATCGAGCCACCGGCATAGACGAGCCCGGGCGCGAGGTGGTCCGAGACGACCAGCCCCTCTGCCGCCTGGGCGCCGCGGTTGCTCACGGTGACCTGCCACGTCACGCGCCCGCTGCCGCAGGTCGCGTTGGTGTCCGCGGTCTTGACGATCTGCACGCCGCCGCCGGCCGCGCGGTGCTCGACCGGCGCCGCGCTCGCCACCGCGGTGCACACGTTGTCGCCGATCCCGGTGGCCGCGACGGTCCACGGGGCGCTCGCCCCACCGAGGTCCCTGGCGACGACCATGACCGAGCCCTGCGCCTCGGGCATCAGCGTCCCGAGGGCCCAGCGCGCCGTGCCGCCCGCGAAGCTCCCGCCGGCCTCGGTCACCGACGCGCTCTGCACCTCGAGTCCGTCCGCGCCGACCGGCACGAGCGCCTCGAGGACCGCGCCGGGGATCGGCTCGGTGCCGTCGTTCCGGAAGTAGATCGTCCAGTGGACGTCGTCGCCGGTCTCGACGGTGGCGCGGCTCGCGACCGCCGCTACCGAGAGTCGCGCCGCCGACGGTAGCACCCGAGTCGAGCCGACGGCGGCGTTGTCGGTGACGTTGACGTCGAGGTCGGCGTCGATGGTCGCGCTCGCCGGCCAGACGCCCCCGACGGCGGTGCAGGCTACGATCTTGCCCATCACCGTGAACGCGCTCGGCGCGTTCGCAGGCAGATCCCCGACCGCGACCGTGCAGACGGCCGGGTCGTCCTCGGTGCAGTCGATGCCGCCCGGGTCGGTCAGCTCGAAGCCTGGCGGCATCGTGAAGACGACGTCGACCCCATGGGCCGCGGTATTGCCATTATTGCCATATTCGACCGTCCAGGCGCCCTCCTCGAAGAGCCGGACGATCGGCGGCGCCACGAGGCGCACCCAGACGTTCGGGTTGTTGCCCGTGACGATCGTCGCCGAGGCCGAGTCGTTGGCGCTGACGCAGTCGATTTGGGGGTGCGTGAGCGACACCGAGGCCGTGAGCGGCACCTGCTGCCCGGACTCCTGGACCGTCGCGATGTAGGTGAAGGTGCGAACCGCGTTGCGGCCGAGGCTGTTGATGGTCCAGGTCTGGGTCGGCGCGGGCGGCAGGTCGGCGCTGCCGCCGAGCTGCGGCGGGAGGAGCAGCGCGAGGCCGATGTCCTTGCCGATCCCGGGGCCGAGGTTGGTCGCGGTGATGGTGTAGGTGACGTCCTGGCCGTCGACCTGCGAGCCGACATCGGTGGTCAGCGCGACCTTCAGGTCGACCGTGTCGACGGCGATGGTCGCGCTCGACGAGTTGTTCGAGCGCGAGACCTCGGGGCTCGTCGTCGCGATCGACGCCGTGTTGGTGATGCTCTCCTGACAGAGGTCCTGGACCTCGAGCTGGAAGCCGACCTCGGGGTTGCGATCGGTCCGGTAGAGCACCGACCAGTCCTCGAGCGTCGAGGACACCCACGGCTGGCAACCCCACAGCACTGGGAAGTACCCGAGCCGCCCATCCTGGGGGCGAAGGCCGCCGGACATCGACGGATGGAGACCCCAGCACTCGGTGCCGGGGACCAGCGTCGCGACGGGGCACAGGTCGACGTTGCCTCCCCCGCCGTCGTACCCGCGAACCTGGCATTCGTAGCTGAAGTCGGCAAAGTTTCCGTCAGCTCCGACCTGAACCGCCTTGTAGCCGGTCGCGGCGCCGGAGTCCGGCACCATCGCGAACGCACTCAGGGCGCTCCACCCGTCGGCCGTGACGTACAGCATGAAGACGCCTGCGTCCGAGACCTGGCTCAGTCGTTCGCAGTAGTCGGGTCGCGAGGACCCGTCGAACGTGACGTCGAAGTAGCCCTCGGGGGTGATGTCGACGGCCTCGAACCCGCCCTCACCGTCGGGCCGGACCAGGAGCGTGTGGAAGGTGTAGTCGCTCCATAACCGGGCTGAAAGGAGGTACATCCCGTAGGAGAGGCGGGCGCTGTACTCGAAGTCCCAGTAGCTCTCGAGGCCGCTCACGACCTCGGCTGTCCAGTCGCCGGTCGCGAGATCCCCGCTCCAGATGATCAGTCTCCTCTCGGCGGGATCCGCGCCCTCGTAGGGGTACACGAAGCCGGGGATGAGCTCCGGGCCATCCTGGGGTCGGACGCGCTCGCCGAGCTGGAGGAAGTTGGTCCGGGCCACCTCGCCATAGGGCCCGAAGTCCAGGGGAATCGGGAGCTCGATGGGCTCACGATAGGTGCCAGCGCCAGCATCGAAGGTCCAGACCACGGCGCTGTCGCTCTGATTGCTGCGGCCGACGATCGTGTTCGACTCGAGGAGAGCACCCGGGCTGGCGTCGTCCGTCGCGAGGACGTTGGCCTCCCACGCATCGCCGTCGGGGGCCCACACCGTGCTTCGCCAAGCGGCCCCATCGTGCAGGTTGCCGACGACGAAGCCGTGGGAGTTGACGCTCGACGCCTCGGACTCATAGCCATTGTTCTCGAGCGGGACCGGGCTCAGGCCGTCGATGCTCTCGCCGCTGCGCAGCCACATGGCCGCCACGCGGTGGTCGTTCTCGTCGTACACCGCACCAAGACGCCACTTGCCGACCCAGGCCGTGAAGCTGCCCCCCCAGTAGCCCGCCTCGTCATCATTGTAGATCCAGGCCGAGTACCCGGCCGGCACCTCGTCGTCGGGCCCGAAGTAGACGCTTTGGGTGCCTTCGTCGGTCACGACCTCGCCGTAGAGGACCTCGCTGCTCCGCTGGTTCGAGCCGTACATGTTGGCGTCGTGGCCGCCGAAGCGGTCGAGCTCCTCGTAGCGGAAGCCGGACTCCCGCGTCGCGTCAGGCACCCAGGTGACGACGCGCGAGAAATAGGCGTCGCGGTCGGCGTCGTACGCGGTCAGATTGGCGAAGAGCACCCCAGAGCGGGTGACGCCCCTGAGCTCGAGATCCCTGGAGTCCGCTGGCGTCTCCAGGGAGACGGCCGAGTAGCCGATCGCGCTGTTCGGATCGGAGACCCACGCGCTCGGACCCGCGCCGGTTTCCTTGTAGGTTACGCCAAAGACCGACCCGTCGCTCCCGGCGTAGCGCAGGCGCGAGTCTTCGATGAGGGGGGCCGGAAGCGAGGTCCGAGCCAGGCCTCGGGGAGCATCGCCGCGGCTCGCCTGCCACACGGTCGGGCTGCCGAAGCAAGTGTCACAGAACCCGGCGCTGCCGTACGCCAGGCGGAGAGCACCGCTGCCACCGTAGAAGTTCCACTCGCCAATTTCGCCTGGAATGTCGTATCGGACATACGCTGCGCCATCGGAGAACCAGATGGACGAACGATAGTTGGAGGAACCATCAAGCGTCCATCCAGAGAAAGCCCCGTCGAAGGCGTGACCATAGACGGAGCCTTGTCCCCCATTCTCGGACAGGTCGTTCGCAGGCGCCACCGCCCCGTCGACGCGCCAGAATTGGGCGTGCCAACCCTGGCTGGGGCCGGCGGCGTCGTTGTATGAGCGGCCCGCGACGTCGCCGTTGGGCATCGGCCCGCTGGGGAAGGACCAAGTGGCACCGGCCGGCGGCTCGAGCAGGACCGGGCGATAGCCCGCGTCGGTCGAGGCATCCGGAACGTAGAGGTACGAGTGATGACTCCCCGACCCAGACGAGCCAACCGCGTACGCATTATGCCGTGTCGCCCAGTCGGCGTGCCCCCCGAAATAGTCGTTGAAGACATCGCTCATGCCTGCGGGCGTGATGATGGAGCCGGTGGACCCGGTGAGTTGGGCGTTCGGCTTGTAGCTGGAAAAGCGATACTGCCAGCTGTTGTTGGAGAGGTACATGTACCGCGCGAGGATGGTGCCGTCCTCCGTGACATTGAAGATCTGAGCGAGGTATCTGGTTGGCGCCGGAAACCCCGTGGGCACCGGGTGAGTCATCGGCACCGGCTCCCATCCCTCGGCGGTGGGTTTGAGGAGGGCCGCGTTGGCGCCATCCGCCGAGTTCAGATGGGCCCAGGCCGCGATGAACCCCGACGCCGAGATTCGCCGCAGAATGAACTTGTCGTAACCCGCTGGAACGGGCACTGGAACCTGCTCCCACCCCTGAGCGGGTGACGGCCTGGCCCTCAGGATTGCAGGGCCGTCGATGTCATCCACGCCAATGATGGCCGAGGCGTTGGCGTCGAAAGGATTGAAACCGTCAATCCACTCGATGCTCCAGGTGCCATCGGCCGCGCGCGTGAGGACCCCCGTCGCGATGCGGCCCGTGAGTGAGCCGCGGCCGGCCACAATGATACGATCGTCACTCGCGGTGAACATGCCTCCGTAGACTCGGCTCTCGAGCGGGAAGATCGTCGATCTCCAGCCGCTTGCCTCCCGGGCGTCGCGCTGCCAGACAGCGATCGCCCGGCTCTGGTCCGCGTCGGCGTTGTCGAAATACAGATAGCCCGCGAGCTCCCCGCGGGTCGTGTGGGTCCGGACATAGCCGTTGATCGACCTCTTGCCGAGGCTCGGGAGGAAGGTGTAGCTCTGCTCGTCTAGCGCCCCGCCGGCCCCCGCGGGCGGGTTCTTGAACTTCGCCTTGATGCGCAGATCGGGGTACTGGGTCGGGTCGAGGCCGGAGATGTCGACCGTCTTGCCGCCGATGATCGAGATGTCGGTCAAGCCGGGAACGGCGACGCCGGTCGCGCCATCGACCACGTCGACGAGCACGTCGAAGCCCTCGCCGCCCCCGGTCGCGCGCGCGACGACGCGATCCCACGCTACGACGTGGCCCTCGCCCTCAGCTGGGATGTGGGGGCTCGCGTAGCTCGCGGGCTCGCCTGGGATCCCACCGCCGCCGACCGCGATGACCCCGCCGTCGCTGCCGGCGACCCCGTCCCGCCCCGGGTCCGCGGTCGCAACCTTGGTCCCCACGAAAGTGCCAGTGGCAAAATCGCGCGCCGTGGTCTGCCTGAAGTAGTTGTTGGTCGGCGCGCGCATGGGATGGCCCCACACGAGGCGCAAGGCCGTGATCGCGGGGTCCGCCTGGCCCACGGGGAGCGGCGATACGTAGCCCCAAGTGCCAGCGAGATCGGCATATTCGACCGCCACATCGTCTGGCACATTCGTCAAGCTACCGACCACGAACGACGTCCCGGTCGGCAGGATGTCCTCCAACGTTACCTGGTCGGCGAGCGCCTGGCCGATGTTGTTGTACTGAAGGGTGTACTGGATCCGATCCTGGAAGCCGACAGGGCCAGGGCCGCCTGCGAGGTCGGTCGCGAACTTGAGCACGATCGGGTCGGGCCGGTAGACGACGGTGCCGCAGGTCGCCGTGTTGTTCGCGAGGTTCTCTTCGGCCGGGTCGCCCGCCTGCCAGTCCTCGCGGTACTCGGTGACGGCGCGGACGGTGTTGGCGACCGAGGTGTTGTTGGCGACGGCGAGCGCCACCGTACCGGTGACGGTGATGGTCGTGGAGTGGCCGGCGGCGAGCCCGACCTGCCGGTAGTAGTAGGGGCTTGCGGGCGACGGGTCGCCGAGGATCCAGCCTTCCCCGCTTACCCCATCCCCCCCGGCCCCGTTCACCCCTTCCCCCCCGGTCGTCCGCGTCCAGGGCACCGGGTCGTTGATCGGCAGGCCCTGGCCATCGATGGGCACGGCGGGGCTGCCGGAGCCGTCGACGACCGTGACGCTCTGGGCGTCGTCGCCGAGGGTCTCGAACCAGGCGGGAAGCGTGTCGCGCAAGGTCAGGCCGTGGGCGGGCTGGGTGCCGCTGTTGGTGAGCGTGAGCGTGAGCGTCACCGCGCCGCCGGGACGCACGCCCGGGAAGCCGCCGCTCGGGTCGCAGTCGTGGCGGACGGTGATGTCGATGCCGGGCGTGCGGGTGTCGACGCAGGCCCGGTTGTTGGCCGGGTCGTCGTCGGGCGGCGGGTTCGGTCCGGCCGCGACGATCTCGGCGCAGTTGCGAATCGTCGAGCCCGGCAAGGGCGTCGCGAGCGTCGTCGGGTGCCTGAGCTCGACGTCGACAAAGACCGAGCGCGGCGGCTGATTGCCGCTCAGGTTGCCGACCCGGATGGCGATCCAGGAGACCGGTCCGGCGAGGTCGGACGGGCTGCGCTCCCAGCCACGCGGGTACGATGCGTCGAAGTCGAAGACCGGCGGGATGGGCGTGCCCGAGGTGGGTGGGATGGGGGCACTGAGCGCGTCCGAGTAGAAGACCTCCTCGCCGCCGGCGGCCGTCACGCCGAGCACCTTGAGGTCCGGGTGCCCGTCGGGCCGAGGCACCGGGTCGTCGTAGATAGCGTCGAAGAGGACAATGCGCGTGGCCTGCATGCGCGAGTCGTTGCCGTAGCGCAGACGGTAGCTCACCGTGCCACCCGGCTGCGCGAGTGCGGGCGCGACCTTCTCGACGTAGGGGTCGGGCTGGGGGGTGCGCACGTCGACGCAGCCCGTGTTGGCGAAGTTCGTGTCCTCGACGCTGCCGTCGTCGAGATAGGAAACAGCGCAGACGGTCAGGGTCTTGTTGGCGCGGTTGCCGTGACCTGCGCGAGGCCGGACGCATCGGTGGTCGCCGAGGTGCCGGACAGCGCGCCCGACGCGCCCGATCCCGGGACCGAGAACGTGACGGACACGCCCGGGACGGCGCGGCCCGCGCTGTCCTTGACCTGCGCGATGAGAGACGCATTGAACAGGGTGTTGATCGAAGCGGTGTTGCGATCGGTCGTGGTCCCGCCCGCGACATACGTGATGCTGGCGGGGCTGCCGACGTTGGTCAGGTTGAAGGTCGCGGAGCCCGCGGCGCCGGTGGAGGTCGCCGTCACGGTGTAGGCGCCTGCGGTGCCGTTCGCCGTCGCCGTGATCGCGGCGACGCCATAGACGTCGGTGACCGCGCTGCTTGCGCTGAGCGTGGCGGTGGCGCCGCCGGACGCGTTGGCGGTGAAGTCAACCGTCTTGCTGGCGAGTGGGTTGCCGCTGGCGTCGGTCACGAGCGCCTTCAGCGGCTGCGCGAAGCCCGTGCTGGTCCGCGCGGATTGGTTGTTCCCCGAGTAGACGTAGATCGCGTTCGTGCTTCCGCCGGTGATGGCCGCGAAGGTGGCAGTGACGCTCTTGTCGACGCTCATGGTGACCGAGCAGGTCGGCGACGAGCCGGAGCAGTGGCCGCTCCAGCTGCTGAAGGTGTAGCCGAAGGAGGGGTCGGCGGTCAGCGTGACGACGGTGTCACGACCATACTTGTAGGATCCGCTGGTCGAGGCGGTGTCGAGCTTGATGCCGCCCGGCGAGGAGGTAAGCGTGCCGGACGCGGCCCCGCCGCTCTTGGTGACGGTCAAGGTCTGCGTCGCGGTGCCGATGGTCTCGAGGAGACTGACGGTGTTGTCGGCGAGGTTCGGGTCCACGAAGGCCCCCGTCGGCAGGGCCGCGAAGGTGTTCGTGACGGTGCCGGGGCCGGAGCCGGAGACGACGGTCGCGACGATCTTGTAGCGCTTGGTGGCGGCGCTCCCATACGATTGGGAGTTCGTCATGCTGCCCGTGCCCTGGTTGCCCGCGCCGTTGTTGCAGTTGGTGCTGCCGCCGTTGAGGCGGCACCAGGTGGCGGTCGAGAAGTTGGACGGGAGCTGCCAGGTGGTCTGGGCGTTGAGGGTGTTGGTGCTCGTGTTGGTGACCTTGACGATGTACCACACCGTCGTCTGGGCCCACGTGAGCGCCTGGTGGTTCGAGTAGGCCGTCGCGCCGCTGCCGCCGGTCTCGAACTCGATCTTGAGATCGGCGGTGTTGCCCGAGGCGGCGCTCGCGTTGATGGGGGTCGTGACGGTCGCGCCGAGCAGCGTCGGCGCGTTGGTCCCTCGGATGGCATAGTCGCCGGCGACGACCGAGCCGGTGGCGCTCGAGCCGACCGCGACGGTGATCGTGAACGAGGCGTTCGCGCCGGCGGCCAGCGTGCCAAGCGGACACGAGATGATGCCCGACGCGCCGGGGGTCGGGGTCGTGCACGTGGTGCCGGAGGGCGGCACGATCGCGCTGAACGTCGTCTGCGGCGGGGTCGCGAAGTCGACCCGCGCGCCGAGCAGCGACTGCGTGCCGCCATTGGCGTAGCGAACCGTGTAGGTCAAGGTCGAACCGGCGTCCACCGAGGGCTTGTTGGGCGTCGCGGCCGTGTAGGGACCGGGCACCTGCGAGCCGAGGCCGTCGACGTAGACGCGACCGAAGTGACCCCCGAGGGAGCAGCCGCTGGCGAGCACCGACAGCTTCACTTGGTCGCCGACCGCGAGCGCGCCGGAGCCGGGGGAGATGTCGACGAGCTTCCAATCGAGCCACTGGACCGTGTTGTTCGTGGCAACACTGGTGGTCGTCTTCCAGGGAACTCCGGCCTCGCCGGCCGTGTGGAATTCCTTGTAGAGGACGGTCCCACGCGTCACGTTCTCGAGCTGCACCCAGTAATACGGCTGCTGGTTGTAGGCGTGGGACGGGACCTCGAGGACCGGTGCCATCGCGAAGCGCACGTGGATTTGGGCGTCGGTGCTGTCGCGATCACTCTCGACGATCGTCATCGTCTGGCTCATGAGATTGGCATTGCGATTCTTGCCGTTCTCGGTCGTGTTCAGGTAGTTCACGCGCGCGCTGCGTGAGTCGTAGAGCGGGTACCGGAAGGTCTGGCCGCTCCCGAGATCCGGATCCGTCTGGGTGCCGAGGGAGCCGCCGACGACGAACGTCTCGTCGAGGCGAACGCCCGGCGTGCCAAGTGCCAAGTTCGCGAAGGTGGTCGGCGGCGTGGACGTCGTGCCGACGAAGCCGAGGTTCTTGTAATTGGTGATCGACCAGCTCGACGGCCGGATCCCGATCGCGTCGTTCTCGAAGCCCCCGTTCGTCCAGAGCGCGCGCATGCGCAGCTCGACGGGTTGGCCGTTCGAGGACGCGGCGCCCGGGTCGCGCGCTTCGGCACGGGCCTCGTCGAGCGGCTGATCGGCAGGCGCATCGGCGCTGCAAGCAGCGACTGTCCAAAGCAGCGCCCACGCCGAAGACAGACCTCTCCGGCGCGTCCGCGCGGTGGACGACTTCGGACACACGGGGGCGACGGAGTGCACGGAACTCCCGGGTCGTAATCGAGTTCACCGTCGTGACGAACGGCGACTCGATCACGATACGACGACTCCGCGAGAGCGCCGAACACAATGTGACGCCGCAACGATTCGTAAATAACTCGCAACGCTTCGTGACAATTCGGGGCGGCGCGCGCGTCAGAATTGATTGGCCGGAACCTCGCCGCGAGCCCATCCGGAGCGCTCGCGCGGGCCTTCACATGCCGTGGACCGTGAAGCGTCCGAACACGCAGCGCGGATTCGCACTGGGCCCATCGACATTGCCGGCTTGCAGTCCGAGCAGATCACCGAGCGCATTCGAGGTGCGCCCCCACCAGGTGCTGGCGGTGTTGCTGCGCGCATCACACGGGTGCTGCAGGCCGGGTTGGGCGCGGGCGTTGACGCCGCACGCACGGCAGGTGGCGAGCGTGTGCGCGCGATCGGCGCCCGTGAAGGGGTCGCCCCCGCAGGCCGTGAAGTGAAGGTACTCGGCCTCGGCGTCGGCGTTCGAGTTGTGGCCGTAGCGACCCGTCATCAGGTTGAGCGGGTCGGTCGGCGGCTGCTGGCGGACCGACGCGCCGACGCTGCGGCGCTCGAACTTGTTGGCGTCGGGCACGTTGCACCCGAGCCGCGCGCAGTGCGTGAACGGGCTCGAGACGTTGTGGCAGAAGAGCTCCCAGCCCGGGACGTCGTCGCAGACCTGGATGCTCTCCTGGCCGGGTCCACCGTAGTAGCTCGCCGCCTGGCCCGCGACACAGCCACCGGGGCCGGACACGCGGTCGCCGGGATCGGACCAGTCGCCGACGCGCGGCATGACCCAGCGAATGGCGGCATTGTCGGGAAGGGCGTAGCTGCAGTTGCCGCAGATGGCGTCGCAGTAGCCGTCGCGGCTCGCGGTCTGACAGGTGTTCATGCGCGCGACGAAAGTGCCACCGCCGCGGGCGCGCGAGGCGGCGTCGGACCAGACCGCGTATGGCACATCGGCGACGCGGATCTCGTTCGGCACGACGCGCCGATGGCGGGCGTTCTCGGGTCTGCGATCGAAGCTGCGCCCGTGGTTGAAGAAGCCCTGGTCGACCAGCAGCTCGCCGCCACAGCGCGCAAAGTCGCGTGCGGGGCCGGCGAGCCGGTGCTCGATGTCGGTGGCGAGTCCGAAGAAGCTCGCCTCGTCCGGCCATCCGACAAAGTCGTCGCTGCGGAGCGCGGGGTAGTCGGCGAACGGGAAGCGACGATCATAGGCGAGGTCGACCCCGAGGACCGCGAGCCCCTGGTGTCGGCCCTGGCCGCGCGTTCCATCGACCGAGTACAACGTCACCCAGAACTGCCAGACGAAGGACTTGACGACACACGCCTCGCTGCAGACGGGGACGCAGGGGTCGCCGTTGCAGTCGGTGTCGTCGCAGTCCGGGACGGCGGGGCAGCCGAACCCGTGCCCGTCGAAGGGATTGTAGACGCCGGGCGGCGGGCACTCGGCGGCGTCCGCGTCGGAGCCGCCGGTGTCCTGGCTGTCGCTCGACGCGTCGTCGAGAGTGGGCTCGGTGTCGAGGGTGGGAAACGTGTCGAGGGAAAGCTCGGTGTCGAGAAAGAGCACGGTGTCGAGAAAGGGCACGGTGTCGAGTGCAGGGGCCGTGTCGAAGACGGGCTCGGTATCGAGGGAGGGCCAGGCATCGAACGCGACGATCGCGTCTGCGCCCGAATCGGTCGTGGCCTCGTCCATGAGCACATCGCCGAAGGCCGCCCGCTGGGCGAGCGCGGGCACGATGGGGTCCGACGACGCATCGAACCCGCAGCCGGCGATCGCGAGGGCGCAGCCGGCAAGCCACCGAGAGTGACGGACCATGACGGGTCTCCGCGTGTGACAGTGCGAAACCACCCCAGGCTAACGGATCACCCGCCAAACGCAAGCACGCGGGCTCGGTGTCAGTCGACCACCACAGCTTGCCGGAGGGCGCCGCCGCTCGGGCCACCCAGGACGAACGCGACGCGCAGCGTGCGTGCGCCGCCGGGCGTTAGGACGGCCGTCGCGAGGTCGACGGAGGTGTTCTTGTCGACGCGCATGGCCGTCCAGGCGCCGTCATCGACGCGCACTGCGAATCCCGCGCCCGCACCCGGCGAGGTCGTGAGCCGCATCACGGCCGTGCGCGCGCGCGTGCCGTGGTTCGCGAGGTCGATGGTCGCGGTCGTCACGACACCCCAGTTGCCGAGGTTCGGGTACTTGCCGTCGCCGTCGGAGATCGCGAACGGATCGAAGACGCCCCAGGCCGGCAGCGTGAAGGCAACCATGTCCGAGGCGACCGCGGCGGCATTCTGGGCGGGGCCGATGTGGGTCACCCACGCGGTTGCCGGGTGCGGATCGCCGTAGGCGGCGGCGGCGAGATCGAAGGCGCGCACCGCGACGGGAAGGGCGCCCGCGGCGGTGGCATCGTCGACGACGAAGCGGAGCGCGGTGTCGGCCTCGGAGGCGGACGCGGTGCCCTTGTACATGCGCGCCTCGTGGGTCCCGTCCGACTCGAAGCGCTGGACGTAGCCGAGCTCGGAGGTCGACCCGTCGAGGTTGGCGAAGGCGTCGTAGGCGGTGTGATTCACGATGACGTCGGCGCCCGCGACGTCGAAATCGACGACGCCACTGAAGAAGCTGCCGGGCGGAATGACCTCGTCGCGGCGCAGGATCCATGCGGATTTCCCGGGCCCGAGGGCGATGGGCGCGGCGGCTCCGGTGCCAGCCAACGCGTCGGCAAACGGAACCCCGCCGGCGATGCCGACGGTCCAGCCGACGCCGACGACCGTCACGGACGCGGCGCTCGGACCGGGGTTGTAGACTTGGATCCCGAATCCAAGGATGCGCCCGGTCTTGTTGACGTGCTCGAAGAAGCTGCGACACGCGCCGCCCGCGGTCACCCGCAGGAGGGTGTGATCGCCGAGCGCGGCGTCGCCGAGATCGGTGAGGACGAGCTGCTCGGGGTTGTTGAGGAAGTAGAGGCGGCGTGGGCCTCCGAGGGTGTAGGTCACCAGCGGTGCGGTGGGCTCGGACACGGTCTCGGACTCGACCTCGGTCTCGAACTCGGTCTCGAACTCGGTCTCGGACTCGGTCTCGAACTCGGTCTCGAACTCGGTCTCGGACTCGGTCTCGAACTCGGTCTCGGACTCGGTCTCGAACTCGAACTCGAACTCGGTCTCGAACTCGGTCTCGAACTCGGTCTCGGACTCAGACTCGGTCTCGGACTCAGACTCGGTCTCGGTCTCGGTCTCGGTCTCGAACTCGGCCGCGGCATCGCCCCCCGCGTCCGCGCCCCCTCCCCCGTCCGCCGCGCAAGCGCCGTTCCCGCCGATCCCGATCACCACACCGAGCACCCACCACCGCATCACGTCACTCCGGCCCGCGGTTCCTCTCCGACCCACCGTCACAGCGCGAGAAGCAGCAGCGCAGGCAGCGCGAGGGTCCCGTCGATGAACGTGCCGTAAGTCCACCGTTTCGTCGACGGCGTCACCGCGAGGACCCACCCCGCGTTGGCGCCCAGCGACAAGAGCATCGCCGCCAGCGGCGCGCTCGCCCCGGCCATCAGCACCAGCGCCAGCGCCACCACGCCGCTCACCACCAGGAGCAGCGTCCGGGTGCGCTCGAACCCGAGCAGCACCGGGAGCGTCGGCACCTGCCCGGCGCGGTCGGACGCGAGGTCGCGCACATCGAAGAGCACCGTATTCGTGAACATGAGCGTGAAGACGAAGAGCCCGATCGTGCACGCCGCGAGGTCCAGCGACGCGCCGGCATACGCCAGCGGGATCCCCACGTTCGACACGACCACCGCACCCGCCACGATGACGGCCTTCATGCCCGGCGCGTCCTTGAGGCGGTACGTATGCGGGCGCCCCGCGCGCCGCCCCGGGAAGAGCGGCACCCCATAGGAGAAGCCCACCGTGATGTAGCCGAGCAGCACCCAGCGCGCCGCCGGCGGCGCCGCGATCGTGAGCGCCACGGTCGCCGCGAGCGCGAAGAGGAATAGGACCGCCGGACCGCCGCGGCGAAAGAGGCGCTGGATCCCCTCATCCGGGATGGGCTGCACGCGCGCATCGATCAGATGATCGAGGAGGTAGATAGCGAGCGAGCTCGTCCCGACCAAGAGCGCTGGCGCGGCGTTGTCGCCGAGACCGAGCGCCTGCTGGACGAACCACGCGACCGAGCCGAACGCCAGGGCGATCCAGAGGCTCATGTCGACGAGGAAGGCGACGGTGCGTTGGAGGGCGGTGCGAAGGGTGCTCATGGGGTCGGAGACGAAGCTCGGGCGCGACCTTGAAACGGGCAGCCTCGCTTCGGTTTGCGACCGGACCCCAGGCGAGGCCTTCGCGAACGGACCGCGGGCAGCCTCGCTTCGGGGCCCGATGCGGACCCCATGCGAGGCCTTCGCGAAAGGACCTCAGCGCGTGCGCCGCAGCGTGAGCGTGGCATGGTCGGCACAGGCCGCCGAATCGTACGTCCCGACAAGCTCGTCGCCGGACGCCGTGAGCTGGTAACTGTCGATGAGACAGAAGCGCCAGCCGTCGGCCGGTCGGTCCTCGATCAGGGCGGTGTCGCGGAGGGTGAAACCGGCGGTGCCGCGGGTCCCCTCGACGCTGCGCCGGTTCCAGCCGCTGCGCTGGCTGCTCCATTGAAAGGTGCCGCGCACCTGGGTCCCGTCGCCGCAGACTTGAAGGCGTACGACGACCGACGGGTCGTTGCCGCTGGCCGTGCCCTGCCAATCGAGACAGCCCGTCTTGGCGGGCAGCTCGGTGGGTTGCGGCACCGGCGCGATCGACGCGAACGAATGGATGAGGGCAAGCGCAGCGAAGGAGATGATCATACCCGCAGAGACGACCGACGGGCCGCCGTTTCAACCTTGACAAGTCCGCGTGTGCTGCGCAACCCTTCGTAAAGTTAAGTTGTTCGGATCGACTCAGCTCTCTCCCGCGGCGATCTATCCGAGCGGGAGCGCTCGCCGAGCCTGTTACCGTCACGGGCTCGGTCACCTCGCGCCCTCCGCGACACGCTCCGCGATGCTGCTTCCGTGCGTCCGGCCGGCGCCCGCACCGGGCCTGCGGACCAGCGCGCCCACTCAGAGGCTACCTACCATGCACCGAACCGCTCGCTGGGCCTTGATTTTCGCCGCCGCGCGCGCGCTTGGCGCGTGCTCGGATGGGGGACACCTTTCCGAGCCCGGGTCACGGATCACGCTCGAGGTCGCGCCGCTGCAGCTGCCCGGCATCACCAAGGCCTGCTACGACGTGCACGTCGAGAACGCCGATAGCGAGACCGTCTGGTCGCGCGGCGACCCATTTACACCGTGGCCCGCAGACAGCGGCACCCTCTGCTCGGATGCCTTCGGCAACGGCCCTGGTGGCGACATCGCCTATGTCGGCCCCTGCGACGCCAGCCGCGCCAACCACACGATCACGCTCTACGTCGACAGCGTGTGGATCGGTGCGGCCGCCATCGCAGCCACCGAGTGGGAGAATCCGTGTCCCGGCACCTCCGGGTGCACGCTGGGTTTCACGTGCGTCGAAAACTCCGACGTGAGCGTGGTCTTCAACCTCGTCATCCTCCGCGACGCGGACCAGGGGTTCTTCGACGTCGGCGTGCAGTTCGAAGACGTCTTCTGTTCGGCCAAAGCGGATTGCGCCTACGACCCGCTCGGAAACACCCCGATCAACCTCTTGTTCGACCCGCTCACCGGCGCGCGTGCCCAGACAGCCGTCGCCGCTTTCGCCTGCACTGCGGGCGCGAACGCGGGCGACAACACGACGCTCTACCTTTCCCAGGCACGCGTTCGCTGCGCGACACCGGGGCGCTACAGCACCCGAGCCTTCACGTGCTTCACCGCCGGAGACGATCCGATCGTGTTCGGCGCCGAGCAGGGCGGCACGCTTTCGAACATGACGATGACCGGTGCCTATTGGCAGAAGGCCAGCGGCAATTACACCAGGCAAACGTTCCGGGACCATCTCGATACGCTGTCCTTCGGCACCACCAACTGGACCGACGCGTTCGTCCAGATCCTCTTGCCGACGAACACTGCATTGAACCCCGATCTGAACTTCGCGGTCGGCGGCGTGGTCGGTGCCAACCAGACATCCGCACTCGTGTCGCAGGCGACGGCCCTCTTCTCGCGCGACGTCACCGGATGGGAGTGGGTCCTCGAGGCCGTGCTGACCAACCCCATCGACCCCTCCACCGGCAACCCCTTCCCCGTCGTGAAACCCGACGTCGTCGATCCCACCACCTACGATATCTGGGCGGTCACCGACATGTTCGGTGGCCAGGGGGCCTGGTCGAACGGGACGACGATCGTGTTTCCGTACACGGGCAGTCTGACAGGTGGCAGTTACGTCGGCGACGACACGACCTACGGCGAGGAGGGCCTCGTCGTGCCGCTTCCGGCCAACGTGGTGCCCGCGTATGGCTGCGAGCTCTTCTTGCCGACCGGGCGCGTTCGACCCGGCATCTGCGCCGAGGACGACAACAATACGACGGTCTTGGCGTACCACATCTGGAGACTCGTCGAGAATCCCCCCGGCGTCTTTGCCATCACCTTGGACAACGACCCGCCAGCCGGCGGCGGCCTACCGCTCCCTAGCCTCCCCGGCACCTTCGACCACTTTCGCGTCCTGACCCCCGATGGCGGCGGCCTTCCGGACGTGTTCGGCGTCTTCGACCTCAACAACAACGGGACCCTCTCGGTGATGGCAACCATCCTCTACGAGACGGTGACCAACGTTCCGATGGCGCAGCTCGTCCAGTACAGGATGGATGGGAGCGGCGACTGGCAGGTGTCCTACCCGACGATCAATGGGTACCCCGTGGAGGGAACATCCTTCGATCACGTCATCACGACCACCACCGCGGGGCGCGTCATCGCGACGGGCCACCTCCCGGGCCAGGAAGCGCAGGGGCCAACCGCGGTCTTCGCGTACAACACCGGCAACAACACCTGGAACGCGTGGGATCAGGCCACCATTTGGACCAACGATCATAACGAAACCCACGGCTTCGATGCCCGCTACCCCGGGCGCGACGACCTCTTCGTGGGCGCCTACTACGACAACGGCCAGGTGCTGCGCCTCTTCGTCGGGCGAATTCCGGCGAGCGGGGGCGACCCGCTGCTCGGCGTGGACCTGCCGCTGCCTGCGGGGGTGTCGATTGAGTCCTTGTCCCGCGAGGCCCGCTTTCATGACGCCGGCACGAACGTGACCCTCATCCTCGACCGCGACTTCGGGGGATCCGATTCCGGGGCTCTCATGACGTGGACCCTGGATCCCACCAAGTTCGATATTGATATTGCAGATGTGGTCGCGGACTTCGCGTTCATCGACGCCACTGCGTACCTCACGAGCACGTATGTGCCCAACCTACAACCTGGCGAGCAGGTCGACCGATTCGTACTTAGGGCCTGTTCGGAAACTACTCATCGCATTTCGACGCATCGAGTGTCGGGCGAATGTCGTAGTTCCATTCGCCATGAAATTCGTCTCTGACGATGTTCAGCTGCCCCATGATGGAGTCAGGCACTCTGACACCGGTC
>SXGT01385731.1_pt1 | contig 16782 bp, 13 predicted proteins | sample 3176221 | NCBI WGS metagenome assembly SXGT01 (sample SAMN11356862, study PRJNA531348) | freshwater metagenome | isolation source: freshwater sample F1-120 | place: China: Fuxian Lake, Yuxi | collected 2017-12-25 | reverse complement strand
CGCGAAAGCCCGACTCCGCCGGGCTGCCCGTGGTGGGTCCTGAAGAGAACCCAATGGGCAGCCCGCTTCGGGCTTTCGCGACTCTGCCGGTGCCCCGGCATTGATGCCGGGGGCTCTCCAAGGCCGTGAACGGTTACGAGATCCGGGACTTCCAGGCTCAATGGCAAGTCCCTGAAATGGATTCCGGCGGCCCTGGCACGAAAGGCGCATAACAAGATATAGGCGCGGCGTTGGAGGCCATCCCCCCCAACCTTTACGACGTCGCGCCGATCTCTTCTCTCCGCACGGCCTATGGAGCTCTTGTAAGCTCGGCCACTTCATGTGGAGCCCACACAAGGCCTGGTAGGCCGCGCTCGTCGCCGCCGAAGCCCGAGCCAGGCAGGGGCCGCTCCGCGATCTGGGCGTAGGGGAGCTGTCGCTCGAGTAAGCTCCTCGAGGGAGGCGCTACGAGCGAGGCCTGCGGAGGGAGCGCACCACGATGACGATGGCGGCGATCACAAAGAAGTGGAGGCCGAAGCTCACCAGCATCCCCCACAGGTTCGCCCCCTCGCTCGCGCCGTTTGCGGCGCGGCACACCAGGTTGCTGCTCTTGCCGTGAGTGACCACCGCGATGGTCGATCCCTCGTCGCAGGCGACGAAGCCCACGAGCGCCCGGACCGCGGGGTTCATGAAGGGCCCCATGAACATCAGGATGAAGCCGCCCCCGAACCCCAGGCCAAGCGGCGACCAGTGCCAGTCGGCGCGGCGCACGTCGGGGGGATCCTCCCACCGGAGCGGTTGGGCCAGGCTCGGCTCTAGCCTGCTCGCGAGCGTGGCGTCGATCAGGGTGCCCGCCAGCTGGATCGCTCGCTCGAGCGCCGCTGGCTCGAGGACGGGGGTCCCCAGGACGACCGTGCACTCCTCCGGAGAGCGCTCGATCCGGTCCACGTGCCACGAGGCGCGCTGCGAGAGCCCGAGCACACCTTCCCTGAACGCCGGCCTCGACCAGGGCGCCATGGATCCCGGAGGCGCGTAGCCCAAGAACTCGCTGTCGAACGAGGGATCGCCGGAGGGGACCTCCGAGAGGCCGGCGAGCGCCTCGAGCGTCACGGAGACGTTCCTGCGCACGAGCAGGAACCGAGTCCCCGAAGGAGCGAGGCCTCGATAGGTGTCGCTCCCTGCGCCCGGCTGGATGCGCACCCGGGTGACGGTCTTCTTCGACTTGCCGCCGGGGACGGTCGGCGTGTCGATCGACAGCGCCGATCCCTCGAAGGCCCCGGTCAGCGAGAAGCTCGTGAGCCTGGGGTTGGCTCCGAGCTTGAGATCACGGGACCGGGCATAGTCCTGGAGGTCTTGCAGCTTGCGCGCCTGCGATATCCCCTCGAGCTTGCCCGCGTGAAGGAACCAGACCACCACGGCGACGGGGGGCACAAAGCTGAGCAACCTGGCGATCGTCTGGGGGTCCATCGAGCTCGCATCCTACGTCACCGGTCGAATGCGAGCGAGAGGTCAGGCGCGAGTCGGGTCTCGCTCGAACCGTAGTTGGATATCCCCGATCGCGATGACGTCGCCCTCGTCGAGCTGCCGGGAGGTCACCCGCTTGCCGTTGACCGTCGTGCCGTTGGTCGAGCCAAGATCGTTCACGACGAACCTGTCGTCCAGATAAAGAATACGCGCGTGGCGACGGCTCAAGGAGCCGTGTGAGACCGGGATCTCGTTGTCGGCGCTGCGGCCTATCGAGCTCTCGGTGAAGAGCTCGAAGCGCTGATTCGCGACAGGACCCGAAATACCGATCAGCGCTGCGGGGGCAGGCTGCTTCGATTTCTGTAGCTTGTGCGAGTAGTTGTACTGAAGCGATCCCTTGCGCTGGTGCGAGCGCTCGGCGTCGGAGCCCCGGCGCTCGTAGTTGGCCGCCTCGTCCTCGAGCTGCTCCCTCATCTCCGCGAGCGGAGAGCCGTCGTTGCGGACGAAGCCCGAGCTCGCCTCGATCTGCTGGATCATCTCGCGTAGAAGGGACGCCGCTGCCGGCATCGCCCCGCGATCGGCCTGGGCGCGGGCCTCGGCCCGCCTGGCGTCCGCGCGCACCATGAGGACCTCGCGCTGGGCGTCCCGAACGACCAGGTGAGGCCCGGCGTGGACGTCGACGACCAGCTCCGCGGCCACCTCGTGGTGAGCCCCGTCGGGCGAGCGACCCGTGACCACGATCTCGGCGAGCTTGCCCCTCGAGCCCTGGATGTCGAGCTCCAGCTCGATCGCCAGCGAGCGGCTCTCGTCGACGAACACGTCGCCGATCGCCGCGCTCACCCCGCTGCCGCCGTGCCTGAGCTGGGCCGCCGGCAGGATCCGGAGGAGCTCCACGCCCTCGGCGGGCCTGAGCCTGAGCTCCAGGCTGTCGGCGACGATCCCGCCGTGGGCCAGCGCGGCCCGGGCCAGGTCGACCCGCGCCGCGACGGGATCGGGCACGTAGGCGTAGCGACCCGAGCCCGCGGTCGCGATGGCCACCAGCACGTCCTCGTCGTGATGGAGACCGAACCCAAGCGACGACACCCCCACCGGGCGCAGCGAGCGCACGTAGGCCCCGAGCTCGCTCGCGGTGGACATCCCGACGTTGGGGTGGCCGTCGCTCAGCACCACCATCGCCCGGCGGAGCCCCGGGGGTGAGCTGACGAGCAGCCCCGCTCCGGCCTCCATGCCGGCGTGCAGGTTGGTGCTGCCGCTGGCGACGACGTCCCGCAGCGCCAGGACGATCTGGGCGCGACCCGCCTCGCCCTGGGCGGTGAGCCCGCAGCGCACGCCGGCGTGGTCGCCGAAGGTGACGATCGCCAGCTGATCGCGAGGGCCAAGCAGCTCGGCGACGATCTCGCAGCTGCGCAGGACCTGCTCGATGGGATCCCCCTGCATCGAGCCCGACACGTCGATCACCAGCGCGATCGCGAGCGGCGAGCGCTCCTCCTCGAGCGCCTTGCCCCTGGCGTCGAGCCGGATCGACGCCCACAGCCTCGTCTTTCCCGGCGAGACGCTGGCCTGCTCGCAGCGCGCCTCCACCCCGAACGGTGCGTTCATCGCGCGATCATGCTGCGCCTTCCCCCGGAGCGCCAGCGGAAATGAAGGCCCTCAGGCGACCGCGGCGCTCTCTGCGGGGGCTCTCTGCGGCTTGGTGCCGCTCAGGGTGACCGACACCAGACGGGAGACCCCCGACTCCTGCATCGTCACCCCGTGGAGGACGTCCACCATCTGCATGGTCCGCTTGATGTGGGTGATCAAGATGAACTGGGAGCGGTCCGTCATGCTCCGGATCATATCGTTATATCTGGCGACGTTTGCCTCGTCGAGCGGGGCGTCGACCTCGTCCAGGATGCAGAAGGGCGAAGGCTTGATCTGGAAGATGGCGAAGATGAGCGAGACGGCGGTGAGGGCCTTCTCTCCGCCGCTCATCAGCTCGATGCTCGCCAGCTTCTTGCCCGGGGGCTGGGCCAGGATCTCGATCCCGGTCTCCAGCATGTCCTCGGGGTTGGTCAGCCTGAGGGAGGCCCGCCCCCCCCGGAACATCCGGGGAAAGACCTCCTGGAAGCGGGTGTTTACCTGCCTGAAGGTCTCCTCGAAGAGCTTCTTGGACTCCCGGTTCATCTGCTGGATGGCCGCCTCGAGATCTGCCAGCGCCCCGTCCAGATCGGCCTTCTGCTCGCTGTAGAAGGTGTGGCGCTTCTCGGCGTCGGCGTGCTCCCTCATGGCCTCCAGGTTGACGCTGCCCATCCGCTCGATGAGCCCGGTGAGTTCCTGGATGCGGGCTCGGGTCCCCTCGCCAGGCGGCGGGCGCATATGGAAATCGCCGATGACCCGGGGCAGGGAGAGCCCCCTGAACTTCTCGGCGATGGCCTCGAGCAGGTGCTTCATGGAGAGCTGGCGCTCCCTGAGGTTCATCTCGTGGCCTCCCAGCGCCTCCCGGGCCTCGCTCGCCCTGGCCCGGAGATCGCGCAGGCCGGCCTCTCGTTCTCCAAGATCCTGCCTGAGCACGTCAAAGGCCGAGCGGGCCTCCACCAGGACGGCCTGGGCCTCCCTGGCCGCGTCCAGGGCTCCCTGGAGGGTCTCCTTGTGGAGGAAGAGCTGGGCCGCGGTCCGGCCATGCTCCTTGGCGTCATGGGTGAGCTGCAGCTCCAGGCGGAGCTTGCGAGAGGCGAGCTCGCCGGTGCTCCTGGAGAGGCGGGAGACCGTGCCCTTGGCCGCCGCCAGCTTCTCCCGTGTACCGGCCACCCGGATACGACGCTCGGTCACGTGGTGCCTCCGCTCGTCCACCTGTTCGGCCCACGCCGTGGCGATCGATTCGGCCTCCCCGAGCTGGTGCGAGGAGGCCCGGTGGGTCTCCCTGGCGGTGTCGAGCTGGCGAGAGGCCTCGTCGCGCTCGCCCGCGGCCTCCTCGAGCTGGAAGGAGAGCTCGTCGATCTCGCCCGCCAGCGTCTCCAGGCGGCGGCGAGCGCTGGTGAGCTCCGTCTCGGCCGCGCGAAGATCCTTCTCGGCGCGCACCAGCGCGAGCTCGCCCTCGTGAGCCCGCTGCCTCGCCCTGTCGAGGGCCCCCTGGGTCTCGCCCAGAGCCTGGCGGAGGGCCTGGTGATGGGCCAGGCGCTCGCTTGCCAGGGCGTCCAGGCGCTCGAGCTCGTGGCCCAGCTCCCTGATCTCGCGCTTGCTGTCGAGCATGCCGGCGGCGACGTCCTCGCCCGTGCCGCCCGAGATGCGCCCGTCGGGGTGGAGGACGGTGCCCTCCAGGGTGACGACGGGCCCGTCCACCTGGGGGCGGAGCGAGCGCGCCGCCGCAAGATCCTGGACGAGGACGGCGTCGCCGACCAGGGCCAGCACCAGCGGCTCGTCCTCCGGCGCGAAGCGCACCTGGTCGACCAGCCTCCCGACGATCCCCTCGCCCTCAGGGACAGGGCGCCCGGGCCCCACGACCCTCGCAGGCCACCGAGGGACGATGGTGGCCCGGCCCTTCTTCGACGCCCGGAGCTGCTCCAGGAGCTCCGCGCCCCTGGCGGTGTCGGTGACCACGACCTCGTGGAGCCGGCCCCCGAGGAGGCCCGCCAGCGCCCTGGTGTAGGCGTGCGGGGCCTCGACCCGATCGGCCACGAGGCCGAGGAGCGAGGCGTCCTTGGTGCCCACCAGGGCCCTGGTGCCGGCGCCCACGCCCTCGAGGCGGGCCTGCATCTCGACCAGCGCCTGCAGCCTCGCTCGCTTTTTCTGGGCGTCGTGCCTGGCCTCGTCCAGGGCCCGCTCGCTGGCGACGATGTCCTGGCGTAGCTGCCCCAGCTTCAGCTCCGCCGCCGCCTTCTCGTCGACGCTCAGGGTCCGGCCGCTCCGGATGTCGGTCACCTCCTGGGTGAGCACGTTCTTCCTGGCCGAGGCGTCGATGATCGCCACATCCAGCTCGTCCCTCTCGAGGACGCGCTTCTCGTGGCGGAGCCTCATCTCGGTCCTGCGCCGCTCGAAGCCGGCGAGCTTGGCCTCGGAGCTGGCGATGGCGGCGCCGGCCCCGGACACCTCCTTCCGGAGCTCGGCGACCTTCCTGTTCGCGTTGTCCTGGCTGCGGGAGAGCTCCGAGAGCCGGGCCTCCTCGGCCTCGACCTGCTCGGCCTGGATCTCCTCCTCGCCCGCAAGGCTCTCGACGCTCCCGGCGATGACTTCGAGCTCGTGCTCCAGGGCGGCGCTTTGCTGGACGATGGTCCCCAGCTCGCTCTCCGCGTCGGCCTCCCTCCTGCGGAGCCCCACCAGCTTGTCGTGGGCCCGGGCGATGGCAGCCTCCTCGGCGCGCACCGCGTTCTCGGCCGCGAAGTTGGCGTTGGTCGCCTCCTCCAGCCGATCCTCGGCCCCGTGGGCGGCCATGCGTACGGTCTCCAGCTCCGCGTCCCGGGCGACCAGCGCCGAGCGCGCCGCGTCGTTCTCCAGGGTGAGGCGGGCGACCTGCTCGGCCTCGAGCTTGATCCAGCCCGCGAGCTCCAGGTACCGGTGAGAGGCCTCGTAGAGCTGGAGATCCTCGACCTCGGTGCGGTAGGCGACGTAGCGCTCCGCCTTGGCCGCCTGGCGCTTGAGCGAGCCGAGGTTGCGCTCGATCTCCGCGATGATGTCGCCGACGCGCAGCAGGTTCTGCTGCGTCATCTCCATCTTCTTCTCGGCCTGCTTCTTCTTCGACTTGAACTTGGTGATGCCGGCCGCCTCCTCGATCAGCATGCGCCGGTCCTCGGGCTTGGCGCTGACGATCAGGCCGATCTTTCCCTGCTCCACGATGGAGTAGGCCTTGGTGCCGACGCCCGTGCCAAGGAACAGATCGGTGATGTCCTTCAGCCTCACCGTGGTCTTGTTGATCTGGTACTCGCTCTCGCCCGAGCGGTGCAGGCGCCGGGTGACGGCGATCTCCGAGTAGTCCTTGTACTCGATGGGCAGATCCGCGCCGTCGTTGTCGTTCTCGAAGGTGAGGGTCACCTCGGCGAACTCCGAGCCAGGCCGGCTCTCCGAGCCGCTGAAGATCACGTCGTCCATGCTGCGGCCGCGGAGGTGCTTGGCGCTCTGCTCGCCCATGCACCAGCGGATGGCGTCGACGATGTTGGACTTACCACAGCCGTTGGGGCCCACGATGCCCATCACCTGGCGGTCGAAGTTGACCACTGTGCGATCGACGAACGATTTGAAGCCGGAGAGTTCGAGGCGCTTGATCTTCATCGATTCTCCAGGGGGAGCCCCCCGTCCTTCAGGCCAGAGAAACCCCTTCTTGAACAAGCGATGGTGAACATATGATCAGTAATTGGTGGATGTAGCACAGGAAACGAGGACCGATAGATAAGGAGCCATGACGCTAGGCAGTGGGTCATGTCACTTCACATAGTGTCATGAATCGGGTCTCAGTGAAATGGCCGTAGCTTCAATACCTGAAAGGGTCTTGGCCGGCCGCCTGTTCAGGTACCTGCCGGAGGCGGAGCTTGACATTCGCCGTGGACGACCTATTGGCCTGCCGCCATGCCGACGTACGAGTACCTTTGCACTGCATGTGGCAACCAGTGGGAGGAGATCCAGAGGATCTCGGCGGCCCCGCTCGAGGTCTGCCCCAAGTGCTCGCAGTCCACGGCCAAGCGCCAGATCAGCGGCGGCAACTTCATCTTGAAGGGTGGGGGCTGGTACGCAGATCTCTACTCGTCGGCCAGACCCAAGGCGAGCGGTGAGGCCGGCGCGCCCTCGGCGGGCGAGGGCAAGGGCTCGAGCGACGCGGCGAGCAGCTCGCCGTCCCCTGCGGCCTCTGGAGGCGCTGCATCCCCGGGAGGCGCTGCAGCGCCTGGAGGCGCCGCGCCCTCGGGAGGCACCACGCCTTCGGGCGGCTCCTCACCGTCCAAATAGCCGTCGTTCAAACAATCATCCTCCGAGGAGTTCGAGCGACCAGGGGCGCTGCTCGGGAAGACGTGCGCCCGCACCTCCGCGACGCTGGTGCCAAGGGTCGAGGCGATCCGGCGGAGCACCAGATCGACGAGGCGACCCTGAGGGGGCCTGGCCACGTGTCCAAGGGCGCCGTCGAACCGGGCGGCGTCGGCGGGGTGGGGCAGCGAGGGGAGCGTCTCGCGGAAGGCCTCCTCGAGCTCCGGGGTCACGTCCCGGCGCCGGGCGAGCCAGCGCTTCGTGGCCAGCGCTCCTCGCATCTCGGCGTGGAAGAGGGTCGTGGTGGGCATCCAGGGCTCGGGTGGGGCGCCTGCCCTCACGCAGCGGTGGAGCGCCGCGATGCGGTGGCGGATGCTCTCGAGCGGCATCTGGTCGAGCTCGCGCAGGGCTCCTGGAAACGCTCTGGCGAGGGCCACGAGCTCCCCCGAGGGAGCCTGGCTGCTCCGGTCCGCCAGGCGAGCCAGGCGCAGCGCGTGGATCCTCTCGTACTTGCCGAGCAGCGCGTGGAGATCGCGGATACCGCGCCGATCGACGTCTGCCACGCCCCCACCCTAGCACCTCCAGAACCCGCGAGCAGCGTGCTAGACTGGAAGCATGAGCGACACCAAGCGCGCAGCGGAAGAGCTCCGCCAGGAGGCCACAAAGATCGACGCGCAGCTGCTCGCCCTCATCGACAGGCGCGCCAAGATCTCGCGCAAGCTGGGCCACCTTCGCGGCGCTGGGCCGGCGATGCTCCCCCTGGCCGATCGTGCCTCGACGGCGTCGCTGCTCGCCAAGGCCACGGGGGATATGCCTCCGGACGCGCTCCGGGAGATCTTCCGCGTGATCCACGCCGGTTGCCTGGGGCTCGAGCTCGCGGCCCCCGTCGTGGTGGTGGGGCCGCCGGGCAGCGCAGGCCACGTCGCGGCCAGGAAGCGCTTCGGCGTGACGACGGACCTCGTCTCGACCGACTCGGCCGAGGAGGCGCTCCAGGAGGTCATGAGGCAGCGCGCCGGCTTCGCGGTGCTCGCGCTCGAGACCAAGAGCGAGGGGCCGGTCCAGGCCACCATCGCCGCGCTCACCGCGCTCGATCTCAAGATCGTCACCACCTTCGAGCTCCCGTCGACGCTGCACCTCGTGAGCCGGTCCGGGGATCTCGCGGAGGTGGAGAGGGTCCACGCCACACCCCATGACCACGCGCGCTGCAAGCGGTTCCTTGCGCAGGAGCTCCCTCGCGCCCTGGTCGTCGACGTTCTCTCGCCTGAGCTCGCCTGCCGCCACGCCCAAGAGGATCCCCGCTCCGCGGCGCTCGCGGACGAGTCCTTCGCCGCGCAGTTCGACCTCGTGGTCACCCGGCGCCACGCCAGCGACGCGAGCGACGATCGCACCCGCTACGCCATCGTGGGGACCCGGCCCTCGGGGCGCACGGGCTCGGACCTCTCCGCCGTCGTGTTCAGCGTCTCGGACTCGCCGGGGGCCCTCATCGAGGTACTGCGCCAGTTCGCCGAGCGAGGGATCAACCTGTCCAAGATCCACTCCCGGCCGACCAGCGGCGAGGCCTGGAGCTACCTCTTCTTCGTGGAGTTCGCTGGCCACGCGACCGATCGCCCCATCGTCGCGGCGCTCGAGGACGTCAAGCGCAGCACCCCCTTCTTCAAGCTCCTTGGCTCGTATCCGGCGGGCTGAGCCGCCTTCGCGGGCGCGCCACGTTCCTGCTCGACCTGCTAGCCTCGAGAAACGCCATGAACGTATCGCGCGCCACGGTCCTTGCCCTCTCTCTCTTGGCCATCGGCGCCTGCGGAGGCGACAAGCCTCCCAAGGCACCCGAGGCCCAGGTCGACATCGACGCCGATCCCGAGGCCCTCCTTCCGGCCCAGGCGATCGCCTATGTCCGCGTGGACGGGCGGGCCTTCTTCGCGAGCAAGTCGTTTGGCCCCGAGGTCGCGAAGATCGCCGAGAAGGCCTCGCCGCTGGGCGAGGAGGTCGGCTTCCTGCCTTCGAGGGATCTGGACGCGGTCTGGCTGGGGGTCTACTCGACCCAGGGGGCCGACGTGGCGGCCGTGCTCTCTGGCCGCTTCGACGAGGCCAAGGTGAAGAAGCTGGCCGAGACCCACACCCCTACCCGGGGCGGGGCGGTCCTGGTCGCGTCGAGCTACGCGGGGCACGACATCTACACGGTGAGCAACGTGGGCTTCACCGTGCTCACCGCAAGGACCGCGCTCGCCGGCACCGAGACCGGCATGCGCCGGGCCCTCGATCGCATCAAGGACGGGCGGGTGAAGCGAGAGGTCCCCGCGTGGATACAGACCACGCTCGATACCCCGGGCGCGGTGGTGGCCCTCGCGGCCGACGCGGCGGCCCAGCCAGGAGCCTCGGATGCGCTCCGGCAGATCCCCTTCCCCTGGGCGCAGGGGGTCACCAAGGCCCGGGTCCTGGCCGACGTGAAGGAGCCCGGAGCGAACATCGCAGCGTCCCTCTCGTACCCGGACGAAGGCCAGGCCGGCCAGGCCGCCACCGGGCTCCGGAACACCGCGGGCCTGGCCAGGCTCTTGGCGCTCGTCGGCCTCCAGTTCCGGGAGTTCACAGCCAACGCCGACAAGGCCGACGTCCAGGTGAAGATCTCGGTCGACGACCAGAGCCTCCGGGTCCTGGCGACCAGCCTCCCCACGTGGCTGGGCCAGCGTTGACCGGGCGTCCTCTCTCTCCTTCGTTCCACGTCGGCCTGGCGGAATCTTCTTGCCCGACGCATGCTTGACCGGTCAGGAGCTCCACCCATGGCATTCGGAAAGCAGTCCTCTGGTCTCGAAAAGGCGGCCCAGGCCCTGGCCACTGCGGGGGCCGTCGCCCACGCCGCCTTCTTCATGCTCTTCATCTACCGGGTCTTCGGTCGGAGCTGGCTCTACGCCGTCCTGGCCATCCTCGCGCTCGTGGGCATGGGCGCCAATTTCGTCGGCTTCATGCTGATCAAGCACGGCGGCAAGGTCGGCGCCCGCAAGTGGGGCATGTGGTGCATCGCCTTCTCCACGGCGGACGCCGCGCTCCTCCTGGCCCTCGCCTCGGTCATCGGTTGAGCTAGCTCTCCGGCCCGTTTCAGCCGCGTTTCAGCCGGGATTGAAAGCGGCTAGCGTGGCGCCATGGCCCAGCCCACGCTCGTCGTAGCCCCGCAGCTCAGGCCTCTCGTGGGGAGCGTCCCCGTGCCGTCCGACAAGAGCATAGGGCATCGCGCCTTGCTCCTCGCGGGGCTCGCCAACGGGATCTCCGAGCTGCGCGGCTTCTCTCACGGGGAGGACAACGTGGCCACCGCCCGGGCCCTCGTGGCCATGGGCGCCACGATCGAGGGCCTGGGCGCCCGCGATCTGAGGGTGAAGGGCGTGGGGCTCTTCGGCCTCCACGAGCCAGCCGGGGCGCTCGACTGCGGCAACTCCGGGACGACCATGAGGCTGCTCTCGGGGGTCCTCGCCGCTCAGCCTTTCCAGAGCGTCCTCGTGGGGGACGCCTCCCTCTCCAGGCGCCCCATGATGCGGGTGGTGGGGCCTCTGAGGGCGAGGGGGGCGATCCTCGAGGGGGCTCCCCACCCCCGGCGTCAGGGCGAGATCACCGCGCCTCTGCGCATCGGCCCTCTGGGCGAGGATGTTTATCTGGGCCCCCTTTCCTACGAGAGCCCCTTCTCGAGCGCCCAGGTAAAGAGCGCTCTCTTGCTCTCCGGGCTCTTCGCTCATGGCGTCACCCTCTTCAAGGAGCCCTTGCTGTCGCGGGATCATACGGAGCGCCTGCTCCTCTCGCTGGGCGTCCCTCTGCGCACCTCGGCCACGGTGGTGGAGCTGGATCCAGCGGGCTGGTCAGGGCAGCTCCCCGCATTCGAACTTGACCTGCCCGGGGATCCCTCCGCCGCCGCCTTCCTCGTGGTGGCCGCCCAGCTGGTCCCTGGCTCCCGGGTGACGGCGCGCTCCGTGTGCACCAACCCCACGAGGACCGGGCTCTTCGAGATCGCCCGGGACATGGGGGCGGGCATCGAGGTCTCGCCGCTCGGCGAGCGGGGAGGAGAGCCTGTGGGGGACGTCTCGGCCTGGTACGAGCCTCACCGGGGCATGAAGGTCGGAGGGGAGCTGGTGCCCCGGGCCATCGACGAGATCCCGGTGCTCTGCGCGCTCGCGGCCAGGGGCCACGGCACGACCAGGATCACAAACGCCGAGGAGCTGCGCGTCAAGGAGAGCGACCGGATCGCGGCGATGGCCGGGGTGCTGCGCGCCTTCGGCGTGCGCTGCGAGGAGCTCCCTGACGGCCTCGAGATCGAGGGGACCCAGACCCCGCTCCGCGCCGCCGAGATCGACAGCCTGGGCGATCACCGGATCGCCATGACCGCCGCGGTGCTGGGCCTCCTCGCCGAGGGCCCCTCTCGCGTCCGCGACGTCGCGTGCATCGCCACCAGCTTCCCTCGCTTCGCGGGGACGCTAAGGGCCCTGGGCGCCTCGATCCGCGTCGAGGAGGGGTGACGCGCTGCTCCCCTTTCCTCGGGGCGCCATGTCGGCTAGACGACCCGCCGTGACCCGAGAGCAGCCGATCGTCGCCATCGATGGACCTGCCGGGGCCGGCAAGAGCACCGTGGCTCGCAGGCTCGCGGAGGCCCTTGGCTTTGTCCTGGTGGACACGGGCGCCATCTACCGCGCCGTGGCCCTCGCGGCGGTGAGGGTCGGGGTGCCGCTCTCCGACGGCGAGGCCGCGGCGGCCCTGGCCTCGAACCTCCTGGCCACCCGGGCGCTCACCTTCGAGCGCGATCCCGCGGCGGGCATGTGCGTGAAGCTCCACGGCGAGGACGTGTCGGAGGCGATACGCACCCCCGAGGCCGGTCAGTGGGCGAGCGACGTGTCCGCCCACGCCCCCGTGCGCGCCGCGCTCCTCGAGCTGCAGAGGCAGGCCGGGGGCGCCGGAGGGGTGGTGCTCGAGGGGCGCGACATAGGCACGGTGGTCTTCCCCGACGCCGAAGTTAAGCTGTTCCTCACAGCCAGCCCCGAGGTGCGCGCCGGCCGGAGGCACGCCGAGCTCCTGGCCAAGGGCGAGGCCCCCAGCTTCAAGGAGACGCTGGCCTCGGTGAAGATCCGGGATCTCCAGGACGAGACGCGCAAGGTCGCTCCGCTGCGACGCGCCGAGGACGCCTTCCTCGTGGACTCGTCGGACCTCGACGAGGGCGAGGTCGTGGCCAGGATGCTCGAGATCGTCCGGGCCCGCGCCGAGCGCAGGCGTTGAAGGCCTCGAAGGGAGGCGCCCTCGCCCTGGCGCTCTCGCTGGCGATGTCCCTGGTGGGCTGCGGGGAGGCCAAGGCTCCCGAAAAACCAAAGGTCGATCTCTCGTCGCCCGTCGCCGAAGATACCTTCGACGCCCTCTCGCCCATCCTGCTGGTCGTACGTCCCCAGGCCATGCGCAAAGATCCGGTCTTCGGTCCGCTGGTCTCTGCCCTCTCCAGGGTCGCCGCCACGCGGGGGGGCTCGGGGGCGAGGGAGCTCGAGGCCCTGGAGTCGGCCGAGGAGGTGCTGGTGTCGATCGATCGCGGGGAGGTGCTGCGCGCCCACCGCGAGGGCGAGGATCTCTCGCCCCAGAGCGGGATCGTCGTGCTGCGCGGGGTGCGAGCGGATCTGGCGCCCGAGAAGATCCTGGACGGCGAGGGCAGGGTCCTGGTCGGCCAGGGGCGCCCGAGGGGGCGCGCCACCGAGCACGAGGGCCTTGGCCGCGATCTGTCGCTGTTCGTCCTGCCCGCGCGCACCTGGGTGGTCGCCTTCGGCGAGGCCGTGCCCCGCTCTCGCGTGGTCCTCACCTCGCCTCGCCACCGAGCGGCGCCCAGGCTCGATCAGGCCGCGCTCCTGGTCCTCCGCCTGGAGGGGCGCTCCCTGGTCGACGCCGTCCCCAGGCTGGAGCACGGAGAGCTGGCCCTGGGGCGTCGCCTGGAGGATCTCACCCTGATCCTCAAGCCGGGGAGGGGAGGGCTGGTGCTCACCCTCGCCTACGCGGACGAGGACGCCGCGCTCTGGGCCGAGAGCACGCTCGCCCGGCTGGTGGTGGCCTTCTCGCGCAAGCTCGAGGGGCCTCTCTCGTGGCTCGGTACGGCCACGGTGGTGCGCGACGGCGCTCAGGTGCGAGCTCGCGTCGAGGTGCCGGCCCGCCTGGTCGAGGCGCTCCGCCGGATCGATCCTCGGGAGCTGCTCGAGCCGTCCTCGCCTCCGGTATCCCCCCCTCCGTCGCGCCCGTCGCCTGCTGTCTTGCCCTGAGGGGCTGTCCTCGGTGGAGCGAGGGTCGCCAGGAGCATCGAGGCTGTTTCGGGGAGATCCAGAGGCGAGTCCAGCTCGAGGAGGGTCTGCGCCCCGATGACCGCCGCGACCAGGAGCCTGGCGGCGATCGGGGCGTCCACGTCGCCGCGCAGCCTCCCTCGCTCCTGATCTCGACGGATCGCCGCCGCCAGACGCTCGGCGCAGAGAGAGAGCAGGGCGCGGTAGCGCTCCCGCACCACGGCGGACCTGGCGCAGGCCTGGAGGAGCTGGTGGGGCCTCACCGCCGAGTCGCTCTGCATGAGGGGAAAGCCCCCCTCGGGCACCGCCCTGGCAAAGCGGAGCACCAGATCGGCCAGCCCGTCGCCCTCGCCCGAGCGAAGGACGGCGTCCAAAAAGAGCTGGCCCATCCTGTCCATCACGGCGACCAGGAGCGCGTCCCTGTCCGGGAAGTGAACGTAGAAGGCGCCCCTGGTCTTGCCCGCCCTCTCGCAGATGGAGTCCAGGCTTGGACCGTCGAGCCCCTGCTCCCTGAAGAGCTCCATGGCGGCGTGGAGGAGCGCCTCCCGTGTGGCGCTTTTTCCGGCGCTGCGGCTGGGGCGAGCAGGAACCTTGCTTGACATACGGCTCCGTATGTAAAAGATGAGGGCTCTGGATGGGACGCGGCCGCCTTAGGTCGTCGGACGCGCTCCCAGGCCGCCGAGGAGTCTACCATGGGGACTGTGGCAAGGAGCATCGAGGGTTTGCCTTCCAGGCAAAAAGAAGCCAGCATATCGCTGGATACGCTGGGGGCGCTGGACGCCGAGGAGCTGGCCAGGCTCTACCAGGGCGCCAGGGTCCCGGCGCTCTCCGAGCTGGATGGGGACCTACGCGGCCGTATGCTTGTGTGGCCTTCCCTCCGGGGATTGCCGGTCAGCCTCCTCAGGGCGGCGGCCGGGCAGGAGGGCTTTCCCTGGAGGGGAAAGAGCTTTCACTGGCTGGGGGAGGGGCGGGGCGCGGGCATCAACCGGGTGCTGGGCGATCGCACCAGGCTCTTCCCCTTCGTGACCTTCGTGGGCCCCTCCAGGGCCGGCCGCTTCGACGCAGTCCAGCTCGACTACGACCGCCCGGAGAACCCTGCTCTCATCCGGGCCATCAAGGACGAGATCAGGGAGGTCTCCCCGGGGGTCTACCTGGGGCAGGCCTGGCTACGAATGGGCGGTCGGGAGCGGCTGGTGCTCTGGTTCGGGCTAGAGCGGAGGCCGTGACGCGCGCTCTCGTCACCGGGGCTGCCGGCTTCATCGGCTCCCACGTGGTGCGCTCGCTGCTGGCCAGGGGCCACGAGGTGGTCGCTCTCCATCGGCCCTCGGACGACACCCGCAACCTGGAGGGCCTCCCCGTCCATCGGGTGGGGGGGGACGTGCTCGACGCGGAGTGCCTCCGGGCGGCCATGGAGGGCTGCGGCTGGGTCTTCCACCTGGCGGCGATCTTCGCCCTCTGGACCCGGGACGCCGGGCACATGCGCCGGGTCAACGTGGAGGGCACGCGCCTGGTGCTCTCGTGCGCCCGTTCGCTCAAGGTCTCCAGGGTGGTCCACACCAGCAGCATCGCTCGCTTCGGAGGGCAGGGCCTCTCGGTCGAGGCCACCGAGGAGAGCCCCTTCCGCCTGGGGCCGACCGGGGACGCCTACTCCCTGAGCAAGCGGGACGCGCACGAGGTGGCCGAGGCCGCGGCCAGGGACGGACAGGACGTCGTCCTGGTGGCGCCCTGCGGACCGCTGGGCCCGGGCGACGTGGGGCCCACCCCCACGGGTCGGCTGCTGCTGGCCCTCTCGGAGGCGCCGGTGATGGCCGTCGTGCCCACCCGGACCTGCTTCGCCGACGTGCGAGCCATGGCCGAGGCCCATGTCCTGGCCGCCGAGCGGGGGGAGAGGGGCGCTTCTTACCTCCTGGGCCAGGAGAACCTGGGCATGGAGGAGCTCGTCGCCCGGGCCGCCAGGGTCCTGGGGAGGAAGATCCCCACGCTCGCGCTCCCCTACGGGGCTGTGAGCGTCTTTGCCAGGGCGGCCAGCGCCCTGGCCGACCGGGTGACCCGCAGGGCGCCGCTGCTCACCCCCGAGGCCGTTGCGATCGCCCGCCTGGGCCTGTCGGCCCGCTGCGACAAGGCCCAGCGGGAGCTGGGAATGCCGATCATGTCGCTGGATCTGGCCCTGGGCGACGCCTTCCGCTACTGGGCCGAGGGGGGCTACATGGGGAGCTCGGGGCGCCGGGCAAGGGTGCTGCGGCGGCTCGACCCCCCGGGGGGAATGCGGCCGGGGAAGCGTGAAAATTGGCCGAATGCCCTTTGACGCACTGTCTTGGTCAGGTTAGACGACCTGTCCCCCAAGAACGGCAGCGATGCCTCGGCCGGGGAGAAAGGCGCCCTCCACAACGCATCCTGCGTCGGAGGGCTTAGGCAAGGGTATTTCTCAGACAATGTCCACTGAAACAACTTACCAATCCGACGCAGGAATGGATTCCTTCGCGGCGCTCTTCGAAGCCAGCATCCAGGGGGGGGACTTCGGCAAGGAGGGCGAAATCGTCCAGGGAACCGTCGTCGCGGTCCAGCGCGACAACGTCGTGATCGACATCGGCGGAAAGAGCGAGGGCATGATCGCCCTGAGCGAGTTCGCCGACGCGGCAGGCAACGTCTCGGTCAAGGCCGGCGACCGCATCGATGTCTACATCGAGAGCCGCGAGAACGACGATGGTCTTGTCATGCTCTCCAAGGAGAAGGCAGACAAGATGAAGGTCTGGGACGAGATCTCGAGCGCGTGCGAGCGCGACGAGCTCATCGAAGGGACCATCAGCCAGCGCGTGAAGGGGGGCCTTTCGGTCACCATCCGCGGGGGCGTCAAGGCCTTCCTCCCGGGCTCCCAGGTGGATCTGCGGCCCATCCGCAACCTCGACAAGCTCATCGGCCAGACCTACCAATTCAAGGTCATCAAGTTCAACAAGAAGCGCGGCAACATCGTGCTCTCTCGCCGCGTCCTCCTCGAGAAGGAGCGCGACCAGATCAAGACCAAGACCCTCGAGACCCTCGAGGAGGGCAAGGTCGTGCGCGGGGTGATCAAGAACATCACCGAGTACGGGGCGTTCGTGGATCTGGGGGGGCATCGACGGCCTGCTCCACATCACGG
>SXGT01564524.1_pt1 | contig 16783 bp, 11 predicted proteins | sample 3176221 | NCBI WGS metagenome assembly SXGT01 (sample SAMN11356862, study PRJNA531348) | freshwater metagenome | isolation source: freshwater sample F1-120 | place: China: Fuxian Lake, Yuxi | collected 2017-12-25 | reverse complement strand
GTTATTTCATGCTCATTCCTAAGGTCAATCATTAGTTCACAACAGAACCGCTCGAGCATATCAAGAGCGGTCATTCCCGGCATTTCAAAGTGCGTGTTGCGCCGAAAACACCTGCTTTCTTCCTTTCCAACAGGCTCGAGTTAACTCATTAATTTTTACAGCGCTTTTTAACAGTGCCATCAAGTATCGTTGAAATTAATGTTACAATGTAACCAAGTTAGAAATCGCCATTCATCAGTCAAATGCGGTTTTTATAATAAACTCCCACATTTTTTCTCCTCGTGGCTGCATTGCCATTGTTTTTTTGCCAATCCGTTTATTCAATCAGACCACTTTTTAAATGTCGTCACCCAAACAACCGCCGGTCAAACAATTCATCGCCCCACTACCTTACTTTCCCGATAGCTCAGCCTTATTTTCTGTTTGTGCAGGCAAACCCTGGTCGGTTTTTCTCGATAGCGGTTATCCGCACAGCAATCAAGGCCGCTACGATATTATCGCCGCCGACCCAGTATGTACTTTGGTTACGCATGGCGAGATCACCGAGATTTCCTGTAACGGAACGGTGTTGAAATCCGGCGCCGATCCGTTTGATCTGGTCAAGCAACAGATTCGTTCTATTCAAGGCACCGATTTTGAATCGGGTTTACAGGACTTGCCGTTTAACGGTGGCGCTATTGGTTATTTTTCTTATGATCTGGCCCGTCGCCTCGAAGTGCTGCCGGTTATTGCCGAAGATGCCGAACATATCGCGGAAATGGCGGTAGGTATTTATGACTGGGCCGTGATTGTCGATCATCAGCAACAGCAAACGCATCTGGTGGGATTCTGTGATGATTCCAAACGGCAAACTTTGACAGCACAGTTTAGCCGCTTACCCGAAACAGATGTACAAGCGGCTTTTCAAGTCACCGGCGACATCGAATCGAATATGGACAGGGACAGCTACACGCTGGCATTTGACCGGATTAAACAATATCTGAAGGAAGGCGATTGCTACCAGGTAAACTTAAGCCAGCGCTTCGCCGCTTCCTGCGCAGGCGATCCCTGGACTGCGTATCGGAAACTCCGCGAATTAAATGCCGCCCCGTTCAGTTGTTACCTGAATTTGCCCGACGTGCAGATTTTAAGCTCATCACCGGAGCGGTTTTTGAAACTGACCGACAGGGTTGTTGAAACCAAACCGATTAAAGGCACGCGTCCGCGCAAGGCTGATTTTGCAGAAGATCAGCAGCAAATCATGCAATTGGAAACCAGCGAAAAAGACCGGGCGGAAAACCTGATGATTGTAGATTTGCTGCGTAACGATATTGGTAAAACCTGTAAAAAGGGCTCTGTCAAAGTGCCTAAATTGTTTGCCGTCGAAACTTACGCCACCGTCCATCATTTGGTCAGTACCGTGACCGGCGTATTGGACGACGACCGGGAGGCGCTGGATTTGTTAAAAAGCTGTTTTCCGGGCGGCTCCATTACCGGTGCGCCGAAAATCCGCGCGATGGAAATTATTGAAGAACTGGAACCCCACCGCCGTGGCGTATATTGCGGCGCGATTGGTTACATCGGTTTTGACGGCAATATGGACACCAATATCGCCATCCGAACGTTGGTACATTCAAATAATACAATCCGGTTCTGGGCGGGCGGCGGCATCGTCAATGATTCGCTGGTGGAAGAGGAATACCAGGAGTGTTTTGACAAGGCGGCAGCAATGCTGGATTTATTGCAACAATTGACGGTGAAATGATTGTCATCAAGCTGGGAGGGAGTCTCGCTTATGCCGACACCCTGACAGACTGCCTGGATACGATAGAGCAACGCTATCAGGGCAAGGACGTAGTCATTGTTCCGGGCGGCGGCGCGTTTGCCGATCAGGTCAGGCTGGCTCAACAACACTGGCGCTTTGACGACAGGACGGCGCACCGGATGGCGATTTTAGCGATGCAGCAGATGGCCTTGTTATGCAACGGGCTGAAAGCCGATTTTGCTGTCATTCATTCCGTCGCCGCTATTAAAGCGCAGTCACAACAAAACAAAATCCTCATCTGGTCGCCGGCGTGTGATGAGCTCGATCACGCTGGCATTCAGGCAAGTTGGGATATTACATCCGACAGCCTGGCGGCCTGGCTGGGCGACGCACTGTCGGCGACTGAGCTTATTCTAGTCAAGTCGGCTGATGTTGACGTTGAGTCCGGCTTGCAGCAACTCGCAGCACAGGGCATCGTCGATCGGGCGTTTTGCGGATTTGTCGCACAGGCGGCTTTTCAAATACGAATTGTTAACCAGCATCATTTTCGGGAGGGACATAGGTAATGGGCTATTGCTCACTTCCCTAACATCTATATCGGACTTGCGTCAAAAATAAGCAAAGCTGATTCAAATAGCATTAGCGATTTATGATTCTCTAATATATTATCCGCCTCAAGTGATATTCCCGTATATTTGTGAGGTTATTATGGCTATTCATATCTCCGCTTTCCGATTCTTGTTGCTCCTTGGCGCCTTGCTTGCTTTTACGCCTGTTTTTGCGCTGGACGTCAGTCCCACATCGGTTACTCTGAATATCGGGAGTACAGCCGGTATCACTGTTGCCAATGCTTCCGGTAGGGTGACAGTGCTTTCTTCAAAGCCTGCTGTCGCGACTGCAAGCTATGCGGGCGGCAAAGTCACGGTGAAAGGCATCTCAGTCGGTTCCGCCACGCTTACCGTTAAAGACAGCAAATCTACTGTGACGGTACCGATTTCAGTCAAGACCGGCGCGACTCCGACAGCAGGTAATTACACCTTGCTCGCCTGGAATGATCTGGGCATGCACTGTATGGACGGTTTCGATTTTTCCGTTTTCGCCATCTTGCCGCCTTATAACTCGCTGCATGCCCAACTAAAGGATAAGTCGGGCAAGTTGATTAGCAGCGGCGTAAAACTGACTTACCAAGCGGTCGCCGACAGTACCGGCTCTATCAATACGAGCAGCTATACCAAAACCAATTTCTGGGATTGGGTTGACGCATTGGTCGGTCTCAAACCCGCAAACGACATCGGACTTAATCTGGACGGCCTGGCTACCGGAACGCCGGCGCCCGGCAATGAAACGCCTTCCCTGATTCCCGCGCCGATGATCTATAACACCGAGTATCGTTGGTATGAGGCTGAAGGTCTCCCCATTACACCGTTTGATGACCAGGGTAAAAGAAATTTCTATCCCACGGTCAAAGTGGTTGCCAAGGATCTTGCCGGTAATGTTCTGGCTACCACAACGACGGTATTGCCGGTGAGCGATGAAATGACCTGTAAGGGTTGTCATGCCTCCACGACGTCGACCACCAATCCGGCCCGGATTGCCGCGAAGCCCGCTGCCGGTTGGGTATTTGACAGCAATCCAGATAAGGACTGGAAAAAGAACATCCTGCGCCTGCACGATGAAAAACACGCAACCAGCACTTTATATCAATCAGCCCTTATCCAGAGCGGCTACAATACCGGCGGCTTGTTAGCAACGGCGACTGCCGGTAAACCGGTTCTCTGTGTCGCCTGTCACGCCAGCAACGCTTATTTTGACAAGCATAACAAGAAAACCGTGATGGGCGGCATGGTGGGCATTGCGCCTTTCACCCAGGCCCTGCATAAAAAACATGCGACGGTAAAAGATCCTGCAACGCAACTGGTGCTTGATAAAATCAGAAATCGTACGGCATGTTACCAATGTCATCCGGGATCGGTGACTCAATGTTTGCGTGGCGCGATGAGCAAAGCCGTCGATGCAGGCGGCAAGCCGTCGATAAGTTGCCAAAGTTGTCACGGCAATATGACGGCAGTGGGTAATTCGGCGCGTAAAGGCTGGTTCGATGAACCCACATGCGAGTCTTGTCACAACAGCGCAGCACCCGGAAAACGCGCCATTTCCGGCGTGAATGCTAAAGGTATTCCCATTGTGCCGAGCGATCACACGTTCGCAACCAATGCCAATACACCGGTAAGCGGTTTGAATCTGTATCGTTTCAGTACCGGACACGGCGGTTTGCAATGCGAAGCCTGCCACGGCGCGACCCATGCCGAGTATCCAAGCACGCATAAAGACGACAATACCCAGAGTGTGGCGGTTCAAGGTCATACCGGTACTATCGCTGAATGTACGGCCTGTCATAAGACGGTGCCCACGACCGTCAACGGCGGCCCTCATGGTATGCATACAACCGGCAATGCGTGGGTTGAGTTACATGAAGACGCCAACAAAAACGGTACGGCGACGACACCGAGCTGCGCTTATTGCCACGGCACCACCAGCGCGGGCACTCCACTGAGCGCGATTAAAACGGCCAAAACCATCAATGCCGAAGAATTCGGAATCAAGAATTGGCCTGCCGGTTATCAGGTCAGTTGCTTCAGTTGCCATAATGGTCCGAACCCGGATTGATTTTCGGATAGAAGAAGGGGGATAACCGCTGGATATGCTGCTCAGCGTGTTGTAGCGGAAAGTTTGAATAACTCTTTTTCCGGCCACTGCCGTTAAGTTATAGTGGACCCGTCCCCAAGCCGGAGCTTGGGAACGAGTGTCACTCTGGTTGCTGATCGAAACATTTGCCCCGACCGAAATGTTAAAAGTGGTTTAGATTAATAGATTGTATTGATCCGTTAAACGTGTGGACGGGTTATGTTACCCGTCTAGCAAGAGTGATCAACGTCTGGGGCGTTTCCGGTATTATGCCGGACGAGGGCATGTTGCCTCGTCCGCAGGGTTCAAAAATACCATCGGCAAAACGTGAATGACGGGGCAACATGCCCATATGCGCCAACTTAGCGTTTATGCTATGTGGCATTTGCATAAGAAGCCGTCATGTCGGCAGGGATTGCCGACATCCAAAACACAGGGATGTGTTTGTAGCATTCCGGCAATCCCTGCCGGAATGACGTATTGTTCCTTAAATTGGCGCGTATGGGCAACATGCCCCGTCACGCTCAGGATCGAAACCGTCCTGTTGATGCTGACCGTGATCTGCCATGCCAAGAAGATGCGGCATCGTTTTATGCAATATTTTCAAACCCATGTCGGGTTGATGGCTGGCGCCTTCAATCTCTTTATCAGCTGGTTCGGCTTGCAGGCCACTGACGATGGCTTCGTCCCGCTGTCCATTGCCGAATTCAGTTGATCAGATATTAAAACTAGCGCCATTGGTATTCACTTGACCTTGAACTGAGCATATCTGCCAAGCTTGACTAGCCTTGGATGGGGATGATCAGGATTCCGGGCAAGTCGGGAAAACTGCCGCCGATGACCTGTGCCTGGCCGACTGAGAAGCCATTATTGCTGGATTGTCCATCGACCCAGGGATCGGAGGCTTTTAATGCACAGTCTTTCTGATGGGTGGTAAGCACCGCTACCGGGGTATCGCTGGAAGTGACGGGATCGATGACTTGCAGGGTAACGCCGTTGCCGAATCCAAGCAAATGGTGAGTGATATACATCACGCTGCCGCCGGGAAGCATCGTTTGCGCCTGATTCGATCTGTCATTGCTGAATCCTCCTATAAAAGACTGGGGACTCACGGTAAGGGTCCGAGAACTCTGATTGGTCAGGATGCTGATCAGGGAATTGCACGGCGTTGAGGTGTCGAGAAGATATTGAAGCTGGAAACCTTCCCAACCGTTTCTTGCATAATAGAAATCCTGTGGATTCACACCGTTATCCCATAGATTAGTCTGCAGAAAATCGGTGTCAAGCGATGAGTTATCGGTCCGGATCAATAGATGGATGTTGTAGAAGCCCCCGCCCAGGTCTTCCACCCATCGACCCTGCGATGGAATGTCATTGCTCGCATTCTGGTCGGTGGTTTGAGGAATGACCCGAACGAAATAGATGGAAGGCATCAACATCTGCAGGATGGAAACAACCAGCCCTGCATTCATGGCATCGGAGAGGACAGGTGTGAGGCCGCTGGGGGAAGATGAAGATCCCCAATTCACATTCCAGCGCAGTGAATTGAGGCCTTTGCTGACAGTCCGTGGCCCCGTCTCCATGAGGGGGGCCTGATTGCATAATATCTGCTTGAATTGCGAACCCAGGGCGCTGATTATGGCGTTGAAGGAAATCTGCAGGCTCCCCCAGAGTTCCGACTGTTTTGCCTGGATCGTTGCGCCGTTTTCACCCTCGGACAATCCACTTTCGATCGAGGCCGACATGGCGATGGCGACGGCTGCCACTTCGGGACCGAGTTCCCCCAGCATGGATGCCAGCACTTCGGCGAAGATGCCAAACACGGAAGCTTGCGAGGTGCTCGAACTGGAGAGTGCAGACGAATTAATGATCTTGTTCACCCCAAGAATATCGGAAATGAATACCCGCTGATATAACTCCTGGAGATTATTAAAAAGCGCCTGGACGTTCAAGACGGCAGCGATTTCTTGCTCCATGATGCTGACTACGGTATCCCAGGCATCCTGGGGGACATCCGCGGGTTTTACGAAGCCGGTCTTACTGAGAACTGCATTCATATTGGAATACTCTGCGCGGACATCGTTGCTGTCCGGGGATTTTAAGCCAATGGACTGCTGGCTGATGGCTTGGTAGGCGGTGAGTTCATCACCGGTGAAAGCCGGAAAGCCGGTTTGGGGGAGAGCAAGTATGGCAGTGAAGGAATAATCAGGAACCAGTACCCATTGCTGGCTGGTGGAGTCAGGATTGCGCGGATTGGCCACGAGATTGCTGGCAGGCGCTGAACTGCCGCCACTCACATCCAACGCAAATCCATTGAGTCCGTTGGTAATGCTGCCATCCCCGTTTACCGTCCAGTTTTGGTTCGACTTGCTGCGTGGCGGGAAGGCGATGATTGGGGTTCCCGCCGCGGTATTGGCGCCCTGGACGTCCAGCACGAAGCTATTCAAACGGCTCACGAAGTTGCCGTTGGATAGTGTCCAGAGTTGGTTAGAACCACCGTTACGGGAGAAAACGATGACTTGTGCTCCTGCTGCCGGGTTGGCGCCATCAATATCCGCGACAAGATTACCGGTCTGATCCTGTGCGTTTGCCAAATAAAACCATTGTTGTAGCATGCTCTGCTCCTGCCCTAAACGGGCTCTGATAAGGGATGGAAAATCGGGCTATCAGCTCGCATGGACGAATAGGAAAAGCGAAGTGAAACCCATCTTGTGAACGATGGCGGCAGGACGGCCAGTTACTCGACTATCCATGCACAGATCCCGGTGTACAGGACTACCGCACCGGACTCCTCCGTAGTGCTTCATTACACGAGCATAATATTAGTCTAAAAATTTAGTCCTACAATTAAGCGATTAGGATTAATGCTAAAAGTATCGGGGGTTTTTAAAGAAATTGAGTATGGCTTCAAAAAAGGGGGGGTTATTACGTCCAATAGCGCGTAACTTAAGATCAAAATTCTAGTTTAGAATGTACGCGCGTAGAAGTGCTCTTTGAACCTCTCCACGTTGTCATAATGAAAGCGCTTGACAGTCCTGTCGGGCAACGATAAAGCTGTTGCCGGACTACCGGGCTATGGGGCTATGGGGCGCGTAGAGGAGCATCCCTTTGAGCGACAGGTTAGCTAGCGCCCAGAAAATGTGTCAATTGCTCATTAACAGCTCTGGTATCAAACTGAAAAACCTCCAAAACAGCTATAGCTTGTTTTACTTTCTTAACATCATCCTCATTTTGGGGAGCTTTTATTTTCAATGACAATTTGAAATGTGATAACCATTCTTGGATTTCGACTATCGCAACTGGCGTTATTCCTACGCTCGTTAGTTGAGATGCGGTAAAGTTTGATAAGTATTGAGGGGTTAATTCTTTTTCATCTTTAAGCTTGAGAATTTGAACCAACTTATGTACTAGCACATTTCTCGAGATCATTTTTGGTTCATCTTTGGGCCCGTTTATTTGTTCAAAATATTCCTTTGGATTTGATCGTATATATTTCAAATCATTGGGTAGTCTAAATTCTCGGCATATTTGGTTTCCGGCTTTAAGAAAGCCCCAAAACATCCTGCATGTCGTAAAGACCCTTTTGTTTGTCCTGCAACCATATTGCCGCTCTGACTGCACCATTGGCAAAGGTCATTCGGCTGCTGGCTTTGTGGGTGATTTCCACGCGTTCACCTTCATCGGCAAACATTACGGTATGTTCACCGACGATGTCGCCTGCGCGAATCGTCGAAAAACCGATGGTCTTTCTGTCCCGCTCGCCGGTATTGCCTTCCCTGCCGTAAACCGCGCAGTCTTTTAAATCACGTCCCAATTCGCTGGCAATGACTTCGCCCATACGTAAAGCGGTGCCGGACGGCGCATCGATTTTATGGCGATGATGGGCTTCAATGATTTCAATATCGGTGGAATCGCCCATCACTTTGGCAGTCAAAGCCAGCAGTTTGAGCGACAGGTTTACGCCGACGCTCATATTCGGAGCAAGCACGATGGCGATGTCCTGAGCGGCGGCGCTGATGATTGCTTTTTGTGCCTCACTGTAGCCGGTGGTGCCGATCACCAGCTTTTTACCGGCTTGCCGACATAATTCAATATAAGCCATCGACGCATCGGGACGGGTAAAATCGATCACAAGGTCGAATTGGTCGATAACGCTGGCCAGGTTATCAACTACTTTTATACCCAACGCACCTATTCCGGCCAATTCACCGGCATCCTTGCCTATCGCATCGCTTTCGGGGCGCGAGGCGGCAACAACTAACGTGGCTTTATCCGCTAATACGGCGGCCCTGATCAAGCACACGCCCATCCGGCCTGATGCGCCGACTACAGCAATACGTATCATGATTATTATCCTGTCAATTTATCAAAAAAGCTTTTCACGCCATCGGTCCAGGAGTGTTCTTGCGGGCTGTGATGTTTACCGCCGCCTGATAATGATTCACCCAGTTTCTCGACTAGCGCTCTTTGTTCCTTGGTCAGGTGTACCGGAGTTTCCACCTGTACTTTGCACAACAAATCCCCGACCGAGCCGCCCCGAACCGGTTTGACGCCTTTGCCGCGCAAGCGGAAAGTTTTTCCGGTCTGGGTTTCCGCCGGGATGGTCAGTTTCACTTTGCCGTTTAGTGTAGGCACTTCTATCTCATCACCCAAACAGGCCGTTACAAAACTGATCGGTACTTCACAATACAGGTTGGCGCCGTCACGCGTGAAAATGGCGTGTTGTTTAACCTGGACTTCAATGTAAAGATCGCCTGACGGTCCGCCGCGCTCGCCGGCTTCGCCTTCTCCGCTCAAGCGTATGCGGTCGCCGGTATCGACGCCGGCGGGGATTTTTGCCGACAGGGTTTTGGTTTCTTGTACACGGCCCTGACCATGGCACACGCCGCAGGGGTCTTTAATTTGCTTGCCGGTCCCGCGACAGGTAGGACAGGTTTGCTGTACGGAAAAGAAGCCTTGCTGCATCCTGACCTGACCGTGACCATGACAGGTTGAACAGATTACCGGGCTGGAACCTTTTTTGGCGCCTGTGCCGGTGCATTCATTACAAGTAACCAGTACCGGAATACGAATTTTTTGTTCAGTTCCGGCAACCGCCTCTTCCAAAGTCAGTTCCAGGTTATAGCGCAAGTCCGAACCACGTTGGGCGTTGCTGCGCTGTCTGCCGCCGCCCCCGAAAATATCGCTGAAACCTTCCCCGCCAAAACCGCCGGGGCGTCCACCCATGGAGGGGTCAATACCGGCATGACCGAATTGATCGTAGGCAGCGCGCTTTTTAGGGTCCGACAATATCTCGTAAGCTTCCTTGATCTGCTTGAATTTAACTTCAGCCGCTTCGGGGTTATCCGCATTTCTATCGGGATGATATTTCATCGCCATGCTGCGGTATTTTTTCTTTATTTCAGCATCGCTGGCATTGCGTTCAACACCGAGGACTTTGTAAAAATCTTCTTTTTCTGCCATGGGTAGTTATTGACCTTGTCTTAATTTAATTTTGATAAAAATTCTTGAATTTACAGCTAAGTATATCTATTAAAATTAAATCTCAGTGCAAAAATCTTGCCGGTACAGTCTGTTTAATAGCGATGGCTATAGACTCCGCACGGATTTATCCATTAATTCAAACGCAAAAAAGAGGCTAAAGCCTCTTGTCTTGGAAGTTACCGCCTTGTTCCCGAAATTGCAATCCCAACAAGTTGCTTATGTTGTTATATAACAAACCGGAAAATGTCGGGTTAAGCTAACCCTAACCCGACTTTTGCCTATAGCGCGACTACTTATTTGCGCTCGTCGTCCTTAACTTCTTCAAACTCAGCGTCAACCACGCCGTCGTCAGCATGGGCGGATGAACCACCGTGTGCTTCACCGCCTTCAGCAGCGCCTTTTTGCGCATAAACGCGTTCGGCCAGTTTACCTGACAGCTCGGTCAAATCGTTGGTTCTAGCTTCGATTTGTTCCTTGTCATCACCTTTGACGGCATCTTTCAGCGCATTAATCGCGTGTTCAATGCTGGCTTTTTCATCGGCGCCGACTTGGTCGCCCAATTCTTTCAGCGATTTTTCGGTGGCGTGAATCATACCATCGGCATGGTTGCGCGCATGCACCAGTTCGGTCAATTTACGGTCTTCATCGGCATGCGCTTCGGCATCCTTAATCATGCGTTCGACTTCGTCATCGGACAAACCGCTGGACGCCTTAATGACGATGGATTGTTTTTTGCCGGTCGCCTTGTCTTTGGCCGATACGTTCAAAATACCGTTCGCATCAATATCGAATGACACCTCAATTTGCGGAATGCCGCGCGGTGCCGGTGGAATATCCGCCAGGTCAAAACGGCCCAGGGATTTATTCGCCGATGCTTTTTCACGCTCGCCTTGCAGGACATGAATCGTTACCGCAGTTTGGTTATCATCCGCCGTAGAAAACACTTGATGCGCATTAGTTGGGATCGTAGTGTTCTTTTCGATCAGCTTGGTCATGATGCCGCCCATGGTCTCAATACCCAGAGACAGCGGAATAACGTCCAGCAACAACACGTCTTTAACATCGCCCGCCAATACACCGGCCTGAATCGCAGCGCCCAATGCAACCGCTTCATCAGGGTTAACGTCCTTGCGAGGCTCTTTGCCGAAAATGTCTCTAACCATTTCCTGCACTTTGGGCATACGGGTTTGACCGCCGACCAGAATTACGTCGTTAATTTCCGATGCTTTCAAACCGGCGTCTTTCAGCGCGATTTCACAAGGGCCCTTGGTGCGGTTAATCAGCTCTTCAACCAGCGATTCCAGTTTGGCGCGGGTCAACTTCACATTCAAGTGCTTCGGACCTGAGGCGTCGGCAGTGATGTACGGCAAGTTGACATCGGTTTGCTGGCTTGAAGACAGTTCGATCTTGGCTTTTTCCGCCGCTTCTTTCAAACGTTGCAACGCTAATGGATCGTTGTGGACATCAACACCGGTGTCTTTTTTAAACTCTGATGCCAGATACTCGATGATGCGTGAGTCAAAATCTTCACCACCCAGGAAAGTGTCTCCGTTAGTCGATAACACTTCGAACTGATGCTCGCCGTCTATCTCGGCAATTTCAATAATGGAAATATCAAAAGTACCGCCGCCCAAATCATAAACCGCGATTTTGGTGTCGCCCTTGGGTTTATCCATGCCGAAAGCCAGCGCAGACGCTGTAGGTTCGTTGATAATCCGCTTGACATCTAAACCGGCAATACGTCCTGCATCTTTAGTCGCTTGACGTTGAGAATCGTTAAAGTAAGCCGGTACGTTAATAACCGCTTCGGTGACAGGCTCGCCTATATACGCTTCGGCGTCTTTTTTCAGCTTCATCAGCACGCGAGCGGAAATTTCCGGCGCCGCCATTTTCTTGCCGTGTACTTCGACCCACGCGTCGCCGTTTTCCGCTTCGGTGATTTTGTAAGGCACCATTTTGATGTCTTTTTGTACGACATCGTCTTTAAAACGACGACCGATCAAGCGTTTAATAGCAAACAGCGTGTTTTTGGGGTTGGTGACCGCCTGGCGTTTCGCCGACTGTCCGACCAATACTTCATCATCGTTGCTGAACGCGATAATGGAAGGCGTGGTACGCGCACCTTCACTGTTTTCGATTACTTTCGCTACGCCGTTTTCCAACACGGCGACGCACGAGTTGGTAGTTCCTAAATCTATGCCAATTATTTTAGCCATTGAATGCTCCAGACTTGAATTTATATAAAAATGTAGAATTTATTACCGATATGGGGGCTAATTTATGGTGTTCAAGCCTGCGCATCGTCTTCCGGTTTTTTTTCCGCCGCTTTGGCGACGACCACCATCGCAGGACGCAGCAAACGCCCGTTCAGCATGTAACCTTTTTGGAATACATTAACGACGGTATTCGGCGCTACGCCGTCCACCTCTTGCATTACCATCGCCTGATGTTGCTCAGCATTAAAGGGCTGTCCCATCGGGTCGATGGTCACCACATTAAACTTTGCAAACGCCGATTCGAATTGCTTGATGGTCAATTCGCTGCCGACACGGAATTTCTGTACTTCTTCACTATCGCCGGTTGCTGCTTGCAAACCCAGCACCAGACTGTCCAATACCGACAGCATTTCCTTGGCAAAACCGGTCAAGGCGTATTTATGCGCATCTTCCAATTCTTTTTGCGTTCTTCTTTTCAGGTTTTCCATTTCCGCAAGGGTTCGAACCGCTTTATCCCAGTTTTCCTGGGCTTTTTGTTTGGTTTCTTCGAGTTCTTTTTTCAGCTCGTCAATGGTGTATTCGTGCTCGGATAATTCAGTGTGAGAGGGTTCTTCATGCACTGCTTCATCTTCAGCTGTCACCTGGGATTCAGGTGTTTCCTGATCGGTACTCATTATTTTATGATTCCTTAATTTATGAATTTATGTAGTTAGTTATGCCAATTGAGTCATCTTTACCCGCCGCGCAATACGCTTACTGTTTTGCTGCGCATTATTGGCGGCGAACCATTTATTTAAAATGGCTTTACCTGACTTACAATGGGGATGTGGATTTGGGATTCAAGGCTGCGCCCAATAATTTTGCAGTCATATCGACAAAGGGAATAATTTTTTCATAAGCCATTCGGGTCGGCCCGATCACTCCGAGTACGCCGACGACTTCGTCGCTGACCGAATAGGAAGACGTGACTAGGCTGCAATGATCAAATGCCTGATAGCCGGATTCTTCACCGATAAAGATCTGGACACCCTCGGCTTTCATGGATTGGTCCAGCAAATGAATAACACTCTGTTTTTGATTAAAGGCTTCAAACAATGTGCGTAAATGATCCGTGTCGGATAATTCCGAAAAACCCATCAGATTGGTTTCGCCGGCCAATACATAGTCGTCTTTTTCATTATCCGATTCAAAAGTCAGTTGCGCCATTTTTATGGCATCCAGCATGCCCTGGTTCATGCGCTCCCGGTCATCCTGCAATTCTTTAAAAACCGCTTCCCGTACCGAAGCCAGCGTGCGACCGTTATAAATTGAATTGAGATAGTTGGCGGCCTGCTGTAATTCAGCGGTGCTGAACACTTTGGAGGTATGAATGATTTTGTTGTGAACCTCATGTTCATTGGTCACAAAAATGACCAGAACGCGGGTATGCGATAAAGGCAGGAATTCGATGTGCCGCAGATAGACAATCTCTCGTTTGGGTAACGTAACCACACCGGCCATCCGGGTTAATTCGGCGAGCAATCGTGAAGCGACGCCGATCACATTGCCCACATCTTCCGTTGCCGACAAGCCTTCATGTAAACGGGATAATTCTTCAGGATTCAAAGGCTTGACCGTCAGCAGGCTATCGACAAACAAACGATAACCGCTTACCGTAGGCACGCGCCCCGCCGATGTATGCGGTGAATGCACCAGCCCCAAGCTTTCCAAGTCCGCCATAACATTACGGATGGTTGCCGGGCTTAAATTCAACTCCGAGTCTTTTGACAGCACTTTGGAGCCGACCGGCTGGCCGTCACTGATATAACGTTCAACCAGCGTTTTCAATAATTGTAGCGAGCGCTCATTTAAAACCTGGGTATTCTGACTCACATGCACCTCTATCAAACAAAATCAGCACCCCACCAAAATAAGTGCCAACTCGGCAAAATATCAGCTCACCGGTTTACTGTCAACAAAGGCCGCCGGTCTGTTGGACGGGTGCTCTGATACCGCGCCCCGATCGATAAAAGGTTATAAAAATCAAATCCGTTTGTAAGCTTACAAGGCCCGGTCTTTTTAGAAAACATCTGCGCGTCATTTATGCGATAATTTCGCGCTTTAATCATTCGTCCGGATCATTTCTGATACTGAAAGGAGCAACATTATGACAGCACTGGTTGGCATCATCATGGGATCAACCTCTGACTGGGAAACCATGCGTTTTACCGTAGAAACACTGGAGCGGCTTGGCATTCCGCATGAAGTTCAAGTGGTTTCGGCGCATCGAACCCCAGACCTTTTGTTCCGTTATGCTGAAACCGCTGAAACCAGGGGCCTGGAAGTCATAATTGCCGGCGCCGGCGGTGCAGCTCATTTACCCGGTATGACGGCAGCCAAAACAGCGGTGCCGGTTTTGGGCGTTCCCGTGCAATCCAAAGCGTTAAACGGCATGGATTCCTTACTGTCGATTGTGCAAATGCCGGCGGGTATTCCGGTCGGCACACTGGCGATAGGCAAAGCGGGGGCAATCAACGCGGCATTGCTGGCTGCGGCTATCATCAGCAACAAGCACAACCAATACAGGGCGCCCTTGCATCAGTTCAGACAGGAACAAACCGAAAACGTTTTGGCGCAGCCCGATCCACGAGAACCCGATCCAAGAAAAATCGACATCTCTGCCCCATCTTTTGAGACACAGTCAGCAATAACAGCAGGAGGAGTGTTATGAAAGTCGGCGTACTGGGGGCAGGACAGCTTGCCCGAATGATTGCTTTGGCAGGTTTCCCGCTGGGCGTGGAATTTATTTTTCTTGACCCGTCAAAAGACGCTTGCGCCAACAAACTCGGCGAACATCTGCATGGCGACTACAACGACCCGCGCTTGCTCGCCCAGCTTGCAGAACGCGCCGATGTCGTGACTTACGAATTTGAAAATGTACCGGCAGACGTCGCCGAATTCCTGGCGTCGCATACCCAGGTGCATCCGTCTCCCAAAGCCCTGGCGGTTGCCCAGGATAGGCTGGTTGAAAAAACCTTCTTCCATGATATCGCCATCCCGACCCCGGCTTATGCCGCCGTGGACAGTTTCGAAAGCCTGCAACAGGCCATGAATACCATCGGCTGGCCGGCCATCCTGAAAAGTCGCACCCAGGGTTACGACGGCAAAGGCCAATCCCTGCTTAAATCGCCGGATGACCTGAAAGCCGCATGGGAATTGCTGGAAGGCGTACCGGCTGTGGTCGAGGCTTTCGTCCCATTTACCCGCGAAGTATCGATTATCGCCGTGCGCAATGTGTCGGGTTCGATCGTATTCTACCCGCTATCGGAGAACCTGCATCGCGGCGGCATCCTTCGCGTATCGGAAAGCCGCTACGGCGATGTCATGCAAGCGCAAGCCGAGGCGTATATAGCCCGTCTGATGGAAGCGCTGGATTATGTCGGCGTGCTGGCTCTGGAGTTATTCGAAGTAGACGGCAAACTGATCGCCAACGAGTTCGCGCCACGGGTGCATAATTCCGGCCACTGGACTATTGAAGGCGCGGAAACCAGCCAGTTCGAAAACCATGTGCGGGCCATCCTGGATTTGCCTTTAGGCGCAACGACGCCGGTCGGCAAGGCCGCCATGGTTAATTTCATCGGCGGCCTGCCTGCCAGTGAAGAAGTCCTGGCGATTGAACAGGCGCACTTGCATCTGTATGACAAATCGCCGCGCAAAGGCCGCAAAGTGGCCCATGCTACGGTACGAGCCGAAAGTACCGAGCAATTATCGCTACTGGTGGCTAAGCTGACCAAACTTGCCGATCAGGTTGATGATTCATAATCTGTTTCTGCATTTATAGAGTCCAAAGCTAACAAAGCGACATGGAAAAAGGTGCTAAAAACCCGTCTGAAAAATTTCCGTTGAAGGCTTGATAGATCTAAGTTTTAAATGATTATTCGAAAAATAGAGGGGCCCCGCAGCCCGCGGGGCCTTTCAAAGATAGCTCTCAGACGGTTTCTTAGAAAGCCGTCTTTCAATTTGGTATTGTTTTCTTAATTCACTTTCCTATACAGAAACTGGAAAATATTTTTCCCAGTAAATCATCTGATGTAAATTGCCCGGTGATTTCTGCAAGATGATTTTGCGCTTGCCGTAAATCTTCGGCGACCAATTCACCGGCCTGAAAAATTTGCAGTTGCTTTAATGCGCTTTCAACAAATTCATGGCTTTTGCTCAGGGCTTCGATGTGGCGCCTGCGGGCGATAAAGACATTATCGGCGGCGGCATTGAAACCCACGCTTTGTTTGAGGTGTTGTTTCAATAAATCCATGCCTGCACCTGTTTTGATAGACAGGTATATTTGTGTGCCCTGTTCAGATTCGCTGATTTCAGGAGCCAGACCTAATAAATCGATTTTATTGTAAATTTTGCTGATGCGACTGTTAGCAGGTAGGGTTTCCTCTAGCGATTGAGTATCCGAATCACGAGCATCAATCAGTAACAGGATAAGGTCGGCTTTGCGGATTTCTTCGTGTGCTCTGCGAATGCCTTCTTTTTCTACCGTGTTATCGGATTCTCTTAATCCTGCGGTATCGATGATGTGTAAAGGCATGCCGTCGAGTTGGATACGCTCTCGCAGCACGTCTCGCGTGGTTCCGGCTATGTCGGTGACAATCGCGGCTTCGTGCCCGGC
>SXGT01371403.1_pt1 | contig 16784 bp, 9 predicted proteins | sample 3176221 | NCBI WGS metagenome assembly SXGT01 (sample SAMN11356862, study PRJNA531348) | freshwater metagenome | isolation source: freshwater sample F1-120 | place: China: Fuxian Lake, Yuxi | collected 2017-12-25 | reverse complement strand
GCCTGATCATTGACGTTGACCGTGATCCCCGTGCCAAGCAACTTGGCACGCCACACCATGGTGCCGTTCAGGTCGATGACGGGACTGCTGAAGGGGCTGGTGCCGCCAATCGTCACGCCCGGGAGCCCCGGAACGGAATCGCCGACGCCTTGCACGAACTGACCGTTCTGCAGCATCAGGCTCTGTGCGGCGGCAGTGCTCAGCAAGCCTGCCAGGATGAGAGGGACACGGACGGAGAAGTGGCGATGGAGCATGGGTTGGGGAGCGCGATTGGCGCACAAGCACAGAGTTGGATCGCCGCCCCAAGCCGGGCAAATCCCAGATATTTTGTCGGCTTTGCGCGCCATCGCGACGCCTTGAAGCGCAATCGCCGCCCACCAACTCGAGGCCCATGCCGCGTCTGCACCACACGCTCCTTGTTGCAACGATTACGGCCGGTTCGATGCTCGCTCAGGCGCGCTACGAACTCGCCGTCGTCTACGTGAACGAAGTCGGCCATCCGACCAACGTCGTGCCTGGGACCGGGCTTCCGTTCAACCTGGGCGGAGGCTCGAACTCCGCCTACAACCGACCTTGGGTCAGCAGCAACGGTCAGCACTGGGCCTTGGTTGTTGCAATCGAATCGCCTTCGCTGGGGAGCGATGAGGCGCTGTTGCTCGATGGGCAACTGGTGCTGCGCGAAGGTCAGCCTGCACCCTGGCCGACGCCGGGCGAAGTCGTCGGCCAGTTTTTCTTCTCCGAAGTCGGCATCAACGACGCCGGCGACCTGTTGTTCGACAACGCCACTGGGACGCCGAGCGTGCCGAGTCCGGCGGCGACCAATGACTATGTGGCCCGCTACGACCGCGCGACGAACACTTGGTCCTTGATCGCACAAGAGCTGCAGCCCGTGAACACCATCCTGCCGACTCTGGTCGGCAACGGCGGTGGGTTGGCCACTTGGGATGACAACCTGGACACGTGCCGATTGATGAACAACGGCACCATGTTGTGGCGCGCCGACGGCATCGACGGCTTGACCACTGGCGTGGCCAATGACGCAGTGGTGCACCTCGGCGGTGGTCTCGCGCTGCAGAAAGGCGTCGACATTCCTGTGGGCCAAGTTGGCGGCGGCCTCGAGCAGTGGGAGAACTTCGACCAGGGTCGTCTGTTTGCGGCCTTCGATGGCGCCCTGGTGCTCGTTCAGGGCGACCTGACCGGGGCAGCCACGACCGACGATGTCGTGGTGCTCAACGGCGCCGTGATCCTGCAGGAAGGCGTGGCGTTCGGGCCCTTCACGAGTCCGATCGACGCTGGCGGCGTGGCCAAGTGCTGGCTCGACGATGCCGGCAGCTACTACGTGCGCGGGGACAACGTCGACCAGACGGACTGGGTCTTGCGCAATACCTTCGTCGTCGCGACGACCGATGGCACGAGCGAAATCGTCGCTGGCAGCGGTGAGCATTGGGACGACTCGATCTACACGCCGGGCTTCTTTGGATTCGATGGCAACTCGCTGGGTCACTGGCTGCTCGCCGGCGCTACCGACCATCCGGACGTCAATCGCAACGCGGTGATCATCATCGATGACAATGCTGGCACCCGGCTCGTGGCAGCGCGCGAAGGCGATCCCATAGACCTGAACGGCAACGGCCTCTTCGACGACGATCGCTTCCTCGCCACGTTTGGTGACGACGACATGCAGTTGCTCGACGACGGCACCATCATGTTCCTGGCGACTCTGCGTGATGGAGCCGGCGTCTCAGTCAGCCACGCCTTCATCAGGCTGTCGCCCCGCACCGCGAGCTGCGCTCTCAGAAATGGAAGTGGCAGCAATCCGGTGGCTTGCTTGTGCACGACGCTGCCGATCGTTGGTCAGACGTTTCAGGTCACCGTCGCACCCGGGCCGGCGACCGTGTTTTCGCTGCTGTATGCCTCGCCGACGCCACTCGCGCCTCTGCCGATTTTCGGCTGGGGAGAAGTGTTGATCGGCCCGGAGGTTTTCGAGATCCCGCAGTCGATCCCGGCGCTGCCGTTCGCGTTCACGGGGTTGCGGTTCTCCCTGCAAGGCCTGCGGTTCGATGCCATCGGGTCGACCGGCGCAATCGTGCTGACGAACGCGCAAGACATCGTGATCGGCAACTGAGTTAGGTCTTCGCAATAGATTGCGGTTTCTCATTGGCCGCCGCCGCGGATTCGTCGCTTGACCACTGTCTCGGCGGGCCGGCGGCCCAGGTCCGGGGCACCCCATCCCCGTGAGAAAACCATGAGCAACCCAGTCCTACCTGTCCTTACTTGTCTGGCGGCCACATCCCTTGCCGTCAGTCCTGCCCTGTCACAGAGCCTGCTGCCGACTCAAGGTCAGATCTTGCTGCAGCCGGGTAGCACGGCATTGGGGCTCGCCCCTGGCGAGGCAATCGCTGCCGTGGCCCTGCCGCTCGATACGCCGGTGATGAGCCGCGAGGGCTCCATCCTGGTGCGTGGTCAGATTGCGCCGGCGGGCACCCTGGATGGTCGCGCCCTGTTTCTCGGTCGGACCAGTGGTGATGTGCAGGTCGTGTTTCGCGCCAACAGCGTCGATCCTTCCGGCACCTACCCGAACTCGGTAGTGGTCCAGAACAGCACAACGACAGGACTCCCGATCGGCTCTGGCATCTTTGCGCAGTATCGAATCAGTCCTCGGAACGGCTACTTGCTCTTCGGCGGTCAGCTTTACGACGGCGCTAATCCTGGTCTCGATGGCCTCATTCACGCGCCGAGCGCGGGCATTACCGACGGCGTCCTCTACTGGGGTGCTAATTGGGATGGTGTTGGCGCGGGGACTCTGCTGCTCCTCGCCCAGCAAAACGTAACCACAATGCCAGGTGGCGCCGTGTTGGCGACGGCGTTTGGGGGTGCCAACATTTTGCCACAGCAGGTGACCTCCTTGAACTCCGCCGGCACGGCCATCTTCCGCAGCATTCTTGCGGGCGGCGACGTCGTTGGCACCACCAACGACTCGGCTTGGATCATCGGCACGCCGGGTGCCTTGAGTTACTTCTTGCGCGAGGGCGAGGCGATCGCCGCAGCCGGCGGCGCCACGATCGACAACATCGTTGTCGCCAACGGCACCAGCACCACGACATTCAACTGCGCGACGAACGAAGCGGGTCAGGTGCTGCACGACGAAACGTTGCTTGTCGGTAGCGGGGCTCCTCCCGTTACCGCAGCCGACGACAAGGTGCTGCTCGTTTACAATGCGGGTGTTCACAACCTGCTGATGCGCGAAGGCGGTGTCGCCCCCGATGCGACCGGTGCGCCAATGGCGGGCGTCCTCTTTGGTGCGCCGACGATCTCCCAGGGATTCGGGCCGACAGGCCAGGCCGCGTTCCACTGCACATTGACGGGCGCAGTCACGACCGCCACTGACGACGCGTTGTTCGCGACCTCGGCTGGTGTCTTGATGCTCATCGCGCGCGCAGGCGACACGATTCCAGGGACCGGCGGCTGCGTGATCAATGTGATCAACACGACCTCAAACTTCTCGGAAAGCCATGGCGCCGTATTTGGCGTGACGATGACGGGCCCGGGTGTCACGACGCTCAACGACTCGGCCCTGCTGATCGCCAAGCCCGGCGCAGCGTTGACGCTTCTTGCTCGCGAAGGCGACCCCTGCCCTGGCATCGCCGGCGCAGCCTATGGCAGCAATCTCGGCGCGCAAAACTTCGGCTCGTCGTCATTGCATCGCATCAACGACCGTGGCCAGGTTCTGTTTGGCCTCCGGGTCAACAATGCGCCATCTCCGGCGGCGGACTACGGCCAGGCATTCGTGAGCTGGACTGCTGAGCAGGGCGCTCGCTTGCAAATGCTGGGTGATAGCGTCAATGGCGTCGTGTGGGGAGGCGGGACGGTGTCTGCTTCTTCGCCGACCATGGTGTCGCAGCCGTGCGGCGATGGCAGTTCGTTGTCGTTCCATGAAGACGGCGACTTCGTGATCCGAGCGCAAACGGTGACGCCATCGGGCGCCTTCGTGGCGCGAGGTCGCGTCGGCTCGCTCCAAGCGTCGCCAAGCACGGCTCCAGCGACCGGGGGCGTCACACAGAACCTGGCGATCGACTTGGGCCCGGCCCACGCCGGCGAACTCTACATCGTGTTGGCAACATCCTCGGGCACGGAGCCAGGCACGTTGTCACCGATCGGTCCGCAGGTGATTCCGCTCAACTGGGATCCATTCACCCAGTTGTCCTTCGACTACCCCAACTCGACGGCTTGGGTCAACAGCCTGGGATTCCTCGATGGGCAAGGGACCGCGAACGCTGCCTTCGTGCTGCCGCCCGGCCTCTTCTACCTGCAGGGACTCTTGCTGCATCACGCAGCGACCACGATCGACTTGGCCACCTTCACGACCACCGGCGTGACGGAGCCAGGCTCGCTGTTGCTCAACTGACCTTCCGCGGGCGCGCTCGATGGCAGCGCGCCCCCGGTTGTTCACATTGCGGAAGCAGACGCTGGGATCTCGCAGCCCCGGTGCTCCATGACGGGATGGTTGTGGAGCGTCGGCACTCTGGCCGCGACGCTCGCATCGGAAGGAGAAGGTCCCGCAACAGCGCCTGGCCAAGCGGCGAGGCAGGATCGATCAGCGGTCTTGATCGTTCGCTGAGGCTTTGCGTGAGAGCAGCCGCTCCAGCCGGTTGCCCGCCGCCTTGTGCGTGAGAATCTGCATGACCTTCTCTGCCACGACGCTGCCGGCTTCGATCGGTGGCAGACCACCCGCGTAGATGTTGGAGACGACCGAATACTCGTAGCGCACTTCTGGGTTGCCGCTGAAGTGAGCTGCTTCCGTCCGCACGCCGTGCTCATCGAGGCGGTAGGCGAAGTATGCCGACATGCTGCGCGAAGCCAGCGCATCGCCGCCCGGGCGCTCGCCGATCAGGACCAGGGTCAACTTGGCCTCCAGGGCGTCCCCGATCGCTTCCGCGAGCTTCACCCGTCCAAACGGCGCGAGGATCGGTTGGCCAATCTTGCATTGGCGACTGCGCAAGCCGTCGAGCAACACCGGCAACAGTGACGGCACATTGTGGTGGATCGCTTCGGCCGACAAGCCGTCCGATACGACGATCTGAACATCGTTGTGTTCGGCCCTCAGTTGAGAACGGACTTCATCGGCGAGCCGGGCGCCGAGTTCTGGATCGTTCAAGTGCTCTTCGCGGTTCTTCGCGTCGGTGCGAATGCTTCGAAATGGGATGCCAGCGATCACGTCCAACCTGAGGTCGGCGTAGACCGCTTCGCGGCCGACGGCAAGGTTGGCGCGCATCGCGCGTGACACCCGGTCCGCGGGCCGCGGCCCGGCGTTTTCCAGTCCGTGGGCAGCGGGCAGACTCTCCAACAGCCGCTGCAACTCGACGTCCGACTTGCAGAAGGCTCGCGGGTTGCCCCACTGCGGCCCGCGCAGAACCGCGCCGTCGCTGCCCTCGACGAAGATGCCGCGCTCGACTGCCCAGCGCAGGAACTCTGGCGCCGGCCTGAGGCCGTGCACTTCTCGCAAAGTCTGGTTGTCGTGCCCGCTGGTGTCGAAGTAGGCGAGCATGCGGTCGGTGTGCAGATAGACATCCATGTAGTAGTTGCTGCCCGCCGCGGTCAGCAACTGCGTCGCCATCTGTTGGCCTTCGAGCGTGATCTTCGAGTGCAGCGTGTAGCACGGCGCCATCCCCATCGGCAGCCCCATGAGCTTCCCCATGCAGTGGTCCTGCAGGTTCGACACGATCATCTCGTGGTTGTCGCAGTGCGTCTCCGGACCGATGAAACCGGTCACGTTGTTCACCATGAACGGGTCGTAACGGCGCGCAAGTCCGTAACAGAGGCCTTCACACACGGCCATGTCCATGCCGTTGTGCTTGCCGTAAGTCAGCTCGCTGCCTTGACCGGTCTCGAAGTACATCCAGGCATCTGCCACGCCGCGGAGCGGCCCTCTTTGCCCCATTGCGACATAAGCCTGATCCAGCAGATCCACCGTCACGTCGAACTCTTCGGTGAGCGTGCAATCCGTGCCGGCGAGGCTCTGGAACAGGATCTCGACCGGGTCGCCGCGCTCCAGGCACGCGAGCTGAGTCTTCACGTGGCTCAGCACGCAGATCTGGCTCGGCGCGCCGGTGGAGCTGCGCAGCATGTCGAGATGCCGAAGCAGGGCGCCGACGTTATCGACTGTGTCGATCGCCGGGTTGACGCCGATCAACTGGTCACCGCCTCCCATCGACAGGCCGGCGTAGACCAGCATGGTGATGCCATCGAGGTTGTCGCTCGGATGGTTGGGCTGCAGCCGCGATGAAAGCGTGCCAGGCAGTCCGAGCATCGTGCGAGCTTTCGCTGATCGTCGCGCCTTGCGAGCTACCAGCACCATCTCGTGCACGTCGAGCAGCTTGACGAGTGCGGCAGCCATGACGCCGGTGAGCGCGCTGCCAACACGCATCACCTCGGCAGGAGGGCAGCGCAGGAGGTGGTCCTTGAGCGCGCCCAACGACATCTTCGCAATCGACACGAAGGCGCGCAGATCGATGTCGTAGTTGACCCGCATCACCGCGTCCACGCGCCCGTGGTCGTCGGTGAGCGGTCGATCGTAGAGATGCTGCAGCGTGAGCCCGGACAGCGCCTGCCGCGCCGCTTCGCGCGTCACATCGTCGCTCGCCGCCAGTCCTGCGATCCGATCGCCGGCCTTGCTGATGTCCGCGGCGCCTAGCAGCGCCTTGAGTCCCGTGAAGCGAAACGAACGGTCGAGTACGCGAGTCTCGTAGACTTCGTCCGACTTCGGATCGGGAACGACGATGTCGGCAAGCGGCTTGATCGGTTGCATCGTGACGGCTCAGTACATCCCATAGAAAGCTACGGGCACGACACCATCGCGCATCCGGCCGAGGTTTGCGAAGTGCGCCTGACGATCGGGCATCTCGTCGAGCACGATGAGCCCATTTGGCATCTTCCCCCAGCTAGTGGCGTAGTTTCCCAACGTCTTGCCGACGTTGGCTTCGAGCAGCAGCACCAACGTGTGATCGCAAGAAGGGTGGCTGCCCAACGCCTTCTCGAAGCGTTCGCCGAGCAGTTTGACGTGCTCATGAACCGCTGCGACGCCGAGCACCTGGATACAGGCTCCTCGTGCATGCCGTCGCGCCAGGGCCACCGCCGCGTCGATCGTTGCGGCATCTGCGTTCATCGACAACCGTGCGACGATGGGCAGATCCCGCAGCGGCAGCGCTCCCCCGTCCGGCAGGCACAGCGTCGCGCCGGACACCTCGGTGCTGTGCAGTGCGAGTCCATAAACCGTGGCGCGGCCGCGCTGCTCGGGGACCAGGTTCCGCAGGTCACGCGACAACCTGGGCGATGTCGCGATGCGCTCGGCGAGGTCGATGCCAAGGTCGCCGAAATGCGTCGTGCTGGGCATCGGTTCGCCGGTAGCCCGTCGGTAGAGCAGTTCTCCGACGCCGCCCGAGAACGTGACCGCGGCGTCCTTTGCGCCGGGAAACGCGACTTGCTCGTGCATGCGTCCCACCGGCGTCGCGAAGAAAGCCCGGTCTCCTTGCACGATGGCTTCGAGCGCGGCGATGTACCAATCGAGGATCGCCTCGAGATGGGTCTGACTGAGTTCCTCGCCGATCTTGCGCACGATGCCGAGCGCATGCAGCAACGCGCGCCCGTGTTCCGACATGGCGGTCAATCGGTAACTGCCTGGTTGCACCTGAAAGTGGCGAGCGCCGACGTAGTGGCAGCCAGTTGCAGTAACCGCGCCGTTCCGCCCAAGTGCCGGGTTGGTGGTGCCGCCGCCGATGTCGAGATTGAGAACCGCTCGATCGGCGTGCACGCGACTCAACATCGAACAGCTGCCCATGAACGCGAGCCATGATTCGAGGCACGGGTCGGCGGCAGTAGCGACCACGCCTTCGCCGATCCGGGCTCCCACGGCTCGCGCCAGGATTGCCGCATTGTCGCGCAACGCAGCCAGGCCCGTGATGATCGTGCCCCCGGCGAAGAAGTCCGGAGCGGCGAGGCCGCTGGCGCCAAGCCAGCGATCGAGCAGGGCTTCGATGGCGACGTCATCGATGTCCGTGCCGCGAAACGGTGTGAACACCGGCTCGGGGCGATAGATGACCTGCGGCGCTTCGAGAGTCATCCGACCCGTGAGGCCGTGATGGCCGATGCGCGCCTTGGCTACGAGGACACTGCTCGTCGTCGAACCGAAGTCGAGGCCGATCAAGTGCACCGCCGCCTGGTCCATCGCGGTTCAGTCTAGCAGCCCGTCGAAGAAAGGCTGCGTCGCCGAAAGCCTGCCATTCGGATCGAGATCAAGGTGTGCGAACGGAGTCGAACCCAAGGATTCGATGCGCTTTCTATGACGCCAAGATCGTCCCGGTTGCCTGGCTCGCAGGCAGCATGCGGTCTTCAGCGGGCTGCTGGGTCGATGGCCTTCTCCGCGGCAGCGATCTCGCCTTTCCGCTGCAGGGTCGTGGCGCCGATCGGTGGCCCATGAAACCACCGCCTCTCCCGAGCAAACCAGAAGATCGTCAGGGCAAGGAGCAGGCCGAGGATGAGATGGCCAACCTTCTCGTAGGGTGGTTGCACACCTACGAAGATCAACAGTGCGCACCCGATGATTGCCAGGATGCTGATGGGCTTCGATGCGGCGCCGAGGCGGAAGGGTCCCTTGGCCTTCCACTGGCCGTTGCTCTCGGCGCGGAGGCCGGCAGCGATCGGCAGGACGTAGGAGACATAGAGGAAGACTGCGCAGCCAGCCGCCAGCACGACGTAGGCGTCTCCATAGAGCGTGGCGAGGATCGACAGGACGGCGCCGCACCAGATCGCGTTCACCGGCGTGCGGTGCTTGGGACTCACCTGCTTCAGCGCGTTCGAAAACGGCAGGCCGCCGTCGCGCGCAAACGCGAACATCATGCGCGAAGTCGATGTGAGGCCGGCCAGCGCGCAGATGTAGTTGGCGACGACGATGGCGAGGATCAAGCAGTCCTTCGCGGGCTTGGGCATCGGTGACTGTTGCATCAGCCAGGGGAATGCGTTCCAGCCTTGCTTGGCGCCTTCTTCGATGCTGGGCATCGCCAGGATGAAGGAGCACAGCAACACGTAGCCGAACAAGAACGACCAGAACACCGAGTGGATCATGCCGCGCGGCGCCGACCGGGCGGCATCGCGCGTCTCTTCGGCGGTATGCGCGGACGCATCGAAGCCAGTAACCGTGTAGACACCTTGCAGCAATCCGAGCAGGAAGACGAAGGGGAGCGATGCGATCGCAGTTGGCCAGACGCCGTTTCCTGCGCCGCCGCTGAAGTTGCTGAAGGTGAACAGGCGCGAGAAGTCGAGGCTCGGCGCATAGAACGCCAGCCCGAGCGTCAGCAGCACCGCGGTGACGAAGATCAGGTAGCCGCTGAAGTCGGTGAGGATCGTGGTGGCGCGAATGCCGGTGTGATTGAGCCACGCCTGCGTGCCAGTGATCGCAGTGATGAACAAGGTCTGCGTCCACCAGCCGAAGCCCGAGACGTCGATGCCCAGCGCTTCGCCAAGGATCAAGTCGCGAAACAGCAGGTAGACGCCGAAGTTGACCGACGCCACGACGAACAGCAAGCCGAGCAAGTTGAACCAAGCCGCGACCCAGCCATAACCTCGCCCGCCGAGCAGCGAGGCCCAATGGTAGATGCCGCCCGCAGTGGGATAGGCGGATGCGATCTGGCCCATTGCCGCCGCGACCAACAGCGCGAACAAGCAGGCGAGCGGCCACCCGTAGCCGATCGAGGCGCCGCCAGCAGCACAGAGCGACAGCGGGAACGCCGTTATGCCGCCGGCGAGGATGCAGATGATGGAGAACGAGATCGCGAAATTCTGAAAGCCGCCCATTCGACGCGACAGCTCCTGGGCGTAGCCCATTTGGTGGAGCGCCTTCGTGTCTTCGTCAGGCGCATGAAGTGTCTCATGCGTTGGCTTGATGTCGGTCATCGTTGGGCTCGGCGGGAGTGTCTGGCGTGGGGTTTTCTGCGGCGAGCTTGGCGAGTCGATCCAGCAACGGAACCACAAACTGGCGTTTGGACGCGAGAGCTCCAAGTCGAGTGCAGTGGCACGCGCCGCCAGACTGGCGACCTTGGGCCGAGCAATGTAGACCCTTGGCCACGAGCGAGTGAATCGCGGAAGTTGTAGCTTCCGCGGAGCATTCGCGACGCAGCCATCGCGCCTTTCGGCCGTTCGCAGCTGACGAGGCATTCTGTAACCACTCTTGCGGAATCAAACATGTCCGACACACATCAGGATGCCCACGAGATCTCCCGGCGCGCCGTGCTGAAGAGCGCAGCCATCGGGGGCGCAGCGTTCGTCGCCGGCGGAACCGTGCTCACTGGATGCGCAAGTGATCTACAGCTCCATTCCGTCGAGCTCCTCGAAGCGAAGGGCGAGTGGTTGTCGAAGCGAGTGTGGTGCCTCAGCGGCAACAAGGTGCTCAGTGCAGGCGCGGGCAGCCCGATGGTCGCGACGACTGCTGCGCGGCAGATCTATCGCCCGCGGTCCGCGGAAGAGATCTCCTGCGTGGTCAGGTCCTTGCCGGCGAACACTGCGATCGCATGCGTCGGTGGCGGGCATGAGTCGTCCAATGTCGCAGCGTTTGCGAGCAGTGAAGCCATCGTGTTGGACATGGCGCACTTGAAGTCGATTGAGTTCCGTGACGATGACCAAGGAACACTGGTGACAGTGGGCGCTGGCGTGGTCTTCCGCGAGCTGGTCGAGGCGCTCAAGGTTCACCACGGAGCACTGCCGGTTGGCACCGGGCCAGGCGTCGGGGTCGTGGGCTTCCTCGTCAATGGCGGATTGAGCGGCTACTTCTCGAGACGCCTCGGGCTGCTCGGACAGCGAGTGGAAGGGATGACCATCGTCACTGCTGCTGGCGACATCCGCGTGCTCACGCGCGCGGACGAGTTGCTCACTGCCATGTTGGGAGCGGGTAGCGCGTTGGCGATCGTTGTGGATGTCACGATTCGCATGGCCAACGAGAAGGTCGTTCAGCTCGCAGAACAGCGCGTGATGGCGTTCGAGTCACGTGCGCAGGCCGTGGAGTTTTCGCGGGGAGCCGTGCGCTTCTTGCGCGATCGGGTCCTTTCGAATCCATCCGTCTCGGTGGAAGTCGTGGTCACTGGCACAAAAGTGATCGTCGCAACCCTGGTCTTCTACGATTCCTTCCAAGGGAGCGCGGCCGAGTTCGTGAAGCCGCTTGAGGAACTGGCGGCGGGCATGAAGCTCCCGGTGGTCGCGCAGGCGCATTGGACATCGTGGTACGAAACTGCAAGCGCGCTGTGGCCTGTGATCAACGGGCAGAAAGGCGATCCGCTTGCCACCCTCCAGCACTGCTTCGGAACCGAGGGCATGCCTGCCGACCAGCACCTGGATTTCGTCTGCGACACGGTGGTCGGGCAATCTCCACTCGACGAAGCGGAGCTGTCGATCATCGAGATCCGAACGCTCGGCGGCGCGGCGCTGTCGGGCGCCAAGGTCCCGAGCGGCAACTGCCAACACACTTTCTTCGTCAACCTCGTCACGCTCTACGACGCCAAGCCAAAGACTCCGCAGCAGCGTCAGGAGATCGTTGAGTTGACCAAGCGCGTCGTCGACAAGGCGCGACTGGTCGAAGGCCTGAACGTCGACTTCAGCGGGACGCATTCGCAGGCGGACGATCTCGATCGCAGCACTGCGGCGGCGGAGATGTTCGGATCGGAGGCCCTGGCGCAGACCGTCAAGGCGATGAAGTCGAAGATGGATCCCGACAATCGGTTGCGCTTCCACCCGTTTGCGAAGTTCCTCTGAAGCGCGCGCGGCGTCATCCCGGACGGATCACGGATCCTGGAGCGAATCTGGTCGACGATCGCATCCGTGAGTGATCTGCGGCCATGCGCGTTCGATGCGCGACAGTGCTTCGTCGAGGACGTCGCGGGTCGTCGCGAGGCTGATGCGAACATGGCCCTTGGCGCTTGCGCCAAACCATCGTGGACTCCCGGACACGACGCGCACTCGCGCATGCTGCTCAATGCGTCGGGCGGCCTCGCCTTCGTCGAGGCCCGTGCCGCGGATGTCGAGGAATAGCACGAACGTGGCGCTTGGCTTGTGGCCGATGCGCACGCCGCGCAACGCCGAGAGCCGAGCGATTGCCATGTCGCGCTGCGCTGCGCAGTGACGCAAGAACTCCTCGAGCCATGAAGCCCCGTGCGTGAGCGCGCCCGTCGCCGCGATCTGCGACAAGGTCGCCGCGCCTTCGATCGTCTGGTCAAAACCCGCCGTCGCGCAGAGTCGTTCCGCCTCTTCCTCGCTTGGCGCAATGATTGCTCCGATGCGCAGGCCAGCGAGGCCGTAGCCCTTCGACAGGCCATAGACGACCCATGGCGCGTGCTTGCCGTTCTCGCGTGAGGCGAAGCTGAAGAATGGCGCGCCGTCGAGCACCACGTCGGACCAGACTTCGTCGGCCAACAAGGAGATGCCGCGCTCACAGCAGTAATTCGTGATCGCAACCACCTCGGCCTGATCCCACAGCGAGCCGAGTGGATTGTGGGGGTGGCACACGGACAACAGGCGCGTCGCGGGGGTGACCGCCGCCGCGAGGCCGTCGAGGGTGAAGCGACCATCCACAGTCTGCCAGTAGCGGAGCGTGGCTCCCGCTCTTCGTGCGGTCTCCGCGACGAGGAAGTCGACGGGGTCCTGCACCACGACCTCGTCGCCGGGCTGCACTAGGTGTCTTGCGATCAACGCGAGTGCGCTCGCAGCTGAGTTGGTGGCGATGACGTGCTTGCCGCTGACGCCGGTTGCACTCTTGTTGGCGCGGTAGTGTGCGCCTACAGCGCTGCGGAACTCCGGCAAGCCAGCGGCCGGGCCGTAGCAGAGGTGCGGCGCGCGCAGATACTCCGCAATCGCGGTGACCGCGGCCGCTGGGGCGGGAAAGTCAGGGTCCGCCGCAGTAAGCGGAATCACATCGGAGTCGACCGTGGCCCAGCGCAGGTTGAATGCCCGCTTGCGCAGCGTGTCGAAGTCCGGTCGCCCGAGATTCGCGCGTTCTCGAGCGCTTGCATCATCCATCGCCGTCATCACTCGACGAGTGGAATCGCCGGTGCGCGCTCCGCCAGCGGCTGCAGGAATGCGTCGCGCAACCGACGTCCTTCGTCGAACACTCGGCGACGTTGATGGCGGTGCAGCGCCGAGTAAGTCGGCAACGCAGCTCGCAGATCCGCCTTGGTGCCGATGTTGGCGAGCAGTCGCTGCAGAGCGGCGGCGTCCTCGATTGCGCCGTTTGCACCTTGGCTGGTGAACGGCAGGCACGCATGCGCCGCGTCGCCGACCAAGGCGAGATTGCCGCGATGGATATCCGTGAGCGGCATGAGGTCGCGCGTCTCCCAAACATGGGAGAGGTCGAAGTCCGTCGCTTCGACCGCGGCGAGAACCTCCGACGACCAGCCGCGAAGGCGTTCGGTGACGAAGCGGGCGATGCTCGGGCCGTCCTTGGTCGGCGCTTGGTGGCGGCGAGAGTCGAACTGCACGAACCAGACCACAGTGTCTGGGCTTTCCGAGAGCAAGCCGACCGCAAGTCCGCCTGCTGCGGCATGGAACTTATGAAAGGTCGTGCCGAGCCGCTGCGCGAGCGCCGGGGCGTAGGCGGTGGAGACGATCTCTTGCACGACGACGCTGCCGAGTTGCGCGTGCGGGAACGCGAGCGAGCGCGAGCGCGATGCCGCGCCGTCACAGGCGAAGAACGCGTCACCTTGGATCGAAGAGCCGTCGTCGCAGCGAACGTGCGTCAGCCAGTCGGTCTCGTCGAGCGCGAAGTCGATGAGCGAGCGGCCTTCGAGCCATGTCGCGTCGCCGGTCGCAGTTCGCAGCAGCGCGAGGAACTTCGCGCGCGAAACGCACAGCGCGGGCGCGATACGTGGCGCGTCGAGGTCGGCGCCATTGCTGGCGCGCAAGCGCAGTCGTTCGATCGGCTGCCCTTGGCGACGCCAAGCGACGGTCGGAGCGATCTGCTCGAGTCCGCGGATCCCATTCTCCAGCAGCAAGAACCCCATGCCGGCTGGCTTCGACACAGTGCGTCGCTCGAGGATCGACACCTCGGCGCCGAGTTGGCTTCCGCGCAGAGCGGCAGCAAGCGCGCAACCAGCGATGCCGCCGCCGAGGATGACTGTGCGCATGGTGTTGGTCAGAGATGCCCGGGCGGAACTGCGGAGCGCAGCGCATCCTAGCAGCCAGAAGGAAACGAAAGCTGTCGGCGAGACGTTCCTCAAGGTCGATCTCTGCGTCGTGCGCGCGGCGTCGAATCCGTGGATTCGATTCCGCTCGCAGTTCTGGATCACGACTCGGTTGTCAGGCGCTCGTCGATGCAGCCGAGCTTGAACCGGCTGCCAGCTACTGAGTGCAAGAACGGGATTCGTTCCCGCGCACGCGGATTCCGCGAATCGTCGAATCCCTAGGGATGCGGGTAGCCGCAACGGAGATCGTGCGGGCCTCCGCCTTCAGCTTGGCGAGGTTGGACCGCGGGTGCCGAATCGAAGGGTGGCTTTCTTGTCCCAACCGGCCGCTGATTCTCGATGCCGGTGCGAAGCGCCCGTCGCTGCACCATCGCCACTTTGGCTTCATGCGAGGCGCGAGTCGCGTGGTCCCAACCGGCTTGGGCGTCCGAGGCACTGGTGCTCAGGCGCAGCCTGCGCGGTTCGACGTCTGCATCCCGAGTCGATTCGGTGTTCGCGAAGGCGTCGCGCTCCGTCTAGCGACAGAGGCCAGAGATACTGCGCGCACGCGACTGCTGCAGTCCTGGTGCGCAGTCAGAGGATGGCCACGGATCGCACGATGCATTCGCGTCGCTTTCGGTTGTGGCGAGGATCGTCTCGTTGCGGAAGTGGCGGCAAGTGCCCATCCTTCGCGCCGATGACACCAATCCCTGCGAGGACGGCCAAGGGCCGTCTGACGCGCAATCCTTCGCGGCTCACGCGATGGATCGAGACCGGCCGGCGTCCGCGCCACCGCTACGCGATCGCCGTAGGCATCGTGGTCGTGGCCACCGCAGCCTCGGCGGCGTTGTTTCCGCTGGGCGACACCGAAAACCTGGTGATGGTCTACCTGCTCGGCGTCGTGGTGGCGGCGATCCGATTGGGCAGAGGGCCCTCGGTGCTGGCGACGATCGGCGGCTTCGCTTCCTTCCTCTACTTCTTTGTCCCGCACTACTACTCCTTCGTTCTCGCAGATCTGTACTACCTGCCGACGTTCTTGATCATGCTGGTCGTCGCGCTGGTCGTGTCGACGCTGACTTCCAAGGTTCAAAGTCACGCGGACTCGCTGGAAGAACGCGAACGACGCAGTCGCGCGCTCTATGAGCTGTCTCGCGATCTCGCCGCCGCAGGCTCGCGAGCGCAGATCGCCCAAGTCGTGAGCCGGCACATGGCGCACGCATTCGGTTGCGAGAGTCGCTTGGTCGAACAGCGCGATGGACACCTTGCGCCATTCGATCCGGTTGCGCCTCCGATCGAGGGCGCACAGTCCACCGCTCTCGGTGCGGTCCTGGCATCAGAGCGCGGAGTCGAATGCGCTGGCGGCATCGCGCAACCACTCATCGTCGCCGGCGAAGGCGTTGGACTGCTCTGGTGCGAAGGGCTTGGCTCGGAACTGCTCCGTTCCGAGGCATCGGTGCGATTGCTGGAGTCTTTCGCCAACAACATCGCGGTGGCAATGCACCGCGTCGTGGTCGGCGAGCAGGCGCTGCGCGCCATGCGGCACGTCGAAGAGGAACGGGTGCGCAACGTAATGCTGAGTTCGGTCAGTCACGACTTGCGAACGCCGCTGGCGTCGATCACTGGCGCCGCGACGACGATTCTCGATGGTGGCGCCGCCATCGACGACGCAACGCGCGCGGATCTCGTGCTAGCGATTCGCGAGGATGCGGATGCGCTCGAACGCCACGTCCGAAACATGCTCGACATGACTCGGCTCGAAGCCGGCGGCGTCGTGGCCCGGCGCGATTGGCACTCGGCGGAGGAGGTCGTCGGCTGCGCGATGCGTCGCGTCGAACCGTTGTTCACCGGGCGCAAGGTGTCGATCACGGTCGATGGGCGCATGCCACTCGTCTCGATCGACGCATCGCTGGTCGAACAGATGCTCGTCAACCTGCTGGAGAATGCGGCCAAGCACTCGCCGGAAGGCTCGCCGGTGGACATCGACGTCCGGCAAGAGGGGGCGCGCCTTCGCGTCGAGGTGGGAGACCGCGGGCCAGGAGTGCCGGCTGAGGACCGCGACCGCGTGTTTCGAAAGTTCGAGCGCGGCGATGACGTCGGTGCGCGGCACGGCGCCGGCATCGGGCTCGCAATCTGTCGCGCAGTGGCGCAACTGCACGGCGGCACGATCTCCGTGCGCGATCGCAAGGGCGGAGGCGCGGAGTTCGTCGCGCTGCTGCCGTGCGCCGCGGAAGGGGACAAGACCGCTGCGTCGATCGGCGACCTGGGGGAGGGGGTGTCGACATGACCCCAGACGATCTCGAGCTTGGCAGCGGTCCGCTCGTGCTCGTCGTCGAGGATGACAAGCAGATGCGACGGTTCTTGCGCGTGACGCTGCGCGTCAATGGCTACCGGGTCCTCGAAGCCGACACTGCGGCGGACGCACTGGTGACCGTCGCCGCGCGTGCCCCGGATCTCGTCGTGCTCGACCTAGGATTGCCCGACGAGGACGGCATGTCCGTGCTGCAGAAGCTGCGCACGCGCTTTCGCAAGCCGGTGCTCGTCGTCTCCGCTCGGCACCAGGAAGAGGACAAGGTGCGCGCGCTCGATCTCGGC
>SXGT01366624.1_pt1 | contig 16784 bp, 14 predicted proteins | sample 3176221 | NCBI WGS metagenome assembly SXGT01 (sample SAMN11356862, study PRJNA531348) | freshwater metagenome | isolation source: freshwater sample F1-120 | place: China: Fuxian Lake, Yuxi | collected 2017-12-25 | reverse complement strand
CGACGAAGGCCATACGCTTCGGTACTCCGGCGGCATGGTTCCGGACATCCATCACATGCTCATCAAGGGTGCCGGCATCTTCACGAACATCGGGGGCAGCAAGTATCCGAAGGGAAAGCTGCGACTCCTCTACGAGTGCGGCCCGTTCGCATACATCACGGAACATGCGGGAGGAGCGTCGTCGGACGGAAAACAGTCGATTCTGGACGTGGAGATTCACGATCTCGACCAGCGCACTCCGATCATCATCGGAGCAAAAAAAGAGGTAAAACGGGTGAGTGAAGTACTCGCAGGAAAGTAACGCCAAACACACGCACGTCGCCGCACGCGGATGATCACCACTTCCAAAACGCTTCACTCAACGCCTTTGGAAGCACCTCCTCGAGTGTCTTATTCGGCTCGGCATCCTTGATTTTTCCCTCTACTTTGAAAATGCGCTTCATGCTGCGATACGTGCCCCAGGGATACACTTTTCTCCAGAAAGATCTCTTGGAAGGCTCCTTTCCCTTCGCATCGGTCGCTTTCGGTGCGACGTACAACTTCGAAAGTGGCTTCTCTCCGGACTTGTTCCATTCGACGTGTCCGACGACCGTACGCGTCTCAGGATCGACGTAGACGAGATCATCATCTTTGTATGATGGCGCCTGGGGAGCCGATGGTTCTGCAGGAGTAATCATGGCTTGAAGAGTGAATGATCTTCCACGGGCATCGGGGAAGGAGGGGGTGGGGGAGGCGGTCTATGCTCGTCCGGGAGATCGGGAGCCACCTTCACGACTCGCTTCTGTTCGTCGGGATGATGGAAGAGTTCGTGCACCTCGTTCTTCCGCTGCTCATCATACTTGAGAAAAGCATAGAGTGTGGAGAGAACGCTCCCGGCGATGGAAAGGTAGATGCCGAATCGTATCTCCGCACCGGAAACCTCGGACGTCAGGCGAAAAAGAATGGTGAACGACGCAATGAGGAGAATGCTGGTGATGGCGCAGAGGATGAAACGAACGGTATTGCGAATGACCTTGCGAACGAGCACCGGACCTCCGAGGAGAGGGGAGAGCGTCATGGCAACGATGAAGACGGCGATGGCAAATACCGTGTGACCGATGAAACCGGTATGGAAGCCGAAGCCGTTCCACTGCTGCTCCTCTCCGACCCACTGCCCCCCGACCCAAGGCGCGAAAAGACCGAGTACGCACAGGACCAATCCAACGTGCAACACCTTCTCCTCCAGCTCCAGGCCGCGAAGAACACGGGTGAATTTTTCGAACATCGAGACCACTATACCGACTCAGTCACTTTTCGACCACTGGAAGTGATAGAATCCGTCTGTGAGAAAGCCGTTTGAAACCATCGGCATCACCATGCGTTCGGACAGTCCGCGTATGGCCGAAACCCTTCATAAAATTCTGAAGATCCTGAAACAGCTGAAGAGGAATGTCCGGATCGACGGCAAACGATGCCTCCTCCAGAGCAAAGGAGGAATTGAAACCTATGATGACACGTCATCGCTCGACCTTCTCATCGTGATCGGAGGGGATGGAACGATTCTCAGGTCGGTGCGAGAAATGAAGAATTTCGATGTCCCTGTCCTCTCGATCAACCGTGGAACCATCGGCTTCCTGACCGAGATGACCGTAGCGAGGATGGAGACGATGCTGCGCCAGTTTCTGTCGGGAAAGGGGAAAATCGAGAAACGCAGTCTCCTTCATGTTGTCGCCATGCGGGGCAAAAAGAAACTGATCGAAGGAAAAGTTCTGAACGAAGCCGTCATCGCACAGGGAGCCATTTCCCGTCTCATCGATCTCAAGACGTGCGTGAACGGCGATCCGCTCGCCGTGTTCCATGCTGACGGAGTGATCATCGCAACGCCCACGGGATCGACCGCGTATTCCCTCGCCGCAGGAGGACCCATCGTCCATCCGCAGATGAGGGCAACCATCCTCACGCCGATCAACCCGCATAGCTTCACCCAAAAACCGCTCGTGTTACCGGCCGAAAATGAAATCGAGGTCACGATCATGACCAAGAAGAGCAGATTCTCCGACGTTCACGTCAGCCTGACACTCGACGGTCAGACGTACGTCACCCTCGAGCGGGGGGACATTGTTCGTGCGAAGATTGCGAAAGAAACGGTGCAATTTCTCCGTTTGAGCGAAGAAACCTTCTTCTCGACTCTCAGAAGCAAGCTGAAATGGGGCGAAAGGCTCGAGGGCGTGGAAAGAGAGGATGAAGACCCTCCGGCACCTGTCAAAAAGAATCGAAATATGCTATAATAGATGGATGCCTTCAATCGACGCAAAAAAGCTGGAAAGGCTGCAAGGAGAAGAGCTTCTCTCGACACTCGAGCAGGAGGCGATCCGATGTGGCATTTCCGACATCCATTTCAATCCGCAGAAGACGGGTGTGAAAATAGAATGGCGCGAACTCGGGCTTCTGACAACGCTCCTCACCATCACGCATGACACCTTCGACTCGGTGCAGCGACGCATCAAGTTCAAAGCGAAATTGAAACTCAATCTCACGACCGTCGCTCAGGACGGCCAGTACACGTTTCCAACCGGAGGCCGGATGGTGAACGTGCGCGTCGCCAGCCTTCCTTCGAGGTTCGGAGAGGCATTCACCCTCCGTCTGCTCGACCCCCAAAGAGGCATCGTGCCGCTCGAGAAACTGGGGTTTCCGGAAGACATCAGAAAGAATCTGCAGACCATTGCCGAACTCCCGAACGGGCTCGTGCTCGTCACAGGACCCACCGGTTCGGGTAAAACGACGACGCTCTACGCGCTCCTGTCCACACTCGCGGGAAAAGACAGAAACATCATCACGCTGGAGGACCCGATCGAGTACGAACTCAAGGACATCATCCAGAGCCAGATCGACGTGGAACACGGCTACACGTTCGCCTCCGGACTGCGTGCGATTCTCCGTCACGACCCGGACATCATCCTCGTCGGAGAAATCCGCGATCAGGAAACGGCGCAGACGGCAATCGACGCATCGCTGACCGGTCACCTGGTGTTCGCAACACTGCACACCAATTCAGCCATCGAAGCGATTCCCCGTCTGCTGTCGATGGGAGTCAGCTCCTACACGTTTGCACCGGCACTGCGAGCGGTGCTCGCGCAGAGACTCATTCGAACGATCAATCCGGAACTCCGCGCTACGATTGCAGATCACACGGAGGCCGAACCGCTGTACTACACGGGACAACTCGCACTGCCGGAATTCCTGATCGCAACCGAGGCGATCAAGAACCTCATTCTCAGCCAAGCGCCGAGTGCGGAGATCATGGCAACCGCGAAGAAAGAAGGCTTTAGAACGATGAAAGAGTACGGCGAACAGTTGATCAAAGAAGTCGTCACGAGCAGAGCGGAAGTCGCAAGAGTCACCGCCATCTGAAGGCAAAGGGAAAAGGAAAAGCGCACTTGCAAGGGCAAAGCCTGTTCGCCTATGATGAACAACCAATGCTCCCGCATCACAGACGACGCTTGACGATGGTCGGCTCCTCCGAGACGAGGAGACCCCGCGCACTGATGCGCTTTGCCATTCTCGTGCTGGCGCTCCTCATCGCGTGGTATCTGATCACGAAAGTGCTGGCACTGTTCGATTACTCGATCGGCAGAAAGACGGCCACGACGCTCGTCATCCGCTCCGGATTCGAAAGTGTGCAGGTATCGCTGCAGGGAGGGGAGTGGCAGCGCGCGGAAACGAACCTGAGGCTCTATGCGGGTGACGCCGTTTCCGTTCGCGGCAATGCCGATACGCTTCTGACATTCTTCGACGGCTCTCGGATTCGCCTCGATAAAGAAAGTGATGTGCTCTTGGAGCAGAGCGACAGTGTGGAAGCAGGGATATCGTCCCTCTCCCTCATGCTGCGCTCGGGAAGACTATGGATCGCCACACCGAAGCAGAAAACGTACTCAGGATCGATCGTACGGACGATCGGAACGAAGAACTTCTCAGCGGAAATACCCGAAGGTACTCACGCAATGTTGAGTCAGACGTTTGTGACCGTACTGCGAGCGGGTGGAGCCGGCATCCTGATGGATATCGACGACAGCGCGGAAGATATCATCGTCGGTGAGGGCCAGTACATGAGCCTCTCAGACGATGCGAGGACAGCCATCTCCTCAGGTGGTGATCCATACGAATTCAGAGATCCCGTCACGGCTCAGATGCTCAAGGATGAATTCCTCACGACAAGCTACGCACTGCTCAGTCAGGACACGCAGATCAAGAGCGGCAGCGGAACGACCTCCGCCGATACGCTGGACGGCGTCGATCTGACGGTTTCATCCCCCGAGAACCATGCCGACATCAAAACGAAAACCGTGACGGTGAGCGGCAATGTGAGCGAGAGAGTCGCACTGGTCCTCGTGAACGGTCAGAGCGTGCCGCTGCAAAAGGATCGATCGTTCTCAGTGGACATGAACCTCGGAAAAGAGAAGACATCGATACTGCACATCGAAGCGCAGGACCTGCAGGGGATCACGCTGAATTCGATCGACCGAACGGTCACGAACAGCTTCCAGCCGACCGTGGATCCCGTCAGATTCAAATCTCCGGTGGCATCCGGCGGAACGCTGACGACGGGCCTTCGGGAAGTGGAGATCACCGGAGAGGCGCCTGCTGGTGCTGCTGCGATCGTCATGAACGACTACAAGCTGCAACTCTTCAAGCCGGGAAGCCGAACGTGGAGCTACCTCGCAAGCACCGCACTCGGAAACATGGTCGTGGGAAAGAACACCTACACGGTCACCGTTCTGGATTCCGACGGCAACAAGAGCCCTCCGAGGAGCATCTTCATCGTCTTCAATCTCACTGGCCAAACGTCGACAGGCAGCACGGTTTCTCCTCCGCTGAAGCAGAATCCGCCACTCAACCCAGGTTCGCTTTCGGTCACCGGACCGGCCGGAGGAACCGAAGCGACCACCGATCAGAAAGAGGTGATTCTGGAGGGACTGACCTCTCCCGAGACTTCATCGATCTCCGTGAACGGCTACACGCTCTCACTGTACCTTCCCGGAAAGACAACATGGAATTACATCGCATCGACCGACCTGCAGACGATGAAGCGCGGTCGCAACGTGTACCGCATCGTCGCACGGAACAAAGACGGTGAGATTCTCGACGTGCTGGAGTACACGATCAACTTCAGACCATAGGCACTTGTTACTTCTTTGTCGCGACGGTGATTGCTTCACTCAATGCGAAACTGCATCAAGACTCATCTCGTGATCCTTAAGAAATTTCTGGAATCGCTTCGGTAGAGGGCAAACAACAGAAATCTTCTTTTTGGATTTCGGCGATACGAAACTCAGTTTCCATGCATGCAGACAGAGAAAGCCGACCTGCATCGCAGCAGTGATCTTCAGAGATGCCGTCGTCGAATACTTTTCATCTCCGAGTATGGGATGCCCGATGCTCTGGAGATGAACACGTATCTGGTGCGTCCGTCCCGTGTGCAGTTCGCAGGACAACAGTGCGATGTCCTGAGCAGAAGACAACGTGCGATAGGTTGTGAGAGCATTCCTCGTCTTTCCGACCTGCACGATCGACATTCTGGTCCTGTCTCCGGTGTGTCTGCCGATCGGCGCATCGATGGTCGCGGCCTTGGGGGAGGGGACTCCCGCAACGAGTGCCAGATAAAATTTTTCGACCGTGCGTGTCTCGAATTGCTTCTGGAGCGCCAGATGCGCTTTCGGATTCTTGGCAATCAGCAGACACCCCGTCGTTTCCTTGTCCAAGCGATGCACGAGAACCTCAGACTCCGAGAAGGGGAGTTTTCGCTCCTGAAAAAGGAAACGAAGACCATCCAGTATCGTCGCATCTTCCTTCGACATTCCGTTTCCGGGATGCACCGCAAGGCCCGCAGGCTTTGCGATCACTAGACAATCATCGTCTTCATGAAGAACGGCGAATTGTTGATCAATCCCGGCGGCATCGGGAATTTTCGGAGCGGCAGGAAGCATATACTCGACGCAGTCGTTTGAGCGAAGAATCCTCGACGGTCGGATTTCTTTTTTTCCGCTGATGCGCACGAGTCCGGATTCGATCATCTTCTGCGCACTACTCCTGCTCTTGATCACCGGAATCGTGGCAAGTAAGAGATCGAGCCGCTTACCGCTGCCTGAAGGAGCCTCGATCCATTCCGTTTGACGCATGCCTCTACTATGCCTCACTCTAGGAAGGAATGACATCTATTGATGAGCTTCTTACTCGGGCAGTCAGCGACGTCGTGCCGCGTGCAGTGGCGGAAAGCAAATTGAAAACGGAACAGAAACTCAGGATCTACTTCGGCATCGATCCGACCGGCGCAAAGCTGCATCTCGGGCACTCCGTACCGCTTCGAAAAATGCGCGCCTTTCAGGACGCGGGACACCACGTCATCCTCGTCATCGGGAGTTTTACGGCAATGATCGGGGATCCAACCGGTCGTGATGAAATGAGAAAAGCACTGACTTCAAATGAAGTGAAGAAAAATTTTGAAACGTACATCGAACAAGCAAAGTTAATTCTTGATATGAAAAAAATCGAAATTCGATACAATCATGAATGGCTTGAGAAACTTGGATTGAGTGAAATTGTAAAACTTGCAAGTAATTTTACCGTTCAAAAGATGCTCGAACGGGACATGTTTCACTTCAGAAGAAATATAAAAATTGAATGTCCTCAGTGTCATTGTAAAATCGTCTATAGACATAACCCACTAGCAGGTATTACTACCAAAGATAATGAGCATCTAAATGATTGGAGATTTTATGTTAGCCAGATCCTCACAAACGAGAAAAATTACTACGATAGGGATAAATTAAATTTGAGAGGACAAACCTGTGATGAATGCAAAAAAGAAATTCATTATAAAGATTTAAAAGAATCAGATTTTAGTCCGCCTGATCCGATACATTTGCATGAGTTTTTTTACCCCCTCATGGTCGGATATGACTCCGTCGTTTTGGATGTCGACTGCGAGATCGGCGGCAACGACCAGCTCTTCAACATGCTTGCAGGCAGAACGCTCCAGCATGCGTACAAGAAGCGCGACAAGTTCGTCCTCACAACGAAGCTGATCGACGGTACCGACGGCAGGAAGATGAGCAAAACGTACAACAACTGCGTGTACCTCACGGACTCGGCGGAGGAAATGTACGGTCGCATACTCTCGATGCCGGACAACCTGATTCCTCTCTACATGGAGTGCTGCACGGACTTGCCGATGACCGACGTCAAAGCAGCAGAGAAAGCATTGAAAGACGGAAAAGAGAACCCGAAGAACCTGAAGATGCGCCTCGCGAGAGAGATCGTGACGATCTACCACAGCGCGAAGGACGCGACTGCGGCCGAAGAGGCGTTCGAGAATGTCTTCAAGAAGAAAGGCGTTCCGGAGGACATGCCAGAGTACAAAATGAAGAAAGGGGAGTCGCTGATCGATGCGCTGCTCAGGAGCGGTTCCGTCACAAGTAAATCAGAAGCGAGAAGGCTTATTGAGCAAGGAGGAGTGAAGGTGAATAACGCTACGGTAAAATCTGTCGATGCGAAGGCTGAGGAGGGGATTGTGAAAGTGGGGAAGAGGAAGTTTGTGAGGATCACACTCTAAAATTCGATCACAGTAGCCACACCCTCAGAATCAGCGCAGTGCTGACAATGATTACAAGTGAGAGAAGGAACGCTCCGCCTATGCTGCCAAAGGCTCGGGCTGACATAGTATAGGGGGAATTACAGTCCACTCAGAACAAGAAAGAGCACGCCTGCAAACGCAAGGAAGAAGGATAGTACGAATCCGCCGACGCTGGGATATTCATGAGTACGCATACCCATGAAGACGAACGGAAAGGGGATTCATTACACGATCTCCCCGATCGACTATTCCTCGTCAGGCCAACTGCCAAAATCGGAAACCTCCATCGGCCCCAACCCCGTATCGACAAACGTCACCGCAATCATATCCATTGGTACGTTATGTTTCTGGCTTGCTATGCGACCAGCCTCGACAGGATTGTCCGCCACAACAATCTGCGACTCATCCGTTGTCCACGATGCAACGTGCTTTCCCGCAAATCGCTCAAGCGTGCCGTCACACACTCGATCGCGTAACCAACTCCATGTCTGAGCCTGATGACAGAGGATCATCTCCTGCAAAAAGCCGTCGTCACCGCGCTGCAGCAAACAACTTGCCAAAGGCAAATTCTCCGGATCATCCGCAAGCTGCTTCAGGCGACCGACATTCGCCTCTCCCCCGGCAATATGCGCGAGAAGCGTATGTGCCCTGATCCACACCAACTCCCGAATGTACTCCGTTGCCGCATGCACCTGCTGTTCCTTTCCTTCCGCTTGCTGCTTCTCCCGGACTTCAAGAAGCCTTCTAACCCGATTTGACACTGAAACATCATCAAGCAGAAGTGACCTGAAATAGACTGCTGCCTCCAACTCATCAAGGTCGTATGCAGCCGAGAAATCGTGCGTTGCCAAATCCGGATACTTGCCAATCGACATATACAATGAAAATAATACTTAATGCTGTTTTTGTCAATATTTTTCCCCTATTTAATTACATCACCCAAAGCCTGAGCATCAGCGCCGGTGCGCCCGTGAGGACTACCGAGAGGAGGAATGCCTTGCCGATACTCGAGTAAGCTTTTTTTGACATTGGACATTATAAACGTGTGGAGAAGGATTTTGTTACACGAGAAACTCTGCATCCCATTCCCTGCAGAGTGCACTGGAGCCGCCGAATGCTTGAGACGGAAGAGGGGAGTACCACATGCAGACTGCCGGGATCGGGGGAACTCATTACCCAGGAAAGGACGGAATCGCAGCTCCCCGAGCCATCCAAACTGAAGTTCAGCTCACGACAGTCAACGAGAAGCCTTCGGCTTTCGTGGGTTCTTCCAGCCGCAAAAGAGGAGCAAAGCTGAGTCATATCCTGAGTGTACACTCGTACACCCTCCCCTGCAAGTGGAAACTATGGACAACTCCCCCGTCACGACCTGCGATACAATCCAAGTCGCATGAAAAATCGCATATGGATCATCGACTGTCTGCGAGCTTTCGCCATCTTTTCGATGATCGCCTATCACCTGGCCTACGACCTCCGAACGTACTATGCGTTTCAGATCGATGTCCATGACGGACTCTGGAAAATCTTCGAACAGGTCGTTGCAGGACTGTTTCTTCTCCTCGTCGGCTGGTCATTCGTCCTCTCCTGGAGACAAACGCCTCATTGGCAAAAATACACAAAAAGGGGAGCGACGATTCTCGGATACGGCTTCATTGTCAGCGCTGCGACATTTCTCTTCGACCCCGCGACCTACGTCCGGTTCGGAATCCTCCACCTCATCGGCGTATCCGTCATGATCCTGCCACTCTTCGTGAGACTCAGACAATTTGCTCTCATTCCGGCCACTATTGCCGCAATAATCGGAATACAATTACGTGATGGCACTGCTTCAACACCCCTCTTCCTGCCCATCGGACTGACGGAACCGGGATTCCAGTCAGTGGACTACTTCCCCTTATTCCCCTGGTTTGGGGCAGTTCTTGTAGGTGCTGCAGTCGGATCTGCACTCCAAAACCTTGGACCTTCCGAGGCGGCACATGGGAAGCTGAAGGAAGCAGTAACAATAGTCTCGAGGCATTCACTTCTGATTTACCTTGTTCACCAACCTCTGCTCCTCCTCTTGCTCCGAATGACGCTTGGGGAAGCTCGAATTTAGGGAGATTTGCTGAAGAAAGGGGAGAAGTATTGTTTAATAAAAAACATGTAGCGAGTTTTGTCGATGATGAGTTATCCACATCTTGTGCAGAAACAACGTATCTGTGAGATCGGTGAATAAATTGCCATTTTATTTGTGTCAGATTCAAAATTCAGCGATAGGGGAGCAGGAATAGCGATATCTTGAAAGACGCACAATGTATCTTGTACATTATTAAATACGTGCCATTTAGTAACCTCCTCTCAGTCTTGCTCATCGACAACGGCAATCGATGACCCAATTCCCGGCAGTTGATATGTCCACGGCGGCCAGAGGCTTATTTCCACCTTACTGACCTCAGGTAGGTTCTTGATGATCCTCTTCGCCTCCGAAATATCCTTCCCGCTCACATTGTCTCGGATGTATTTTGCAAATTTTGCTCCAGCAGGGGTAAGAGGATTCAAAACATAGCGCTCTGAGTAGGTCAAGTCCGCGGTTATTTTTACCCAAAGTAAATCGTCATCCCATGGAGGGATGACATAGAGGTCCATGTTCTCTTTCGAGAGTGAGCTCTGGAGAATTGTTTTCCCGGAGGGAACACGCTCTGCCGCCTCCCCTTTCAGGATATCGAGCAATGCATCCTCGTCGTAGAGAACGACAGTATAATCGAGACCGCCTGATACGGGAACCGACGTCACGTTCTGACCGACGAATGATTCGGAGAGCTGAAAATTACCGTAAACGATCTTTGTCAGATCATCTCTCTTCAGCTGAACGAAATTGGTTCCGTTGATAGCATTCTCCCCGATACGCTCGTCTTCGACCTGCTGCCTCGCAACCATCAGAAGCTCCTGCTCCAGCCTCTGCTTCGCCCCTGGATGCTCCTGCGATCCGAAAATATCGTCCTTCGAAAGCACATTGACGTACGATGTTGTTCCGCCGCTTGCAGGCTTGTCGTTGCGTGCGTACACAAGTGCTCGTTCTCGCTCCGAAAGACCGAGGAAGTCCCACTTCACGCCCGAAGGAACATTGCCACGATCACCGAGCACCTCTCCGTACTGATCGATGGGATCGGCGACAGCCCTCATATCCTGCTTCGTCTTTGAAGCGAGCGTCAAATCATTCTGCAATCTGAAACGCATGCCGGCCTGATTCACAAGACGAGTCCCCTTTCGAAGCGAGTACGATTCGTCCGAATCGTTGAACACCGTCACCGTCATCTCGGCATTCGTACCGGTGAAATTCTTGCTGATCTGATCGTACGTGATGGTTCGATCGATATGAACGGTCAGACGCCTCAGCGGCAGCGACTTCACCCGATCGGTTGGAACCGGAATGACCGCACCGGATTCCACAAGGTACACGTTCGTGGTGAATGTTTCCGTCTCTTGGTTCGACCAAATGCGGATCGTCGCGGAAGGAAGAAAACGAAAAAACACATAACCGAATGACACGATGCTGACGACGAGCAGCAGCCAAATACGAAGTTTCGGAAGCGACAGAAGACCAACCATCTGAAGCCTGGATCGAATGTCCCTGCGCCACGAAACCGGACTGAATGCGCGCACGGCTTCGGAGAGAGACGGATGTGCACGAAGAAGAATGGTCAACTCTTTCAGATTCTCGATACACTGCCATCCCGTCGCTCGAGCGACTGCAAGGATCCGTGCGTCTTTCGTCGCCAGAAGTAAGCGACGGTCCGGATTGAGCGCGCGAGCTTCCGAAAACATCTTGGACAGGGCCTGATCCGAAAGATGTACGAGACTCTCGGAACCGATGACAAGAAAGAACGGTCCTGCAGATTTTCGTACCGCCCCGAGAACCACCTTCAGAGAAGATTTTTCACTGATGACGAAAACGGTGACGGGGGTCGACGATGATTCCTTCGACTCGGACATGGTGAAGAGTATGCCTGAGTGATGGGTGAGCAGAAAGGTCCGTGCCCTCCTGCCTTATTTTTCGAGCGCCTTCAGCGATGCGAATCGCTTGCCGCCGATAAACTCGAGCATCGCGCCTCCACCCATACTGACGAACGTGTACGCGGAGAGCGGATACTTGTAGCGAAGGTGAAAATCGATGGTATCCCCGCCTCCGATAATGCTGACAGCACCCTTCTTCGTCGCTCGGGCAATCGACTCGGCAATGCGCTTACTGGCATGGGAAAATCTGTTGAACTCGTAAACGCCGAGAGGACCGTTCCAGACGATCATCTTCGAACGCTCGATCAGTTCGCAGTAACGCTTGACGGTGACTTTTCCGATATCAAAGATGCACATGTCCCCTTCGATGTCGTCGACGGGAAGATCGATTTTCTCAGCCGTCTCGCTGAGTTCGCTAGCCACAACAACATCCGGCGGCACATGAATTTTCGCACGTCTCGGCTTCTCGCTCTTAAGCATCAGTTCCTGTGCCTGCTCCATTCCCTCCTCGTCATACTTCGATGCCCCGACGGAAAATCCCCTTCCGGCGATGAAGGTATTCGCAATGCAGCCGCCGACCAGGATGTGATCGCCTTTCTTCAGGAAGTGCTCGATGACCGGAACCTTCGTCTCCATCTTGGCCCCGGCGATGATGAGCGTGAGCGGTCTCTTCGGAGACTTCACAATGGGAGCGAGATTCTTCACCTCCTCCGCAAGCGTAAAGCCCATGAATGCAGGCAGAAGCTTCGCGAGGGCAAGCATGCTCGCATGGTCGCGATGACAATTCGTAAACGCGTCGTTCACGTAGAGATCACCAAGCTTCTTGAGCTGCTTTGCAAAACTCACGTCATTCTTTTTCTCCTCGGGATGAAAGCGAAGATTTTCAAGCAGCACCACTTCTCCGGGCTTCGCTTTGGAAACCGCCTTCTCAGCCTCCGGACCGACACAGTCTTTTGCGAAGTGAACCTTCGTCCTCAGTAATTTCTCAAGCACCGGCACAATCGGCTTCTGGCTGAACTGCGGATCGGGGCCGTTCTTCGGACGCCCCTGATGCGCGAGCAAAACAAGAATGCCTCCTCCCTTCACGACGTACTGCATCGATTTCAAAATCGCTTTGACTCTCGTGATGTCCGTTACCTTGCCCTTCTCCATGGGAAGATCGAATCCCGCACGCAGAAGCACCCGCTTCCCTGCTACTCTTGCCTGATCGAGGGTGCGATAGGATTGCACGCGGAAAGCTTATGATCGTCTCTGAAAATGTGCAAGAAAATAGGGAGAGGAAGATCCATATCTTCCGCGGAAGTTACGAACTTCCGCTGCGAAACCATAACTCCATTCTTCGCTGATCGTCTCCGCAGAAATATCCGACGAGCACTCCCCTGTCATTCACAACCGTATTCACACACTCTTTTTCTTCGGCAACTGGATCCAATCGATCGAGAAGCGGAAGAATACTTGTTTGAAATTCCTCAGCAACAACGTATCCCCTTCTCTCAAGCAAATACATTTCGGAAAGGCGTAATTCGAGATCCTCCTTGGTTTTTGTCCGATAAAAATCAAAAAATGCTAAGAGACCTTGCTCCTTGAAAAGTGCATTCCATTTTGTTCGAGCCTGAGAAGTACATACGGGACCGATCAGGCCGCAGACAGCTTGTTGCATGCTATGATTCTACCGATGATCCCAATCGTCGCCATCGTGTTTCTTGTGACGATCTGCGCATACGCGCTGACGATGAAGGTTTTTCCGATTCTCGGCCTACTGGATTTTCCGCAGCGCTACGGCCTGCGGCGCGGGAGACTCCCCTATCCGACCGGCATCGTCGCGGTCGTCGTCTTCATCGTCACGGCGTTCTTCATCCTGCCACTCGGACAGAAAGAAATCGGTCTGCTGATCGGAATCGGGCTCCTCGCACTCACCTGTTTCATCGACGATCGGTCTCCCCTCCCCTCCTGGCTGCGACTGCTGATCCAGCTGCTGATTGTATCGCTGATCTTCGCAACAGGATCACGTATTTACACCATCACGAGCCCGCTCGGAGGGTTTCTGAAACTGGATTCGCTGACGATACAGACCGTGCTGTTTGGCCCGCTGCCGATCCTGAGTGGAATATTCACGATCGGATGGCTTCTTCTGACCATCAATGCACTTAACTGGTTCGACGGCATCGGCGGACAAGTGAGCGTGATTGCGACGATCGGTTTTCTGATGCTCGGATGTCTCGCGTTATTCAGGAACGGAGAACCTGATATCGCACTCCTTGCATTTTCGCTCGCAGCGATCGCGGGGGCCGGAATACTCTTCGATTTTCCTCCGGCACGGATGCTGATGGGTGACACCGGATCGATGTTTTTCGGACTCATGCTCGGGCTCCTCGGCATCTACCACGGAGGAAAAGTCGCGACGGTCTTCCTCGCACTCGGTATTCCGCTCATCGATGCGCTCTTCGTGATCGTCCGGAGGATCCTCAGCGGCCACTCCCCTCTCTCGGGGGGGCGCGATCATCTGCACCATCTGCTGCAAGACCGAGGATGGTCGGATCGCAGAATCATTGTGCTCACGGCAATCGTCGGAACGACGTTCGGAGGATCGGCACTGTTCCTGTCGACTGCAGAGAAAGGAATTGCTGGACTCATTCTTTTGGTGCTCATCGGCGGAATGCAGTGGGTGATTCAAAAAAAGCGTTGAGCATCATGCTGCTTCGCTGCCATGACACTACCCTTATCTTGTCGGAACCATCGGTGCGCTCCTCGACTCGAATGCTCCTCTTGTGATGATGAACACCGGCTTATTCTGATTGCGTGCAAGCACATGCAGCGTTGCGACTCCGTTCACGAAATCCAAAGGCGAGAGCTCAGCAGGGCGAATCTCGGCATCGCCGAAATCCGACAGGACATACAGGCGACCTGAGAAGGACGGAGAACGCACTAAGTTCCCCTGAGCATCCAGCGCCGAAATCCTGATCTTCTGCCACGTGCGTGTCAGGACCCCGGAATGATCGATGGAAAGATGATGCACATCGGTATTCAAGCTGGCGCTGACCGGAGGGGATGAAGGCTCGTCGACAGAAGCAGTCTTCACGATATCCGTCACGACAGGCGTAGCGGACGAAGTCGGGGCCGAGACAGCTCCGACCACAGTCGGAACCGCAGCGGCTGGCAACCCTGCTTTCGCCATCCGTGAACGCAAACGACCTGCCGCCACTTGCCTCAGGCGAAGTGCCGGAGGAAGAGAGCGATCGATGGATGCCACGAGATCCGCCTGCACATTCGTGCGACCGGACGGAGCAGCTTCCGATGCGACAACCGGCTTCTGAGCGTACCCCTGATACTGCTGGACGAATGCCATCGGATTCAACGTGAATGTGTCCAACCTGTCTTGGAACTTCGGACTGTTCACAGCCTGCACGTACGTCATTCCGTGTGAAGCAGCTTCGTCACTCGTGAACGGCCAGTACGGATGATACGGCGCGTTCTCCCTGTCGATTTCAAAATAGAGATGGTAGCCTGTGGGACCGAAGACCAACCCCGTGTTACCGACCGTGCCGATCTGCTGACCTTTATGAACAACCTCGCCTTCGCGTGCGAGGACCTCATCCATATGTGCGTACGTCGACCGCAAAGTGGTCACACCCCCCTCGCTCCCCGCATCGGGAACATTCGGATGTCTGATCATCACGAAATGTCCAAAACCCGTTAAGCCCATGGTGACACGTTCGACGACACCGTTCGCAATGGAGACAACGGGGGTCCCGCGAGGGGCATCGATGTCCACTCCCGCATGACTGCCGTTTGGGGAATTGTAGCCGCCCTTCCAGAGCGTGGAATACACCTGCTGTGAAAATGCCGAAGCGGTGCCGTCCGTGAGCGTCGCCTGATCGTACGAAGGCATCGGACGGAGAATATGCTCCGGAACCTGGCTGAACATGTGAAGTTGCTTGCTGCCGCCGTACTTCGACCACTCGGAGTACAGCGGAATTTTTGCAATCGGCGGAACCGTACCGACGAATGCAATAAGCTGATCGTCTTCCTTTCCAAGCACAGATCTCCAGAAGGAATACACACCGTGCTGTCCGACCATATTTCCGACCACGAACGCGAAGAGCGACAGTGACGCAATCAAAAACGACAGACGCTGACGCGCCACATGAAGTACGGACGGCTTCTTCAGCTTGTAGACTGACTGTACCCGGAAACCAAGTCGAGGAGCGAGAAAGCTCATGATGTAAGATGGATGTGTGTTCTGTATTTTTCTTTGTTACTATTATAGTACTAACTTTTGAAAATGTCAATATACGATGAATGCTCTGTATCGGCTTCTGGAAGCGAAGAAACGCGACTTTTAGGCCACCAATTGGCTCTATCTCTCTACAGCAAGGACCTGATGATCCTGCTGACCGGAGAACTTGGTGCCGGAAAAACGACCTTCGCCCAGGGTTTTGCGACGGGTATGGGGGTGCAAGACCGCGTCGTCAGTCCCACCTATGCGCTGGAACAGCGGTACTCGGCATTCACACATATCGATCTGTACCGGCTGACGCGAGAGCAGGCGCAAACATTTCTCAGGCAACTGGAAAGTGGCGGCATCACGCTGATTGAATGGGCGGACAGAGTGGACCCCGGGAATGCAGATCCGCACATTCATATCGCCATCGACGAAATGAACGGAGGCCGAACAATCTCGATACGATTCCTCGACGAGGCGGTACCGGACGATGCGGAGATCGACCGTTGGGTACGGGAGGTGCGAATGCCAAAACACATTCAGGCTCACAGCGAGAAAGTGGCCGAAGTGGCAGATAAGCTTGCGCAGCATCTGCTCAGGAAAAACGTTCCTCTGCGGCCGCAAGCACTCCATGCCGCCGCTCGCGCGCACGATCTTCTCCGCTTCGTCGATTTCAAAACATGGGACGGCGATGAGACCTATGCAAAAACCTCCGATGCGGATCAGGAAATCTGGAAATCGCTGAAAGAAACATACGGAACTCCGCACGAAGAAGCAGCGGGGAAATTTCTTGACGAACGAGGCTACGGCATCATCGGCAAGATCGTTCGATGTCACCGCGGTATGGACAAAGACGGCTCCGTCTCGGCTACGACCATCGAGCAGAAACTCCTCGCCTACGCAGACAAACGTGTCGCCTTCGACAAAGCGGTGACGCTGGACGAACGATTTGAAGATTTT
>SXGT01415542.1_pt1 | contig 16788 bp, 12 predicted proteins | sample 3176221 | NCBI WGS metagenome assembly SXGT01 (sample SAMN11356862, study PRJNA531348) | freshwater metagenome | isolation source: freshwater sample F1-120 | place: China: Fuxian Lake, Yuxi | collected 2017-12-25 | reverse complement strand
AGGCGATCAGCTCGATGTGCTGCTCTTGGCGATGTGCCTCACCCTTGATGGCAGTCCAGAGTTCAGGATCGGTATTCGGCAACAAATGATCGGCGGCAAACATGGTGAAGACCCGTAAAGTTCAGAAGAAGGACGGATTTTAACTTGAAACCCGCCATTCGGCAGAATGTCCGTGTTGACCATGCCTTTACGCCCCCTGCGTGTAGAAACAGCGGGTTTCGCTGCGCCCTACTCGCCCAGCTTGCGCGGGCTCAGAACTCGTTGCGTATCCGCTTATAACCGCGCACCAGCTCCAGGTTGGCCTGCGTGACGCTCTCTGAGAACCCGGCCTGATCCGGGGTGACCGGCTTGATGCGGGCCAGGTCGGCATCCGAATGAACATTAGTGGCGGACGGGATATGAAAGCCTGCCGGGACCACGCAGCCCTCTACGACGGAGTTATGCCGCACGACGGACCCGGCACCCACCACACAGTTGAACAGGACCGAATTAAAACCAATAAACACACGGTCGCCAACCTGACAGGGGCCGTGAACAATGGATCGATGGGCGATCGAAGTACCCTCGCCGATAGTGACCGGACTGCCCGCCTTGCAGTGTATGACCACACCATCCTGTATGTTGGAGTTGGCACCGATGGTGATGGGCTCCATGCCACCGGTCTCATCGACCTCGTCCGCACGGATCACCGCATAGGGGCCGATAAACACATTCTCTTCAACGACCACCTTGCCGCACAGGATGGCGGTAGGATCGACGAAGGCCGTTTCGTGAACGACAGGGACATCCCCGTTAGGGTTGCGTCGAATCATGGAACACTCCAGCAAAAACAATGCTCGGAATTATGCGGGCATCAGGAGGTGCGGGCCAGAAATAAATACAACTTATCAGAATATGGGCATCTGTTTGGTAGAATCGGCCGCAAAACGCGATTGTCTCGCATCGTGCAACTGCCATCTGGCCGCTAGGCCGGCCCTTCTTGATTGACACATTGAATGACGAATCCACTGCTACTCCGCCTGTTCCCCTTCCTGGCCTGGTTTCCGATCAGTTCGACCCTGTTGCGTGGTGACATGATCGCCGGCATCACGGGTGCCTTGGTCCTGGTGCCCAAGGCCATGGCGTATGCGCAACTCTCGGGTCTGCCCATCTATTACGGCCTGTATGTCGCACTGGTCCCCGCCGTTCTGGGTGCGCTGTGGGGCTCGTCACGACAGCTCTCCACCGGGCCGGTCGCCATCGTGTCGCTGATGACCGCTGCGGCCATCACCCCGCTCGCCGTTCCGTTCTCGGAAGAGTTCATCGGTCTGGCACTGGTGCTCGCCTTTCTGGTCGGCGTAATCCAGTTCTTACTGGGGGCCTTCAAACTCGGAACCATCGTCAACTTTGTATCGCACCCCGTCATTCTGGGTTTCATGAACGCGGCGGCCATCATCATTGCCCTGTCGCAGCTCGATATGTTGCTGGGCATCCCCAAGGGCCGCAGCGATTCCTTCCTGTTTGATATCTGGGAAATGTTTGGTTATCTCCCACAAACTCACCTACCCACCCTGGCCATGTCGGTGTTCGCCTTGGTCTTGATGTTGGGTCTAAAAAAGATCCCTGCGCTCGCCAAACCCTCCGTTCTGATCGCCGTCGTGGTCACAATCATCATCAGCGCGGTCGTGGAATTCGAACACAAGACCCACAGCGATGCAGATCAAATCGCCGATCCGGCCACACAGCAAATGGTGCGGGAGTACATCACCACAGCCCGGCTCATCCAGTCCATGAATGTGCAGGCCACCGAACTGTCCGGCCAGATGCGCGAGGCCAGCAAGCAGCACGATGCCCGCACGGTCACCGACCTGGAATACACCATTGACCTGATGAAGATGGACCTCCAGACCCTGGAGGCAGACAACAAGGGGCGAATGCACGCCTTGCGCAAACTCCAGTTTGAACGCAGCCAGGGCAGCGAAGACACCGCGACCCAGATCTTCCTGCAGGGGCAAGTCCCGGCCGACATCAAAACGGATGGTCGCCACTGGCACATCAAGAAGATCGAAAAGAATGAGTTGAAGTTGGTTGGCGGCGGCGATGTGGTTGGCAAGATCCCGGCCGGTCTGCCCTCTTTCCGCATCCCGCCCCTGTCCCTGGACACCATCGTCACCCTGCTCTCGGCCGCCTTCATCATCGCCCTCGTGGCCTTCATGGAGTCCATCTCCATGGCCAAGGCCCTCGCCGCCCAGACCAAGCAACGCTTAGATCCCAATCAGGAACTCATCGGCCAGGGCCTGGCCAACATCGGTGGCTCTTTCTTCCAGTCCTACCCGGCCTGCGGATCGTTCACCGGTTCGGCCATCAACCTTCAGGCCGGCGCCAAGACGGGCTTTGCCATGGTATTCAACGGCCTCTTCGTGGCAATCACCCTGCTGCTGTTGACGCCTTACCTCTATCACCTGCCCAAGGCGACCCTGGCGGTCATCATCCTGCTGGCGGTCACCAGCCTGATCACACCCAAGGCCCTCAAACACACCTGGCAGGCCAGCCGCACCGATGGCATCGTGGCTCTGACCACCTTCGTGATCACCCTGATTGCCGCGCCCCACCTGGACAAGGGCATCATGATCGGCGCGGTCTTGGCCATCCTGCTCTTCCTGTATCGCACCATGAAGCCCCGCGTTGCCATCCTCGGTCGTTTTGGCGATGGCACCCTGCGTGACATCAAGGTCAACCCCAATCTGGCGACCAGCAAACATGTCATCGCGATGCGTTTTGACGGATCGCTCTACTTCGCCAACATCGCCCATTTTGAAGACGCCGTGCTGGAAGCGGTGGCCGATCACAAGGAAGCCAAATACCTGTTGGTGGTGGGCGATGCCATCAACCAGCTCGACGCCTCCGGTGAGGAGGTGGTGCATCACCTGGTCGAGCGCTTGCGTGACTCGGGTGTCGAGATCGTCTTCTCAGGGCTGAAAAAACAGATTCTTGATGTGATGCGGGCGACGGGCCTGATGGAACTGGTTGGCACTCAAAACATATTTGCCACAGAAAACCAGGCGCTTGCCGCGATTTATGAGCGACTGGGCGAAGAGGCCTCGGACGATCTGCTCTGCCCGATGCCCTCCAACTGGAAGAACGCCTAACGAGATTCTTAACCGAAGCGGCCTTGGCCGCTTCTTCTACACTACAGGGCCGGCATTGGAATCCTTTTGTTCCCGCGCCGAATATGCGGACGAGGACGATCCGCTCAAGTTATCAAGCACATACATGTCGTAACACCATTCATAAGGAGTAAGCCATGTCATCCGCCGGCACTATAAATGATTTCATGATCCCTTTAGTCGACTATCCCCATGTGCGCGCTGATGCCACTCTGCGCGATGTTTACGCCAAGCTGCGAGCCAGCTACGACTCGGCCGAACTGTTCCGTAGCGTTCTGGTGCTCGATGAAAAAGATCGTCTGGTCGGCATGCTCGGCCTCAAAGACATGCTGCACGCCTTGCTGCCCGATTATCTGCGCGGCACAAAACGCCACGAAGGGGCAACGGAGGACATCAGCGCACTGGCGGCACTCTGGCAGGATGATTGCAGGGAAGCCTATAGATCGGCACACCAGATCATCATTCGCAACCACATCACGCCGATTCCCGCCGCCATTCATGCCGGAGACCCTCTGACCACAGCGGTATTTATTTTCGCCACCTCGCATGTCAATCTGTTACCCGTGGTCGATGGCAAACAGGTAGTCGGTGTGCTGCGCCTGGTCGATGTACTCAACGATGTCACCCGCGAAGTATTGAGCGAAGGGACCTCATCATGAACCCGGTAACCCACATCGAACCCACCCAAACCCCTTTTGACTGGACAAAATGGACAGCCCTGCTCGGGGGGTTGGCACTCTTTCTCGCTATTTATTTCGCGCCCACCTGGGGCGATGCCATTGATCCTGCCGGGAAGCACTTCGTCTTATCGCCGGAAGGCAAGGCCGCCATCGGCCTGTTCCTGATGGCCGGTATCTGGTGGGTGTTTGAAGTCATCCCCATCGGCGTGACCGCCATTGCCATCGGGGTATTCCAGGCCCTGTTTCTGATCCGGCCTGCCAAGGAGGCCTTCCGCGACTTCATGGACCCCTCGGTGATGTTCATCTTCGGCTCCATGATCATCGGCATGGCCTTCACCAAATCGGGACTCACCCAGCGACTGGCTTACAAGATGCTCGCCATCGTCGGCGAGAACACCCGCACCATCCTGCTCGGTTGTCTGGTTGTCACGGCAGGACTTGCCCACCTGATGGCGCACACGGCGGTCGCCGCCACCATGTTCCCGATCCTGCTCGCCATCCTTGCGCTCTACAAGGAAGGCGATGGACCTTCGCGCTTTGGCAAGGGTCTCTTCATCGGTATGGCCTGGGCGGCAGGCGCGGGTAGCGTCATCACTTTTCTAGGCTCGGCGCGCGCACCGGCCGCGGCCAGCATGTTCAACGAATTCACCGGTCGTGACATCGGATTTTTCGAAGTGCCACTGTTCCTGGGCCTGATCGGCTGGGGCATGGTGTTCCTGATCTGGGTCTACCTCTCCATTGCCTTCAAGCCCTCCAAGGCCACGATCCCCGGTCTGAGGGAGAAAGTCACCAAGCTGTCGCGCGCACTCGGCCCCATCAACCGCAATGAAATCTTCGTGCTCGCCTGCGTGGCCTTTGTCGTAATGCTGATGGCGCTCCAGGCGGCGATCCCAGCGCTCAAGGCCATTGACCGCGCCGCGCTGATGCTCGTCTCGACGCTGCTGTTCTTCATCTTCGGTGTTCTCAAAGTACAAGACCTTGAAGAATTGCCGTGGAACATCATCCTGCTGTTCTCGGGGGCCATGAGCATCGGCTTCTGCCTGTGGAAGACGGGGGCGGCCGAGTGGATGGCCATCATCTGGCTCGGTGCGCTGGTCGATGCCCACTGGTGGGTATTCGTCATGGGGATTGCCGCCTTCGTGCTGGTGATGACCAACTTCATCATGAATGTGGCGGCCATCGCCATCGCGCTGCCCGTGTCGCTGGTGATCGCCAAGTATCTGGGTGTCGCGCCCGATGTGATCTTCTACGCCTCTCTGGTCACCGCCGGCATGCCCTTCGTGCTCCTGATCGGCGCCGCGCCCAACGCCATTGCCTACGAATCCAAACAATTCACGCCAGGCGAATTCTTCTGGCACGGGCTAGCCATGAGTGCAATCCTGCTCATCGTGCTCGGGCTGGCCTTGGTGACCCTCTGGCCGCTGTTTGGGATGCCCATTCTGGCGCAATGACCGTTCGAATCCCGGATCAAATCACCTCCAGGGCCCGATTGTTCCAATTCAGCACACAGGTGCGTTGGGCCATCCGGGTGGCTAGGTTGGGCCGTTCGGCACGGATGACGCTGGCGGCAAAATCGCTCATGAAACGGGCCTTGAGTTCGGCACGGGCACGATCGACACCGATTTCGTCATAAGGCGCGGAGGCGAGCAGTAAAAAACCGTCCTCCGGGATGCGCCCGCCCTGCATGTTGGATTCGATAATGCCGGCCGCCTTGCGGATGGGGTCCGCCAAATCAGGGCTATAGGGGCCGATGATGATGGCCTTATTGGGGATGTGCAGCCAGTCAAATCCGCGGCCGACGCAGATCATCCATTCGCCGTGTTCCAGTGCAAGCGTGCGTTCAGTCCGACGGAGTTCAGCGATATGATCAAGATTGCCCAACAGCAGCGGCAACAGGTCGGCACGAACCTGTGCGGGCATATCGGGGAATAATTGCGTCAGACGCGGCAGCAAATTTTCGCGATCCACATCAGTGCATTCAGCCATATTCAGGATCTCGCCATGGGTGCCATGCAGCAGGAGGGCGTCCTCGTCGGTCTCAAAGCCGCATACCAGGGGATACACCGTGCCGTGACCGCGACCAAACAAGGCCTCAACCTGGGCCTTGATCTCAAAGGTATGGGAACGGGCATCGGCCGTGCAATAGTTGAAGCCCGCGCACCCTCGATGCTCGCTGCCTTTGGAATAGTGATAGGTAATCATCATCAGGCTGCGTCGCCCGGCAGCGGTAACCTTGGCAATGACATCGGTAATGGTCTCACCCAGATGCGGCCAGCCAAGGTTGAACATACCGCCCAGATTGCGGAACGGTTGAATGATGCCAACAGGGGTGTTGGTGGCGACGGGAATATTGATGCGCCCATCCATGCACTTCATCACCAGGATGGCAGTCGGGTGCTCTGCCAGATAGCGCTTGCGGGCAAGGTAGGCCTCGGGGCTGGAAAAATCTTCCGCATGACGATGTGCGAGATCGAATAACCAATCGATGCGTTCAGCGATAGGACGGGTGTGCATGACAACTCCAGAGAGAAGGGAAATGTCTTTAGAATATTCCGCTGCGAATACAATGCAAGGGCCAGAACGACCCATGAGAAAAGCCATGCCACCCAGCGACGCCCATTTTGACCCTGCCGCCCTCCTGCGCCCGTTCATGGCCTGGCGATTGTGGTGGCCGCGCGTCAACCGCGACACGGTCAAGGACGACGCGATGGCGGGGCTCACCGGGGCGATGATCGTCCTGCCGCAAGGCGTGGCCTTTGCCACCATCGCCGGCCTGCCGCCGCAGTTTGGCCTGTACGCCGCCATGGTTCCCGCCATTGTCGCCGCCCTGTTCGGATCGAGCTGGCATCTCGTCTCCGGCCCTACCACGGCCATCTCCATTGCCCTGTTCGCGGCCTTGCACAACCTGGCCGAGCCGGGCAGCATCGAATACATCCAGCTCGCGCTGACGCTGACCTTTTTGGTCGGTCTGTATCAACTGGTGTTGGGTCTGGCGCGCATGGGCACGCTGGTCAATTTCATCTCGCACACGGTGGTGATCGGCTTTACGGCCGGTGCAGCGGTGCTGATCGCGGGCAGCCAGATCAAGGGCTTCACCGGCATCCCCATCCCGCGCGGCACGCCGTTCTACGAAACGATCCACCAGTTGTTCGTGCAGTTCGCCGCCATCAATCCCTTCGTGATAACCGTCGGCGCCGTGACGCTGATCAGCGGCCTGCTGGCCAGAAAATGGATCCCCAGATTTCCGTACATGATCGCCGCGATGATCGTCGGCAGCTTGGTCGCCGCCCTCCTCAACACCCTGTTCGGAGGCGAAGCGGCCACAGGCATCAAGACCGTGGGTGCGCTGCCGGCCGGACTGCCGCCGCTGTCTATCCCTGATTTTTCCTTTGCCGCGCTGAAGAGCCTGGCCATGCCAGCACTGGTCATTACCCTGCTGGCGTTGACCGAGGCCGTGTCGATCTCGCGTTCGATTGGCACCAAGACCGAGCAACGCATCGATGGCAACCAGGAGTTTGTGGGCCAGGGCCTGTCCAACCTGCTGGGCAGCTTCTTTTCCGGCTACGCCAGCTCCGGCTCATTCAATCGCAGCGGTGTGAACTTTGAAGCCGGTGCGCGCACACCGCTCGCCACCGTGTTCGCCTCGCTGTTTCTGATCCTGATCCTGCTGTTGGTCGCCCCGCTCGCCGCCTATCTGCCCACCGCGGCCATGGCCGGCATCCTGTTTCTGGTCGCCTGGGGCCTGATCGACTTCCATCATATCCAGTCCATCTGGCAGACCAGCAAACCGGAGGCGGCGATCCTCTGGGTCACCCTGGGCGGTACGCTGATCAATCTGGAGATGGGCATCTTCGGCGGCGTGATGCTGTCCCTGGTGATGTATCTCTACCGCACCTCGCGCCCGGAGATCGAGCCCGTGGTGCCCGCCGGGATGGAAGGCAACGCCGCCTGTCAGGCCGTGGAGGCCAAGGGTCGGGCGGAATGTCCGCAGGTGCGTTTCGTGCGCATCAATGGGTCGATCTATTTCGGCGCAGTCGATCATATCCAGGGGGCGCTGCAACAGATCGATGCCGAGAACCCCCAGCACAAGACCGTGGTCATTCATGCACCGGCCATCGGCTTTGTGGATGTCGCCGCCGGCGAGATGCTCGCACAAGAGGCGCGCCGGCGCCGGCGCATGGGCGGTGGCCTGTATTTCTACGCCCTGCGTGACTCGGTGCAACGCTTCCTGCGGCAAGGCGAATACCTCAAGGACATTGGCGAGGGCGGTTTCTTTCCCCCGGGCTCCAATGCGCCGGGCGCGGTGTACTGGACGCTGGACCCCGACATCTGTCGCACCTGCACGGCACGCATCTTCAAGGAATGTCACGGCGAAGTGCTGCCGGACGGCCATCGCCGCCTGCGCCTGATGCTGGCCACCGATGGCACCGCCCACAGCGTCGCCCCGCGCGATCTGGCGCTGGGCCTGGCGCAACGATTGGGCGTGAGCCTGGATGTCATGACCATGGTGCATCCAGGGGCCGAACCCGAACGCGCTGAGCTGCGCCTGTCGCTGGTGCGCGATGCGGCGACCCCCTTGGGCGTCACTTGCGAGCCCCTGATCGTCGAAGGCAATGATCCGGTGCGTGCCGTGGTCAGTGCGGCCGCCAACGCCGACACTCAGGTCCTGGTCATCGGCCGCACCCCGCCCAAGGGCCTGACCGACCGTTGGGTGGGCGCTCACGCCGCCCGCATGATCGACGAGTCGCCCTGTCCGGTACTGGTCGTTCCACAAGGCCTGGGACTATGGAAACGGCGCATCCTGGTCGGTTTCGACGCCAATCCGTCCTCAGTCGCCGTGCTGGATCTGGTCGCCACGCTGGCGCGCGCCAGTGGGGTACCGGTAACGCTCGCCACAGTGGTCAAGGAAGGCGCGCCCGCAACCCGGGTACTGGCCGAGATGGCCGCAGATGCAACGGCCCAGTTGCGGGTCGAAGGGGTCGATGCCGAGGTGCGTTTGATACACGGCGCCCCGGCCCTGGCCTTGGCGACCCTGGCGCGCGAGATCGGTGCAGACCTGATCGTCCTCGGAAAACGCCAGGGCGGCCTCAACCGCCTGCTACCCAACAGCCCCACCGATCGCCTCATTGGCCTGGCCGAATGGCCGGTGTTGATTGCCAAAACGGGCGGCTCAATCGCCGGTAGCGGCCGGGCCTGATTACAGGGCCCATGCCGTCTTAACAATGCCATATGCTTTATGGTGAGTAGCGGTTGCATCCCGGCAGCAGCAATTCACCGTGAAGGAGGACTTACGCCGTTTTGCGTGGCGTAAATTTATGACTATAATATTGGTTATAAATGATTCAATACACGGTCAATGCCAAACAAAACAGGCTTTATGTTCTGCGTGGAAAGCGAAATCCGGGCGACGCTGGCAGGGCGTCTGAAGGCGCTTCGGCTCGCCCAAAACTTGCAGCAGAGCGAACTGGCTGCCGCCGCAGGCATATCGCGAGGCACGGTGCAGAATCTTGAAACCCGGGCGCAATGCTCCTTCGACTCCCTGGTGCGTATCGCCATGGCCCTCGGCGTGGTGGACGATCTGGAAACGGTGTTTGTTCGTCAGCCGACCTCCATTGCGGAAATGGAACAGGCTGCACTACCGCCGCGCCGCCGCGCATCCGGGCCGAGGCGGGCATGAAACGGCTTTCCGTCCTGTATCGTGGTTGGGGCGAATGCTGGCCGCTGGCGACGCTGGCGGATGACGGCGCGAGGCTGCTCTTCGAATATACGGAGGAGGCCCTGCGTCAGCGACTGGAGCTTTCGCCGTACCTGCTGAAGCTGCAACGGGCCGCCTATGGTCATTTTCCAGACCACCTGATGCGCTTGCCCGGTCTGGTTGCGGACTGTCTGCCCGATGGCTGGGGCCTGCTGCTCATGGATCGGACATTCCGCAAACTGGGGATGAAACAGGTGTCGCCGCTCGACCGACTGACCTTGATCGGTGACAAGGCGATGGGCGCCCTGGCCTTCGCGCCGGCCAACGAAGATGCGTTGCCAGACGAGGAAGTGAACCTGCTCGAAGTGGCCAGGTCGGTGGGCACGGTGCTCGACGGCAGGGATGTCGATGTATTGCAGCAACTCATTCTGCTCGGTGGCACGCCGCACGGGGCGCGACCCAAGGCCTTGGTGTATTACGACCCTGTGACCCAGGTCATGCGCACGCACGGCGATGGGGCAGGCGCCCCCTGGCTGATCAAATTCCCGGCCAGGGAAGAGCACAAGGACGCCTGCGCCCTGGAACACGCTTACGCGGCATGTGCCGCAGACTGCCTGCTGGAGATGCCCGCAACCGCGCATTTCGATCTTGGCCGGCAATACGCTGCGTTTGGCATCAAGCGTTTCGACCGCCAGGCGGGCATGCGGGTGCCCATGCACACCCTCGCCGGCCTGCTGCACGCGGACTTTCGACTGCCTTCCGTTGACTACACCACATTCCTCCGCGCCACCCGTTTTCTTACCCACGATGAGCGGGAGGTGGAAAAGGCCTACCGGCGGGCGGTATTTAATGTGGTATTCAACAACCGCGACGATCACACCAAGAACTTCGCCTATTGCCTGGATGAACACCGCCACTGGAAGCTGGCCCCCGCCTACGATCTCTCTTTCAACGCGGGCCCCGGAGGCGAGCACCAGATGGATATCTGCGGCGAAGGCCGCACGCCCGGCAAGACCAACTTGCTTAAGCTGGCCGCAGAGGCAGGAGTGGCGAGTGGAGGTGCCCACGCGGTCATCGACCAAATCACCACGATTGCGGAAGGCATCAAGACACGGCTGACCGATTACCCCATTCGTCAGGTCCGCCAGCGTGAAGTCGCGGCAGCAATCGCAGCCAATCTGGCACGGTTTGGGTGAAATGATTGAAATCAGTACCGCTGGCCGGCACCGGTGGGATGGTATTTCCAGCAAAGTCATCCTTACTATAATGGTGAACCGGCTCGCACAAGATTCTTTTAAAACAAGCTGAATCGCAGATCATTTTATGGCGCATGGCATTCCGCATCGAATAAGATGCAAGTTGAATAAGTCATTCCTATGGAAATCGGAAAATGGGCTTTTGGGGGAAGCTTTCAGAGGATCGTAGCCAATACTTGTCGTTGGTCGATCATTGTATTGATGTCGCACTCGTTTTCCGCGCACTATGTGATCAGCCCGGGATACAGCGCAGTCTCGGTCTTGGTGCCGACACGATTATCTTCGACCGCCTCGCAGTATTTGCGCTGCTGCATGACCTCGGCAAATGCAATGCCGGCTTTCAAGCTAGGCGCGACCCAGGGGCAACAAACACGGCCGGCCATGTTATTGAAACCGCTGCACTCCTCTATGACGGCAACTTGTCTTCCAGGGCAAACGATGCATTGGGACTGGAAGCAATGGTCTCGTGGTTCGACACACCGGACAACTGCGGCCGAATGCTCATGGCCACACTGTTTCATCACGGCAAGCCCGCATACAAACACGACATCGGCGATAGCAACCAAATTGACCGCCTGAAATGCCACTGGCAACCCCGCGATGGCATTGATCCATTTGTCGGGATCAAGGAACTTGCTGCAACCACGCGCAATGTCTTCCCGGACGCATTCAAGAAAAACGCGCCGCCAATACCCGTCACTATCGAGCTCGAACATCGTTTCGCCGGCCTTGTAATGCTCGCCGACTGGCTGGGCTCGCACCGTGAGTCCTTCTTTCCCTTCGGGCACGAAGGAAAACGCATTGAATGGTCGCAGCGTCAGGCAAGAAATGCGCTGGCAGCCGTTGGTCTGGATGTATCGGCCTCCCGTGACCAGATCAAAAAGGGTCTGCCAGCTTTTCGTGACATCTTCGACATACCCGGCGAACCTCGCCCCTTGCAATCGGCTCTCGCCAGCGCTGATCTGCCGCCCTTGTTGATTGCCGAATCTGACACGGGATCGGGAAAGACCGAGGCCGCGCTCATGCATTTTCTGGTGCTGTTTGCTGCTGGAAGGGTGGATGGACTCTATTTTGCCTTGCCTACGCGAGTTGCCGCCCGTGAACTCTATGGGCGCGTCGTCGCAGCCATGAAGCGTGTCTTTGGCGACAACTGTCCGCCTGTGCTGCTTGCCGTGCCGGGCTATGCCCAAGTTGACGACGAACGACCAGACAGCATCCTGCCAACAGATACCAGCCTATATCATGACGAGGAACAGAAGAGGCGGGATCGCACCTGGGCCGCAGAACGCCCCAAGCGATTTCTTGCCGCGCCCATTGCCGTCGGTACTATCGACCAGGCATTGTTCTCTGCCATTCAGGTTCCCCACGCCCATCTGCGTGCTGCCTGTCTTGACCGTTCCTTGCTGGTTATTGACGAGGTGCATAGCTCGGATGTTTACATGCGCTACCTGGCCCGTCGCCTGCTCAAGCGCCACTGCAAGGCCGGAGGGCGCGCACTGCTCCTGTCCGCGACATTGGGCGCCGCCGCGCGGGCCGAGTATCTGCACACCGAAACTTCAAGACCGGAAGCAGAACCATTCGCCGTTGCCACCAGCCTGCCCTATCCGGCCTTGAGCGAGCCGGAACAGCCAACAAGGCATCTGCCCGATCCGGCAAGCCGGAGCAAGACCGTTCAACTGGAACCGCTGCCTGTGCTCCGAGCGCCAGAAACGCTTTTGCCACGCTTGCGCGAGGCGTTGCACCGTGGCCAGCGGATACTCGTCGTCTTGAATACTGTCGGGCGTGCCGTGGCGCTTGCCCGGCTGGCCGATGCCGATCCGGAACTCGCGCAAGCAATGTTTTCGGTCAATGGCCTGCGCGCCCCCCATCATGGACGCTTCGCCCGTGCCGACAGGGAATTGATGGATCGCGCCGTCAGCGAGAAGCTTGGACGGAACTCGCCTGACGGGGCCGTCCTTCTGATCGGCACGCAAACGCTGGAACAAAGCCTCGACATCGACGCCGACTGGCTGATCACCGACCTATGCCCGATCGATGTGCTGCTACAACGCATCGGTCGTCTGCACCGGCATGATCGCGGTTCACGCCCGTCACCGACATGCACCGTGCTGTTGCCGGAAGAATCGGACTTTTCCGTTTTCCTCAACTCCAAGGGTGAAGTCCGGCGCGGCAATCTCGCCGGCTTTGGCACGGTCTATGAGGACTTGCGCATCCTGCAACTGACTCGCGATCTGGTTGCCAATGGGCCGGTCATCAAGATTCCCCGCGATAACCGGCATCTGGTCGAAACCGCGACGCACCCGGAGAAACTCAAGCAACTGCAAAGCGACGCCTGGGAGCGACACGGCACGCACATTGAAGGCATCGGCGGGGCGCAGCAATCCGCCGCGCACGCGGCCGCCATGCCGAACGAACACTTCGGTGACTTCGTGTTTCCGGACGCCGTCGAAGAACACCTTGCTACTCGCCTCGGCCTGAACGATAGAACCCTTTCCCTGAGCGGCAGCTATCGGACACCTTTCGGCAAGACCATCATTGAAATCAATATCCCCGGCCATATGGCGGCGAATGCCGAAATAGAGCAGGCTCATCGTGTGAGCCCTGAAGGTGATGATATCCTGCTCATACAAGCCGATCCTGCCGGTCAATATGTCTATCGATACTCCCGTTTTGGATTGGAGAGAGTGACACCATGATGAACCTGCTCATTGATCCCGTCTTCCGCGTGCGGACGCCAGAAGGCATAGCGACCGCCAGTCTGCCGAAACTCTTGGCCCTGCTCGGCGAAGACCGTGTCGAAAGCCTGCCCGGCCTGCAACGCCATCAGGAAGACGCCTTCCATATCTTCTGCTGCTATCTCGCCGGCGCGGTACTAGTGCGACAGGGCGCAACCGCTCCCCGGCAAAATGCCGCCTTCTGGCTTGAAGGCATCCGGGCACTGAGCCGGCAGGAAGGCTGCGAAGACGATAGTGCCTGGATGCTGGTCGTCGACGACCCGACCCAGCCGGCATTCATGCAGCCGCCGGCATCGTGCAATGAAGTGTTCGAGCATGACTACAAGGCTGAGGCCATTACTCCTGACGCATTTGATGTCTTGGTTACATCAAAGAACCACGACATAAAGAAATCCAGGGGCATGACCGACGATTTGGAGGCTTGGCTCCTCGCACTAATTTCGCTGCAAACAACAGTTGGGCTACTCGGCAGGGGAAGCGGTGGCGGAATGAACCGTGGAATCGGGCGCATGAATAGCGGCTACGGAAGCCGCCCCAGGATTGGCTGGATTTCTGGAATGCGCTCTGGCGCACAGTTCGTGCGGGATGTCGCGGTCCTTCTGAATCTCCGCGCGACACTGCTTCAGCCACCGTATGTTTATGCATCTACCGGGAAGATTCTTCTCTGGATTCAACCCTGGGATGGAAAGCAGAGTCTTGCCTTGTCCAGCCTCGATCCGTTTTTCATCGAAGTGGCACGCAGAGTGCGTCTTCGCATTGGGCTTGGCGGCATACAAGCTTTTTCGTCAGGCTCGGCGGCAAACTTTATCGCAGCCGACGAATTGAAAGGAAACCTCGGCGACCCCTGGATTCCCATCACCCAACGCACCAATGGTGCACTCACGGTGCCGGAATCAGGGCTTACCCCCGAATTGTTGCGCAACCTGATCTTCGGCGATGGGTATGCGCCGGCAGCCATGCAGCATATCGACAATTCGATGGCCAGCGGATGGTTTGCGGCCTCGGTTCTGGTGCGCGGACAAGGCAAGACCGACGGATTCCACAGCGCAGCATTACGAGTCCCTCAAGCACCGCGACTTGCGCTGTTTGCTGGTGGCCATGCGCGCGACCGGCTTGCTACGCTCTCGAAGAAGGGTGTCGAGGCAACTGCCACCGTCCAATACAAGGCACTCCGCCCCGCGCTGTTCTCATTATTGGAAGGCGGGCCCGAATCAATCGTTCTTGACAAAACGGAAGTGGCGCAGTGGGTCGACCGCGCGGCAACTCCATTTGTCACCGCATGGAATCCACACTTCTTCGACTGGCTCTGGACCACGGTCGACATTTCTGACGATACCGAAGCCCTCCGACCCTGGTTCAACGAACTCCGTCGTTTGGCACAAGAAACACTGAATCGCGCCGCAGAATGCGCACCTCAACGCCATGGCCGCACCTACCGCGCCAAGACCAAGGCGCAAAGCATTTTCTTCGGCAGCTTGAAAAAGAACTTTCCGCACTTCATGGAGGTGACGCATGACGAACCCTGAAACACGAACTCCCGCCGCCCATGTCCCGGCATTGGCAGCCCTGCTGTCCAGCGCGGGGATATCCAATGGCGAGCGGGCGGCTTTGAAGCGCATGGCGCTGGACGGCCCGGCGCCGCTGGCATTGCACCGGCTCATGCTGGCGCAGGTCGATGAACCCTGGCAGGGCGAGCGATGGCTCCCTAACTGGCGTGCTGTCATCTGCGCGCTGGCTATTCAGCGTGATGGTGGCTACAACCCTGCTATACCCTTCGGTCAGGCGCTGGCTGAAGCGCGCTTCAGCGAAAGCCGACTGGAACGCCTGCTTGCCGCCAGCGACGACACCTTGCGCACCCTAGCACTACGCGCCGCACGGCAGGTCGCGGCGAAGGGCATCGCCTTCGATTGGCGCAACTTCGCCGAGCTCGTGTTTACCGCTCCCGACAAGCGGGAGCATATCAACACCCATATCGCCCGCTACTTCTATCGCACTTTGGACAAGCAATCCACTAATTGAGAGGAATGACCATCATGTTTCTGCAAATTCACACACTGACCTCTTACGCCGCCGCCCTGCTCAACCGCGACGATGCCGGCCTCGCCAAACGCATCCCCTTTGGCAACGCCGAACGCATGCGCGTCTCGTCACAATGTTTGAAAAAGCACTGGCGCGACGAATTGCATCGCGCCCTCGACCTGCCCGGCGGCATCCGCTCGCGGATGTTCTTCGAGCGTGAAGTGTTTCGGCGCGTCGTCGCTGATGGTGTCACTGAGGAAACGGCAAAACAAATGACGGAAGCCCTGCTGAAAAAGCTAGTGCAAGGCGGACAGGACAAGGAAAATCCTCTTCGGTTGAAGCAGCCGGTGCTGTTCGGAAAACCGGAAGCTGATTACTTCGTCAGGCTCATCGCTGAATGCGCGAAGAGTGGGGAGGATCCAATTGTTACCCTCGATGCGCGCTTGAAAAGCGAAAAAGGCAACCTTCGAGCATTGATCAAAGCTGCCGGACAGAACGATCTCGTCTCCGGCATCGAAGGCGCACTATTCGGTCGCTTCGTCACCTCTGACCTCCTTGCCCGTACCGACGCCGCCGTGCATGTCGCACATGCCTTTACCGTCCACCCGCTGTCCACAGAGGTCGATTACTTCACGGTGGTCGACGATCTCAAGGAAGCTCACGAGGATGCCGGTGCCGCCCACGCCGGCGACATGGAACTCGGTGCGGGTCTGTTCTACGGCTATGTGGTCGTCGATGTGCCATTACTGGTGTCCAACCTGTGCGGCTGCGACGCCAAGGACTGGGCCAGCCAGCCGAAGGAAACATTGACCGATGCGCGCAATGTCCTGACGCAGTTGGTCAACGCCATCGCCACCGTCAGCCCCGGTGCCAAGCTCGGCTCTACCGCGCCTTACGCCCGCGCCGCCTGCGTGTTGCTGGAATCCGGCAATATCCAGCCGCGCACTCTAGCCAACGCTTACCTCAAGGCGCTCAGTCTCAAGGCCGACCCAATGCAGCAGGCGGTGGATGAGATTGGCGGCCATCTGGCTGCCATCGACGGCATGTATGGTTACCAGGAAAAGCGCTTCGTTTCATCTTCCCAGGACACATCGCGTCTGGCGAACATCCCCGCCGCGCCGCTTGCCGTCTCTGTCTCTGCTGTGCTTGATAGCATCTTTGGGGGAAACTGATGGACGCGCTCATCCTGCGCCTGGACGCCCCATTGATGAGCTTTGGCGGGGTCATGGTCGACCATCACAATGTCACCGACCGGTT
>SXGT01101898.1_pt1 | contig 16788 bp, 11 predicted proteins | sample 3176221 | NCBI WGS metagenome assembly SXGT01 (sample SAMN11356862, study PRJNA531348) | freshwater metagenome | isolation source: freshwater sample F1-120 | place: China: Fuxian Lake, Yuxi | collected 2017-12-25 | reverse complement strand
GAAGATCGTCCCCTCGTTGGCCAGCATGAACTTGCCGAGTTTCTCGTTGACCGCCCCCGTGAACGCCCCGGCGACGTGGCCAAAGAGCTCGCTTTCCAGCAGAGTCTCGGACAGGGCTCCGCAGTTGATGCGGATGAAGGGATTATCCTTGCGATTGGAAAGTTGGTGGATCGCGGTGGCGATCAATTCCTTGCCGGTGCCGGCTTCGCCAAAGAGTAGCACGCTGGAATTAGTGGCGGCCACTTTGCGGGTAAGGCGATAAACGGCCTCCATCGCGGGACTGCTGCCGATGAGGCTCGGGATGGGGGGACCGAGAAGCGAAGGTTTGTGGCTATTGGTGGACATGGAAATGGGGAGGCACGTCCTTAGCCGCGCCCGATTTCAAACTTACTTAGGTTTCTTGGATTCCAGCGTATCCAGTACCTGGCCCAAAACCGCTTGCGTATCTTTGTCCAGGGTTTCGCTGCCGTTGTACCGGTCGTATTGCAACAACAACTGCGCCTTCGTGAGCAAAATTCCCCGGCGGGATACCGCCTCGGCGAGGGCGGCCGCTGCGGCTTTGCGGTCGTCAATGGGGCGGCCATGTTGGCTGATGAAATCGACCAAAGCGGTTTGGCACTTGGGGGTCGCCAGGCGGCCCAGCACACGAGCGGCTTCCGCGGAAAGACCCGGCGCGGCGAGAGCCCGGATGACGGATGTTTCATGCCGCACCAGGTCATAGATCGGCTGACTCTCGGAACGTTCGGCCAGGAACGCCAGGGCGTCGAGCGCGGCGGCGGCCTGGTCGACTCGTTCATCCGCCGACCTCAAGTTGCGTCCAGCCAGCGCGACCAGACGCGAAACTTCATAGCCGGCCATTTCGCTGTCGTGAATCCGAGGGAAGACCGTGGTCAGCGTGTCCTCCGCAAAAGACTCCTTCACTTTCTCCAGCCGCTCTCCACGAGCCATCACGCCGATGGGAAGCCGGGCGGTGCGAAAGTCCTTGCGCAGCGCCTGCACCAGCTCGGTGATCGGCGGGGAATCGATGGCGTCGCTAATCAGGATGAAGTCGTAATCCGGACTGGCTACCGCGAATTGCAGGAGTCCGTTGCCGTGATACGCCGCTTCCGCTTCGTAGGCGAACTCATTCATAAAGCCGACGAGGTTCTGCCCGTCATCGGCCCGCGGGTGACCGATGAGCACCCGCCGTGAGCCAGAAGTTGAGGCATAATATGCCAGCGCGTCGATCAAGTGGCTGGAGCCGGGATAGGAGGCCGTCGGGTTGAGCTTGACAATGGCCATCGCGGCAGCGAAGCGGAGGCGATGATCGGGATGCATCAGCATTTGAGCCAATGGCGATTCCTGTCCCGCGGGGGCCGAGAGCAAACGGGCGTGGCCGATTTCCCCCAGCACTTCGCAGGCGGCAACTGCCGCTGCCAGGCGGTTCTGCTTGACAGACTGGCCGAGTATTTCATTCATGTCATCCGCGCCGACCTGAGATGCAGATTCAAACGCGCTGCCAGTTCCCCGCGAGAGGGGCTTGTCGAGACCGCCGAGAATCTTGTCGAGCTCCAGCCGGGTCATCACCCATAGGCGCAGATACTCGTCCTTCGGGGCGATGGCGTGGAGATCTTCGGCCAGGCGCGTGGCGATGAGCAGGTTCGCATCGCTGCGCGGCAGAATGAGGGAAGCCGGTGCCTTTTGACCCGCATCCCATTTCCAGACTTCCACGACGTCTTCCAGATCCTGCGAAAGGACATCCGCAGCCGCCAGGATCGCCTTGAGCCGGCGGTCCAGGAACTTTTCCGCTTCAGCGCCAGTTGGAACGGCGTCCACAATTTGCCTAAGTGCATCTTTGGCTGCATTGCTCAGGGCATTGGAGCTCCGCCGGTCAATTGCCGGTCGCAACAGGTGCGGGATCGCTTTCTTGGACCTAAGCTGGGCGAGCGTCTGTATGGTGACGATCTTCTGGTACTCATCGGGGGAGTCGAGCGCGGCGAGCAACGGGCCTTCAGACACGACCTTCAGCCGGGCAAGCTCGTCCTGAATGGCGGGAGCATGACGTTGACGGGCCGGATCTCCCATCGCGGCAATCAGCGGCACCACGGCGTTCACTCCGGCCTGAGCCAGATCGTTGGCCGCGACTTCCCGTTTGCCCGGATCAGAGTCCCCCAGTTCGTTGATGAGCCGAGTGATGCGGGCCGGATCTTTCACGACCTTGTCAGCCGCGGTCAGAATGGCCATCGCCACCTGCTTGCCTTCCGGCTGCAATTCCTTCTGGCGATTGAGCCGCAGCAGAAGCTCCGTGCCGTGCCGGGCGGCGATGCCGGCCAAAGTGGCTTCATCAGGCTTGGCTTCCAGGAACTTTTTGAGGAACGCTTTGCACTCCGCCAGGGAGCCGACTTTCAAGGTGATTTCCGCCGCATTGATAAGCTGGTCGGGAGTCGTCGGGTTGGACTCGCGCAAGTGACGCAAGATCAGCGGGTCCTGGTTGATCAAGGCCTGGACACGACCTCGGTCAAACGTCGTTTTGACCTCGGGCCCCTCTTTGGCCTCCCCTGGGCCGGCCTTTTTGCTGAAGGGATCTTCCTCTACTCCCTTGCCGGCTGGAGGATCCTGGGCCGAGAGCGAAAGCGCGAGGACGCCCAGCGCGCAAGCTGCGGCGAAGACTTTGAAGGAGAAGGGCCAGGCGTGATTGAAACGGGACATGATTGGACTCGCGCGGGCGTCAGTGGTGTGCGTCGTGATGTTAGTTGAGCTTCTTCTTCCAGATTTCCAATTGTTTGCGAACTTCAGCCGGCGCGGTGGAACCGTAGCTGCGAAAAGCGGCTACGACGTTATCCACGCCCAGACATTCAAAAACGGTCTTGTCGAGGCTCGGTTCGGCGGCTTGAAAATCGGTGAGCGGGAGGTCGGCGAGGCGAATTCCCTTTTCGGTCGCCTGGCGAACCAGGTCGCCAATCAAGTGGTGAGCGGACCGCTGCGGAATTCCGCGGCCGATGAGATATTCCATCAGGGTGGTGGCGTCGAGATGTCCCTTGTCAAGCTTGGCGGCAATCCCTTCGCGGTTCAGGCTGGCTCCGGCCACGAGCGGAGCCGCCAGTTCCAGGCAAAGCTCGACGGTGTCAAAGGAATCGAAAATCGCTTCCTTGTCTTCCTGCAAATCGCGGTTGTAGGCGAGCGGCAGCCCCTTCACCAGGACCAGCAGCGCCTGCAAATTGCCGATGACACGAGCCGATTTGCCACGCGTCAATTCCAACACGTCCGGGTTGATCTTCTGCGGCATGATCGACGAGCCGGTGCAGAATTCCTGAGGCAGCTTCAGGAAGTTGAACTCCGTCGTGCTCCACAGAATCCATTCTTCCGCCCAGGTGCTGAGATGGGCGGCAATGACCGAGAGGGTAAAGGCCGCTTCCAGCACAAAGTCCCGGTCGCTGGAGATATCCAGGCTATTGGCCCCGACCTCTTCAAACCCTAGTCGTTGGGCCACATCGTGCCGGTCGATGGGCAGAGAAGTTCCCGCGAGCGCAGCCGCGCCCAGGCTGGAAACATTGACCCGCCGCCGACAATCGCGAATGCGGCCGCGATCTCGCTCCAGTTTTTCGCAGTACGCCAGCCAGTAGTGCGGAGCCAGCACCGGCTGGGCTCGCTGCAAGTGGGTATAACCGGGAAGAATGACATCCAGATCACCGTCGCACCGACCAACAAATGCCTTCTGCAGCTCGACGAGTCGAGAGTCAACCCGGTCCAGGGAATCCCGCACCCAAAGTCGCAAATCCGTGGAGACCTGGTCATTGCGGCTGCGGCCCGTATGCAGCTTACGTCCGGCGTCGCCGAGCCGGTCAATCAGCGCCTGCTCGATGTGCATGTGAATGTCTTCGAGCTCCGTCCGCAGCTCAAAGTTGCCGGCCGCGATTTCGTCGCGAATATCGATCAGGGTCTGGCAAATCCGGCGGCACTCGTCCTCGCTTAGCAGGCCAACCTTTGCCAGCATCTGGGCATGGGCGATCGAGCCTTGCACATCGTGCGCGTAGAGCCGGTGGTCAAAGCTGACGCTTTCTGTAAACCTCTCGACGCGGCGATCCGTCGCCTTGTTGAATACTCCACTGCGCGATGGACTGGCCAAACAGACCCCTTCGACTGACGGCAAGCGGATGTGCTTGCCGTGGGAAAGCGGAAGTTGAAACGAACGATTCCATGCTAAATGGACCTTCCCCTGATGTCAACGAACGCGAAGTAACAGTCGCCCAAGTTTTGGGCAATGAAATGGCGGATTGCCCATTGTGCCGGAATTGACGCCGATACAGATCCGTTGTGGCCGGAACATTCATGGAACCTGCCGACGCAAATGACTATGCAGCAATCAGTTAACGAACTGAGCATTTTCGTGGCGATGTTGAGTGGATCTGGCGAGAAAGTGTTGGCCCATCAGTTCGCCTGCCCAACCAAAGGGCAGGCGAACTGCAGAAACGCCTAATTTTCGTCACCGAATTCTAATGCCGCGTGAAGAAGTGATATTTCACTTTCGGTTCAAAGTTTTCCCCCGGTTTAAGCTTTACTTTCCATGTCACCAGCGAGCTGTTGTTGACGGCGGGGTGTCCCTGGTAATTCTGCCAGTCCTCAGCACGGAAAGCGGCCAGGACGATTGCCCCCTCGCTCTCCGCTTTTGTCACCTTGCCGCCGACACGAAGAGTAATCTCAGCTTCGATATCGACTTTCTTGTTGTTGCAAAGGTGGATGCTCGCTTCCTTTTCAATCCGGGCGTAGTCGTAGCCACTCCAATGCAGCGACTTGAGTTCGCGGCCAATCTCTTTCTCATTGAAGCTGCCGCGAGTGTCGATGGAAACCGTCACCGGAACGCGGCACTCGTCCTTCGGCGGCGTGTAAGTGAGCAATTCCTGAGCGAGCGGCTGCTGCCCCTCGGTGATCATGGCCGCACCCGTCGTCCACGGCAGATTGGTGTTGTTGGTGATGACCACCTGGTGCCAGACTTCGTTTTTGCTCAGTGTTAGTGGTGACGAAATGCCCGCGCCACTGGGAGCCGCCTCCACGTCGTTCCGGGCAACATGCACGTCCCAAGTGTAGATGTCCTTGTAAGGAGACTCGGTGGTGAAGATGGAAACCGCGGAACGGTCTCCCTTGTCGAGGCTAATCTTGGGGAGCTTATAGACGAACAGATCCTGCGCGCCCGTTGCGGTCAATTCGCCGGGCAGATTGACGATCCCCCCTTCGGCAGCCGCGTTCGCATTGGCCGCGGTCCTGCGGAACTCGCTGCTCCGCTGGCTGTACATCGCATTGCTGAAGCTGTTGTTCGCCATGGCCTGCCCCATGATGACCGGATCGGACTCCGCCAAAGCGTTTCGCAAGGTCGCCTCCAGAATCAGCGGACTCGGCGTCCCCTTGAAGCGAAAATTCGGCACGCCGACGACGATATCCACCGGAACGTCGTGCAAGTCCTCGGCTTCGTTGAGAATCTCCGCCTGAAGCGAAACCTGCGCCAGGTTCTTGCCGTCTTTCTGCCGCAAGTCGATGCGATAGGTCGGAATCCAGCGGATTCCGGGTCGGAAGTACATCAGCGAGAGCGTCTGTTTTTTATCACCTTGGGGGAACTTAAAAATCAGCCGTTTGGCCCGGCGAGTTGTTTTCATGGACTTGGCGAGAGTCGTCTTCATGTCCTTGATGGAGAGGGAGCGGATGCTTCCGGCGTTCAGAAAGACATCGCCGTCCTCGGTCCGGAGGACGAAATTCGCCCCGCTGATGGTCGTCAGCGTGTGCGTTTCAAGAGTTTCGGGGCGTATCGGCCGGCGGCGAGCGCTGGCTGGAGATGCCGACGACGAGAGGGAGCGAATATCGAGCGTCTCAAGTTGCGGCCCCTCAAGAATCATCGGAGTCTTATCCACCAACACCTCGCGGATGGTCCCGCTGAAGATCGTTTTGTCGTGCAATTCGACTTTGGCCAGCTTGCCCTTGTTCGCCAAGAGTACCTCGATGGTCTCCTTGCAAATCGTTTCCTTATCCTTGGTCTCCTCGGTCGTCTTCCAGCCGGCTTGCATCGAGATCAGCCGCCCTTCTTCGGGCACGACCCAAAACGAGCCCAAGACCGCGGAGTCAGGGACGTCGTCGGTGAACGCTTCGCCGTTCTTGTCCGTGGTGAAAGTGGCCTTTTTGATGAATAAGCAGTAGCCATCTTTGAAAATGATGACCCGCTCGGTCTTGAGGTCGAGCTCATTCGCCTTGGCATCGGCAGCCCGAAGCGGTGGAGCCCAATGAGACAGCAAACATGTCAAGGCGAGCAGAATCGGGAACAGACGACGCAACATGAGAGGACCTCCGCAATGCAAGAAAGAAATACCGGGTGAGTGCTCCGGCATTCTAAGCGCAAAACAGGTCTCTACCCGTAACGACGTTGTAAAGAGGCGAGTCCGGCTGGGCGTCGCAATTCAAAAGATGGCGTTCACGAGGCTGTACAGGGCCACGCCGATGCAGACCACTCCACCCACCACGCGGATACCGCCCAAAAACAGGGCCATCCCGCCCGAGTGATGCGATCCCCACTTTCCCGTGGCCCTCCCCGTCAGGAGATTGAGAACGCCGATGACCAGCAGCACCGCACCGAGAATGCCAAAGATGGCCGCCATGATTAGCGGGTTATCCTTCAACCATTGGTTGATGGCTTCGTTACGAGCGAAGAGAGGTACGATATAAGACATGGGAAACAGTCCTGTTTGGCTGGCTGGTTCATCGAGGCTTTGCGAGACTTTGGTGTTCTCCGTCTATCATGCCACGGCGATCACCCGGATAATAAACAAGCCCAATTCACCAGGCAATTCCCACCGCCAAAATTCTGCCAATGCGATCAACATACCGCAATTCTTGCTGGCAATTTCTTGCTTTAGCATGGTCTACCACTTTCCTCATCACTTCGCCTCTGTTGGCAGAGGAGTGGCCACAGTGGCGCGGCCCGTCCGGAACGGGGGTCAGCGGCGAGAAAGACTTGCCGATTACCTGGAATGAGCAGCGGGGGATTCTTTGGAAAGTTTCGCTGCCGGGAACGGGTACGAGCACGCCGGCCATTTGGAGAGACGCCCTCTTTGTCACCTGCCATTCCCCGGACAACAAGCTGCTATTACTACGGCTGGATCGGGGGGACGGCAAAGTTATCTGGAAGCGGGAGATTGGGACTGGTGACGACACTCGCGAAGGGCCGCGACGGAGCAAGCTGAAGTTTCATCAGTATTACAGCGTAGCCAGCCCTTCTCCGGTGACCGACGGCAAGACCGTCGTGGCTCACTTCGGAAATGGAGACCTAGCCGCGTTCGACTTTGACGGCCAGCAGCTTTGGAAGCGAAACCTGCAGGATGACCACGGCACTTACACCTGCTGGTACGGCCATGCGAACAGTCCGGTCCTGTTCAAAGATCAGGTCGTTTCGGTTTGCTTGCAGGATTCGCTCGCGGACTTGCAAGCCAAGCCGATGGAAAGCTATCTCGTCAGCCATGATCTGCTCACGGGCAAGTTGCGGTGGAAGACAGCCCGCAAGACGGCGGCCAAGGCGGAGGAGTGCGATGCTTACACCACTCCTTTGCTCACATCCATCGGCGGCGGGCAGCAGCTCGTCGTGATGGGTGGGAACCAGCTCGACGCCTACGAACCGGCCAGCGGCAAGCAACTTTGGTTCCTGCCGGGGCTCGTCGGCGGGCGGACGGTGAACAGCCCCACGGCCAGCGGCGACACAATTTTCGCCACCCGCGGCCTCAAAAAGGGGCTCGTGGCCGTGCGGCCCAGCAAAAGCGGCGAGCTCTCGCCCCGAGACATTGCCTGGCAGTACGACGAAGGTTCGCCAGACTCCTGCTCGCCCGTCATCTGGAACGATCTGCTCTTTACCGTCGGCGACGACGGGGTTGCCCGTTGCCTGGATATTCCGACGGGTCATCTGCAATGGAAGGTGCGGCTCAAGGGGAGCTACAAGGCCTCGCCTATCGCCGCTGACGGCCGAATTTACTTCCTCAGCATCGACGGCCTCTGCACTGTCATCGCGGCCAGTCCCCGATTCGACAAGTTGCTGGAAAACAAACTCGATGACGAGACCGTGGCCTCCCTCGCGGTGAGCGACGGCAGAATCAATATCCGCGGCAAAAAGAACTTGTACTGTGTGGGGCGGTGATTGTCCCTTTCGGCGGCTGGCCGTAGTCCGACTCGACGAGGGCGAGCATGTTGACGACCAGCCCCTTCTCGTTCATCCCATCGGAAGTGCCGATGTCGCAGCCCGACACGATCAGGCTGCCGTACTTTGAGTCCAACGAGATGCTGTTCGTCCCGCCCGCCCCGTCGCGCTGCATGCCTCGTGGCAGCACCCACATGTTGGACTTCAAGTCCTCGCCCCAGTCCATGGAGCGGCCCGTGATGACCGTGCCGTCCTTTGCCACATACAGAACGCGGGTGCAGGCCATCGCCGGCTCGGTCCCAATAGCCAAAACGACCACGACAATGAGTGCGATTATGGTTCTACGATGGGCAAATTCAGTTCGCATAGCATTCTTCCAATGAACTTAAATATGGACGGTCAAGGGTCACTTCAACTCGACCGTCACCTTGTCCAGCTTGCCTGTGAATACGAAAGGTGCTCTGTATTCGTGGCTGACCGACGTGCCGGTGTTTCGACCAATGAGCAAGCCGTAACCAGTCATCGCGCTGTATTGTCCCGCCATCTGGATGCCCTTCAGTTCACTGACTTTCACTCCGTCCACGGATAATATCACGTCGCCAAGGGTGTAGTCGGGTTTCAAATGCCTTTCGCCTGGCGTGAAGTGGATACTCAGCGTGTGCTTCCCTGCCGGAATCGCCTTCGGTGTCGAGATCATGTACTCCTTGAGCTTCAGGTAGTTGTGGGCGTAGTGGAATTTGCCATCCTTGAGGAACAGCGTCCAGCCGCCGAACTCACCGCCGCTGCACACCAGCACGCCTTCCGCGCCGTCTTTGGGAATCTCCACGTGCGCAGTAATCGTGTGCTTGTTGCCCTGGAGTTGAGGAGCCGCCAGCGGATGCAGGATGGAGGTGCCGGGATAAAACACGTACTGTTTTTTCGAAAGTGCAGCCACCGGCCGGGTAGGATCCGCGGCCCGTTCATAACGGCGATCGTCCAGCGGCAGGACGTTGTTCTTCTCGGCCTCCGTTTGCCAGAGAGCGATGAGTTCTTTGAGCTTCGCCGGGTTCTTCGCGGCCAGGTCGTTGGCTTCGGTGAAGTCCACGTCCGTGTGATAAAGCTCCCACTGGTCGTCCTCCCACGGCGTGTCTTTTTTGTGCCATGCCACAGCCTTCCATCCGTCTGCCCAGATGGCCCGGCTGCCGAGCATCTCGTAATACTGCACTTTCTTGTGGGTCGGCTCTTTTCCATCGGTGAACGAGTAGGCCATGCTCACACCATGGAGCGACATTTGCTTGACGCCATTGACGGACATGGGGGCAGGTAACCCGCTGACTTCGAGAATGGTCGGGACGACATCGGTGACGTGGTGGTACTGGTTGCGGATCGCGCCGCCGTCCTTGATCTTGGCTGGCCAGGAGACGATGAACGGGTCCGTGTTCCCGCCCGCATGCGTGTCCTGCTTCCACCGCTTCAGCGGCGAGTTCCCCGCCATCGCCCAGCCCATCGGGTAATGCGGGTCGGTGGACGGACCGCCCGCGTCGTCGAGTTTCTGGAGCATCTCCTCGACCGTGTCCGGAAAGTAATTCCGGTAACGGTCGGTGTTGAGAGTGCCGTTCGCCAATCCCTCTTGCGATGCGCCGTTGTCGGAGACGACTATGATGAGCGTGTTGTCGCGGATGCCCATCTCATCGAGAGCGGTGATTACTCGGCCGAGATGATGGTCCGCGTGATCGACGAACCCGGCGAAGACCTCCTGGAGCCGACAGAAGACTCTCTTTTGGTTGGCAGAGAGATCGGTCCACGCTGGAACACCGGGGTTGGTGGGTGGCAGCACGGTGTCTTTGGGAATGATGCCGAGCTTCTTTTGTCGCTCAAATGTCTCCTCGCGCACCTTGTCACACCCCTGATCGAATTTGCCTTTGTACTTCGCAATGAACTCCTTCGGCGCGTGCAAGGGAGCGTGGGCTGCACCCAGGGCGAGGTAGGTGAAGAACGGCCGGCCCGTGTTCGCCTGCTGTTGGTCCCGGATGTCGGCGATGGTGCGATCCACCAGGTCTTCAGTCAGGTGGTAGCCGGATCGCGTCGGCGTATCGATGAAGTGATTGTCCTGGACGAGCAGCGGAGCCCACTGGTCGGTCTCACCGCCGAGGAACCCATAATACTTTTCGAACCCCATGCCTAGCGGCCAGCGGTCGAACGGACCGGCCGCGGTGTACGCGGTGTAAGGCGCGAGGTGCCACTTGCCCAGCGCCATCGTGTTGTAACCGTTTTGTTTGAGCACCTCGGCAACGGTCGCCGCACTCTTGGGAATATTGCCGAAGTTACCAGGGTAACCAGTGGCCGCCTCCGTGATCGCCGCGAGACCAATGGCGTGATGATTGCGACCGGTGAGCAATGCACCGCGAGACGGCGAACAAAGTGCGGTCGTGTGGAAGTTGCTATAGCGCAGTCCCCCGGCCGCGAGTTTGTCGAGGTTCGGAGTTTGGATCGGTCCACCGTAGCACCCAAGGTGCCCGTACCCGACGTCATCGAGAACGATCATGATGATATTCGGAGCACCGGCGGGAGCCTGCAACGGCAGTGCGGGATTCCAGTCCGGCTGAGAGTTCTTGTAATTCTGGCCGATCTTTCCCTTGAATTCCGGGGCAGGCGGCGGAAGCACCGTGCGGTCGAGCTTGGGAACCGTGGGCGATGCCTTGTTCTGGGCCAATGCCTCACGACTCAGTCGGCCGGACGCCGAAAACCAGCCAGGCAAACCGCCGACCGCGATTACGGCAATAGCCCAAGGTAGCCAACGTCTCATGATGGACTCGTCGAGAAAATGAAAGTGAATCGGGGCCGAGGATGCGATTAGTCGACGTCATCTATGCCGGAACTACTTCTTGGTCATCTCAAACGTGACCTTCTCGATCGTGCCAGTGAACTCGAACGGTGTCTTGTAGTCCGGCGAAACCGGGGTAATCGAATCGCGGCCGACCTCGAACGGCTCTAACCCGTGGCGGAAAACTGATCGCTTTAGTTTGCTTTCGCCGGCGGTCGTTCCGTTCACGATCAACTTGAGTGTGCCGCTACCTTCCTTGGTTCCGTCGGGTGTGAACTCCGTTTTCAAAGTCACCTTTCCCTCGGGCAGGTTTTCCGCTCCAGCAATGGTCACGTCGGCAATGTCAAAGAACGTGTAACGAAAGTTCGGCTTACCGTCCTTGATGTATAACGACCAGCCAGCCGAGAAGGCTCCCGCGCAGGCGACCACACCTTCGGCCCCGCCCTTTGGAATCATGAGTTCGGCGGTGAGGCTGTGCGGGCGAGGGAAAAGTTGCGGGCCGATCGGCTCGGGCAGCCAGACTCTGTTGCCGTAGTAGGTCCACCGTGACTTCGGCTCACCGGCAACGCGGAGCTTCGGGTCCATCCGCTCGGAGAACCGCGGGTCGAGCGGGAACACGCCATACTTCGTCGCCTCTTCCAAGAATATGGCTTGCAGCTCCTTCAACTTAGCGGGTTCCTTCGCCGCGAGGTTGTTGGCCTGGCTGAAGTCTTCGTGGACGTTGTAAAGCTCCCACGGAGCCGTCAGGAAGCCATCCCCGCGACCGGCCGTTTCCCAGGGGAGACCGTACTTGCTGCATGCCACCCAGCCATCGTGGTAAATGGCTCGGTTCGTCGCCAGTTCAAAGTACTGTGTCTTGCGCTTGTCCTTTGCCTTGGCATCGTCGAAGGAGTAGACCATGGAGACCCCTTCAATCGGTTTCTGAAGAATGCCATTCACGGTTTTCGGCTCCGGAATCTTGCACGCCTCCAGAATCGTCGGCACCACGTCGATGACGTGATGGAACTGATTGCGAATCTCGCCTTTCGATTTGATTCCCTTCGGCCAATGGACAACCATCGGATTGCGAGTGCCGCCGAAGTGGCTGGCCACCTGCTTGGTCAATTGGAACGGAGTGTTCATCGCCCAGGCCCAGCCGACCGGCACGTGCGGCTCGCTCGTCGCCCCGCCAATCTCATCGATTCGTTTGAGCGAGCTTTCTAACCCAAGTTGAACGCCGATCAGGCTGGCGATCTCGCTGAAGGTGCCTTCCTGGCCGCCTTCGGCGCTCGCGCCGTTGTCGCCCACGACGTACATGATGAGCGTGTTGTCGAGTTCACCGGAAGTCCGCAGACTGTCGATGAGCCGGCCGACTTCGTAGTCGGTGTAAGCCATGTATGCCGCGAAGTTTTCCATCAATCGGGCGTAGACTTTTTTGGCGTCGGCCGGTTGGCCTTCCCAGGCGGAAACCTCCTTCGGCCGCGGCGTGAGCTTTGTCCCTTTGGGGACAATGCCCATTTCGATTTGCATAGCGTGCGTCAGTTCACGTTGTTTGTCCCAGCCGTGGTCGAACTTGCCGACGTATTTCTCGCGCCACTCCTTGGGGGCATGGTGCGGCGCGTGAACGCCAGACGTGCTGAAGTAGTTGAACCACGGCTTGTCTGGATCAGCAGCTCGGATGTTACGAGTCCAAGCAATTGCCTCGTCGGTCATGTCCGCGGTGAAGTGGTAACCCTGCTCCGGCGTCTTCGGTTGTGGCGACCAGGTGGTGTTGCGGTAAATCGTGGGATAGTACTGGTGAGTTTCACCCTGGTTGAAACCATAGAAGTAATCGAACCCCAGTCCGGTGGGCCAGCGGTCGAAGGGGCCAGCTGGGCTGATGTCGGGCTCCGGCGTGTTGTGCCACTTGCCGAACATGCCTGTCGCGTAGCCATTGTCCCGCAGCACCTCCGAAATCAGCGCGGTGCTTCTTGGGATAATGCCTGTATAGCCGGGAAAGCCGGTCCCCATCTCAATAATGACTCCCGTGCCGCAGCTATGGTGATTCCGCCCGGCGAGCAGCGCTGCTCGCGTCGGGCTGCACAACGCGGTCGTGTGGAACCGAGTGTACTTCAGCCCATTGCTCGCGAGCTTGTCCATGTGCGGTGTCGGCACTGGCCCGCCGAAGGTCGAGCACATGCCGAATCCGACATCGTCGAGCAGAATGACGAGCACATTTGGACTCCCCTTCGGAGCCCTCACCGGCAGCGGATAGCTCGGCGTCGAGTCTTTGTAGGACTCGCCGATCTTGCCTTTGAAAGCGGGATCTGGCTTGGGGAGCTGATTGGCGGCGGCCGAAGCAGGTTGAGGTTTTGTGTCTTGAGCGAACAATTCGGCCAACCGACCCGAGGCCGTAGGCCAGCCGAGCAGACCCACAACGGCTGACAGAGCAAAAAGGCTGAGGTGGATTTGTCGAAGCATTTTGACTCCTCTTCTGCATCTTGAGAATCTTGCCCGCTCGTTCATTCCGACACCACCCGCCAAACTGATCGCAGGCGAGACCCTTGCAGTCATGATTCAGCGCGGATGTGTCGGACTGTTGAAAGTTGATCTTAACGCGACTGTAGTAAAACGGCCAGTTTTCGGCCCCTGTTTTAACCCTTGAAAGAGCTGGCTCCGACATGCGTTACGCCAAAGCCAACGTTTTACTTCTGGCCCAAGCCGGAGAGTTCTGAACTCAGTTCAACTTGCGAAAAATCACCGAAAGTAAAGCATAAATCCCATCGACCTGTTTGCCGAAGGGCTTTCTTTTTGATCAAGTCGCGGTGACAAGACGGCAATCAAACTGATTCTGACGGGCTGCCTGGGGCTGCCGCGACAATAAGTATTCCCATACCATCTGGAACGCGAGCGAAGGAAAGTACTTACTTCTAGGACGATTCCGAGATTTCCTTCGCTTGCGCTTCAGGCGTGTGAAAGAAATGCGGGTTAGCGAGCCCGGTTCGGGACAAGCCTCAAGCGGGCGACTTGGCAACCTCGGGCGAAGCGACCGGCGTGCTCCGTCGTAACTGGCCGCAGGCGGCTTCGATCTCGCTCCCCTTACGCTGGCGGAATTTTACGTTGATGCCGCCGGCGATGAGGATGTCTCGAAAGCGGTTGATGGCGTTGCCGGAAGGAGTTTTGTACGGCAGGCCAGCGACTGGATTGTAGGGAATCACGTTGAGCAGCATCGTGCGGCCTTGCAACAGTTCGGCAAGCTGATGGGCATGTTCGGGGCGATCGTTGATTTCGGCGAGCAGCACATATTCGAACGTGAGACGGCGACCCGAAGCGGCGAAGTAGCGGTCGGCAGCGGAGAGGATGTCGGCCAGGCCCGTGCTTTTGTTCGTGGGGACGATTTGCGTGCGCAGCTCGTCACTCGGAGCGTGGAGCGAAACGGCGAGTTGATAGGCCGTCCCCAGCGCCGTCAGCCGGTCGAGCGGAACGGGGAGTCCCACCGTGGAGATGGTGATGCGGCGGTGACTGATACCCAGGCCCGTGTCGCTGCAAGCCACATCGAGCGCGGGAAGGAGATGATCGAGATTCGCCAGCGGCTCACCCATGCCCATCACCACAATGTGGCTCAGCCGCTCTTCCGACGGCAGCAGCCGCTGGAGCAAGAGCATCTGCTCGATGATTTCCCCGCTGGTCAGATTGCGGTCGACGCCATCCAGGCCGCTCGCGCAGAACACGCACCCCATCGCGCAGCCGACCTGCGTGCTGATGCAAATGCTCCGCCGGTCGCCGTCCCTGAGCAGCACACATTCAATCCGCCCGCCGTCGGCAAGCTGTAACAGGAGCTTCTCGGTGCCGTCCGGGGCCGTCTGATGCCGCACGACTTTACTGGTCCAAAGCATCCAGTCCGCCGCCAGCTCTTCGCGGAGCTTCTTGGGAAGATCGGTCATGTCCGCAAATCCGCCGGCCCGATTCTCAAACAGCCACTTGCGGATTTGCCCGGCGCGAAACGCCGGATAGCCGTGCTCTTTGAGCCAAGCGGTCAGCGGTTCGGGAGATGGATCGAGGAGGTGCATCCTGCTATTGTACCCGACGTTCCCCTGCCCGAATCTCCGCCAGCCGCGACCGCAGGGCCCCGGAGCAGACCTCGGCCTCGAAGGAAGCAATGTCGGGGAACACGGCGTGGCTGCAGAAGCGAACAGTCCAGTTTTGGCTAAGCGGACTGATGGTGAAAACAATCCGGCCGTTCCGCCAGGCTTCCCACATTTCGATGGCGGTCCCCATCGAAGCTTCCGGGACGAAGGCAATGAGCAGGTCCACCTCGCCGCACATCCGGTTGTGGTGCAAAAAGACAGACTTTCCTTTGTCCTCGTCGTAGTCCAGCGACTGCTGATGGTCGGCCAGTGGATCGTAGACCTGCGCCTCCGGCAGATGCGCCATAAGCAACTCCCGCAGTCGCCCGCGATAACCCTGCGGGTGCATGTTGGCCTCGATGTGGGAGCCTTGCATAATGCCGGCGAGGAAAACGCGCATGATAGTAGTCCGCTCACTCCGTGAGCGGAAATCCCTTTGATCCGGAGTTTGAAGAGAGGCTTCGCCTCTACCGAACAATCGCTATCATACACTTCACCCTTTTCTCCACGACCCACTCTGACGCAATCATGGCCAAATCTATTCCAAGTCCCGAGTCTCAAGTCCCGAGCCCCAACCTCGCCCGCGCCCAAAAACTGGTGCTGGAGTTAATGGCCATTCCCGGCAAGAGCGGCGAGGAGGAGCTGGTCGCGCAGTTCATCCGACAGAAACTTCTGGCGGCAGGAGCGCGGCCCGAGGACATCAAGACCGACAACGCGAACAAGTCCGCGCTCATCCAAGGGACCACCGGCAACCTCCTTCTCAAGCTGCCGGGAACGATGAAGAAAGCGCCGCGGCGGATGCTCTCGGCTCACATGGACACCGTTCCCATTTGCGTCGGTTGCCAGCCGGTGGTGCAAGGGGAATTCGTCCGCTCCGCAAATCCGACCACCGGCCTCGGTGGTGATGACCGGGCGGGAGCGGCGACTATTCTCACCGCAGCATTGGAAATTCTAGAGCGCGGGTTGCCGCATCCGCCGCTCACTTTCTGCTGGTTCATTCAGGAGGAGATTGGCCTGCAAGGGGCTCGCCACTTGCAACAGTCGCTCCTCGGCAAGCCGGCGATGGCCTTCAACTGGGACGGCGGCTCGCCGGACAAGATGACGATTGGCGCGACCGGCGGCTACCGGATGAACGTGGAGGTCGAAGGAGTCGCCAGTCATGCCGGCGTCGCGCCAGAGCGCGGAGTGAGCGCCATTGCCATCGCCTCCATCGCCATCGCGGAGCTGCATCGCGGCGGCTGGCATGGACTCGTCCAGAAGGGGAAGAGCAGCGGCACCAGCAACGTCGGCTTCATCCACGCCGGCGAGGCCACAAACGTAGTGACCGACCGGGCCACGCTCAAGGTCGAAGCCCGCAGCCACAATCCCAAGTTCCGCCAGAAGCTCGTCGGCGAAATCGAGAAGGCTTTCAAAAATGCCGCCAAGGAAGTGAAGAACGTGGAAGGCAAATGCGGCTCGGTCAGCTTTGACGGGCGGCTTGACTACGAGTCTTTTCGCATCGATCCCAACCACGAATGCGTACTATTAGCCGAGGCAGCCGTCCTGGCCGTCGGCCGCAAACCGCTGCGAGCCATCAGCAACGGCGGGCTGGACGCCAACTGGCTCAACGCCCACGGCATCCCCACCGTCACGCTCGGCTGCGGGCAGATGAACGTCCACATGACCAGCGAAATGCTCGACCTGGCCGGCTTTCGCGACGCTTGCCGGATTGCCCTACAACTGGCGACAGGATCGTAGTCTGTCCCCTCTCCCCATGG
>SXGT01669585.1_pt1 | contig 16796 bp, 18 predicted proteins | sample 3176221 | NCBI WGS metagenome assembly SXGT01 (sample SAMN11356862, study PRJNA531348) | freshwater metagenome | isolation source: freshwater sample F1-120 | place: China: Fuxian Lake, Yuxi | collected 2017-12-25 | reverse complement strand
CGAGGTGCTGGCGGTGGGCGACATGGCCTTCCAGCGAAAGTCGCTGGGAAAAATGGAGGACGCAGCCCGGCGCGGCCGGACCGTGCTATTCGTCAGCCACAATCTGGGCGCGGTGCGCAACCTGTGTCGTTCGGTGTTGCTCCTGGAGAATGGTCAGATCAAATACCAGGGCGCAGTGGAGGAGGGGGTTTCAAGCTATGAGCGCGGGCTGACTGATACAACTGGTTCGCTTGCGAGAAACCACTTCCACGGGCCATTATCCGATCGCATCCAGTTCTCGGAACTGCTGTATCGCCAAGGGGCTACGTTGGTGATGATCGTTGATCCCTTGCAGCAGATCGAGATTGAGTTGCGTGGATCGGCGCTCAGAGCCTTTCTGGCGCTTGACCTGCGCATCGCCATTTTTCGTGACGGCTTTTATCTGGCAACTTGTCACGATGCACCACGCGGAACCGCTATGAAGGAGGGTTCGTTTATGTCGCGTTTCTACATTCCCGCGCGTTTGGTGAAGCCAGGTAGATACACCATTGGAATCGGTGCATTGGCTGCTAGTGGCGACTGGACATGGGGTGCAGACGTTGCTGTTCTCGATGTGTCTGAAAACTGGGGTGATGATTCAGCTGCGCGCGACGGAGGCGCTCTGAGTCTTCAATATACTGCGGAACGTATTCAGTGAACCAAAAATCATGCGCATACTGATCACGGGGGGGGCAGGTTTCGTTGGTGGCGCGCTGGCGCGGTCGTTTCTGCGCGAATCGTCCCGGAATTCGGTCGTCCTGCTGGACAACCTGCGGCGGCGCGGTTCGGAGTGGAATCTCTCGGGCCTGCAGGCACTGGGCGCGCGGTTCGTCCATGGCGACGTGCGCAACCGGGAGGATCTCGACGCCCTTGAAGGAAGCTTCGACGTGCTCATCGAAGCCTCTGCCGAGCCCAGCGTGCATGCCGGCATCGGCAGCTCGCCGCGCTACGTGCTTGACACCAACCTGGGTGGTGCACTCAATTGCCTGGAATACGCCCGCGCGCGTTGCGGCGGGCTGGTGTTTTTGTCGAGTTCGCGCGTCTACCCGATCGACCCCCTGCGCGCCTTGCCTTTGGTCGAGACCCCGACCCGTCTGGACTTGGTGGAAGGGGCGCCAGCACCGGCCGGAGCAGGGTATGCCGGCATATCCGAGCAATTCCCATGCGATGGCCCGCGCTCCTACTACGGCGCCAGCAAACTCGCTGCCGAGCTGGTTTGCCAGGAATACGCCGCCTACGGTGGGTTGCGCGTGGTGATCAATCGCTGCGGCGTCATCGCCGGGCCGGGCCAGTTCGGCAAGACCGACCAGGGGGTGTTTACGTTATGGGTGGCCCGGCACCATTTCGGGCGCGGCTTGAAATACACGGGTTTTGGCGGCAAGGGGCTGCAGGTGCGTGATTTGCTGCATCCGGACGACCTGAGCGACCTGATACAACTGCAACTCGCGTCGTGGGATCAGGTGTCGGGACGCACCTTCAATGTTGGCGGCGGGCGGGCTGGTTCGGTCTCGATGCAGGAGTTCACGCGTATCTGCCAGGACATCACCGGGCGCGCCGTGCCGATCGAGGAGGTGCCGGCCACCGGCCCGGTCGATTTGCCCTGGTATGTCACCGACAACGCGCGCATCAATGGCCTTCTGGGGTGGTCGCCGCGCCGTTCACCCAGGGAAATCGCCTCAGACATCGAGACATGGATTCGGGCCAACGAGCCAATGCTCTCGACACTCATCGTATGACTTGCTTTACCGCTTGACCGAATCAGGGAGAAACAGATTGAGCGTAGCCATCGTAACGGGATCATCCGGGCTCATCGGCAGCGAGACGGTGAAGTTCCTGCACGGGCAGGGGTTCGAGGTTGTCGGCATCGACAACGACATGCGCGCGCACTTTTTTGGGCCGGAGGCATCCGTCGCCTGGAACACGCGCCTGCTCACCGGCGGCTACCCCCGGTTTCAGCACCATGCAATCGACATACGCGATGCGCCGGCCATCGACGCGGTGTTCGAGCGTCACGGCAAGAGCATCGAGTTGGTGGTGCATTGCGCCGCCCAGCCCAGCCACGACTGGGCGGCACGCGACCCGCATACCGATTTTTCGGTCAATGCCAACGGCACCCTGGTGATGCTTGAAGCCACCAGGCGGTTCGCCCCCGACGCGGTGTTCATCTTCACCTCGACCAACAAGGTGTACGGCGATACGCCGAACGACTTGCCCCTGATCGAGAAGGAACGCCGCTGGGAACTGGACCCAGCACATCCGTGGAGCCAACACGGGATCGACGAATCCATGAGCATCGACCAGACCAAGCACAGCCTCTTCGGCGCCAGCAAGGTGGCGGCGGACGTGCTGGTGCAGGAGTACGGCCGCTACTTTGGCATGCGCACCGGTGTGTTCCGCGGCGGCTGCCTGACCGGCCCCGCGCACTCGGGAGCCGAGCTGCACGGGTTTCTCGCCTACCTGGTGCGCTGCGCGGTTACCGCCAAGCCGTACACGATATTCGGCTACAAGGGCAAGCAAGTGCGTGACAACATCCACTCCACAGACTTGGTTCAGTGTTTCTGGCACTTTTCGCGCAACCCCAGGCTGGCCGCCGTTTACAACATGGGCGGTTCGCGTTACAGCAATTGCTCTATGCTCGAAGCCATCGACCTGATCGAGGAAATCAGCGGCCACCGGGTCAAATACACGCTGTCCGACGCCGCACGCAGCGGCGACCATATCTGGTGGATCAGCGATGTGCGCCGGTTTCAGAAGGACTACCCCGCTTGGGCCTACACATACGATTTGCGCGCCACGCTGCGCGACATGATTGCGGCGGCAGAAGAGCGCTTCCGTACGGCGGCCTGACCCCTCCGATTGCCGCATGCGGGCGCGGCGGAGATTTGCATTCATCCATCATGACAATTCAACCCATCACAGCGCGCCGCTCGGCCTGGCGCTTCCTGCACCCCGGCCTCTGGCTCAGCTATGTGGGCCACTTGTTTCGCAAGTGGGACGCGCGCCTGTTCGGAGTGGATTACGACCAGTACCACCGTGTACTCAAGCGGCTCGTGCTGGACGGGCGGTGCGAGTCGCTGCTCGATGTGGGTTGCGGTGCGAATTCACCAGTGGGCCGCTTCGCGGCGCTGATTTCGCGCCGTGTCGGGGTGGATACACATTTGCCGTCGATCGAGCAGAGCCGCAACGCCGGAATCCATTCCGAATACGTCATCTCGAACGTGCTTGAGATCGGCGAAAAATTCGCCGCCGATTCGTTCGACTGCGTCACCCTGCTGGAGGTGATTGAACACCTGCCGCGCGAAGCGGGCGAGCAGCTTCTGGCGCAATGCGAACGCATTGCCCGGCTCAAGGTCGTGGTGTCAACACCGAACGGCTTCCTGTTTCAGGCACCTACTCCCGACAACCCGTTTCAAGAGCATATTTCGGGCTGGAGTGCAGCAGATTTCCGTAGTCGCGGGTATGAAGTGACCGGCACTGCAGGCTGGAAGCCATTGCGCGGCCCACTGATGCGGCCCAGGTGGCGGCCCCATGCGGTGTTCAGAAGGCTGTCATTGCTCACGGAGCGCTATATTGAGACGCGTCCGGACCAGGCTTTTCAGATTCTTTGCGTCAAGAAATTTCCCCAGGGCTAACCCGGTAGCCCAAGCAGGCGCTGCCTGAAAAAGGCCTGAATGGACTCATCCGAGAAGCGCTGCCAGAACGACAGGGCGGTCGCGGTAAAACGATCGAGGTCGCTGCGCCAAAGCGCTTCCGCCTTCACGCGCAAGTCGTTGAGGTTTTCATAGGCGTACACGCCGCCAAGCTGGTTGGTGCGCACCCGGTGGCCGAGCAGGCCGCGGTCTGGCACCAGCACCGGCTTGCCGAGTTCCAGGGCCTGGATCACGGTGGAACTCGAGAGCGCCAGCCGGTGTGTGGTGATGTACAGGCGGACTACGCGAAAGTAAAGCTCTTTGAGCCGGTGTATGTGCACATAGTCATTTGTCTCATAGAGGCGCCCTTCCTTTTTCAGTTGCGTGCGCAGTGCTTCCACGTCGTACTGAAAATAGCCGCGCTGCTGGAGGTCGTAGGTTCGCCCAGGGTGGATGGCGCAGGTTGAGGGTGTGGAGGCGATGAATTGCAGGAACAGGTCGTAGCCCTTGTAGTAGGCGGCGTCGCCAAAGTAAAGCACGGGCTCCCGGCCGGTGTTGTTTGCCAGAAAGGCGCGCAATTCGCCCTCGCGCAACAGCACCTCTTGCGCTTCGGCGGGGGTTTCCGGGCCCGGAACGGGCCTCGATATCTCAGGCATCCAGTAAACCGGAGGGCCATACCAGTCGGCCAGCCGCTCGTCCTTTACCAATATCTCGTCGAGTACCCTGGCGCCAAGGATCACTTTCTCGTAAAAGTATTTCCGTGACTGCCGGTACTGAAATACGGCGCGCTTGATATTGCCGAGCGTGGTGCGCAGCTTCGGCGCCAGAATGCGGCGGGGCAATCCGGTAAACGAATCTTCCCCCGGATACCACTCTGCGGCGTTTGAGAAAATGCCGAGATTGCGGCCATGCAATCGCGGCGCGGCGCCGGTGGCGATTCTGGTGAACTCGGCGTTGGATTTGTCGGCCTCGATGAACAGGGTGGTTGTTATGCTGAGCGTGCGCTGTAGCGTTGCAAGCTCCTCTGCAGTGAGGTGCGGCTTTCCGCTTGCGGAATACTCCCGTGTGCCCAGCACCCGCACACGTTCACGCGTCACCAGTGGCTCAATATCAGGCGAGTGTGCGAGCCCAACCGCTTCGGTGAAGCCCATGGCCATCACCAGTTCGCAAGTGGACGCTGCCAGCGCATCGGCGATGACGCGGCAGTAAACACGAGGGTGCCCGACGACATCGGGCGAATACAACAGAATTCTATTCATGGTCATCTTTGAGTGTGTCGTGTAAGCCTGAACTATCCGGACGCAACCATCTTTCTCCAGAGAAAATAGCCGACAATTACAACTTCTGGCTGACCACTGAATAGAGTTTGATTAACATAGACACAATCGCAAATTTGTAGGCGGGTATTTATGGGAACTATCTCATTGAAGCTAAGCGTAAAAAATATTTGTCGTCAGGGAGTTGCCTTTGCCAGCGAGCTGATAGGTTCTGAGCAAAAGTATTGCATTCGCGGGGCATACACTCATCGAACTGAATACTGTTATTTCAACGACAGCGAGCATAAGGACGAATATCAGAAAGAAGTGTACGAACGAGCTAGCGACATTGCGAGGGATGAGAGGCTTAGCACTGTTTATGATGTGGGCTGTGGGTCAGGCTACAAGCTGGTTCATTATCTTGGGCAGTATGAAACTGTTGGATTCGATGTTCCGGAAACTTTGGAATTCCTGCGCCGAACATACCCGGCCAGGAAGTGGGTTCACGCCCCTTTTTCCGATCGGAGTCACCCCTCTGCGGATCTCGTGGTTTGCTCCGATGTGATCGAGCATGTACTGAATCCTGATGAGTTGATGGGATTTCTTTCGTCCCTAACTCGAAAATGGCTGGTCATTTCCACACCCGACAGGGATCGTGCGTATTCGGCATTTTCTCCATTTCAACTGGGGCCACCGAGTACAGATCATCATATTAGAGAATGGTCGTTCAAGGAGTTCTACCGATACGTCAATCAATTTGTGGATATTCACGAGCATTGCCATTCCCATCCCGTGCACGCAACACAAATGATTGTCGCAACTACTCGAAGTTAGTAGCGTCCCGCCTTTCTTCAGCGGTAATGTGCGTGCGCGATGATCTTCCCGGCACTCCCTTTGAATCAATTCAATGCCGAAAAAGGCATCATCAGATCAGGGGTATGTTTTGGTGTCCCACGCGGTTCGCGCTGGGGTTCGTGGGGCGAAGGCATGATCAGGCGATCTGCTTCAAGATCCTGAAGAAAATTCCGAGTGCACAGGCTGAGATACGCCAGCGGCAGGCCTTTTCCCTCACCTTCCGTCGTTTCGCGTGAATCCAGAGGCACGTTTTTTGGCACCCGGTCGTACCAGTTGTGGTAATGCGTCAAGCAGCCATCCACGCTGTAAAAATTGCCCATGCCGTAACGCAAATACGAGAGTTCTTTTGACCAGTACTCCGGAACAAACGGCGGTTCATAGACTGGCGCGGCTTCGCTCGGCGACGCATGGACGCGCATCGGATGCCAGGTGTATCCCTTGCGGGCGAGCACCTCGGGCAAATCGTGGGTGACAAAATAATGGTCCAGGTTCAAGTGCATCCTGGGCCACGGTATGCCCCGTCGCCTGATCCAGCCAAGGGTTCGCGCCCGCCTCGCCTTGGCAGTGTCAAACAGCATGAAGCAGCTTTCCGGCATGCCCTTTCCGTAATACCGGGTGATCGGCCCGCAGCCGATATCTTCGGGCGAAACCAGGGCGCTGTTGCCCTCGAGGTGCGCCGTGCAAGCGGTGAACCAATTGCTTGATAACAAAATAACGTCAGAATGAAGCAGCAAAGTAAAGCGACCGGTTGACATGTCAAGCAACCGGTTCAATGCAATGGCCTGGCTGCAATTCTCCAGATGCACGTCCGTCCCGTATTCTTTGGCAATTTCGACAGATTTGTCTGTTGACAGGTTGTCCACCACGCCGATGCGAACGTTCAGCCCGTCTGTGGTGCGGCGAATCGAGCGCAGGCAATGCGCTAAAAAACTCTCGCTGTTCCAGGTGGTCACACCCACAAATAGATCGTGCTGCATTTCTACTTTCCTATAGCTCGGTTGATCGAAACCGCCTCATGAAAGTCGCGTCTAGCCTGCAATGGCCGCATGGATCATGCATTCATAGCGCCGTCATAGGCGCAAGGCGGGTCTAATATAATCGAAGACGAACCGAAATGGCGCGCCGTACTCGTATTACCAGCACAGAGGAAGAAAAAACCCACAATGAATTTCCGGCACGTGTTCATGAGCACGAGAAATACTCTGGTCAGGCTGGGGCGAGCAATCCGGTCTTTGTGGATGTACGGCAAGTATCGCGAGTTCACCATGGCGCCTCGCAGCTATTTTTTGTGACACATGGTGATAGTCGATTCGCGCCGCCATGTGAAGGGCTGTGTTGTCGAATGCGGCGTGTGGCGTGGCGGCATGTCGGCTGGTATGGCGGAAGTGCTTGGTCCCGACAGGGAATATTTCCTGTTCGACCGTTTCGAAGGGCTCCCTCCTGCTACGGGCCCCGACGGGGTCTACGCGAAGACCTGGCGATACTGAAGGCGAAACCTACTATGACAATTGCCGGGCGCCGATTGAATTCGCTGAACGGGCGATACGCTTATCCGGGGCGCCCCATTACAAATTGGTGAAAGGCTGGCTTGAAAATACCTTGCCTGAATTTGCCCCTCCTAGACCCATCGCCATTCTAAGGCTCGATGGTGACTGGTATGACTCCACCATGATCTCACTCGAGTCATTGTTCAAGCTTCTGGCCCCCGACGGCACCTGATTCTTGACGATTATTACACTTGGGATGGTTGTAGCCGGGCCGTACATGATTTCCTTTCGAGACACCAGTTGGCCGCGCGCCTGCGAGAACAATACGGAATCTGCGTGATTGAGCCGAGGCGCCCGAATTGATGCGCTCGTTCTCGATTTTCCCCCAGATACTTGCACGAACTCTCAATACAGAAGGAAGTTCGCTTGAATTTCCAGCTCGGGAACAGATAAACAGCACGTCTGACCCCATATTGGCCACGCGACGCATCCTACAATTACCTCCAGAAACCAAATAATCGATTCAGTCGAAATGAAGGTTGTTCAATTCTTGTTGCGAACACACTGTCCCAATGCTTTTCGTGACTTTGGGCGGCAAAGCCAAGGCGCCTGAGCTTCTCTATACATTTCTTCTTGGGATAGCCGTGTAGCTCAACCAAGATTGCTCGTACACGCTTAGTCCAACTGTTGTGGGACTTGATTAGTACCTCTTCCGCGCCCTCGATGTCCATTTTTACAAAATCAACGCAATCAACTCCTAGTTCGTCAATCAGCGCATCTATGGTGGTTGTCTTTACTACAATTTGCTCGCCTTGACCACCAATGTGTCCGGCATACTCTTTACCTTTTTGGACGCCAAACATTGCGCCGCCGTCATCTTTCCAAACTGCAACACTTTTAACTGTACACCGATCGCGCCATGGAAGAGTGTTCGAAACTGCGATTGCAGCCGAAGTAGGATCCGCCTCCGCAGCGATTAACTTGCAATTTGGAAATAGCGCACAATAATGTGCGGCGGTTAAACCAATGTTGGCACCAAGGTCAAGCACAGTTTTCGGTTCATCAGGCAGGTAAGGTGGGATGTGATAGAGCCCAAGGAACGTTTCATAAAACACCGTTGCATCAGTGGACCCACTTCGCAAAGACACGGTTTCATTACCTAATGGGAACGTTATGACTTCGAGGTATTCTGCGGAAGATGTATCCCCCTTCGACTCGACTAATCGGTCGATCTTATCGAGGTCTTCGGGCCGGGCGAGCTGCTCTCGACAGATAGTGTAATTTTTGAAATCTTTCATAGGGGTGATCCTAGGAGTTGACAGGGAACCTACTGTAAGCGTCAAAGCGCGATGTGGGCTGATAAGACTTTCCGGAGCTAGGTGGTCTCTATTTGACGCAATCGCTTTGCGCGAAACCCCAGGCAGACGAACACATTTCAACAAGATCCCGTTGAGCCTGCCAATTTAGTTTGGCAAGCGCCTGCGCAGGGTTGGCGTAACACGCCGCCACGTCACCTGGCCGGCGCTGACTGACTTTGTATGGACTCTTCCTGCCGGATACTCTTTCGAAGGCGCCAAGCACCTCAAAGACGCTGTAGCCTTTACCCGTTCCAAGGTTAAAGGTATGCCAGCCTGAGTTCTGGTGTAAATAATCGAGCGTGGCCACGTGCCCCTCGGCCAAGTCCGATACGTGAATGTAATCTCGAACTCCGGTGCCGTCGATGGTCTCGTAGTCGTTACCAAAGACCTGCAGTTCGGACAATCTCCCTGTTGCGACCTGCATAATAATTGGCAGTAAATTGGTAGGGCTACTACGTGGCCATTCGCCAATTCGCATACTTTCGTGGGCGCCAACTGGGTTGAAATATCGAAGCGAAGCAACACGCCAATTGCTGTCTGATCTGACCAAGTCACGAAGGATTTCCTCGACCTGCAGTTTGCTGCGCCCATAGGGGTTGGTTGCGCCGGTAGGATGGTGTTCATCAAGTGGAAGATACTGCGGCAGGCCATAGACGGTCGCACTTCCGCTAAAAATAAGCATCTTCACCGACTCCGCCTGCATGGCCTGCAACAGGCTGATGGTGCCCTGAACATTGTTTGCGTAATACTCGATCGGCTTTTCGATCGAGTCACCAACGGCCTTGAGACCCGCCAAGTGAATAACCGCGCTGACATCATGCGCCCTTAGCGCAGCACGCACGGTTGCCGTGTCGCGAACATCGGCGACAACAAGAGCCAACCGTTGTTTCGTAATTTCCTCAATTTTAGAGACTACATCTGCTGTGCTGTTAGTCAAATTGTCGAGCAGCACCGCCCCATATCCCTTTTCCGCCAACGAGACCGCTACGTGACTGCCAATGTAACCTGAGCCGCCTGTTAATAATATATTCATAAGTTGTGCCTCGGAGGATCTGGTGCCCTGCCTCTTTGTTGTCAACAGGTACGGCGGCTCGCACGATAACTTTGTAGCCAATTTGAGAGCAAATCCCTAGGGGATTATGCATGATTGACTATGGGCCGATTGGCGACCTTGGCTGGCGGAGAGGACGGTCGCAGCCTCGCATCGGCAACGCTCATTCCGCCGTATTTGTTGCGCCAGCTGAAGAATGTCTACTCGGTTATGTTGTGCTTGCGGCAGAGATCGCGGATCACCACCCTATCCGAATCGGCTTGCCGCAGGATCCCAATCACCTGCTCTTCGGTAAATCGCTTATTCATTCGAGTCTCCTTGTCAAAAATCTACACGTAGACTCACTATCTTACTGGCTACAATCGATCCGGCAGGCCAGTGCGGGACAACTTGGGTCGGCTGCGAGGCTTTCATGATGAGGTATGCTGGGCATGGTTGCAGAGCATGAGTCGTCGCCGCCAACGACATCGAATGACATGGGTACGATTTAAGCGCCTTATTGACCGTTATGTTCCACACTGTCGAAACCGGCACCTTCATACCCCGCAACGCAATGGCGTCACTACCTAAGGCAGGCGCCGTATGCTGCAATTCTGCCAGTACGGAACTGTGCAGGGGGGCGACGCGTTACTGCTGTCTTTGCTGCGACAAAGACTATCCCCTTGCGGAAGTAGCAAGAACGAACCGAAGGCAGCTACTTCCCCTCATCCGGCAATGCGATTCCATTCTCTAGACGGACTGCGTGGGCTAGCGGCTTTGAGCGTAGTCGTACACCACTACGCTGCGACGTTTTTCCCGCACGCGGTGTACGGCGCACAAAATGCATCTGGCTCTCAATGGCAGGACATGTTATCCCGCTCTCCCCTTTTTGTCTTATATAGCGGATCGTTTTCGGTCTTCGTCTTCTTCGTCCTTTCCGGCTTTGTAATCGCAAGCTCGGCCGCATCGACGCGAGTCCCTTTATTGCTTCTCGTTGGGCGCCGATACGCCCGGCTTACAGTCCCGGCCCTTTGCAGCACGCTTGCCGTCTATTTCCTGCTGAAAATATTTCCCGATGTAACACAGGAAGCTGCCCGGCTGCTGGAAAGTCGATGGCTTACAGGATCGTATGCGCACACGCCAACCCTTTTCCAGGCCATGTGGGATGCAGTATTCAATCCGTATCGCTTTGGCGATTCGTACTCGAATCGGGTTTTATGGACAATGCGCAACGAGTTGTTTGGATCGTTGGGCATCTATTGCATATACCTACTCGTTCCGCGCAACTATATTTCGTCTGCTCTCGCATGCATCTTTGTCGCGCTTATTCCCCTGGATGCGCTCACCGGCTTTCTCGGTTTCGCGGGAGGCGCGTTGCTTTTCCAGGCTTGGTCGAAGCAGTTAATCAGGCCGTCAATGCTTGGTCCCGTATTGGCCCTTGCCGGACTCATTCTCGGCGGCCTGCCAGTTCAGTCGCCCGACGACACAATATTCGGCCCGATTGTCGCGATTGTGTCGACGTTCTCCTCGCCTTTCGAATTCATTTTGGGCCTGGCCGCACTAACATTTGTTGCAGGAATTCTGATGTGGCTAGAGGCACTTAGGGTTCTCGAGTGGAGCGTCTTTCGCTTCCTCGGGCGTATTTCGTTTTCCCTGTACCTGATCCACTATCCAATCCTGGCTACGGTCATACTCTATTGGTTCCTGCAGCCAACTTTTTTCCCGATGCAGTTTGCAGCATTGAGCATCGGATATTTCTGCCTATCCATTCTCTCGGCTTATGGCCTCACGATTCTCGTGGATGAGCCGACCGTCAACAAGTTGAAACGGGCGGCCAGTTTGCCTAAATCATTCGCATTCTTCGTCGGGCACGCCGCGGTTCTGGCATGCCTGCTGGTGTTTGCCATTTTTCGGCTGGGGCCGGATTTGCTGTCTCTTTTGGTCATGGCGATCGCCTATTCCGGGTTCTTCATTGTGGCGCCGACCGTCGTTCTATCGTATGCCTCTCCGGCCAAGGTCGAAAAACCCCAAAGCCCTAGCTCGCATTATTCATGAAACTTTTCGAGACATGCATGATGCGCGTAATTTCAGCTTCCGTTTTGGGTCGTGAGGAGCGCTGGCCTGCCCGGCTCGATGTATGCAGGGCCGATATTGGCATCACGCAGCCCTTTCATAACGGCACTAGCGGTGAACGCCGAACCGTTGTCGGAACGGATGAACTGCGCCTTGCCGTACAGCCTCATCCTGCGCAGTGGTGCTGGGATCACATTCCGGATGCGCTGGTCGCACGCACCCTAAAGTATCCAAATTATCGACTCGACTTACTAAAGACCTATTTCCTGATTGATACAGTGCGATTGCAGTGCACGTGCGTCCCGTGAAACCCGAGTGGCATTTATGGTACGGTAACTGACTTTCAATGAGGACGCTCGTGACATTGAAATCACTCATATCGCGGATTTTCAGGCACGATGGTGAATTCTCCGTAAGTAAATTGCCCGGCATATCAATGGCGCCGGAAGAGGCAATTTCCACTAATCTACCTCTGAATATCAGTGACAAGTCAAAGTTGCCGTCCGATCGGTTGGGCTTTGGCTTCAGTTTTCAGGATGTACCAGGACTCCGACTGTCCGAGTGCCGTCTAGTCGAGATTGATTCTTGCCGTATTGAGATGGTGAGGGACGGCTGGGACAGCGTATATGTTGACATCAAAACTGATCTCGACAAAAGGGTCAAGCTTCGCGGTATGGGGATTTCGTGCCAGTCGTCGCAGCCTTCGGTGGCGACGCCACAGCAACATTGGGAACGAGCGGCTTTGCCAATTGAGATATGGAGCGGCAACTACGGCCATTGGCTTGCTTATCATCTTCCCAAGTTAATGATTTTTGCCGACAATGGCTGGACAAACAAAATTGCTCTGCCGGAAAGAGGACGCTGGAAGGAAGTTGAGGCGCGGGACGCCGACTATCTTTCGCTTGTCGAGCCAGCCACAACACAGATTCTGAAACTCGGGGCGGGTACAACATCGGTAGCCAAGCTAGCAGTGATCGACGGTGACCCGCATCATCGCATGCTACTCCGCAAAGTAGCCGACCAAATCAAAAAGCGGGTTATTGCCGAGACAAGTGTCGAGCGTCGACGAATTCTAATCTCACGTCGGGGAGCAGGCTTCCGGAGGCTGCTAAACGAAGACGCGTTGCTTAACGCGTTGCTACCATTCGGCTTCGAATCCGTTTCATTGGAGGGGCTCAACCTTGCGACGCAGATTCAAATTTTCGCGCATGCGGAGTGTGTCGTTGGTATGCATGGCTCCGGCTTGGCAAACATGATCTACTGTCCTGATGATGCTAGCGTTATCGAGATCATCCCCGATGAATTTCCAGGTCCGGATTTCTACCGACTGGCCAATACGCTCGAATTGAAATACTACCTGTTATTCGGCGAATCAGTGGGGGATGGACAGCGTGGGCAGAGAGATATGGTTGCACCAGTGGACGTGATCGAATCACTTGTTAGAAACTCAGGTTTCTAAAAGCTCGTTTAGTCGCGTGATCGATGATTCGAGGAAGACGACTATGCAATTGGGCTGGCGGACCCTTGCATTGCGACGGTTTAGTCTCGGACACGCACAAGCGCATGCCAAGAATTCGCTAGGGATTGGTATTAGGTATCACCACAGTATTTGTCGCCGGTTGGCAAGAAAAAGGGGGAGGACATATATGCATTGCGAAAGCGTTTTGATAGTTTTCAACGCTGCGGCTCGAAACACGACGACTATCGCCCCAAGAATGATCATCCCGATTCATTCGGTTGTTTGAAAATTTCCAACTGCGTGGGTCGAGCGCTCGATAGGCTCAATCCATAAAATAGTGCCCTTTATGATCCATATCACGGCAGCCAGAGAGATCTTAAAATGCGTCCGCACGGCTTAAGCGCCTTCGTTCGATGCAAGAACGAAGAGGAATACATCGTCGCAAGCCTGACGTCATGCTATCGGGTCTTCGATGAAATCGTCGTCGTGCTCAACAACAGCACAGACCGGACGCGTGAGTTCCTGCAAGACCTGATGAGCGATCACCCGAAGATTCGCGTACTGGATTACCACGCAGATTGCGCGCCGGCCGGGCACGGATATTTGGATATGGTTGAAAAAGCACCTGAACGCAGCCTGGCCAGGTATTACAACTGGTGCCTTGAGCAAACGAGCTATAGCCACGTCTGCAAGTGGGACGGCGACATGATCGCAATCCCCACGTTTGATGGTGTACGTGAGCTGTTTGGTGCGCATGATGTCGTCGCTTTTGACGGTTACGATGTTCTCGACCGAAATACGACGAACTACGAGCCACGCATATTCAAGTACGACCCAGCCCATACGCGATACGAAGATTGGGATCTGTATGAAGTGCTAAAGCATGAGTATCCGAAGGTTTTTCTCTATGAAGAGAAATGCTATCTGCACATGAAGCTGGTCAAGCGTGACTGGCTGCACAAGCCGTGGGTGTCTCCCAACGATACTGCTGTCAGGTCTGCGCCTGCTTCGGGATCGGGCGCTGAGGGAATGACGCCGATGTCTCGCGTTGCGCGCAGGTTGCGTTCAGTCGTGCGACGCGTGTCGAAAGGCTGAGGGCCAGGACCCGGCCTTCTCAAATCAGCACGGCCATGTCGTCGGACGGCGCATCCGCTTCCTGGACCTGGTAGCCGAATCCCTCAAGACGCTTCCTCACCGCAGTGAGCTCCTGACTCGACAGATGTGTCACCTCGTAGTGCAAAACTGCAGGCCGCAGGCGCTCAAACGGAAACCATGCCAACATCTGAGCATCCATCCCCTCGGCATCGATCTGCAGCACGTCAATCGCATGCACTTCAAACATGTCCAGTAAATCATTGAAGGAAATCGTACGGATATCCCGTGATTGAACGTGTGCAGTCAGCCCCGGCGCCTGCGTTTCATGCTTCAAGACATGTTCGAGTTGAAAGCTGGCGATCTGCTCTGTCCACTCGGGCAGGCCGGGAACTCCCGCCGGCACAAAGTGCAGCGTGCGGGAAGCGGAGACTTCGTCAACGGCCGCGTTGAGCAGCTTGCACTGCGGGAATTCAGCGTAATTGGCGCTGAGCCGCGCGAAAACGGCGGGCTGAGGCTCCAGAAGGATGCCGTGGCAGTCGTGGCTGCGCACAAAGCGGTTTGATGGATCGTTGGCAACCCCGTCATAGGCGCCGACACTGACGAACAGAAAACGCCGGCTGCGCGCGTACTGAAACTCGAGAACGTCTTCGTATGAAAGATTGAGGTCTTTCCGCTCGGCGCGGATCAGGAACGGCCAGCGTCTTTCAAGGCGATAACCACGCAGTTTGGCGAGCGCCGCCAGAGCGCGCCTCGAAGGCAGTCTTTTAAACATCATTTTTTGTAGTTGGCATGACATTTCAGCGATCAGATAGCCTGATCGCCATCTTTCAATTGACTTTAAAATGATCAATTGTAGTTTCATATCATCAGTTTCAAAAAATTCGATGTGGAGTGCCGCAGCATGAAGCAGGCGGGAAAGTCATGTGGTTGGAAGTCGCCGGAAGAGCACGCATGCTATTTCGCTTGAAGCAGAAGCTCGGCGCCATCGGGTATGATCTGCCGCGCTTTGCGTGGTGCCTGCCTCGGGACTGGGTTCGAATCCGCAATCGCTCCGAGACGCTCGACATGGCGCCCGACGGCACTGGCGCGCAATGTCGCTGGAAATGGACCTCGGAACTGCATATCGCCAAGGTATTTGCGTCGATGGGCCGGCGCCTTCTCCAGCGCGCACTGCATGACTGGCCGATACGTCTCGCGGAAGCGCAGGTTGACACCGGGGGCGAGGTGCAGGTCAGCTTTGTCATCGGGCATCGCGGTCTCGTGCGGCTACCCCATCTTCTGGCGACATTAGGCTCGATTGCCGCGCAAAAAGGCGCGGCCTGCGAGTGCATCGTCGTCGAACAGTCGGCTATTCCCGAAATTCAATCAAGCCTGCCTTCCTGGGTGCGGTATGTGCATACGCCCCTGCCCCAATCCGACGTGCCGTATTGCCGCTCCTGGACCCTGAATGTCGGGGCACGGCTCGCGCGGGGTGCGTTGCTGGTATTTCACGACAACGACATGCTGGTTCCGGAATGTTATGCCGCCGAGCTGTGGCGGCGCTTCAAAGAGGGTTACGAAGTCATCAATGCCAAGCGCTTTGTGTTCTATCTTGAAGAAGTCGAGACCAAACGGTTTTTTGAAACAGCAGTGCTGCCGCCTGACGCGTCTTCAGAAGCGGTAGTGCAAAATCTTGAAGCGGGCGGCAGCGTGGCGATGGCAAAGGACGCTTTTTTCGCGATCGGCGGCTATGACGAGTCCTTTGTCGGCTGGGGCGGCGAAGACAATGAATTCTGGGAGCGGGCGCACACCCGGAAGCTATGGTCCTTTGGTTATCTGCCGATCGTACATCTGTGGCATACAGCGCAGCCACGCAAGACCGACCCCGATAACCCGACCCTGCGTCACTACGCAAGGCTTTCCAGCACGGCCATTGAAGACCGCATTGCAGAACTGAACAAGCGCAGCTTCGGCCAGACCGAACGCCTCTCGGTCGATTGGCCCAGCCCGCAAGCGCACTAAACGTGAAAGCCGAATAAAGCATGTGTGGAATCGCCGGTTGGTACAACATCGCAGGCCAGGATCGCGACCCGGCACAGCTCGACGCCATGGCCAATGCGATTGCGCATAGGGGGCCCGATGATCAGGGCAGGTTTGTGGACCAGGGCGCCGGCATTGCCCTGGCCCATTTGCGCCTGAGCATCATCGACCTCAGCGCTGCCGGCCACCAGCCGATGTCAACCCCGGATGGCTCCGTAATCCTGATCTTCAACGGCGAGCTCTATAACTACCAGGCGCTGAAGCGCGAGCTCGAAGCGCTGGGCCATGTGTTCCGCTCGCGCAGCGATTCCGAAGTAGTGCTCATCGCGCTGGCGCAATGGGGCCCGCAGGCGCTGGAGCTCTTTGATGGCATGTTTGCGCTGGCGGCCTGGCATGCGCGTGAGCGCATGCTTCTGCTGGCGCGCGATCCCATGGGCATGAAGCCGCTCTATTACACCAGCCGTGGCATGGCCGGGGGGCTGGCGTTCGCCTCCGAACTCAAGGCCTTTCTGGTGCT